>Ga0070729_10005264_pt1 | contig 13460 bp, 12 predicted proteins | sample tdDd472_FD_66725 | JGI IMG/M metagenome (GOLD analysis project Ga0070729, IMG submission 66725) | Marine sediment microbial communities from the Atlantic coast under amendment with organic carbon and nitrate - tdDd47.2 | ecosystem: Environmental > Aquatic > Marine > Coastal > Sediment | place...
GTATAGAGAATTTTTCTAACCTTCAGGAAGTTAAAATAATACCCGATAATTTTGGCAAAAGGTATCACCCCGATTATTTGAATGGATTCAAATCGTTAGCAATCTCTCCTCTTTTAATCAAGAAGGATATTACCGGATATCTTTTTGCCGTGCGTAAAGTTGAACAAGAGTTCGACGACGACGATAAGAAAAATATAGGGGCATTTGCTGATTATGCTGCACTGGCACTTGAAAACGCCAAACATCTTAAAGCCTCCATTGAAAAAGAAAGGCTTGAGAAAGAGCTTGATCTGGCACGTGAAGTTCAATATAAAATTTTGCCATCCAAAACTCCGGAATATGAATTCCTGGAAATTTCATCGCTGTTTATCCCCGCGTTTGAAGTTGGTGGCGATTATTATGATTTTTTTAAAATTGACAAAAGTAAACTTGGTTTTGTAATTGCAGATGTCTCGGGAAAAGGTATTTCTGCTTCTTTCGTCATGGCGGAAGTTAAAGGTATTTTTGAATCAATTTCGCGTGTCATTCCTAAACCCGCAGATGTACTTACAAAGGCGAATGAAATTTTAGTCAACAGTCTTGACCGTAAAACTTTTGTTACCGCAGTATACGGTATCATTGATATTGAAAAAGGGAAACTTACATTTGCCCGAGCGGGACACACCCCCGTTCTCCTGATAAGAGATGGTAAAATTGATGATTTAACCCCTCCCGGCATCGGACTGGGTCTCGACGGGGGAAATAATTTTAACAACAATATAAAAGAATTGGAATTTGATTTAAAGAATAACGATATTATTGTTTTATATACAGATGGTATTCCCGAATCTCAGAATGCTGAACTGGAGGATTACGGATATAACAGGTTTGAGGAAGTTCTATTGAAAAACAGCCAAAAATCTCTCGATTTAATATCCAACGAAATTATCCAAAGTGTGACTACTTTTTCACAAAATAGTCATCAACATGATGATATCACTCTGGTTCTCTTTAAGTGGAATTTTGACAATAATAAATTTGGAGTAAGTTAATGGCAGATTTCAGCGTCAATGTACGCGGTATTGGATCTGTAAACATTATCGACCTTAAGGGGTATTTGGATGCTCATACTGCCCCGGAACTTGAAAATGCTTTTAATAAACTTATTAAAGATAACAAGTTTAAGGTAATAGTTAATTTCGACGAACTTAAATATATCAGTAGTGCCGGGCTGGGTGTTTTTATGGCTTATGTGGAACCAATGAGGGAAAACAGCGGCGATATTAAGTTCTCAAATATGAAAGAAAATGTTTACAATATTTTTGACCTGCTCGGTTTTCCAATGCTGTATGAGTTTTTCAAAGACGAATCTGAAGCTATCGATAAGTTTAATACGCAGGAACCGTCTTGAACAAATCGAAACAAAATAACGAGTTAATCGTTTCCAGCTCAACAGATAATCTTTCAGTAATACGAGATTTTATAAGGGCTGCTGCCGATAAAGCGGGTTTATCTCTCGAGGTCATTGGTAAGATTACGCTTGCTGTTGATGAGGCTTGCACTAACGTTATTAAACATGCTTACAACTATTCACCCGATGGTGAAATTATTATTACCGCTACCAGTAAAAACTCCAAATTTATTATCACTATTACCGATTTTGGTAAATCTTTTAATCCCGATGCCATTCCGGAGCCTAATCTCAAGGAATCTATCAAACAAAAAAGAGTCGGCGGGCTGGGCATGTTCCTCATGAGAAAACTTATGGATGAGGTTGAATATAAATCCTCTCCCAAAAAGACAAATCGGGTAACATTAGTCAAATATCTGGCTTAACCATTATGGTAAATTCTGAGCACAATACCGCGTTGAGCAATCTTTCCGCGCTGATTGACTTTAGTAAACTTATAAACTCTTCCCTTGATGTAAATTTTACCCTTAATAACCTACTCTTAACCTGCTTTGGAAAATTTCATACCACGAAGGGTTTTATAGCACTTTTAAATGATGAAGAGTTGATTAAAATTCATTCTTCTAAAGGATTTAATGAAACTGCGTTAAAAAAATTCCCTGGGAACCTTGATGCTGAAAATTATAAAACCAACGAATCACTTAAAGATTTTCTGGCTTCCATCAAAGCCGGAATGTACAAGGAGATTTATACATCCGAAGGATTGAAGGGATTTTTAGTACTTGGTGAACGCTTGATCAAGAGGGATTATACCCCGGAAGATCATGAATTCGTTGAAACGTTGATAAATATCGCGGCAACTGCAATTGATAACTCTATTGCAGTGGAACAGATAAAAAAAGTTAATAAAGAACTTGATGCAAAAGTTAACCAGATGAGCACCTTGTTCGATTTGAGTAAGGAATTTTCCGGAATACTCAAACGAGAGATGGTTGGAAAATTACTCGTGTTTTCAATTATCGGGCAGCTCATGGTTTCTAAATTTGCTGTTTATATTGTAGATAATGGCACATTTGCACCACTGGAAAATAAATTTCCCGGTGATTCCCTCGAGGAGAAATTAACTAAATATAATATCCTCAAACTGCAAGAAAGTATTAGCGGGGTTACACTTGCCTCTGAAATGCCCGATTTAAAAGAAATTGGTGTTGAACTTATTGTGCCCATGCAGATGCATGGTGAAAATAAAGGACTTATAATTCTGGGTAGAAGAATTACCGGTCAGCCTTTTTCAAAAACTGATATTGAATATGTTTACTCAATTGGAAGTTTGGCAATCATCTCCATCGAAAATTCGAGATTATTTGAAGAAACTCTTGAAAAACAACGGATGGAAAAAGATCTCGAGTTAGCACGTAATATTCAACAAAACCTGCTGCCTAAATCCATCCCTCAGCCCGAACCTTTTGAAATCGCAGCTTACAATCAATCAGCTAAGCGGGTTGGCGGTGATTATTACGATGTAATTAAACTTGATGAAGATAACGTTTTAATTGCCATCGCAGATGTCTCCGGTAAAGGCGTTCAGGCTTCTTTGCTTGTCGCTAATTTACAAGCCTTTTTAAAATCAATTTGTAAACAAAACTTACCCCTGGATGAAGCCACAAATCAAATTAATGATCTTGTTTCAGAAAACACAATTATGGGTAGTTTTATTACTTTTTTCTGGGGTATACTCAATGTAAAAAAACTTACTCTATCCTATGTAAATGCCGGTCACAACCCTCCTCTGCTTATACGTAATGGTGAAATTATTAAATTAAAAGTAGGCGGAATGATAATTGGCGTTATGGAGACTATCATTCCTTATCTATCAGACACAATTCAACTGGAAAAAAATGATGCAATATTTTTATTCACCGATGGAATCTCTGAGGCAATGAATATAAAGGGTGAAGAATTTTCTGATGAGCGTCTTGAAAATCTTGTTGCAACATTTTGTGACAAGCCGGCAAAAGAATTTATGGATTTAATCATGGGCGAAATTAAAAATTATACTACCGGTGCGGAACAATCTGATGACATCACGGCTCTAATAGTAAAAGTAAATTAATTTCCTTCGTTAATAGGAAGAAGAACTTCCGGGTATTATGTCAAAAATCCTTAACCTATACATACGGTATCGAAAACAATTTTTCGTACTTTGGACTGTTATCTTTTCAATCTTCGGAGCGCTTAATTTTTATTTTCTCTTCGAGGTGACTTACAGGCCAAATGACGAATGTATATGGACACCAACTAAAAGTGAAAATGGTGATAGAGTATTTGTTTTTAGCGCCGTTAAATTTGAAGGTGTAGCCTGGAATGCCGGAATACGTGATGGTGATATTCTGCGCGAAATAAATGGAAAAACTTTCAATACCCCCTTCGAAGCAAATAAAATCATCCTTGAAATGGAGGGTACAACCGCCGATTATACCGTTGAGAGAAATGGCGATATATTTCATGCTACTGTGGAAATTAAACGGCTCATTAGCTTTTTTGGGCTCGCGTTTTCAATATTCTCGATAATATGGCTGCTGGTTGCTTTTGTTGTGGTGTTATCAAAACCACAGGGTGAAACCCAGATTGTTTTTTACAGGCTTGGTGCAGGTTTTATTTTATTTTCAAGTTTCAGCATACTCCTTTTTGATAATGGTTATAACCCGCTTTTTAATTTCCCGGCGTTATTCTTTTTCTTTGATACAACCTACACGCTTGGTTTTGTATTTTTACCTATTTTGCTGCTTCATTTTTTCTGGATATTCCCTATCCGTTACGATTTTATGAAACGACCGACCACGCTCAAATTGCTATATTATTCGGCGTTTACGCTATTTATCCTCATAACTTTGTCTAAACTTGTTACCGATACCAGCGATATTCAAGCTTACATACAATACACCTTTATTTACAGATTTTTATTAGGGTTTGCGTTGATTAGCTCAACCATCGTAAGTTTAATATTTTTATTCAGGGGTTTTCTCAAGATTAAAGATAAAAATGAACGAATTGCAATTTTTATAATTTTAATTGCATTTTCTATTGCTTTGGTTGCAATTGTATATACCGCAATTTTCGCGAATCTCTTCGCCCCTAATATCTATAACAATCCTGAATACTTTATGCCGGTTATCCTAATAGGAATTTTACCAATAAGTTTTGGTTTTTCTATTTTCCGTTATTCCCTCATGGATATTTCGGATGTAATTAAAAACGCTGTTTTATACGGAGTTGCCACAGTAGCAGTTGGCGGCATATATTTTCTGATAATCTATTTGATCGGGCAGGAAATAAGCGGTTTGTTCAGCGCTGAATATCAGGGAGTTATAGCAGGTGTACTCTTCATTTTATTTGCTTTATTATTTCAATCGACAAAAGATAAGCTACAGAATCTCATTACCCAGAAGTTCTATCCCGAACAATTCGCATATCAGAAAGTTTTACTAAAATTTAGCAATGAGGTTGGAAGTATTGTCGGACTTGAAAACATACTCGAGTTTACTTCCACTACTTTTGTTGATGCTCTTAAACTTGATAAATTCGCAATCATGCTTCGTAACCGCGAAAATCAATTTACACCTAATAAATGTATCGGCTGTTTTACAAAGCCCGATTCGATAAAAATTAATGAAACCGCGATCAGCAATTTTGTAAAAAGAAGAAAAGATATTCATGTACCCGCAGTTATTGACGAACTCACTTTAACAGAAGAGTTATTTGGGGACTCGGCTAATATTATTATTGAAGAAAAATTTTATACAATTTTCCCTCTGGTAATTAAAGATAATGTTATTGGTTTTTTATTTTTCGGGCTAAAATATTCGGGTTCAAAGTTTGCCGGAAGCGATATTGAGTTACTTGCTGCCATTTCTAACCAAATTGCTGTTTCAATAGAAAATGCAAGATTGTATGAATCGGAAGCCGAAAAGCTAAAAATTTATCGTGACCTAGAAAATGCCCGTCAGATTCAAAAAAGTTTACTTCCTGAAGTACTTCCTGATATCCCCGGCTTTGAGATTGCGGGTGAAATGATTCCCGCGATGCAGGTTGGTGGCGACTATTTTGACGTGGTTAAAGTTTCTGATACTAAATTTTTTGTGATTATTGGTGATGTTTCAGGAAAAGGTCTTGCAGCTTCTTTTTATATGTCAAAACTTGAAACGATGGTTAAGCTCTTCTGCACCGAAGATCGAACCCCCAAGGAAGTTTTAACTATTATTAACCGCTATATTACTCCAGAATTGCGTAAAAACTGGTTCATAACAATATCTATTGCTCTATTTGATAGCGAGAATAAAACAATCAATTTTTGTCGCGCCGGGCATACTCAATTACTGATGGTTAAAGGTAACACTAAAATGTTTTATCAGCCCGCGGGAATGGGCGTAGGGCTTGATGCTTCTTCTCTGTTTACAAATTCACTCGAAGAGTTGATCACTCACTATGAAACAAATGAGATTTACCTCTTCTTCTCGGATGGTATTTCAGAAGGCATGAATCCTGAAATGAGATTATATGGTGAGGAAAGACTTCTTGATGTTGTTGCTGATAATTCAAAACACCATCCGGTATTTATAAAAAATAAAATTATTTCCGACCTCAATAGTTTTACCAGAGGAAATGATCAAAGGGATGATATAACCCTCGTTATCGTAAAGGTAAAATAAATGAATTATGAAGTTATATTTTTACCCCTGATACTGCTTTTATCTCTATTAGCAACGGTAAGTAAATATAAGGAATGGAAAATATTTCATTACATTACCAAACCATTAGCCATTATTTCAATAATTTTATTTCTTTTAACTTTTTATTATGATAGCTATATACCGGGCAAAGTGCTGATACTTACCGGATTGATATTTTCAGCATTCGGGGATATTTTTCTCATGTTCAAAGAAAAATATTTTAAGGTGGGGTTATTGGCTTTCCTGCTTGCTCATGTTTGTTTTACACTCTTTTTTATCGACGGAATGCTGATATCAAAGCTTATCAATTATTATTCGCTGATGATATACATCCTTGCAGGTGTTTTAACCTACATCATCACAGAGGATGCTAAAAAAGATAAAATTATTATCTCAATTTACGTCTTCGCACTTGCTTCTATGGTAGCGTTTTCGATACCATATTACCTTTCCACGGGGTATATTTCTGTATTATTCGCTTCCGGGTTGTTTATGATATCAGATTCTATACTCGGTTATAACAGGTTCAAATCTAAACTCAAATATGCTGAGTTAATAATTCTGCCAACATATTTTGCTGCACAACTTCTTTTTGCATATTCAATCTACGTTTAACATGTGTTTGATAATATTCAAATATTCACCACAATCTACTGATAAACTGATACTTGCTGCAAACAGGGATGAATTTTACAAGCGCCCTGCTCTCCCATCTCACTTTTGGAAAGAAAACCCACATATTTTCGCCGGGATAGACTTGGAAGGGGGTGGTACCTGGATGGGACTTAATCGCTCCGGGCGTTTTGCAGCCCTTACAAATTATCGTGATGGCAGTAATAAGAAACAATACAGTTCTACCAGAGGTGATCTTGTTAAACGTTTTCTCGAGGGTTCTGACACGCTTTCTTCATATAAGGAATTTCTCCTTTCCAGTTCTGAAAGCTATAATGGTTACAATTTAATATTCATGGAAAATAATATTTTATTCTATTATTCTAATATACGTGGTGAAGTTAAGAAACTTAAACCCGGTATTTACGGCCTTAGCAACAGTACCCTTAATGTAAGATGGCCAAAAGTTGAAATATCAATTACAGGAATGGGAAAAGCCACCGATGGAGATGTTGTTGATAAAAACTTGCTTTTCAATATGCTTTTTGATGAGACAAAAGCAAGAGATGAAATGCTGCCAAAAACCGGTATCCCTCATGATTGGGAGAAATTACTCTCATCACCTTTTATCCGAAGTGATAATTATGGAACACGAGTTTCCTCGGTGGTAATATTTGGTGAAAAAACTGTTACAATAGAAGAACAATATTTTACTCCAACCGAAAAAGAGCTTCAAAAAACTCACATTATTGAACTTTATCGCTAAGAATATATTATTGATATAATTTTTAAAACAAAAAACCCCTTCACGAAAGCAAAGGGGTTTTTTGAGTTAAACCTATATATTCCTTTAGAACTGGATTTTCCTGTTACCTTTCATGGTATATTCATAAACGAAAGAACTCGCAACAAATATTGAGGAGTATGTACCAACAATAATACCAAAAGTAAGAGTAAACGCAAAACCGCGTAATACTTCACCACCAAAAATGAACAGTACAAGTACAACAAAAAATGTGGTTAACGAAGTAATGATTGTACGAGGAATAACCTTGTTAATACCACTATTCATGATTGTTTTGAGGTCACCGGTTTTGTGAATTTTCAAATCTTCCCTGATACGGTCAAACACAACAACAGTATCATTGATAGAATAACCAACCAATGTCAAGAATGCTGCCACAACATTGATAGTAATCTCGAGGTTTAGGAATGGTATCAAACCATACAACAACGAGAAGAAACCGAGTGTGATCAACACGTCATGAAACAGAGCCGCTACGGCACCAACTGCAAAAGCAAATTTGAACCTGAAACCGATATATACAAGAATTACTACAAGAGAAAGTGCAATAGCAATCAATGCATCAGTTTTAAGCTCTTGACCGATTTTAGGACCAACGTTATCAGATTTCTGAACAACAAAATGATTTTCAGGCATCTTTTCACGTAAAACTTCTTCAATCCAGTCAGCAACACCAACACGAATTACAACGTGGCTGTTTGCCTGATCCTGTGAAATATTGGAAGTCTGGAAACCCTGGGCAAAAAGTTTGTCCACCATCTCGGTAGCAATTGTCGGCGTACCAAAATCATAAGTGATAGAATTTGTAGTGGAATCCAGAAAAGTAAACTGAACCCCCGGTTTTACTTTATTAATAACCGTTTCAACCGCTTCGATAACACGTGGAAAAACCGGTCTTGGTATTTCCTGAAGTTCTGTTCTTACAAGTACCCCACGGGCATCACCAAAAGTTTTAACTTCTATATTTCCCAATCCGATTCCATTTAAGTCATCGCGAACCTGGGAAATTGAAATTTCATCTTGAAACTGAAGTGCAATTTCGGTACCGCCCTTAAAGTCGATACCAAATAACAATCCACGGGCAATCAAGCTAATGATACCAAGTACCATAAGGGTACCGGAAATAACATATGCTATTTTTCTTTTCCCGAGAAAGTCAATATTTAATTTTTCAAACATTCGCATTTAGTAAATCTCTCCTTGAAATCAATTTAACCGACATTAACTTTAGAACCACTATTGCTCATTATATCAAATACCAATCGGGTAACAACAAGTGCACTGAACAAACTCACAACAATACCTATCATAAGAGTAAGTGCAAAACCCTGTATAGGTCCGCTGCCAAACTGGTAAAGAATAATTGCGGTAAAAAACGTAGTGATGTTCGAGTCAAAGATGGCTGAATAAGAATTTAAGAAACCACTTTCTATGGCTGCTTTAGCAGTTTTGCCAGTTGCAAGCTCTTCCCTGATTCTTTCGAAAATGAGCACGTTCGCATCAACCGCCATACCGATTGTTAAAATGATACCTGCTATACCCGGGAGAGTCAATGTCGCCTGAAATCCGGCAAGAACACCCATAAGAAGCAATACTGTAACCACCAACGCGAGGTCAGCGATGCTCCCGGCTTTTTTATAGTAGAAAATCATGAAAATTATTACCAGTGATAATCCGGCTACTGTTGAGGTCAATCCCTGTTTAATAGAATCCTGACCAAGTGATGGTCCAACAGTTCTTTCCTCAATAATATCAACCGGTGCCGGTAATGCACCTGCTTTAAGAATAATTTCAAGAAGTTTAGCTTCTTCAAGATCCGCCATACCTTCAATCTGGGTATTTCCGGTAGGAATTTTACCTCTAATCACCGGTGCGGTATAAACAACCCCATCGAGCACAACAGCAACACGTTTACCAACATTCGAGCCGGTAATACGCGCCCACTCTATGGCACCTTCAGTATTCATCTGCATGGTAACAATAGGAGCTGTTGTTGACTGGTCAATGTTTGCCTGTGCATCAGTGATCACGTTACCTGTAATTTCGGCTGTTTTATTAACCATGTAAAGTTTGAAGAAATTTGTTTTTTCTTCTGTATAAATGGGTTTTGCAGAAAATACAAATTCAACGTTATCAGGAATAACATTCTGTACTTCCGGAAGAGATAAATAGTTTGCAAGTTTCTGCATATCTTTCTCTTCAACAAACGCGTCTGCTACCTGTGCGTCGCGAGGTAACCTGGCAAGGAAGAAAAATGGATTCTGCTGGAATCTCTCTTCATCACTCATATTTTCATAATCGAGTGAATCGGTTTGAGTAGAATCATTTAGCCCGGCAGGGTCTTTTGCAATCACTCTTTTCAAAACCCCGTCAACAGCAGACATGATAGGGAAGGTGAAATCTGCATCTTTTACCATGCGGAACTCGAGTAAAGCTCTACCCTGGAGCAATTGTTTAGCTTCTTCTTCACGTGAAATACCGGGAAGTTCTATGATAATCCTGCGTGAACCTTGTTTCTGAATAGAAGGCTCGGATACACCATACTGGTTAACACGATTACTGATAATTTCTATAGCACGCGAAACAGCATCAGATTCCTGTTCTTCAAGCTCACTTATAATATCTTCATCGTCTTGCTTGATAGAACCAAAATAGCGACTCAATCTTACATTCTGTTCACGTAATTTATCGGTGAGGATAGAAACCACGTTGTCATCGGTAAGTTTTGATTCTGCTTCAGCTTCTTTAAGTAGTTTAAGGAATTTTTCATCCGGTTCTTTTGCTATTCTTTCCAACAACTTGGCAGTATTTACTTCCATCACAAGGTACATACCTCCCTGGAGGTCAAGACCAAGTTTCATCCTTTTTTCTCTGGCATTTTTGACAGATTCGTCGGAAAGCATAATATTTTCTTCAATATCAAGGAGAGTTCTCTTCTCCTGTTCACCCATTTGGGGATTTGCAGTGTTTAAACTATCACTTACAAGTTCCAATCTGTGTGAGATCTCTTTGTTGTTTTGATAATCCTGATAGGTGGGGTAAAGTAAATATAAACTTAAACCTATAAAACCTACAATGAGGATAATCTTGAATCTGAATTGTTTCATTCCGGCATCTTACAAATTAGTTCATGAATGCTTAATTTTTTAAATAAGTTACTAATATAAAAGTTGACCATCCCAAAAGCAATTTAAGAGAAAAATGAAAACGATGATACAAAACTTAATAATCCTAAAAAACTGGTATAAACAGTCTTGGAGGTCTCAAAAATATTAAGGCAGCCAACCAAAAAACAGAAGCGCCGCCAAAAGGGCAGCGCCTGAAAACTTTATTCTCTAACAACCCATGTTTTAAGAATAGCATCAACTTCATGATGAAGTTTTACAGTTATTTCATAAATACCAAGGGCTTTAATCGGTTCTGCAATTTCAATTTTTCTTTTATCGATATCGTAACCTTTAGCGGCTAGTGCATCTGCAATATCCTGTGAGGTAACGGTACCAAATAATTTATCTTCTTCACCAACTTTAACAGGTATAGTAACAGATAAATTTTCAAACTGTGAAGAAAGCTCTCTGGCGCCTTCAAGTTCTTTTGCATTAATTTTAGCCAGTTGCTTTTTCTCTTCTTCAAGAACCCTTATACTTCCCGGAGTTGCGTGATATGCAATCTGACGTGGAATAAGATAATTAAGCGCGTAACCGTTTTTAACATCTACAATATCACCAATTTTTCCCAATTGGCTAAAATCTTTTCTAAGAATTACCTTCATCGACTCATCTCCTTCTATTTAACCGCTTCAGAAACAAATGGCATAATAGCGATCTGACGCGCTCTTTTAATTGCCCTTACCAATTCTCTGTGCTGTTTGGCACTAAGACCGGTAATTCTTCTTGGAATAATTTTACCCTGATCGGTAACAAATTTCTGAAGTTTTTTCGCATCTTTGTAATCGATATACTCTTCTATTACTCTTTTAACTCTTTTAGTTTTCATTTAATTACATCTCCAAATTTAATCTTTGTCTTTCATCAAGCTTGATTCTTCATCAGTAAGGAACTTATCAAATGAGTTATCTTCATAATCATCATAAATATCATCGTCTGAAGCATATTCATCTTCTGATGAATCATCTTTGTTGAATTTGTTAAGGAACTGAATTCGTTTTGCTTTTATCTCCACGATAGTTCTGTTTCTGCCATCTTCCACTTTAAAGGTTCTGCTCTGTAATTCACCATCAATTAAAACGGCACTTCCCTTTTTTAAGCGGTCTTTACAACTATCTGCAAGTTTATTCCAGGCAACAACACCCACGTAACAAACATCTTCCTGCCACTGGTTACTGCTATCTTTATACCTGCGGTTAGCCGCGATGTGGAAATTTACTACCGGGGTATTATTTGAAGTTTGACGGAACACCGGATCTTTTGTCAAATTACCTGCAACCATAACACTATTTAATTCTGGCATTTTCAAATCAGCCATCACAATCCTCCATACATGTCAAGTTTATCTATCCTTAACTCTCTGCAGCCTCAGTTTTTTCCGCTACTTCACTCGTGGGAACCTCTGCTTCGGTTTCCTGTTTATTCCTTAATTCATCATAATGAGCCACCGCCTCTTTGTCTAACACTATTGTTAGAAAACGGGCAATAGTTTCATCAAGCCTGTACGTTCTTTCCAACTTGGAGATTAAATCTGTAGGAGCAGTAAATCTCATTACAATATAATAACCACTTTTGGATTTCTGTATTGGATATGCAAGGCGTTTTCTACCCCACTTTTCCACATCCTGAAATTCGCCTCCATTGGCGGTAATAAAATCGTGAACTCGTTGGTAAGTTGTTTCAATTTGCTCGTCTTCGAGCGAAGCGTTAATAATAATTACGCTCTCATAATTGTTTATGGGCATAAATCCTCCCTGTGGACTTTAGGGGGCAATTCATCTCTCTTTAGAATCGCCCCAGGGTTTATTTTTGTGTATTTATATTTTTTGCTAATTTTAAATATATCACTATTTTATGAGCGGTGCAATAACCAATGCTACAACAGACATAAGTTTAATGAGAATATTTAATGACGGACCAGATGTATCCTTAAAAGGATCACCTACGGTATCACCAACAACAGCTGCTTTGTGAGCATCAGAACCTTTACCATAATGTAACCCGTCAATTGTTATTCCGCCTTCAATAAGTTTTTTTGCATTATCCCATGCACCACCGGCATTTGATTGGAATATAGCCATCAAAACACCACTCGATGTTACACCCGCGAGCAAGCCGGCCAACATGTCTTTACTAAAAAAGCCTACCGCAACAGGAACCATAATCGCTAAAACACCGGGTAAAACCATTTCACGTATGGCCGCACGTGTCGAAATTTCAACGCACTTTGAATATTCTGCCTTAGCTGTACCTTCGCGCAATCCGGGTATTTCCCTGAACTGACGGCCCACTTCAATTATCATCTCTTTTGCTGCCCTTCCAACTGCTCCCATCGAAAGTGCAGAGAAAAGAAACGGCAACATTGCACCAATAAATAAACCACCCATTATGGTTGGCTGTGATAAATTTATTACATCAATTCCAGCCTGCTGTTTGTAGGCTGTGAATAAAGCTAATGCTGTCAAAGCAGCAGAACCGATTGCAAAACCTTTACCTATAGCAGCCGTGGTATTTCCTACTGCATCAAGTTTATCTGTTCTTTCACGAACTTCTTTGGGTAGTTCCGCCATTTCGGCAATACCACCGGCGTTATCAGAGATTGGTCCATAAGCGTCAACCGCAAGCTGGATACCGGTAGTTGACAACATACCCAGGGCCGCAATTGCAATGCCGTAAAGATTAGAGGTATAAAATGCACCAATAATACTGGCAGCAATAATCAATATCGGGATAGCTGTTGACATCATTCCAACTCC
>Ga0070729_10005265_pt1 | contig 13457 bp, 8 predicted proteins | sample tdDd472_FD_66725 | JGI IMG/M metagenome (GOLD analysis project Ga0070729, IMG submission 66725) | Marine sediment microbial communities from the Atlantic coast under amendment with organic carbon and nitrate - tdDd47.2 | ecosystem: Environmental > Aquatic > Marine > Coastal > Sediment | place...
TCCGGCGGCCCTGCCGGAGGCCAAACCTTTGCCTATTCGAAACAAGTGGGTTTGACAAACAGGCGTTTGCATGATGACACGTTCACACGACGATCAAAGGCGGATGTAATTTGCCCCGAGGAACGAGGAGCAAAGCGCATTCGCAACCTGCTTTCAAGGTGGCACACCTTGCCGCCGGAGGCATGCTTTTACCTGTTCTGAATCCACACAAAATGGCTGGCCCAGAGCAAGCCATTGACCTGCTCCAAGAGCTCACCGTAGCTAAAGGCTCGCTCATCGGTTTCAGCCAGGGGGGATGGTGAGGCGGGAAGATGGGACTCTGAGCTGTTCACCGGCTCAGGACTCCACGTGGCAAGGATCATGTCACGGTTTCCGTGCCCAGCGGTGGCAATGGCTTCGAGCCCTGCGTAGGCAGAAGCATCAGGGACCTGGACAGGCCGGACCGACTCCACGGGATGGTTTGCAAGAAGGGTCAGGGACTGTCCCGATTCAGACACATGAAAAAGGTTGAGATACCCCCCGGCCTCAGGCGGGGTGACATGCACCTGATAATGGCTTCCGGACGGCAGGAGGCCCTGGGGGGTCACGTCGAGACTCAGCCCATCGTTCTCCACGTCTTCAATAAAGAGCTGACGAAACCACGTCTCAAAGGCAATGGGATAGATGTCCCCCTCAACAGCCAGAGACCAGCCGCCGTGTTGCCTGACCACCCTGTAATCCGAAGGAAGAATACCGACAAACATCAGGTTGTGGGAAAAGGGAAGGCTCTCCTTGAACCCCACCGTTTTCACAGGCACAGGACTCGCAGGTTGCCTTAAGGTCGAGCCAAGCTTTTGAAACAAGGTTCGGTTGTCGTATCCCAGGGCCACGTAATAGCGCCCGGACTGCCTGGATAGTTTCATCGTCGCCAGGTCGCTTAAAACCACCTGGCTTGTCAGGGCCACACGAAACTCAGAAGAGACCTCACTGCCCGAAGCGCCCCTTTCCGCCACCACCTCGCCGGAGGAGTGAACACTCACCCGAAGGGCCTCGGCGATCTCCCGCGACGCATCCGCCCGAGCCTCCTCAGCACTCTCCCCTTCCCCGTAACCCACCAGCACATGCCCGGCCACGCCAACATCCCGCGCCGTATACCAAGCCGGACCGCCGCATCCAAGAAAGCTAAAAACAAAAGCCAAGCATACGATGCCTGTATATCGTGTCATAAAAAATTCCTCCGGCAGCGAGGGTGGCGAAGCCACTGTAACGAAAAGCACCTCGAAAGCTGGTTGCCATTGCGCTTCCCCCCTCGTTCCTCGGGGCAAATCGCAATGGCGTTCGCTGCGGTCTGCGTCCGTCTCAAACCTGATGGCTGCATGGGCAGTGTCACAAGTTCCGTCAAGCTGTGGGTACGATGCCGTAACTTCAAAGAAATCATTTTAAATTCAAGGGCGCCTCTCCCTAATGCCCGCCCCCCTTAGCAATGCCTGCCGACCAGCACTGTCCATGGGCGCAGCCCGTCAACGAATGTGATCAGACCGAGGAACGAGGGCTGGGAGCATTCGCAACCCGGGGTCCAGGGGGTCCCCCCCCGGCTGCCGGAGGCACGCCCTTATAACCCCGGCAATTCCATGTGCACATTCCCCCTGATGGTTGGTTCCTGGACCCGGGTGCCGCCCCGGCTTCGGCTGACGCGGCGGATTTGTTTGAAAAGGCTTTCATAAAGGCTCTCCAGGGTCCCATGGTCCGTCATGAGCCCCTTCATGAGAAAGTAGCTGAAGAGGCGGTGGCCTTTTTCGGGGTAGGCGTTGGAAAACTGTCGTTCGGTGCCGGCGGTGATGACCGCCATGCGGTCTTCATCAAAGGTGGGGGCTTTCGGCACCAGGCGTGTGGCGGCCCGGCCGTTTCCGAAGACCGATACGCCGTCGGCAGCGCCTGTAAAGCAGCTGTCCATGAACACCACGATCTCATCTGCCCGGCTTTTGGCCAGGGTCTCGTAGAAGGCATCGACCCGAAAGTAGGGGGCGGTGTGAATAAAGTCCGGTGCCTGGTCCCGGGCAAGGAGGTAGGAGTGCCCCTCGTCCATGAGGGAGGGCAGGCCGTGCCCACTGTAGTAGACGTAAACCCTATCGCCTTCCGCCACATCTCGCAGGAGAAACCGGAGCTGGTCTTTGATGGAGGCTGCCGTGGCGGGAAAGACCCGTCCTTTGAGCCCCTGAATCGCCGTTTCTCCGTCATCTGTGAGAAGAAAAACGTTCTCGGCAGGCACGCCAAGGCGTTTCATGGCCACCTGGGTAAAGAGTTCGGCGCTGCGGCGCGAATAGGTGATGGGGCTGGTCTGGTCGTAGTCCTCGATCCCCATGGCAAAGAGCCAGGTTTCAATATCCGGAGAGATTCGGCGACTCGCTTTTAAAAGCCCCGGCAGATCATCGTCAAAAGCAAGAACAGGATGTTCATCTTTAACAGCAATGCCTCCAAGGGCGGCTTCAACCAGCCCCCGGTCTTCGACGTCCGTCAAGGGTACCCTTAACGCAAAGGCTTTCCAACCGGACTCATCAAGGGCCAGAAATCTGGCCCGAAGGTCAGGGGACATCTTCAGAAGGTACGGGCGCCTGACCGGTTCCAGCCCCTTGAACGCCTCCATCTCCTCAAGGCTGAGGATGTATTTCTGACGGTACCAGGGAAGCAGGTCAATGGAGGCTGAAGCCGAGTCCCCGTCACAGTAAGCGGTAACATGAAGAGCCCTTGACTCAAGGAGCGCATCGGTGAAGACAGGCCGATGGAGGCCACCCCCATATGAAAGAATGTCCACCCGTCGTCTCTGGTCATCCAGAGCCATCACCTCGGCACCTCCCGGTGTCGGAAAATCAAGGGTGTTGCCGGTTTGATAAATCCCCTGGCGCCGATCCAGAACATCATAATCCACAGGAGCCCATACGTACCCCATAAACAGCCAGGACCTCAGGTGCCGATCGTAGAGCCGTTGGCGCACCTCCTCTTCACTGTCGGGATCTCCCCAGCCAACAAAGAGTCTTTTGACCCATAACGCAGGGGTCACCACCACCCCCGCCACCGTCGACAAGGTGCCCCCAAGGATCAGCATGACGTCCGGCTCGTACCCGTGAATCTCCCAATTGGTCACCTCTTTTGCCTGAACGCGGGTTTTGGCGACCAGCTCGAGAGCCTTTTTTGTCGTCACCACTTGAAACCCGGGCAGCCCCGCCCCCTCGGGCGAAACCTCAACGGTGCAGCCACGCATAGGGGATGCTTGCGGCTCCACAAAGGGTTCCCCTTCATACTCAAAGGTGAAGCGCTTTCCCGCGCAGGAAGTAAGCAGCAAGAGGGCTATCAAAATGGGCAGAATGCGTTTCACGGTTATCTCCAGGTTAAATGCAAAAGCATGCCTCCGGCGAGCCTGCCGAGGGCCAAACTTTTGCCTGATTTGAAAAAGAGGGTGTGACAAACAAGTCTTAAAAAACAATCTCCGGAAGCTCTCACGTCAAAGCGCTTCCGCAACCTGACTTCAAGGTGGCACTCGTAGCCTATATATAGCATCGGCAGGTGGGCCCCCTTCCTGAACCCTTCCTGATCGCAGCAGGGGACTTTAGGTGATACAGAAAAGAATGAATATGATAAAGTGGAGTGTTGGTATAGCTCCACCGACTGCGGTTTTCTCAGGTGGCAAATTGGGTTTGCCTGTTAAAAAACCGCATCGTGAGTCATTCACTCGATGAAACGCGGCGTTCTCATTACGAGCATTCGCCCTTTCCCCACTGGGTTCAAAGCACGCTGCACCCATATCTTAAACTTGTTAGAGGCCTCATCCCATGACACAGAATTATCACCGAAGAAGCCCACATCCCAAACGAAGAGGCCACAGACAAACGCCCAAGAAGAAATTCGCACCACACATCAAAGCAGGGTCCGATGCCCGCTTAAAACCGATTTTCGAGCAGATCGGTGCCCCCGAAGCCAGACCCTTTGTTCCGGACCGCTTTCAGCTGGAGGCGGTGGAAGCCGTCCGCCATGGGGATTGCCTCGTCACAGCCCCCACAGGTTCAGGCAAAACCTGGATCGCCGAGCAGGTGATCAGAAAAGCCCTTGAAAACGGTCAGCGCTGCTGGTACGCCACGCCCTTAAAGGCTTTGACCAACACCATCTTCAGCACATTCTGCGACCTCTTCGGAAAAGACAAGGTCGGCATTCTTACCGGGGACATCAAGGACAACGCCGATGCTTCGGTTATCGTGGGAACCACAGAAATTCTGCGAAACCAGCTCTATGACGCCATGCACACGGGGCGGGACCTCACCACCGACCTGGTGGTGATGGACGAAGCCCACTACCTGGGCGACAGCGACCGTGGCGTGGTGTGGGAAGAGGTGATGATCTACCTTCCGTCACGGGTTCCCCTTCTCATGCTCTCCGCCACCGTGGGCAACGCACACCAGATTGCCGACTGGCTGACCTCGGTGCGCGGCCGCGAGGTACAAGTCATTGAAGAGACCAAGCGCAGTGTGCCCCTGCACCCCCTCTTCTTTCACCCCTCCGGAACTCTTTTTCCCCTCGTCACCCAGAAAGGGGCCAAGGGGCAGGTGGGGCTCTACAAAAAGGTCAACGCGTACATCAATCAAGACCGTCCGCCTATCCTGGCGCCCCCGAACCGCCTGCCGCCCATGGGCGACATCATGAAGGTACTTAAAAAATACCGCCTGCTCCCGGCCATCTTCTTCATGAAGTCACGGGCTGACTGCAACGGCGCGCTGGAACTCTGTTCCGGAGAACTCCTGGCCGGGGACCCGGCCCGGGCCGACCTTTTGTCACAACGTGTGGAGGAGATCCTTTCGGCCCATCCCCACCTCAGCCGCCACAAGCACCGTTACCACCTGGAGCACCTGGCCGTGGGGGCTCACCACAGCGGCCAGCTCCCGGGGTGGAAGATCGTCATCGAGACCCTGATGAACGAAGGGCTTCTGGACGCCATGTTTGCCACCAGCACCGTTGCGGCAGGAGTAAACTTCCCCGCACGATCTGTGGTTATCTTAAACTCCGACCGGTACAACGGGGCGGATTTCATGCCCCTCTCCTCTTCGGAGTACAACCAGATGACCGGCAGGGCCGGACGGCGGGGCAAGGACAAAGTCGGTTTTGCCGTCATTCTGCCCGGCAAGTTCAACGACATCGGCCACCTGGCCCGCCTCACCAACCAGGCACCGGAACGGGTCGAGAGCCAGATCCGCATCAACTTCTCCATGGTGCTCAACCTGATGCTTTCCCACTCTCCGGAGCAGATTCGGGGCCTCCTGGAAAAATCCTTTGCCGCCTTTCTCTTAGAGAAAAAGCGAGGGAGGAACCAGGGAAGCAGGCGACTCTGGGAAGATTTCCTCGTTCATCTGGATTTCCTGAAGCTCAAAGGCTTTGTGGACGACGATGACCGTCTCACCGTTGACGGAGAATGGGCCTCACGGCTGCGGATCGACTCCCCGCTTCTCGTGGGAGAGTGTTTCCGCCTGAAGCTCTTTCCCGAAGACCCGGCGCTCATGGCGGCCATGGTGGCCTCCTTTGTCAATGAGAGGGAGCGGGACGACGAAAGCATCAACCGCAGTGCTTTGCCCAAAACCCTCATCCGAACCTTCCTGAACATCCGCAAAGGGCTCACCCCCTTTGCCCGGGAGATGATCGACTGGGGATTTGACGTTCCCTTTCTCTACCTCCACCCGGCAGCCACCATCTATCTCTGGGCCTCCGGCACGCCCTGGAACGATGTGGTCCGGTTCTCCGGGCTCCAGGAGGGGGACCTCTCACGGCTTGTTCTGCGAACCGCCGACAACCTGCACCACATCGCGGCCCTCAACTCGGTTTTCCCCCAGGCAGCTGCGGCAGCACGCGAGGCAAAACGATCCATCATGAAGGATCCCATCGTCACCACCCTGGAAGAGATACCGACCCGGGAGAAGGAGCCGGTGGCCGGTTCTCCCGTATAATGCTGGGCGTTTACTTTAAGCGTCTTTTTATTTATATAGAACCTGAGTGAATCAAACCTTGTACCAATGGCTGCGGCGCCAAGCGCCTGCCACAGGCTGAAATGATACTAAAAACGCCCTCGCCGGAGTACAGAGACGTTTCCCTTGAAGAAGGGCTTCTGCGAGGCGTCATCCCAATTGATCTGTTAGACAGGCTATTTTTAAAGGAGTGTGATCATGGAAAATTGCCCATGCGGACTTGATGCGGCTTACGATACATGTTGCGAACCCATCATCAAAGGCGAGAAGGCCGCCGAGACGGCCGAGCAGCTCATGCGCGCCCGTTACACCGCCTACGCCAAAGTGGAGACCGATTTTTTAAGGGACTCCATCCACCCGGACAAGCGTCACACCCATGACGAGCGCCAGACCCAGAGCTGGGCAGCCAAATCCGAATGGTTCAACCTGGAAGTGGTCAGCACCGAAAAGGGCGGCGCAGATGATGAAACCGGCCGAGTGGAGTTCATCGCCAACTACGCCACCAAGGGTGAGAAGGCCCGTCACCATGAAATGGCTTCGTTCGTAAAAATCGACGGCGCCTGGTACTTTGACGACGGCGTGGGCGTGGTCCCTGAAACTGTGGTTCGTCAAGGGCCCAAGGTGGGCCGCAACGATCCCTGCCCCTGCGGCAGCGGCAAGAAGTTCAAAAAGTGCTGCGGTTAAGATAACGGGCACCCGTTAAATAAGGAGAGACCCTTGAACGAAGGGTTTCTCCGCCCCTCCCCACGGCCCCGTCCCACACCACCCGCCGGCACCACACGCACTCACCATATTAAGGAGAAGATCATGATTGAATGGGCATACCTTCGAAAGGGCTGAACGTCCTGCATCAAAGCCCAGGAGTTTCTTGGGAACCAAAGCATCGCCCCAAAAGAGGTCACCGATGCACGAAAAGAGCGCATTGACGCCGATGCAGCCTGGACCATCCTCTCATCACGCCCGCTGATTGTAACGGCACGGGGCAAAAAGGTGGTGGAGTGGGCCCCCTCCGAGGAGAACAAAGAAGCTCTCCTCAAAGCGGCCATGGGCCCTTCCGGCAATCTGAGGGCCCCGACCCTCCGCCTCGATGACAAGATTATTGTTGGATTTCACGAAGAGTTCTACGCGGCAACATTCACCCCCTGAACCAGATGCCCCTTGCGGAAGGCCCCTGCCCTCACCCCGGAAACGCAACGGACGCAGCCCTTTCGCTTCGGCATCCAACCCGAAAGGCGAAACACGATGAAATCTATTTCCCCGCTTCTCACCGTTCTTTTTTCCCTGGCGGTCCTCTCCACCACGGCCTTTGCCTCGGACGCCCCCACACTGGATGACACCACGGCCGGGGAGTTCACCACCACTGCCATAACAGCCCAGGCCGAGACCGTTACAGACGACGTGCCTGCAGCTGAAGCAACGGAACCCGCTGTGATGCCCGCCGAGCCAGCCACTGAAATGCCCCTTGACGACGTCTCCCCCCTTCTCGTAAGCGTCTCGGAGATGGTCATCGCAACAGGCGTTGCCAACCGGGAACCCGTGGAGGCAGGAACCGTCTTCACCACGGATATCGAACGCCTCTACTGCCACAGCCGAACCGGGTCCATAGCCCCTGCAACCATCACCCATGTCTGGTATCGCGATGGCGAGCGCGTGGCAGAGATTCCGCTTCAGGTTGGTGCTGCCTCATCCTGGCGAACCTGGAGCTCAAAAGCCATGTTCCCGGCAGTGCCTGCCTCCTGGCGTGTGGAAATTGTCGCTGAAGACGGAACCCTTCTTGCCCAGACCGATTTTAAGGTGGAGTAGGATGTGAGACAAAGCCTCCGCTATCTGCTTACACGGTATGTTGCCCAATGTGGTTTCGCCCCCCTTGCCGCCGGAGGCTGCTTTTTAGAAGCTGAACAGTTACAGCGATTTAATAATTCGAACGGACATGCCGATAATCTGATCGAAGTGGATTCTTTTCCAAGCCCGTCACCCCGGCCGCAAGGCGGCCAGCATAACCGATAAGGAGAATGGAAAGCATGGCTCTTTGGGACAAGCTGAAAGGCGAATTGATTGACGTCATAGACTGGCTGGATGATTCCGGGGACACCATGGTATGGCGTTATCCACGTCATCAAAATGAAATCAAGTACGGCGCCAAGCTCACCGTACGGGAGTCCCAGGCAGCAGTTTTTGTAAGCGAAGGCCAGATCGCCGATGTCTTCGGCCCCGGCCTCCACTCCCTGACCACCCGCAACCTACCCATCCTCACAAAACTTCAGAAGTGGTACCACGGATTTGAAAGCCCTTTTAAATCCGAAATCTACTTCATCAGCACCCGGAACTTCACCGACATCAAGTGGGGCACCAAAAAGCCCATCACCCTTCGGGACCCCGAGTTCGGCCCGGTGCGCCTGCGCTCCTTCGGCACCTTTGTTATCCGCGTCTCCGACCCCAAGTCGTTTATCACCGAAATAGCGGGCACCGAAGGCCACTTCACCGTAGAAGAGATCACCGGGCAGCTCACCAGCATGGTGATCACCCGTTTTGCCGATCTCCTGGCCGAAAGCAAAATCCCCGTCCTGGACCTGGCGGCCAACTACAACGAACTCTCCGGCTGGGTGACAGAAAAACTTGCCCCGGAATTCTCCCAATACGGCCTGGACCTCACCAAGCTTCTCATCGAGAACATCGCCCTTCCCAAGGCGGTGGAAGAGGCCCTGGACAAACGAACCAGCATGGGCATTGTGGGCGACCTGGACGCCTACACCAAGTTTCAGGCGGCCAACGCCCTGGAAAAGGCTGCCGAGAACCCCTCCGGCGATGCATCCGCAGGCGTGGGCATGGGCATGGGATTTGCCATGGCCAACCAGATGACCCGAACCATGACCGATCAGGGCCAGGCGGCCCAGGCCCCACAGGCAGCGGCCCCTGCAACGGGTGATGCAGCGCCCCCTCCCCTGCCCCAACAGGACGTGGTCAAGTACTACCTTGGCATCGGCGGGGAACAGAAAGGGCCCTTCTCCCAAAAAATCATCGAAGAGATGATCAAGGACAAAGCCCTCACCCGGGAAACCCTGGTCTGGCGAAAAGGGATGGACGGCTGGGAAAAAGCCGCCAACGTGGCTGAGCTGAAGGCCCTTCTGGACGAAGGACCGCCCCCGCTGCCCGGCTCGTAAAAAACAAGCCTCCGGCGGCGAGGTGAGCCACCTCGAAAGCGGGTTGCGAATGCTCCGTGCCCTCGTTCCTCAGGCACGTCACATTCGCTGACGGGCTTCGCCCGTGGGGAGGGTAAGCGACAACGTTCCGGTTCTCGCCCCGATCATTTCGGCCACAAGAGAGCGGAACACCTATAGCTCACGCACGTGTGGCGCATGTTGCATGCAGCCACACATGGCGCGCATGCGAACGCATGGTGCACCGCATGGCATCACCCGTCTCGCATTCGCCATATGGGTGCAGGGGATCATCCCCTGGTTTTTTTCTGTTTTTATGGATTCGCCAGAACCTGGCGCCCTTTGCAATCATTTTCACACCACAGAGTTTTAAATTATGGCCAACTGCAAAAACTGCTCTGCACCGGTACCTGCTGACACCATTGTCTGCACCTACTGCGGCACCCGAAACGACACCGACCTTTCCGGTATTCATGAGTTCACCGAGGTGGTCCCCGACCACGTGCGAACCTGTCCGCGCTGTGACGTCGACATGAAGACCATCGACCTGAAAATCGGCGGCACGTTTCTCATCGAACGCTGCGAGGAGTGCATGGGCATGTTCTTCGACTCCGGCGAGCTTGAGGCCCTCATCAAGGCCACGGTGAAAAACGTCCACCACGTCAACCACAACAAGCTGAAAGAGCTTTACGCCCTGAAGCGTCATGATGCATACGGCATCACCTACATAAAATGCCCGGTGTGCGACAACGTCATGAACCGCGTCAACTTCGGGCAGCGAAGCGGTGTGATCATCGATCGCTGCCCCGACCACGGCCTCTGGCTGGACGGCGGGGAACTCCGCCACCTCCTGGAATGGGTGAAGGCCGGCGGCAAGATGTACAATGAGAAACGCGAAGAGATGAAGCGGAAGATGGAAGCACGCGAGGACATCAATGTCCGGCGGGCCACCACCATAAACGGGGGCGGAGGCTTTGACACCTACGGTTCAACGCTCCGCAGCAGCGATCCCGACATCTTCACCGTCGTGGGCCGTGTCGTCAAATGGTTGATGGGGTAGGCCAGCTTGAAAGCGGGTAGCGGATGCGTTTTGCCCCTCGTTCCTCGGGTCAAATCACATCCGCCTTTGATTTAAGGGCTGCCAACGATCATTTGTTAAAACCTGTTTGTCAAACTTTTCAAAAGTTTGACCCTCGGCAGAGCCGCCGGAGACAAAGATGATCTGAATAGTTACCAATTCTTTAGTTCTTTGGCTTTAACCGGAATACGCCTCTCCCTCCCCAGGAGCCAATCCATCAAAAAGGCCTGAGGAACAAAGGCTCAGAACATTCGCGGACCCCTTGCGAGTTTCGAAGGACTCTGGTAGGTTACCCCGATTGTGCATCATGAGAAAGGCCGAGTGAGGCATGGTTTTTCATGATCGCCTTCCACAAGCATAATAAGCTATAGCGGCATTCAACATAAGGAGTGATTCCATGTCAAACGAAGGCAACAAGGTCATCTACTCGATGATCCGTGTGAGCAAATACTACGAGAAAAAACCTGTTCTCAAAAACATCTCCCTCTCCTACTTCCACGGCGCCAAGATTGGCGTACTGGGCCTCAACGGCTCCGGTAAATCCTCCCTCTTACGAATCCTTGCCGGGGTGGACACTGAATTCGACGGCGAGACCATTCTTTCAGACGGTTTCTCCATTGGTTACCTGGAGCAGGAGCCCCTCCTGGACGAAGATCGCACCGTCATCGAAGTGGTAAAGGAAGGCGTTCAGGAAGTGGTTGACCTCATCAAAGAGTACGATGAGATCAACGAAAAATTTGCAGAGCCCATGGATGACGACGCCATGGACAAACTCATCAACCGCCAGGGTGTGGTTCAGGAGAAGATGGACCACTTGGAAGCCTGGGACCTCGACGCCCGCCTCGAGATGGCCATGGACGCTTTAAGGTGCCCGCCTGCCGACGCAAAAGTCAGTGTCCTGTCCGGAGGTGAGAAACGTCGCGTGGCCATGTGCCGCCTGCTGCTGCAGAAGCCCGACATCCTTCTCCTTGACGAACCCACCAACCACCTCGACGCCGAAACCGTGGGCTGGCTGGAGCAGCACCTTCAGCGCTATGAAGGCACCGTCATCGCAGTAACCCACGATCGCTACTTCCTTGACAACGTGGCTGGTTGGATCCTGGAACTCGACCGCGGCGAAGGCATTCCCTGGAAGGGCAACTACTCCTCCTGGCTGGACCAGAAAGGCAAGCGCCTGGCCCAGGAAGAAAAACAGGAGAGCACCCGCCAGAAGACCCTTGCCCGCGAGCTGGAGTGGATCGGCATGAGCGCCAAAGGGCGCCACAGCAAATCCAAGGCTCGTATCTCTGCATACGAAAACCTCCTCAAAGAGGACACGGCCGAACGCGAAAGGGAGATGGAGATCTACATTCCCCCGGGACCCCGCCTCGGAAACAAGGTCATCGAGGCCGAGGGGCTTGCCAAGGCTTTTGGTGACAAACTCCTCGTGGAAGACATGAGCTTCATGCTGCCTCCCGGCGGTATCGTCGGCGTCATCGGCCCCAACGGCGCCGGTAAGACCACCCTCTTTCGCATGATCACAGGCCAGGACGCCCCGGACAGCGGCACCATCAGCATTGGTGACTCCGTAAAACTCGCCTACGTGGACCAGAGCCGTGATTCCCTTGACCCGGAACAGAGCATCTGGCAGGTGATTTCAGACGGGCAGGACACCATCACCCTGGGCAACCGAGAGGTCAACTCACGGGCTTATGTCTCCCGCTTCAACTTCTCAGGATCCGACCAGCAGAAAAAAGTGGGCCTTCTCTCCGGCGGCATGAGAAACCGGGTGCACCTGGCTCGCATGCTGAAAGAGGGTGCCAACGTCCTTCTCCTTGACGAACCCACCAACGATTTGGACGTCAACACCTTGAGGGCGCTGGAAGAGGCCCTGGAGAAATTTGCGGGATGCGCCGTGGTCATCAGTCACGACCGCTGGTTCCTGGACCGCATCGTCACACACATCCTCGCCTTTGAAGGGGACAGCCAGGTGGTGTGGTTCGACGGCAACTACACCGAATACGAAGAGGATCGCAAAAAGCGTCTCGGCATCGATGCCGACCAGCCTCACCGTATCAAGTACCGTCACCTGACCCGATAAGCTCTCGGGGCGGAAGGCAGCCCATGGGCTGCCTTCCGCCCCCACAGGACTTGCAGGATCCTGCCGTGTGTGCGTTGACCTCCCCTTGTTCCCTGATGAATCATCCATTGAAAAGGGACCATATAGTTGGTACTATTCATTGTATACACAAATAAATACCCTTAACGGGCCCATAACATCTGAAATGATTATTGGCGATCGGCATCTATCTTAACTGGTGAACTACCGTGACACAGATTGCCCCACGGCACCTGTCCACTCCGGCCCACGCTCTTGCCCCGTACTCACTGCACCCGGAAAAGCAGCCGCTGTCACCCATCACCAAAACAATCCGTCCACGCCATTTTCTGATTCGGGGAGAGCTCATTCATCATGGCCACCATCCTCATCATCGACGATGATCAGCACATTTGTGAAGTTCTTGAAGCCTTCATCCGCAGGGAAGGACACCGTTCCCTTTCGCGGCAAACCCTGACCGACGGGTTACAGCAGCTTGAGCAGGCCGCCTTTGACCTTGTGTTTTTAGACGTCGGGCTGCCCGACGGAAGCGGCCTGGAGTTGGTGCGCCGCATCCGCAGCACCCCGGGAGAACCCGAGGTGGTGATCATCACCGGGGCCGGAGATGCCGACGGCGCAGAAATGGCCATCAAAAACGGGGCCTGGGACTACCTGCAGAAACCGTTTAACCTCAAAGAGATCACCCTCACCCTCAAACGGGCCCTCCAGTACCGGGAGAATCTCAAGGCATCCTCGGTGAAGGAGCCCCCCTTTGACAGCCAGGGCATCATCGGCAGCAGCCCCATCATCCACGACTGCCTGACCACCCTGGCCCACGCCGCCCGAAACAATGCAAGCGTTCTCATCACCGGCGAGACAGGCACAGGCAAAGAGCTCTTTGCCCGTGCCGTGCACAACAACAGCGACCGAAAAGAGAACAAGTTTGTGGTGGTGGATTGTGCGGCCCTGCCCGAAACCCTCAAGGAGAGCGCCCTGTTCGGCCACGAAAAGGGCTCGTTTACCGGAGCTGACAAGGCCTCGGAAGGCCTGGTGAAGCAGGCAGACGGAGGCACCCTCTTCTTAGATGAGGTGGGGGAGATGGACCTGCCCCTGCAGAAGATTTTTTTACGGGTACTTCAAGAGAGAAGCTTTCGCCCTGTGGG
>Ga0070729_10005266_pt1 | contig 13456 bp, 12 predicted proteins | sample tdDd472_FD_66725 | JGI IMG/M metagenome (GOLD analysis project Ga0070729, IMG submission 66725) | Marine sediment microbial communities from the Atlantic coast under amendment with organic carbon and nitrate - tdDd47.2 | ecosystem: Environmental > Aquatic > Marine > Coastal > Sediment | place...
AGGCCAACGGTTTCCAGATCGTCGAGGACGATGCACCGGGCGAGACCTACACGGAAACCGGCGCCTCCTACATGGGCTTCGCCGCCGCCGCCATGGTCTCGGCGGCACTGGCCGACGATCCCCGATATCCCATCGCCTTTTCCGGCGACGGCTCGTTCATGATGAACCCGGCGGTGCTGATCGACGGCGTCGAGCACGGGGCCCGGGGCATGATCGTCATCTTCGACAACCGCCGCATGGCCGCCATCACCGGCCTGCAGGACGCCCAGTACGGGCACGGTTTCAAGACCAACGACAGCGTCGCCGTCGATTACGTGGCCCTGGCGTCCAGCGTCCAGGGCGTCAAGGCGGTCGACGGCTCGGGCGACGCGGCGGCGCTGAAGGCGGCGCTGGCGGATGCGTATGCCCACGACGGCCTGTCGGTCGTGCACGTACCGGTCTATTGCGGTCCGGACGAACGCGGCGGCATGGGCGCCTACGGGTCGTGGAACGTCGGCAACTGGTGCGAGGACGTGCAGCGGACTTGGCACGAACAAGACATTTAACCCGAGGGAACGAAAAGAAAATGTATCAAGACTACGGCCTCTATATCGCGGGTGAATGGCGCGCTGCATCCGACGGCGGCGTCAAGCAGGTGACCGACCCGGCCACCGAGGATGTCATCGGCACCATTCCGGCGGCGACCGAGAAGGACCTCGACGCGGCACTCGCCGCCGCGGAAGCCGGCCTCAAGCTCTGGCGCGCCGTCAATCCGTGGGAACGCGCCGCCAAGATCAGGAAGGTCGCGGAGCTGATCCGCGAGCGCGTCGATGCCATCGCCAAGATCATGGCCATCGAAACCGGTAAGCCGCTGGCCGAGGCCGTGGGCGAGACCGGCGCCGCCGCCGACCAGTTCGAGTGGTATGCGGAGGAAACCAAGCGCATCTACGGCCAGACCATCGAGGGCCGCACGCCCGACGTGCGCATGAGCGTGCTCTACCAGCCGGTCGGCGTGGTCGCCGCCTTTTCCGCCTGGAATTTCCCGGCACTGCTGCCGGCCCGGAAGATCGCCGCGGCGCTCGGCGCGGGCTGCTCCATCGTGGTCAAGCCGGCGGGCGAGGCGCCCGGTTCGTGCATGGCGCTGATCCAGGCCTGCCACGATGCCGGCATTCCCGCCGGCGTTGTCAATTTCGTCACCGGCGATTCGTCGCGGATCGCGCCGCATCTGGTGCGCTCGCCCATCGTGCGCAAGGTATCGCTGACGGGCTCGGTGCCGGTCGGGCGCGAGATCCTGCATCTCGCCGCCGACGGCATCAAGAAGGTGACCATGGAATTGGGCGGTCATGGCCCGGTCCTGGTGTTCGACGATACCGACGCGGCCGCCGCCGCCGTCGCTTGCGCCAACACCAAGTTCCGCAACTGCGGCCAGGTCTGCATCTCGCCCAGCCGCTTCTACGTGCATGAGAAGGTCTACGAGACCTTCGCCAGCAATTTCGCCGCCGTGGCCAAGGGCCTCAAGGTCGGCGGCTGCATGGACGAAGGCGTGCAGATGGGCCCCATGGCCAACGAGCGCGGGCTCAAGACGGCCTTGGAAATGATCGCCGACGCGCGCGAGAAAGGCGCCGAGTTGTTGGCCGGCGGGGGCCGCCCGGAGGGCATCAACCGGGGTTACTTCATCGAGCCGACGGTCTTGGGCCAGGTGCCGGACGACGCGCGCATCATGATCGACGAGCCGTTCGCGCCAGTGGCGCCGATCACCACCTTCACCGAGATGGACGAGGTGCTGGAACGGGCCAATTCGCTGCCGTTCGGTTTGGCGGGGTACGTATTCACGTCGTCGCTGAAAACCGCGCACCTGGCGTCCGAGCGGCTCGAGTGCGGCATGATCGGTGTCAATGAAATGCTGCTCGCAACGGCGGAAGCTCCCTTCGGGGGCATCAAGGAAAGCGGTATGGGCCGCGAGGGCGGCAGCCTCGGCATCATGGATTACCTTGAGCCCAAGTACATCAAGATGAAAATCGAATGACCGACGACAGCAAAGACAGGGGCCTCAAGCGGGGTCTGACAAATTACGGCGATGCCGGGTTCGCGGTCTACCTGCGGCGCTCGTTTGCCAAGTCCATGGGCTATTCCGGCGAGATGCTGGAACGCCCCATCGTCGGCATTGCCTATACGCCGAGCGGCTTCAACAATTGCCACCGGCATTTCCCGGAATTGCTGGAAGCGGTGAAACGCGGCGTCCTGGCCGCCGGCGCGCTGCCGCTGGAGTTTCCGACGGTGTCGCTGGGCGAGGTGTTTCTCAATCCCACCAGTCTCGTCTACCGCAACCTCATGTCCATGGACACGGAAGAGATGATCCGCGCCCAGCCGATCGATTCCGTGGTGCTGATGGGCGGCTGCGACAAGACCGTGCCGGCGCAGTTGATGGGTGCCTTCTCCGCCGACAAGCCGACCGTGCAACTGGTCGCCGGGCCGATGATGACCAGCCGCTACGGCGAGGAGCGCCTTGGCGCTTGCACGGATTGCCGGCGCTTCTGGGGCAAATACCGCGCCGGAGAGGTGTCGGACACGGAAATCGCCCGCATTGAGGGTGGCCTCGCCACCACGGCGGGCACCTGCGCGGTGATGGGCACGGCCTCGACCATGGCCTGCATCACCGAGGCGCTGGGCATGTTGCTGCCCGGCACCGCAGCCATCCCGGCCGTTCATGCCGACCGGCTGCGCGCCGCCGAGGCCACCGGCAAGCGCGCCGCCGAGATGATCGGCTCCGAGCTGACGCCATCCAAGATCGTCACCGAGGCTTCGGTGGAGAACGCGCTCCGGGTGCTGTTGGCGCTCGGCGGCTCGACCAACGCCATCGTGCACCTGAGCGCCGTCGCCGGCAGGCTCGGCATTCCGGTGTCGCTGGACCGGCTGAACGAGCTCAGTGACACCACGCCGGTGCTGATCAACCTGAAGCCCACCGGCGAGCACTACATGGAGGATTTCTTTGCCGCCGGCGGCATGTCGGCGGTGCTGGCGGAGCTGGAGCCGCTGTTGAACCTCGATTGCCTCACCGTCACCGGCAAGACCCTGGGCGAGCGCATCGATGCCGAGCGCGGCGCCTATGTCGACCGGCGGGTGATTTCCGCCGCCGCCGATCCGATCGAGCCCGTCGGTGGGCTGGTGGCGCTGTTCGGCTCGCTGGCACCCCGGGGCGCCATCCTCAAGCGTTCCGCCGCCGACAAAAACCTTTTCGAGTTGGAAGGCCGCGCGGTGGTGTTTTCCTCGCTGGAGGACCTGGCCAACCGCATCGACGACCCGGACCTGGACGTGACGGCGGAGGACTTCCTGGTGCTGCAGAACGCCGGTCCCAAGAGCCCGAGCGGCATGCCGGAGGCCGGTTACCTGCCGATCCCATCGAAACTGGCGCGTGCCGGGGTCAAGGACATGGTGCGGATGTCGGACGCGCGCATGAGCGGCACGGCTTTCGGCACCATCGTTCTGCACATTTCCCCCGACGCCGCCTCGGACGGGCCGCTGGCCCTGGTCCGGAACGGCGACCGCATCCGGCTCAGCGTCAAGGACCGGGTGCTCGATCTGCTGGTCGACGAGGCGGAATTGGCGCGCCGCCGCGCGGAACTGCCGGCACCGCCGCCGCCGCCCGGCCGCGGCTATCAGAGGCTTTACTACGACACCGTCCTGCAGGCGGACGAAGGCTGCGACTTCGACTTCCTGCGGAGCACGGCCAAATGACATTCGGATAACGACGGACAAGAAAAAACGGAGACCCACGCAATGCAAGAATCAATGTATGCCTACATGAAGGTCGGGATTGTTCACTTTAAGGCCTACCCCCAGGTCATGGAGGGGCGGTCCATGGAGTACGTGGAGACGCTGAGGCACGTTTGCGAGGACGATTTCTGGACCGCCATCGAGGTCGGCCCCTGCGGCGACACCCAACAGCGAGACATTGCACGCAAGATGCTGGAAGTGGCGCACGTGACGGTCTGTTACGCGACGCAGCCGACGATCCTCGGCAACAAGTTGAACCCGCACGATTTCGATCCGCTGCAGCGCAAGAAGGTCATGCGCACCCTGAAGAAATGCGCAGATGAGGCCTATGAACTGGGTGCCGGGTTCTTCCGCTTCATGTCCGGAAAGGACCCGGGCGACGAGCGCCGCGACGAGGCCATGGATATCTTCTCCGACGTCCTGCACGAAATTTGCGACTATGTCGCCTCGCAGGGCGACATGAAGGTGACGCTCAAGGTGTTCGACCGGGACGTCGACAAGGAAGCCCTGATCGGCACCTTCGCCGACACCCGCAAGGTGGCCAAGCCGATCGCCGAAGCGCACTCGAACTTCGGCGTGCTGGCGGATCTGTCGCACTTCGCGTTGCTGCGCGAAAAGCCCGAAGAGGCCATTCCGCTGGTCGACGACATGTTCATGCACTTCCACATCGGCAATTGCGTGGTCGAGAAGGGACATTTCCTTTACGGCGACCTGCAGCCGCGTTTCGGCGTGCCGGGCGGCAACGTCGATACGCCGGAAGTGCGCGACTACTTCCGCCTTTTGCTTGACCGTGGGCTCCTGAACAAGGAAAACCCACCGGTGCTCAGCACCGAGGTGCGCCCGCTGCTGGCCGAGGAAACCTCCGGCCTGGTGATCGCAAACGCCAAGCGCGTCATCCGCGAGGCCTGGGCACAGGCGTAATCGGCAGGGGCAATCGGGCCGCGTCCGTGTTCGCCGAATTGAACGCGAGGCATGGACGTGGCCGAGGCACCCGACGCATCTCCTTTCGAGGCTTTCACCAGCCCCGTCCGCTGGGCGGTGCTGGGCGGTGTGTGGCTGGCCTATTTCTGTTTCGGCCTGACCATCGTCACGCTGGCACCGCTGGTCGCTGAAATCTCCGCCGATCTCAACCTCAGCCGTTCGCAGATGGGAACGGTGCTGGGCGCTTGGCAGTTGGTCTATATCGGCTCCGCCATTCCGCTCGGTATCTTTCTCGACAAGGTGGGGGTGCGGCGCGGTCTGTTCTTTGCCTTCGTGATGATCGCCACTTCGGTGGTGTTGCGATCCCAGGCACAGGGCTATGCCAGCCTGTTCATGGCGGTCGCCGTGTTCGGCCTCGGCGGACCGTTGGTCTCCGTCGGCGCGCCCAAAACCATCAGCCTCTGGTTCGAGGGGCGCGAGCGCGGCACCGCCATGGGCATCTACATGACCGCGCCGACGCTGGGCTCGATGACCGGCCTGGCGCTGACAAACGGTGTCTTCATGCCGCTGATGGACGGTGACTGGCGCAGCGTCATGCTGCTTTACGCCCTCATGGTCGGTGCCGGCAGCCTGGTTTGGCTTCTCATCAACACGCATCCGCACTGCAAGCGGATGGAGCGCGACCACGCGGCGACACCGCGCGGTTCGCAGCGCGAGAATTTCCTGCGCCTGATCCGCATTCCTGCCTTCCGGATCGTGCTCGCCATGGCTATCGGCATCTTCTTTTGCAATCACGGTATGAACAATTGGCTGCCCGAGATCCTGCGTTCCAAGGGCATGGACGCCACCCAGGCGGGCTACATGGCGACCGTTCCGGTGGTGTTCGCGGTGTTGTCGTCGCTTGCCATTCCGCGTTTGGCGATCCCGAAACGGCGCATCTGGATCCTCGCCATCCTGTTTGTCGGGTTCGGTGGCTCGTCGCTGATGCTACATGCCGCCGACGGCGCCGTCCTGGTGGGCGCGCTCGTTGCGCAGGGGATTGCGCGTGGAAGCGCCATGACGCTGTCGATCCTGACGCTGCTCGACATTCCGGGGGTGGGGAGCGAACGCGCCGGTGTCGCCGGCGGCATGTTCTTTTCGGCGGCCGAGATCGGCGGCGTGATGGGGCCGGTCTCCATTGGCGTGGTGTCGGATCTCGCGGGCGGCTTCTCCGCGCCCTTGTACCTTTTGACGGGAATGAGCGTCGCATTGCTGGCGTTGCTGAGCGCGCTCCACGCGCAACGCCGAAAAATGGCGTGAGTTCAGGCACGGGGCGGCTGCAACATTAAACCGGGCATTCTCGCTGGACCTGGTTTATAAACACCCCCGAACAAGAAACAGGCCACCGGAGAAAGGTTCAGGAGACGCGCATGAGCAAGCCCATCTTCATCCTCAACGGACCCAATCTGAACATGCTGGGCACGCGCGAGCCGGAAATCTACGGCTCGACGACGCTCGCCGACGTGGAAGCCATGTGCCGCGCACGCGCCGAGAAGCGTGGCGTCGAGATCTTCTTCGCCCAGTCCAATTCGGAGGCGCAGATCGTCGATTGGATCCAGGAAGCCTACACCGGGGCATCCGGCATCATTCTCAATCCGGCCGCCTACACCCATACCTCGGTCGCCATCATGGATGCCTTGAAGATCATGACCTGCCCGATCATCGAGCTGCATATCTCCAACATCCATCAGCGCGAGGATTGGCGTCACCACTCCTATGTGTCGCTGGCGGCCACCGGCATCATTGCCGGGCTCGGCGTGGGCGGGTATCCGGTCGCCCTCGACGCCATGGTGGACATGCTGGAAGCCGGCTGACATGGCGACGACGTCCCTTGGGGCGCCCGCGGCCTGCATCATCGGCTATCCGGCGAAGCACTCCCGATCCCCCAAGCTGCACGGCTATTGGCTGGCGCGCTACGGCATCGACGGCGACTACCGGACCGAGGAGATCGCGCCCGAGCATTTCGAGGCCTTCGTCACCGATCTCGCGGGGCACGGCTACGTCGGCGCCAACGTCACCATGCCGCACAAGGACGCGGCCTTTCGCCTGTCCGAACCGGACGCAAAAGCGCGCGCCATCGGCGCCGCCAACACGCTGTGGCTCGATCGCGGCCGGCTCCGCGCCACCAACACCGACGGCGACGGATATGCCGGTTCCCTGGATGCCGCCCAGCCGGGTTGGGAGAGGCAAGTGGCGGACGCCGTCGTGCTGGGCGCCGGCGGTGCCTGCCGGGCCATCGTCCATGCGCTGCTGGAGCGCGGTGTCCGGCGCGTGCACGTGGTCAATCGCACCCTTTCCAAGGCGGACGCGGTACGCAAAGCCTTCGGCGATCGGGTGCACCCGGCCCCCTGGGAAAGCCTGAGCGGGCTCATGGGAACGGCCGGGTTGCTGGTCAACACCACCTCACTCGGCATGCACGGACAGCCGGAACTCGACCTCGACCTGGCGCCGCTTCCCGTCAATGCCATCGTTTCCGATATCGTCTACGTGCCGCTGGAGACGGGTCTCTTGAAGGCGGCCAAGGCGCGTGGACTGGTGACCTCCGACGGATTGCAGATGCTGTTGCACCAGGCGGTCGGCGGGTTCGAGCTCTGGTTCGGCATGCGGCCCGAGGTCACCGATGAACTCTACCAATTGATGGCAGCCGATATCGCCGGCGGCTGATACGCCCCACCCCTATACGCGGGGCGGGAACCGCACTAAGATCGTCGAGAGGCGGAAATCCCGCCAAGCAGGGCGATTTTTCATGGGGACGTTGCGAAAGTTTCGGTGGCTTGCGCCATCGGCAATCGGTTTGGCGTTTTGCAGTGTGCTGCCGGCCGCCGGTTCGGCGGGCCAAGCCCGTGCGGCGCAGGAACCGCCTCAGGTCTTCGGTTATCTTGAGAACGCCATGATCTTGCCGGCCGGGTTTTTGCTGAAGGCCAAGCTCGACACCGGTGCCGACCATTCTTCCGTGCACGCCAAGATCATCGAACGCAGCGTCAAGAACGGCGAGCCCTGGATCACCTTCGATGTGGAAAGTGTCGACGGGCGCGAAATCCGCCTCACCGAGCCCGTTTTCCGGACCGCTTTCGTCAAGCGCCTGGTTGGGCAGCCGCACCAGCGGCCGGTGGTGATGCTGACTATCTGCGTTGGCAAGATTAAACGCCGGGTCGAGGTCAACCTGATGGACCGGACCAAGCTCAAGTACAATCTGCTGATCGGTCGCAGCTTCATGTCCGGCTATATGGCCGTCAATCCGGCCAAGCGCTTCACCAAGAAACCCAATTGTGGCGTTGGCGAAAGCCAATGAGCCGCCGGCATCTCTATATTCTTTGCACCCTGTTGGTACTGGTAGGCGGAGTTGTCTCTCTGTTCAAGGCGCAGGTTTTGGGGTTTCCGATGGTGCCCGACGCGCGTACGGAGATCTGGCGGGTCGACGTCAGGGTCAAGTTCAAGGGTGACGGTAGGCCGGTGAAGGTGACGTTGCAGGTGCCGCGGTCCAGTGACGAGTATGCGCTTATCGACCAGACCTTCGTGTCGCCCGGCTACGGCCTCGCCACGGCGCCGTCCGGCGCCAATCGCCATGCCACCTTCACCATCCGCAAGGAGTCGGGCGAACAGTCCATCTACTACCGAGCGGTGGTGCAGAAGACGAATGTATCCGCGGATCCCGAAACTTTGCCGCGCCCGGCGCCGGGCAAGCCAAGACTGTCGGACGAAGAACTCTCGGCGGCACGTGCGGTGGTTGCCGATCTGTGGGAACAATCCGCCGACGAAGCCTCCTTCGTGACGCTGCTGCTGGCGCGGATGCAAGCCCCCCGTGCGCAGGGGGAACTTGCGGCCCTGCTCGGCCAGGACCCGAGCCGGCGCAAGAAGGCTGAACTGGCCGCCGACCTGGTGTTGCTGGCACGCGTGCCGGCGCGCGCCGTGCACGGTGTTCCGCTGGAGGGGCTCCGGCGCAACGTCGGCGCGGTGCATTGGCTGGAGGTGTTCATCGACGGCCATTGGCGTCCCTTCAACCCGAGCGACGGCGGCCAGGCGGCGCCGGCCAACGCCATGCCCTGGTGGCGCGGCAAAATGCCCCTGGTGCGTATTGAGGGGGCCGCCGGCGCGGGTTTCGAGATCGCCACCAGTCAGGCCTATGAAATGGCGCTGCACACGGCGTTGTTGCGCAGCAAGGAAGTGGGGTCCGGGTTTGTCGAGTTTTCGGTCATGGGGTTGCCGATTCAAATGCGTGCCGTCTATCAGGTCCTGCTCACCATTCCCATTGGAATCATGGTGCTGGTGGTACTGCGCAACGTGGTCGGCATGTCCACCTTCGGTACCTTTATGCCGGTGCTGATGGCCATGGCCTTCCGGGAAACGGAACTGCTGTGGGGGCTGGCGCTTTTCACGGTGGTATGCGGCGTCGGCCTGATGGTGCGTTTCTATCTGGAGCAGTTGAAGTTGCTGTTGGTGCCGAGATTGGCCGCCGTGGTGATCGTGGTCATCGCCATCATGGCCGTGCTCAGCGTGCTTTCCAACAAGATCGGTTTCGATCGCGGGCTCTCGGTGGCGCTGTTTCCGATCGTCATCCTGGCCATGACCATCGAGCGCATGTCGATCGTCTGGGAAGAACGCGGCGCCAGGGAATCGTTTCGCCAGGCGGCGGGTAGCATCGCGGTGGCGATGATCTGTTATGCGGTGATGAACTTGGCGCTGATCCAGCACCTGTTCTTCGTGTTTCCCGAACTATTGCTGATCGTGCTTGCCGTCACGCTGTTACTCGGGCGTTACAGCGGCTACCGGTTGGTCGAATTGCCGCGCTTCAAGATCCTGGCGGGTGGGCGCTAATGTTCTCGCTCGCCAGGCGCCTGCATGAGGCGGGGGTTCTCGGCATCAACCGCCGCAATGCCGAATATATCCTGGTCCATAACGACCGCAGGTTCTATCCGCTGGTCGACGACAAGGTGCTGACCAAAACCATTGCCCAGGAAAAGGGCATCGCCGTGCCGGAACTCTACGGCACCATCGAGATACAGGCGCAGGTGGCGGACATCCCGGATATCGTCGCCGGACATGACGATTTCGTGGTCAAGCCGGCGCAGGGCAGCCAGGGGCAGGGGATCGTGGTCGTCACCGGTCGCTCGCGCGGTCTCTACAAGCTCGCGGACGGCAAGCTGATGGACGACGGCGAACTGGCGTTCCATACATCGAACATCCTGAGCGGAATCTTCTCTCTCGGCGGCCAGCCCGACAAGGCGCTGATCGAATACCGGGTCAAGTTCGACCCGGTGTTCGAGGCGATCAGTTATCAGGGCGTCCCGGACGTTCGCATCATCGTCTATTTCGGCATCCCGGTGATGGCCATGGTGCGTCTGCCGACGCGGCTATCTAAGGGCAAGGCCAATCTGCACCAGGGCTGCATCGGTGCCGGCATCGATATTTCCACGGGGCGGACGCTGACGGCGGTGTGGCGCAACGACATCGTCGAAGAACACCCGGATACGGGCAACCGGGTCTCCGGCGTGGAGATTCCGGGTTGGCAGACGCTGCTCGAGATTGCCGCCCGAAGCCACGAACTGACCGGTCTCGGCTACCAGGGCATCGACCTGGTGTTGGACAAGGACCTGGGGCCGCTGATCCTGGAGTTGAACGCCAGGCCTGGCCTCAATATTCAGATCGCCAACCGTGCCGGGCTCGCCGGTCGGTTGGAGAAGGCGGACGGATTCCGCAAGGATGGCCTTTCCATCGCCGAACGCGTGTCGTTCGCGCGCGAAAACTTCGCCAGCGCAATCAGCGCCTGATCAGGCGGGAGCCTCTTCCTTTGTCGCGTTGCGCAGCAGCGTCAGCGCCGCTTCCATGGCGCGGCGTTCGATGGCGTGGGCGGAACGGGTCGGGACGAAGCATGTCATGGAGACCTTGACCCGGCCCTCGTTGGTCATCGTCAGCCGGTGGGTGGGCTCCAGCCCGGTGATCTCGATACCGGCGCGGGTCTGCACCAGCGCATGATAGCGCCGCGTTACTTCCTCGACGTCCTTCATCTCGCGCTTGATGGTTTCGGTCATGGTTTCGATCACCGGTTGCGGGTCGGTGCCGATGTCGAGGATCACGGAAAAGGAATGGATGACGTAGCGCTTGAAAAAGCGCTCGTTCTTTACCGGTGCGGCCAGGAACAGGCTGTTCGGCAGCACCACGGTCTTGCCGGTGAACTCATAGGCTTCGGTGCCGCTACCCAGTTCCTGGATGGTGGTCGACATCAGGTTCTGGTCGATGACCTCGCCCCGCAGGCCGCCCACCTCGATCCAGCTTCCCACCCGCATGGAGCCGCTGGCCATCTTCAGGATCGCGCCGGAGAAACACAGGATCAGTTCCTTGGTGGCGATGATGATGGCGACGGCGAAGGCGGTCAGGGAAAGGGCGAAGGTGCGCAGCGCCGGCGCCCAGATGAAGAACAGCCCGATCACCACCAGCACGAAAAGCCCGTTCTTGACGTTGGAAAGAATGCGGCGGCGCTGGTCGATGTCGCCGTCCAGGGTCGACAGCAGGAAGCGGCCGGCGGCGATGCGCGCGAGCACGGCGGCAAGGATCAGGACCAGGGAACCGACCGACTCGTTGCCGGCGAGTTTCTCCAAGATCGTTTGAAAATCCATCAAAGGGTCCACGGATTCGATATCACGCCTCGGCCGAGGCTTCCGCCAGTTCTTCCCAGCGGTGGCAGGCGACGTCGTGCTCGAGCCCCAGGTGGGAGAGGGAGGGTTCTTGCTGGCGGCAGATGTCGATGGCGTGCGGGCAGCGGGTCTGGAACTTGCAGCCCGGCGGCGGATTGGTGGGGCTTGGGATTTCGCCTTCCAGCTTCTGCGCCGTGCTCTCGTGGTCGGGGTCGAGCGATGGAATCGCCGACAGCAGCGCCTTGGTATAGGGATGGCGCGGCGCCGCGAACAGGTCGCGGGTCGGCGCCGTCTCCACGAGCCGCCCCAGGTACATCACCGCCACGTGGTCGCAGACATGGGCGACGACGCTGAGATCGTGGCTGATGAACAGGAACGTCAGGCCCATGTCCTTCTGCAGTTCCTTCAACAGATTGAGCACATCGGCCTGGATCGAGACATCGAGCGCCGCGACGCTCTCGTCGGCGACGATGAAGCGCGGTTGGGATACCAGCGCGCGGGCGATGGAAATGCGCTGGCGCTGGCCGCCGGAGAAAGCGTGCGGGAAGCGCCTGAGGTGCTCCAGGTTGAGGCGGCACTTGGCGGCGATTTCGCGCACCCGTTCGTCGGTTTCGGCGCGCGTCGCGGTCAACCCCATCACTTCCAGCGGCTCGGCGATGATGTCGCGCACGGTCATGCGCGGGCTGAGCGCGGCGTAGGGGTCCTGGAAGATCAGTTGCGCGCGCTTGCGGTATTCCTTGAGTTCGTCCTTGCTGACCTGGGCTAGGTCGTAGGCGGCTTCGCCGTCGTCGTATTTGACGTGGCCGCGGGTGATCGGCGCGGCATGCAGAAGCGCGCGGCCGAAGGTCGTCTTGCCGGAACCCGATTCACCGACCAGGCCAAAAAACGAACCGGCCGGGATATCCAGGTTGATCCCTTCCACGGCGCGCACCACGACCTTCGACGTGAGCAGCCCGCCGCCGATGGGGAAGTGCACCGAAAGGTCGCGCGCGGAGAGGATTGGCTTGGCGTCGGTCTCGGCCATCATGCGCCCCCCTGGTTGACGACGGCGAAACAGGCGGCGGCGTGATCGCCGCTTTGATTGACCATGACGGGCACGTCGCGGTCGCATTTGCCCTCCATGAAGACAGGGCAGCGGGTGTGAAAGACGCAGCCGGAAGGCCGTTCCAGCGGGCTCGGAATGTCCCCGGCGACGGGCGTCAGGGGCGAATTCAGGTTCTCCAGATTGGGCAGTGCGTTTAAAAGCCCCTGCGTATAGGGATGGGCCGCATTGCGAATGACGTCGCGAACGGGACCGTGCTCCACCACCCGGCCGAGATACATCACCGCGACGTTGTCGGCGGTCTGCGCGATGACGCCGAGATCGTGGGTGATGAACAGGATCGCCATGTGGAACTCATCCACCAGTTCCTTCATCAGGTCGATCACCTGGGCCTGGATGGTGACATCCAGCGCCGTTGTCGGTTCGTCGGCGATCAGCAGTTTCGGTTTGGTCGACAGCGCCATGGCGATCATCGCGCGCTGGCGCATGCCGCCGGAGAATTCGAACGCGTATTGGTCGAACCGCCGTCCCGCTTCCGGGATGCCGACCCGTTCCAGCATGTGGATGGAGTGATCCTTGGCCTGCACCTTGGTCATGGAACTGTGCAGCATCAGTTGTTCGACCATCTGGTCGCCGACGGTGATGGCCGGCGCAAACGAGGCCATGGGTTCTTGAAAGATCATCGAGATGGCGCCGCCGCGAATGACCATCATTTCCTTCGGGCGGCGAAGGCTCAGCACGTCGACATCGGCGCCGTCGGCCCGGAGCGTGATACGGCTTTCCGAATCGTAGACCGTGTTGCCGGCGTTGAGCTGCATCAGCGCTTTTGCGGTGACGGACTTGCCGGAACCGGACTCGCCCACCAGCCCCAGCACCTCGCCCGGCGCGATGTCGAAATTGACTTTCTCGACGGCGGTAATCAGGCCCTCGTCGGTATGAAAGCGGATGCTCAGGTCGCGCGCGGAAATCAGCGGCTCGGTCATTTCTTGGCGCCCCCGTAGGGGTCGGCGGAATCGCGCAGCCCGTCGCCGACGAAGACGAAGGCGAGCACCAGCGCGACAAAGAAGAT
>Ga0070729_10005271_pt1 | contig 13445 bp, 11 predicted proteins | sample tdDd472_FD_66725 | JGI IMG/M metagenome (GOLD analysis project Ga0070729, IMG submission 66725) | Marine sediment microbial communities from the Atlantic coast under amendment with organic carbon and nitrate - tdDd47.2 | ecosystem: Environmental > Aquatic > Marine > Coastal > Sediment | place...
GATAATTACCCCAATCAGGAACACCCAGACCCTTTTGCCATTTCGATGAGTTATCTGGTATCTGATACCTGTCAAGGGAAAGCAGCCAATTTCAGTTTGGCCTTGACCGATCCTTTCGGGCTACGTCCTTTGTCCGAAACTGATCCGGGTGCGATGGATAGCAGTTTGTATGGAAAAGAGCTGGAGTTTCTCCAAAATACCATTACCCAAACCAACGCTTATGGTATCCGTATTACTGATGCTGCCGAAGGGGGCAATAATATGGTAGACTATCCGGACACTCCTTTAGCTGAACAACTCAAAAATGTAGCCTTATTGATTTCTGGCGGGATGAAAACTCGCATTTATACGGTCAATTTAGGAGGCTTTGATACCCATGCGCAACAGGTGGATGGTGGAGACCCTACCGAAGGGAGACATGCCGATTTGCTAAAGACACTTTCCGAGGCTATCCACGCTTTTCAAGCCGACTTGCAAGAATTAGGCTTGGAAGAGCGCGTACTAGGAATGACCTTCTCAGAATTTGGTCGACAAATTAGATCAAATGGTAGTTTGGGGTCTGATCATGGTACAGCAGCACCACTTATCTTGTTTGGCAGTTGCGTGAAATCACAAATCATGGGTGATAACCCAGAGATTCCGGCTAATGTACAGGTACAAGAAGGCGTACCCATGCAATATGATTTTAGAGATATTTATGGTTCGATACTGGCAGATTGGTTTGGAATGGAATTGGCTGAGGTAGGAAAAATGCTACACGAGGATTTTCAATACTTGCCCTTAGTTAGTTGCGCCATTACGTCGACAGATGATCCGACTAGTGGACCTCCTATTGAAATGGCCAACTTTCCGAACCCGTTCCAAAACTGGACAACGATTCGTTTCAGTTCTGAAAATGAATGGGCAAAATTGAGTATTTACGATGCGATGGGTAACGAGCTGCGAGTACTCACCAACCAAAGAATGGCGGCGGGCGAGCATGAAATTAAATTCGATGCTGGAGATTTACCAGCAGGTAATTATTATGCTCGATTGTTGCTCAAAGGTAGGCAGAAAACGAAGGCAATGATTAAGGTGAAATAAAGCGCTAAGCCTACGGGAGTCTTGGCGCATGCCTGCTAAGGCTCCCTATAAAAACTATTCTAATCTACTTCGACATCAAAAAAGCCTAGTGGGTTTCGGTCAAAATGTTTGATTTCGTCACCATTGTTATGAAATCGCTGGCCTTTTTCGATAGTAGCGGCTGTTTCATATTCTGTCACCAGTAGCAAGCCACCAAAACACTTTACCAAAAACTTACCATTTTCAAAAACGGCAACGACCGTGGCCGCTGCCTCCTGCTGGTAACCGAAGTCATTCAGATCGAATACCTGTGCCCGATAAATAATAAGTCGGTGGGTGTCCACAAAGGTATAAGCCCCATTGAAGGGTCGAGTAACCGCCCGGATAAAGCGTTCTAAAGCATAGACTTCCTGCTTCCAGTTGATCAAGCTATCAGCTGGGGTGCGTTTGGGATAGTAGGTAGGCCTTATGGCTGTTTCCTGTGAACTCACTTCAAAATCATTCCGCACCAGTTGACCAACATTCCGTTCAATCAGGTACTTCATGGCTAGTGTGTTCTTGAAGTGCATCGTCTCTGCCGTATCGACATTCGACACCTCAAATTTAAAGGTATCCATGATATCGCCAGAATCTACACCAGGATCATATTTGAACAGATTCGTATAAAAGGCTTTGCGCCCTTCCATAATAGACCAGTTCATAGGAGATCGTCCACGTCCCAGCGGCAAATTCATGGAGCTACCATGCATACCAAAGGCCCCTATCGAAAGGTGATCTAAGACTGCCGCAGGAATTAATCTTTGCCATCCCATGACGAAGGCCACGTCAATATTTAATTGATTGATATGGGCGATATCGTGCTCATGCTTGAGGGAGTAATACTTGGCTTGGTAAACCTGTATTCCTCGTTCCTCCGCATAATTTCGAAGGTCACAATAATCAGCCACTTGAAACTTTTCCCCTTTGGCAGGATCAATCGTTATCAGATGTTGAATGGGAAAAGGAAGCGTGAGGTTTTCTAAGAGAAAGCGTGTCGTGGCTTTACAGCCAAAGAAAGCAATGTTATTAAACAGTTTCATATATTTCCCGGAAAGGAATACAATTATTGAAAAAATCAGTTTTTAAATCCTCTCGCCGTTTTTCATAATAAGCCCTTAGTTTTTCCAGGTTATCTACACCTCTCATCATCCACCAAACCGGATGAATCAACAACTGGATCGATTTTCCTGCTTTAAACTCAGCAGATTCAAAAGGATGACCAAAACGGAAGGATCCTCGAGAGTCTGAAAAATACTTCATTTTTTTGAAATATTTCGACTGATAGGTGTGCTCTACGCCGTGAATCGGTGCATTGTAGGTCTGGAAAAAGTCGTTGGGCCGATGAAGACTGATGATGTTGACCTCTTCTTTAAAGAAATGTTTGAAGAGATCAATTTCCTGGGCAAGCCCGCTATGAAAATCAGAATAGATGGTAGGATCAAAATGGATGCTAACCTTATGTCCCAACTCTTTGATAGCAAGGACTTGGTCATAGTCTTTGGCAGAAAAGATATTATACAGGCTGGATCGGAGCAAAAAGAAATAGGTAGACTTTATCCCAAGATCCGTTTCAATTTGTGCCATCCGAAGGGCCATATGGGTGTCAAAATCAATGTCATGCCGTAGTATAATTTCGCCATGATCACTAGATTGTTCTCCAAAAAATTTGAAGTGATAGGCACTATCTTTGAATCGCTGCAATAGATCCCGATAGCTACCAAGGTGGTTGATGGAAGTAACCATAATTTATGGGTGTTGTTCAATGGGTAAATTTGCCTAATTAATGGCTTCTTACCTTCTTAAATAAAATGTTGGTTACAAATCGATACATATATCGCAGATCGGTCAAGAACGGCTGCTTCTCGTAAGCTTTCAAATAGCGTTCTTCGATAGCTTGGGTATCTTCCACACTTTTCGGAATTTCGACGTATACTGGCGGAATTAATCCAGGTTTGAATTGGTTGCGATAAGCTTGAAAATCTTCCGTATACAAGCTAAAGTAATGGCGGCTAATGGGTCGAACGCCGAAAATTTTCACATCCCCTTTCAAGAAGTTGATCAGCATCGGTAATTCATCCAACCAATACTTCCTCATAAACTGTCCAGCCGAATTTACCCGTGGGTCATTCTTAAACTTGGCTCCGTCACCTAATCCATTACGCTCATATATAAACTCCTGAATGTATTCTGAATAGGGATACATCGTACGGAATTTTAATACTTTGATCAACTTACCCTGCTTGCCTACTCGCTTCAACTTGATCAAGGGGCCATAAGTAGCTTCTTTGTTATAATCAGGTTCTCCGACCTTCTTTGCCACAAAATAAAGCTTACCACCTATCTCTTTGGAATCGATCAAGCGAAATCCACAGGAATACAATCGGCCGTAGGATTCCATTTCAGAAATCACCCGATTGCGACCGCCCGTAATTAGGAAGTAGTAGTGCTTGAGGTACGGAAGTTTTGGCCATACTCTTTTGGCCCAATAATCCATAAAGCAATACACCTTATTGACGTACTTAGGGAATTTAGCCATCAAGCGAGCCTGACGTTGATCTGCGGTTTCCACAAATCCCATAAAATAACCACCGAGTTGCAGGCGCTGGTTAGCCGCTTCGAAAAACTTATTGATAAAACGGACATTATTCACCTGCTTGAGGCTGATAATGCATTTTTCTTTTGATTTTTCACTGGGATTTGGAGCGTTTTCATTGAGAAGTTGAAGTTCCGATACAGATTCAATAATCTTAGGTTCCTCCCCTTCCAGCAAGCTAACATACTGATCAGACAGTTCCGAAAAATGTTCCGGAAGCTTTTGATTTAGTGTTCTTGGAAAGCTTGTAAATAGTGTTTGTAATAAAACCATGTATTGAATAGTTTAAATATGCACATAGAACAAATCGTTCAACACGACTGCTTTTTACGTGGGGGAATTCAATTTAATGGCTTGATAGATAGATTCTCTCTCTTATTAAACTATTCTGATAACTAAACCATGTTTTGAATAGTTCAACTTAGTGTTGTGTTGTACTAAATAAGTAGTTACAATAAGGGGGGTAGGTTGCAATTTTGTAAGGGTTTGAGCTATGCTCAAAAGTTAGAAAGGGACATTAACGAGGGTAGACGCATTATGATAGTGCGAAGATACAAAATATATTTTGGTATTACTACCACTTATCTTCTAAGCAAATATAATATTTTTTTTCATCTATCGCACTAATATCAAAATATATTTTATCATATTTTTTATTTTCTGTATGTATTTTTCTCTAATCCATAGGCTATTGTCGTTTGTCCACCTTTGTGGGTGAAAATTCATCATGACTTTGTCGGGCAAAGTACCGGATTTAGCAGCTGAAATTATTTCTTGGGTGGCATGAAAACTTTGCTTAAAGTGTTGATTTACCTTATCGCGGACACTTACTTTATGGCCATCCCAACGTCTTCCTGTATCCGTCAGATAAAACACCTTTTCAAAGTCAATGTCAAAATAAGGTTCCCCAATGATTTCATAAGACCGATAATCATAGTATTCCCAGACATCTTTATTATCGTATTTTGATCGAGGACTCCCGTGCATGCAGATCGTTGAGACCTGGGCTACCGCTCTCAATTTCTCCAAATGAACATCAAAAAATTCAATGGCTTTTTCGGGATTACCTTTGGCAAAATCCATGTCTTCATAATGATAACCGATTTCATGCCCCAACTCTTCTATTTCCTTGATCACCATTTCATCAAAACTCTCTGGCACCATTCTGAAATAATAGGTCCCAACAATTCCCATACTATGCTGTAATCGGGCAAATTCCAGGGAATGCAATTTGCGGTCATCAACATCATGCCGTAGCATAATCACTCGTTCAGCGGGCTGCTGCAGGTACTGGCTAAAGGTCTGAAAAGTATATTGCTGATCTTTGAGTGCCTGCAATAATTCTCGGTAAATATCAATCGTAAAATCTCTCATATAAATGAATTAGTCGTAGCTGTCTTTTTAGGGTCTTCCCAATTGAATATAATCAGCTGCTCTTACCTAGCTCGCTGCGTTTTACCGTCAAATTATCTAGGCGAAAGTCTGCCGCTGAGATACCAGCATAGGCTTTTCTATAGGCTCTGCGTTTAAACAAGTTATATTTTACGATACAATAGATAGCACGGAAGCCATCGCGCCAGCCGATTTTTTTACCTTCTTCATAGGTTCTTCCGTAGTAAGAAATACCTACTTCATAAATTCGAATATTGGGCACGCGAGCGATCTTGGCGGTAACTTCTGGCTCGAAGCCAAATCGGTTTTCTTTCAGCGTAATGCTCTGGATCATTTTAGTGTTAAACAGCTTATAGCAAGTTTCCATATCTGTCAAATTCAGATTGGTAAACATATTGGATAGTCGCGTAAGAAATTTATTACCGATAGAGTGCCAAAAGAATAGAATCCGATGCGGATTGGCCCCCATAAAGCGAGAACCGTACACCACATCTGCGGCTCCTCTCAGAATAGGCTTGAGTAAATCATTGTATTCTTCTGGATCGTATTCCAAATCTGCATCTTGAATAATCAAATACTCCCCTTTCGCCTTCTTAATACCCGTGTGTAAGGCCGCACCTTTGCCCTTATTTACCTCATGTTCATAGTACATGATGTTCATATCTGGATTGGCGTCCATATAAGCTTTAATAGCTCCTTTGGTATCATCCTGCGAGCAGTCATTGATAATAATGAGCTCCTTTTGAATGTCCAATACGAGCTTTACTTCCCGAATTCTATCTAAGATCAGATGGATGGTGGCTTCTTCATTATAAGCCGGGATAACAATCGATAAAGTTGAAATTTTCATTGTGGTAACGATTTACAATAACTTAAAATAGACCTTTGGTGACTACAAGAGGGCCACCACATCAAAATATTATGGCGGGGGAGCGCTTCACTCTCTATTGCTTAGTGAGTTCATGTTTGATTTTACACGGAAGCCCTGTCGGAAGGTTTCGCCTCGCATCTCCAAGCTTTGCTTTGGCAAGGGCGTACAGGGTAAAGGCGCATTATAGCACCAATAAATACTTGCGGGAGGTTCTTCTGATGGAATCCGTAGACTGAAATTAGCCGCATCGAAATTCTCTGTCTTTATCTTGGTTTCATAAGTCGGATAAAGCAGAGCTGTGCCCGTAATGGGGGTAAAAACAATCTCGCCTCGAATCACAAATAAGGCAGGGAGGAACAGAAGAAACGCGATAAATATAAGTTTTTTTGGATGAAAAATGCGTAAGAAAAAAGAGAATGTATAGCCTAAAATGAGGGCGATATTAAAAAACAGAAATCCATAGGCAAATCTTGGCTGCGGTGCCTGGTCAAACCAGAATAGTAAATTGAGGAAGATGGTCCCGAAAAGAATAGCATAGGCATGTTCTTTCTTAAACCAACTCAAGATACCTAGTGGAATGCCCAATAAACTTAGCAGCATGAATAATTTCCACTTCATCGACTGGGCCGGCCACCATACGCTAAGCCATTCTCCAAAAGGTAAATCCAAAATGGCCGGAATATCTTCGAACTTTTCCATGTAAGTAGAACCATAAGGCTGCTTGGCCCAACCTTCAACCAGGTCTTTCTCCAATTGCACTTCTTCTATCGGAATTTTCCAATCTACAGCAAAAAGATCCAAATCAGGGAAAGGATATAAGAGATAACCGGATAGAATAACATTTCTAATAATGAAGGGTAGACCAATGAGAACAGCCGTCCCCATATAGACCGCAATTCGCCTACTTTTAATCGCCTTAGGTAAAAGAAACAGTAGTAGAAAAACGATTAATAAGGAACTGAGCTTAAAGGTCACCGATAAAGCTATGATAGACCAAAGGATGAGTTGTTTGGGCCCCTTCTCTTCCTTTCCAAATAATTCAAGAAAAAGCAGACAGATGTAAATAATCAAGATACTCGAAATCACATCTGTAGAAGTGGAGCTGATCAAGTCAATACTCTGAAAGTTGAAAACCAATAATAAGATAGACTGGATGATAAATAGCTTATGGTTTTCGGTGTCGATGCTTTTCTGTAGTCCAAAGAGCAATCGGATATTCAATACCATGAAGAAAAAGCTAAATATAGGGAAGAGTACATTTTCTTCGGTAAACCAAAAGGCATAGAAGGCACTGATGACAAAATAGTTAGAGTTGAAAGCAAATCGACCATGTACATTGCCCAATCCAGGTACCGCTGGATATTCCTTGATCCACTGAATCGACTGTGCATGGTAAAACCAGGTATCGGTCTCCCCTACTTCAATGATCACGGTAGATAGAGCTACCCCCACTACAACCAGTACCAGGGCTTGCAATAAAATGCCAGCGGTCGCCCAAGCTTCCTTTAATCCGGTAATAACACTTGCTATCGACTTACGGTGCTGGTAATGTAAAAAAATGCCAAGCGACAAAAAGGCGGCGTTCACCAGCCAATTGATCGGACTAAAAAGGGAAACGGTACTGACTAAAAAGGTAGTCAGGGCAAAGCCAAAAAGCAATAGGTAATCGGGGGCAATACTTGTAGTCAGCTGTTTATCTGCGCGTAACAAGGGACTTAGTATATTGAGTCCTGCTACTCCCAATGTGAGGGAGAGCCAGGCCAAAACAAACCAAGAAAAAACGAGTAATAACATGGGGTTTAGGTTTTATACTATTTAACGACATTGCGGGCATCCCCGAAGAGATGCCCTAAGCTTTTTTTAAGACCTTTGAAGGCAGAGTTAATCGATGTGGCGAATCAGCATAAAAGCTTCAGCAAGGTGTCTACCCATTGCCACGCCCCAACGTTGTGCTAAAATTTTCAAAGCTTCGGGTGAGCGAGGATGGGGGTAAGCCCGCTTCTCGAACTCGTAGCTTTCCATGCCTTTGATTTTAGCGGCCAGATTCGTGGGGGAAATTTCAAAAAATAGGTTTGGAATGAAATGCCTGGGATCAGAGGCAGCTCGCCATTCTGTCCCAGAAGGTGTTTCAAATGTGATGATGGTTCGAACATTTTCATGTTCCATCGGACGAGTAGCCGTAATCACGGCTTCAAATGTGCGTTGATGATCTATATTGACGTCGCCACCGTGATGCGTAAAGATCACATCCGGTTTAAATTCGCTTTTTTCCTTTTCTATCACTTTGATAATGTCTAATAGGTCGACACTATCAAATCGATTATCCGCAAAGTCGTAGATGCCTACCGACTGATAACCGATGGCTTTTTGTGCGGAGTGAATATTGTCGCGATGGATGGCCAATTGTTTGGCCCAAGCTTCTGGATCTCTGGTGTCCGAGCGAGAGGTAATACCTTCTCCGAGAATCACTACTCGACAGGTACAGCCGTAGTCATGAATCAATCTGTTCATCGTTCCTCCTGGCCCTAATAATTCATCATCAGGATGGGCGACAACTACCAAAATTCGTTTTTCTCTTAGTGTTGTAATCATCATTCGTTTTAAATGTGGCTATGCAATGATTGTAGCCGCAAGTTCTTCAAATAGTGTTTTAAAACGAGCTTGTTGTTGACCATCGAAATAGGTCCCCTGCCGAGCGAGTAAAGCTCTCCATTTTGCAGACGAGAAATCAAGTTGGGTTTCATCGAAGGCTTTCAAATCAAAAGCCAGCCTATTGGCGATAAAACTCTCAAACATTCTTTTCTGATTGGCGGCAATTACCGTTAAAAACAGTAGTCCTCCAATGTGCAGGTATTCGTAGGCTATCGTACTTGGCGGCAAGATGGCAATAGGACATCTCTTCATCAGTTCCACAAGTTGGTGAGCAGAAACATCGTGCTGTAATTCTACTTTCAAAGTGTGGCAGCTTAGCCATTGTTTCAATTCGTCTTCGTAGGTATATGCGGCTCCGACCAGCAAAACAATAGGCCTATTGATGGCTTGTCGGTCGAGCATGTCAAGTATCGCTAATGTGTCATTATTCGGATCAGCTCCCCCCATACACAATAAGAGGGGTGATGCGTCACTAAGGCTATCTCTTCTCCGGTTCGTTTTCAGTATTTCCGGCCGCAATAAAGTATACTGGGTTCCTAATAGAAGTTTGGTATCAGGAGCCAAGTCATAATCTTCTGCCGTAATGCCTAAAGCATGATTCAAAACGATGTCGGCGACAAAAGGATGTGCATGTATATCGTCGATCGCTACTAATTGACAACCACTTTCTTTGATCATCCTTTGATATGCGGTGTCAAAATGATAGCCATCTAAAACCATTGTATCTCTAGGCGTCAAGTACTCACCTGCTATTTTTTCCGCCTCTATTGTATCACTTTCAGGTGCCGGAAGAACAATTAATGAATCACACACTTTCTCGATCTGTTGGCACAAGGTGGCAATGGGATTTCTGATTAAAAAAACCAGATGATATTCACCCTTTAGCATTTGTGCTAGTGCCAAGGAACGAATCACATGTCCCAATCCCATTTTGTGGTGCCCATCCGCCCGAAAATAAATACTCATCTTCGATCCTATTTGGCTGAAAAAGCAAGCACTTGTTCTATGACAAAATCTTGTTCTTCGTCGGTCAGACTAGGATACATGGGCAAACTGATACATTGTTCATAATAGGCGGAGGCAGCAGGATAATCCGCTGCTTGATACCCCAATTCTCGATAATAGGGTAAACTAGGGACAGGGATATAGTGAATCTGCGCATAGATTTGCAGGGTTCTCAATTGATCATACAGCCCTTTTCTATCCGCCACCTGTACGACATACAAATGGAAAGCATGGCCCGTATCAGCAGGCACCTCGATGGTTTTAATCGCGGTATTTTGAAAAGCTTCATCATAGCGTCGGGCTAGGAATCTTCTTCTTTCAATCCCCTCCCCTGCTCTATCCAATTGAGATACGCCCAAAGCGGCTTGAATATCAGTAATCCTGTAGTTGAAACCCAACTCGTGCATTTCATAATACCATCCGCCGTGGTCCTCTTGCAGGAGATCTTTATCTCTAGTAATACCATGCGTACGTAAGCGCATCAACTGCTTATACAATTTTTCATCATTGGTAGTGATCATTCCTCCTTCCCCACAAGCAATGTGCTTCACAGGGTGAAAAGAAAAAACCGTCAAATCAGAAAATTGACCATTTCCACATCGCTGCTTTTGCCCTTTACTATCGGTGAAATATCCGCCGGGGGCATGGCAAGCATCCTCAATGATCCACAAGCCATGCTCATCAGCTATTTGCCGCAAACGCTCCACATCCACAGGGTAGCCTGCAAAATCTACGGGGATAATCCCCTGATAGGTGCCGGCGGGAGCAGCCTGAAGCATTTGCTCCACTTTGTTCAAATCGATTAAGATTGTAGCAGGATCGATGTCTGCAAAAACAACTTCTCCATCGCAATAGCGGACACAATTGGCGGAAGCCGCAAAAGTAATAGGCGTCGTAATTACTTTAGATTTTTCATCAACCCCCATAAGCAGGGTGCAAAGATGTAAACCTACTGTAGCATTAGACACCGCTACCGCGTATTTCACCCCAACATATTCAGCAAACTTATCCTCAAAGGCTTTTACCGTCGGGCCAGTAGTCAAATAGTCTGATTGCAAAACGGCTGCTACCGCTGCAATATCGGCCTGACTTATATCCTGACGTCCGTAAGGGATCGCTTTCATGCATTAATATTTTCCGATACTTTGAAGTTAGCATCTACGTGCTTTACAATCAAGTCTCTAATTTCTTCTACCGTCAGCCATTCTTCATTGGTACCTGAGTTGTACTTAAAACCCGGCTCAACAGCAATGGCATCAAAAGCCTTCAGGTATTCTTCTTTTGGCCAAGTCGTATTAGGAGGTAAAATAGCGTAGTATTTACCCAAATCAACGGTGAAAAAGGAATCAGCTTCCGTGATCATTTCTTCATGGATCTTCTCTCCTGGGCGAATTCCAACTTCTGGATGATCACAATCTGGGCCAATGGCTCTAGCTACATCAAGAATGCGATAAGAAGGAATCTTAGGTACGAAGATTTCTCCTCCCCAAGCCTTTTCGATGGCATTGAAAACCATTTGTACGCCTTCCTCCAGCGAAATATTGAAACGAGTCATGCGATAATCCGTAATGGGCAGCACACCGGAATCCGCTTTTTTCAAAAAGAAAGGAATCACAGAACCTCTAGACCCCATTACATTGCCATATCGCACAATTGAAAAAGAAATGTCTCTATTTCCTTTCATATTGTTGGCTGCGATGAAAAGCTTATCCGAGCATAGCTTGGTAGCGCCATAGAGATTGATAGGTGCAGCGGCCTTGTCCGTTGACAATGCAACGACTTTTTTCACTCCACAATCTAGTGCAGCTTCGATAATGTTTTGAGCACCCAATACATTGGTTTTGATACATTCGAAAGGATTGTATTCTGCCGCCGGTACTTGCTTGATCGCCGCCGCATGAATAATAATGTCTATCCCTTCACAAAGTCGCTTAAAGCGATCACCATCCCTTACATCTCCCATGAAAAACTCAAGGGCGGGAAATTGGGCTTTGGGAAATAACTGTCCCATTTCATATTGCTTCAACTCATCTCGTGAATAGATAAGGAGGCGCTTTATGTTCGGAAATTGGGTTAAAGCCATTTCTACAAACTTCTTACCGAAGGACCCTGTGCCCCCCGTCAAGAGAATTGACTTATTGTTAAGATCGAGCATCTTGTATTGAATTTTAATTATTATTGAGTGTATGTTCTATTGAATCGCGTGTACCATTTTGATCCGCCTTTTCCAAGAGGTCGAGCGTTTTGTCAATGGTAAGTACTTTTAGTTTCTTGTCTGCACAGGCTTTAACCACCGCTTCGAAATAAGCTGGGGCACAGCCATACGGACTAGGATTTTCTTCTACATCATGGGTATAGAAAATCAGCCAAGCCTTCTGAGTAATCGCCGTATTTATATAGGATTCTATCTCTTCTAGCGAATGCCTATCTCGATAGAGTTTGATCGTCTTCAAGTTGGCCAAATCTGTCTTACCGGTATTCAAACCATGTCCAATTCCTCTGGCAGAGCGAAACTCTTCTGCTAAGAACTTCTTAATGCCTAAAGTTTCTGCCCCAAAGGGGTAAGAAAAGTTTTGGAAACGGTGCTCAGGAAATAAGAGGCCGAACCGCTCACTATTTTCTCTGATATCGGCTACACTATCTAGCAGTTTGGTTTTAGATAAATCAATGTGTTTAAAAGTATGGCAGGCCAGTTCATGCTTTTGCTCCATCGCTTTGCTCAAATCCGCTTTACTGAATGTAACTTCCGAGTTCGGCTTGTCCAAGAAAGTCAGCGCGATATAATAGGTACCTGCAAAGCCGTACTGTTCAAGAATTCGTCCTCCCTCAGTAAAAGCAGAACGTGGTGCATCATCAAAAGTGAAGGAGATAACAGCTTCCTCTAGCGGGAGTTCGATATTTTTTTGAAAGGCTAGATTGGCCCATTCTCTCTTAACGAATTTGATATATTTATCCATGTTTTGTCAGTAAAAAAGGGGGAAACCACAAATAATAGATTTGTGAATTAATTTGTGGTTTCCTACATCGTTTAAAAAAAGGGACATTATGGATCTAAAACTGGAAGTAGATGAATTGTGAACCATCAAATACTCCCAAACTTATAATATACATCATCAGAAAGAGTATGGTAGCCATTCTAATGGCCATCTGACGATGTTGTAGTAATTGTAAATCGGGGAAATATTCTTGTACCCAATCATGGATAAGCAAGATCAAGATTCCCATTAATGAATAGGCGAAGATGCCAAGATCACCGATATGAAAGCGGGTTCCCGGATTCGTAAAGATGGTTTTGATAATCAGCATGGCATCACCCAGGCTTGACGCCCGGAAAAAGATCCAGGCAAAACAGGTGCAGATATAAACTAGGAGGACATGGTAAAATTTGGGCTTGAAATCACGTGAAACCTTAAAGATGCCCTTTTCAATAATTTGATAGGCGCCATGGATACCCCCCCAAATAATGAAAGTCCAATTGGCGCCATGCCATAGTCCGCTGATTACAAAGGTGGCGAACAGGTTAAAATGCTGTCGAGGCTTGCTTACTCGATTACCGCCCAAAGGGATATAGACATAATCCTTGAACCAAGTAGACAAAGAGATATGCCACCTACTCCAGAAATCTTTAAAGGTTCCGGCAAAATAGGGCCGACGAAAATTCTCCATCAACTTGAAATCAAACAATTGAGCACAGCCTATCGCCATCAGTGAGTAGCCGGCAAAATCGCAGTAGATTTGGATCGAGAAAAAGAAAGTGGCCACTAGGAAGGATAATCCATTGTGCATCTCCACATTGCCATAAATAATATCGACATATAGCGATAAACGATC
>Ga0070729_10005272_pt1 | contig 13441 bp, 11 predicted proteins | sample tdDd472_FD_66725 | JGI IMG/M metagenome (GOLD analysis project Ga0070729, IMG submission 66725) | Marine sediment microbial communities from the Atlantic coast under amendment with organic carbon and nitrate - tdDd47.2 | ecosystem: Environmental > Aquatic > Marine > Coastal > Sediment | place...
TGTTCCTTCTTTTCCATAAGCAGTTCGTTCCCCTTTCGTAGCATGAAGCCATGCTAAACCCAGTAAACAAGCTGCATAATCAAATGTCCGATGTTCATGCGATAACTCTAGGGCAATTTCAAGATAGTTGATGCGCTGGTCAACATCAAGTAATTCACATTCAGCTAACGCACGGAGGGCAATTAGGCGCGGTGGATATGCACCTATAAAGTCATCAGCAATTTCCAAGGCAGATTGTGCAAGGTCTAGTGCTTTAGCATGGTCTCCCATCATAGTATAGGCTTGGCTGAGGTTGGTATAGATAACTACTTGGGATTCAAAGGACGACATTTGATCGTACATTAGACGCGCTTTTTCTAGCAAGGCTATCGCCAAATCATATTTGTGTTGATGCAAGTAAATCGTACCAAGATTGGCTGTTGCCCGATTGTATTCTTTCCAACTCTTTAGTTCTTCGGCTTTAGACCGATGTAACTGGATATAATGCTCGCTCTTATTTAATTGACATTGGGATAAAAATATAAGCCCTAGATTCCCTTGTTCACATGCCAGATGCCAATGATCTTGCCATGTTTGGGCTTGTTTAATCGCTTCGTGGAAATAATCTGCCGCCATCGCAAATCGGCTTATACTCCAATTCACTAGTCCTAGCAGTTCGTAGACATCATATTTATGAGGTAGTTGTAAACTTAAAATATAAGAAAAATCAGATTCTGCTTGAGGGTATTCACCACGCGCCCAATACATCACCCCTCGTATGAGATAGGTATCTTTTGCTAATTCTGGATCAGCTCCATGAAGGGTATCGAGCCATGCAACCGCTTGATTCGCAGATTTAAGGGCTTTATCTAAGTTACTTCTTCTCCGCCAAATATGCGCCCACATACCTAAAATCTTTGCCATCACCCAAACTTTTTCGGGTACAACTTCGAGCGTCTTAATCAGATCATTATCTTCGACCTGTGTTAATACAATTGCGGCTTTATAGACATTGTCGCTACCGCCCTGTAACAATGTAAATACCTTGAGTGCTGCCGCTTTGACATAGTGGCGCGGTAACCCATTCTTACACGCATATTGCATCGCTTCTTCGCATTTGGTTAAAGCAACTTGCTCACCATGTAAACTTCTCGCACTACGGGCAAGCCCAATCAGGTGTTCGGCTTCAGTTTCTAAAAAGGATTGTGGCTGGAATTGATATTGTTGTTGATAATTATCAACAACAATTTTCTCATGACTGGTAAGCTGTAGAAAAAGTAACTCAATCCCCTCGCGTTTATAATTTCGGATTTGACGACTGGTGAGGTTACTCGCTTTTGCAAACCGTTCATCATTAAGGTCATGCTCTACAAAATATTTATGATATAAGGTACTCCAAATTTTCACCGGTTGGTATTCTGGTTGGCGATTGCTACCGATTTCGGCTTGGATCGTTTGATGCAAGAGCTCTGGAGTATGATAATAATCGCGGTAGCCGTCATGATTAATTATAACCCTGTCTGATACAGGGAGTTTGGCATTTACACACGCTTTTTTGAGTTGTGTTGTGATGACCTGTTTGAACAATTTTTCAAGTACATCAAAAGCCAGATGTTCATCATGAATGTGAGATGACAACAACATTGTACTAAGCCACTGTTTAGGCGGTGGTTTATCATTCGCAAAGCTATTAAGAGTCTTATGAATCAACTTATGAGGATTCTTAATATTTGCCAATTGATAAAACTTCTTGGTGTCCATTTGGAGTTATTTCCGTTTTATTTCCGAATACACTCGACGGTCAAATCATTATGTCAGACAATGTGAGTTATTGCTACAAATCTTAAAGCAAGTTCATCTAATTCGACTTCTCAGACAAATTAATTTACTAAAGTGGAAATTATATAACAGGTAAATAGAAAATTATTACTAGAACATGAATATATATTCAACACTTTTCAAATCATGAACATAGGGGAGTTCGCTTTATTATGCAAAATCTAATTTATAGCACATCATCGAGACAGTTAGAGTTAAAGTTACAAGCAGATCAGATTATTCAGCGAACAATGACGTTCCTCCGTGGACATAATATCTACCTTATTTCCGCACAGGCTGATGTGACAAATATCGGCGAACTACAGTGGCTAGTCAATCATATGTTAGAGCAATGCCATCGTATTGTGGTACTAGCGGCTCAGTTAGAAGATAACCATCTGATTGTGGCTAAATCGCCACATATTCCTCATCTTTATGTTGATGAAATTATGGATACGATTATCTCAGCACATGGCGGAAGCTATAACGGAAATAAGACCTTCGCCCATGCGACCTTCTATCAATATGATCTCATACCCGACATCATTGATCATGCTGTTGAATCGATTGTGGTGGCGATGCCAAACACTTGACACTTCATTTGATATGATTTACACACCATAAAATAAACCCTCAATTTCATATCTAAACCAAAGTTAGATGACGACCTGTGATGTAAACACTATCATCAGGATACAGATTTAAGCTAGTTAAATGTATCCCACGGTCAGCACAGGAAAGGTTAGTTTTATATGAATATAATTTATCAGGACAACGAAGCACACTGTCATCGGACATTGGTAGATCAAGCTAATGAATTGGTACAACACAAAATGACACGCTTACTTTAGGAATCATGTCGACCTAATGTGTGTTGAAATAGAGGGCAAGACAATCGAGCAATTACACGGACTTGCCAACAACTATCTAAGGCAAATCTGTAATCATGCGGTGGTCCTAGCCATGCAATCGGAATATACCCATCTCATCATTACAAAATCCTCGGATATTCCTCATCTGTATATCAACGACATTCTTGATTCCTTGACTCAAAATTATGGTGGGCACTTGAGCAAGAATCAGACATTTGGACATGCCACATTTTATCAACAAGGTATTATCCCTGAATTACTTGATCGTGTTGTGGAGTCAGTTATTGTTGCACTGCCGTATAAACATTGAGTTCGGTGATCAGCGCATGTTTACGATGGGTTAGAAATTCCTGATGAATACAGGGGCATGGTGAATTCTATATACCCCTATCTTATTTAAAATTATGCTTGGATTTCGACAACAACGCCATCTTCTGCCCAGTCATAGAGTTGCTGAATATTGGTGTTACTCAGAAGAATGCAGCCATATGTCACTTTTGAGCCGAGGTTATTTTCCCATAACAATTGTCCACCGCCACGGGTAGGAAAACCATGAAAACCATTGGTGAAATCAGCACCCGGCACAGGTTGATATACACCCATAAAATTCGGCATATACAAATCCCAATTGGCGGCATACGCATTATCAACGTGCGATAATATCTGATATACACCTGTCCATGTGGGGCTATCAGGGATGCCTGTACTACCAATCCAATCCCATTTGAGTTGATTGTTCTCATATACTTTAACGGTTTGATTACTGATGCTGACAATCACCCGCTTATTGGGGTTTACCGTTTCCGTCAGGAAAATATCCGCAGGCGGAATTTTGATTTGTTGCCCGACGGATACCCCACCGATACCATCATTCAAATTTTGAATATATAAATATGGAATACCATAATCCCATGCAATGCTGGTGATGCTTTCACCGGGTTGTACCGTATGGATGCGTTCTTGATGTTTGACTTGCACAAATCCCTGCGTTGGGTCGCCCCGTTGAATCGCATTGACGATACTCTGAACACCCGCATCTAGGTCAAGCTTGCGTGTTGAATCAAGAACAGTATTTGCTTGTTGTTCCAAAAAGGTACGGACGGCATCAGGGTTGGCATTCAGCGCAAGCCCAATCGCACTATTGCTATCGGCTGTCACAGTCAGCCATTGGCTCCAATCTGAGGGCATCAACGACCAATATATGGCATCACCCGTAACAGGATCAAACACTTTAATATCAAGCGGATTCGATAATAAGGCTTGTGCCTGTGCCACAATTGCGGATGAATCGCTAATCGCAGGAGCAATCTCGACCATCATCAATTGAATTTCGCCAAGATTTGTCCCTGATTGAATCGACTGTGTAAATTGCTGAACTGTCGCGTTGACATCGAGTGAGAAGCCATTTTGAGGCGGTGTCGCAACAGCTTTCCCGTTTTCAAAACCAACCCCTGCATCGGTTGGCGGAATATTGACTTGCTCGGCTATCCGCTGAAATTCAGCAATAGCCACATCATTATTAATCGTCACAATCGGGCTAACGGCGAGGTGTCCAAATATGGCATTCAATGGATTACCACTAGAGCGTCCTAGTGCATGGGCACGTTTGGCAGTTGCTCTCGCATCCATCGTAATCCCCAGCGTCGCAGGATCAACAGCCCACGGACGTATCCCACCACGCAAGACAATCGTATCCCATTCACTATTGAGTAAGGTAACGGCTTCTTGTTCGGATAATCCCCCCAGTGATATGCCAGATACACTAACACCCGGTAAAATTCCGTTGCTATACACCATCATAATCCCCAAAAACAGAACCCCCATGATAGAGATCACTGTACCAACAAACCCAATGAGCATCACCCACAGCCAACGATTATCCTTCTTCTTTTTGATAGATGAAGGTATCGGTGGGTGGCTTTTACGCGGTTGATTTGGGCGCGGTGGCACAGGGGAAGGGTGACGCACCGTCGGTTGCGCCACTTTTGTAGTCTTACCGTGTGGTTGCAGGGCTGGGTTTGGCATGGTTGGTTGGTTAGATGGTAGGTTATTGTACATGTTCATCTCTCTACAGGAAAATCATGACTAGTCTATTATATAAGACACCTATATCCCCATAAGCGTTCCATCTTATTATAAGATAATTTTTCTAATCGTATATCAAGCGGTGGGTGAGCGTAGACCGTTGGTAAATCGTCAGATAACGCGACGGATTTTATAGGTACAATGGTGACATCTATATACATGGTCTATGATAGGATTGTATGCGACTGACATTTATTCTGAAACGAACACTCATGGGCATTACGCTGGCACTCATCATCATAGCAGGTATTATTGGCGGATTGCTTTTCTGGTATACGCATCGTCCCCTACCCCCTGCCATCACAGACCAAACCCTATTTGAAGGCATCACCTATACACGCATCATCCGTACCGAACCCGTGCATCAGATTATTCATATCGCCAAAATTGATCTCAAGGCTGAAGGACTATCATTCTTGGTCACACCATCAGGCAAGCTAGATAACTTCGATTTTGAAGCACGCACCACCTCACAATTTTTGGAAGAATTTGATTTGCAGTTAGCCATTAATGCAGATTTCTTCGATCCGTGGAAAGATTATAGCCCCTTTGTTTATTATCCACATGAGGGTAATGGGACAAATGCGCGTGGTCTCTCGGCATCACGAGGTGATATAACAACCATTGGTTATATTCCACCACAATATTATGAGACACTCTATATCAGCAAAGATAATCGTGCGTCGTTCCGTGCGCCACAAGGTGAAATCTATAACGCTGTGTCGGGGAATGTTAGCCTCTTACGGAATGGGGAAATTACGTCGTTTGAAGAGGATTCATATCTGCAAAAACGCCATCCCCGTACAGCCATCGGACTTACCGAAGATGAGAACACGCTGATTCTGATTGTCGTTGATGGTCGTCAGCCAAATTATAGCGACGGTGCAACCTTGCCTGAACTCGCGCAAATATTACTCGATTCAGGCGCGTATAACGCAATTAATCTTGATGGTGGTGGCTCATCAACGATTGTGATGGATGACAATGGCACACCCATCCAATTGAATTCACCAATTCAAAGCCGTATTCCATCCCGTGAACGTCCAATAGCCAATCATCTGGGGGTATATGCAAAGCCCCTGCCCTAACCTTTATCAAATACCAATTGGTGCATCGGTGTGAAAAATTGGCGATAAGTCAAATACGCCGCAATCAGCCCTGTAAAGGTTGCCGCACCAACTAACATATACATCACGATAATCTGTAATTGCACCGCTTCCAATGGAGATGCCCCTGCCAAAATCATACCGGTCATTGCACCGGGTAATTTGATGATGCCGACGGTTTTTGTGGTGTCGATAATCGGACTCATCGCGCTTTTGATTGTACGCTGAAATTGCGAGAGTGAGGCTTGGCGACTGGTTGCGCCGAGTGCTAATTTGCTTTCGATCATATTACGCTGTTCGTTGAAATCGGTGGTGAGGCGCGTAATCACTAAGGTAGCCGTTGTCATGGCATTGCCGATAATCATACCGCCGATGGGGATGATATATTGTGGCGTAAATGGAAAAACACCCAGCACGACCAGCAAGGCGAGCGTCAAGGCTGACCCGACTCCGATTGATACAAGCGCAATTGACTGTGCATGAGGCGTTTTCTTCTTAGCACGATTGCCTGTTGTCCGTCCAGCAATCATCGTCATCACCACCAGAATCAACAACGTGAAAGGCGGGCTATTGGACGTAAAGACCAATTCCAGTACATAACCAATCGCAATCAACTGTACAAAACTACGGAAGGTTGCAATTAACAGGTCTTTTTCAAGATCAGATTCTTGCCAGCGAGAGACCGCCGCCGCAATTAAAATAAAGACGATTGACCATATAACCCGATCAATGCCTTGTAAATCCGCCATTAAATCAGGCATGGTATTGTCTCCTAGTGGTAATGAACTCTATCCAAACACATGGATTTAGTCTTTCAGGTAACCCTTAAGATAGTTGTTCGCTTCATCCATCGTTTTAAAATAAATCGTATTGGACTCGCCGCGTGTTTGTTGGGCAGTCACTTGATTTTCAAACCCTGCTTGTTTATCAAAGCCGACGAGAACACCGCGTGCCGCCATTGGATGACTATAGGCGCGATGTCCTTGCACTTTGAACAGCGCACCCGTATCCATCTCGGTTACTTCCGTCCAATTAATCAGCACAAAAACAGGGTGATCAACTTTATCAAATTCTTGTGCCATATCATCCAAGCAAGCTGTAATGGTTTCCACTGTTTGATGCCCAATATAATTTGCATATAATAGGCGACCTTCTTTCATCCAATATACCTCGTGTGTCATTTAAGTTAGCCTTTCTACCTAGACCTTCTATCGAAATGTCATCAAAGGTGATACTGATTACAGCATCCATCAGCTTCCCCTACTAATATGATACTTTATTTTAGCGTCACATCATTTAAGGTTTGTTATGACATCTACTGTGGCGACATCCTGTAGTCAAATAAATTGAGTAGCGGAGGGTCTTATTCACCCGTAAATTGGGATGCTCGCTTCTCAAAAAATGCATCAACACCTTCTTTAAAATCAGGAGAATCCAGCAATGTCGCTTGTAAATCCATTTCAAGTTCTTGGCTTTCAGAAAGGGACGTAAATGCACCTTGGTTGATAATCTGCTTGGCAATGCTGACAGTGCGCGGTGGCAATTTAGTGAAGCGGATCGCCAAATCATCCGCAAATTCATCAAGTTCCTCAGATTCAACTAGGCTGTTCAATAATCCGTATGATTGTGCTTTTGTGGCATCAAACCGTTCCGCTAGCAATACCATTTCTTTCGTATTTGGGATACCTGCAATGCGTGTCAGGCGTTGTGTCCCCATGATAACAGCAATCCCTAATTGTACTTCTGGCAGATGGAACATTGCACTCTCATCAGCAACACGAAAATCACAGCAACATGCCAAGAGTAATCCACCACCAATACAATACCCCCGAATTTTTGCGATTATAGGCTGAGGCAATGCTTCAAAGGTATCGAGGCAATCTTGTAAATCGCGCAAGTGTTCACGATAGGCAGCCTCATCTTGTCCAACCATTCCCTGAATATGGTTGACATCCACCCCCGTACTAAAATGCTCACCTGCACTCTGTAAGATAATCACCCAGACATCACGATTGTCCCGCAAGCTGATGGCAATATCCCGTAGTTCATGCAAGGTTTCAGTAGTGAGTGCATTCATCTTTTCAGCACGATTCAGGGTTAAGATTGCGATCTGTTGATCTAGCTCAAGATTCCAATTTTGATAATCTGTCATTAAGATTTTCCTTTGCTGGATTGTAATCAAAAAGGACACAACTATAGAGTTATGTCCTTTGAATTTAAAGATTAAGCTATTGCGATTAGGTCACGCGATGGCAAGCAGCATAATGATTAGGACGAACTTCAATTAATGGTGGATCGGGTTCGTTATGGCATAAATCAAATTCTACTGGACAACGAGTATTAAAGTTACAGCCTGTTGGTGGGTTAGCTGGATTCGGCAAATCACCCGCAATAATAATACGCTGACGGCTTGCTTCTACAACTGGATCAGGCACGGGCACAGCCGATAATAAGGACTGTGTATAAGGATGTTGTGGGTTATCATACACCTCATCTACAGGACCTAATTCCACGATTTTACCCAGATACATCACGGCCACACGGTCACAAATATGGCGGACCATACTCAAGTCATGGGCAATAAATAGGTATGTCAGCCCCATTTCTTGCTGGAGTTCTTCCATCAAGTTAACTACTTGTGCCTGAATCGATACATCGAGCGCAGAAATCGGTTCATCTGCCACAATGAAACTTGGGCTTAATGCTAATGCACGGGCAATACCAATACGTTGACGTTGTCCACCAGAAAATTCGTGCGGATAGCGATTAATAAAATATGGGTTTAACCCCACACGTTCCATCAAGTCTTCAACATATTGCTGGCGTTCTTTTTTGTTAGGATGTGTATTATGAATCTGGAGTGGCTCGCTAACAATGCTCCCGACAGTCATACGCGGGTTCAATGATGCAAATGGATCTTGGAAAATAATTTGCATCTGTTTACGCATCTGGCGTAATTCATTACCACCCATTGTCGAGAGTTCTTGCCCCTCGAACTTTACACTACCTTCAGTTGGGCGATATAATTGGAGAATCGTACGGCCAGTGGTACTTTTACCACAACCCGACTCTCCCACCAAACCGAGCGTTTCCCCACGAATCACATTAAAACTTACGCCATCAACTGCGCGTACTGCACCAACTTGACGTTGGAAGACAATACCGGCAGAAATAGGGAAGTGTTTCTTCAACCCATTGACTTCTAAAATATGGTCATCGGGGTTGAGTGTTTTTTTCCCAATTCGCACTAATTTTTCTTGACTAGACATTTTGTGGAACCTCCTTACGGATATCAGCCCAGCAGGACATAACATGTTCATCCGCACCAGTATGACCGGGGACAGTCTCAAGCGGTGGGCGATCCGTCCAACATTTTTCTAAATTTAATTGTTCCCGTACATCGCAACGCGGTGCAAAGGGACAACCGACAGGTTCATTACGCATATCAGGCGGTGCGCCTTCAATTTGTACAAGTTTCTCTTGACCACTTGAATCCATACGAGGTAGTGATCCCAATAAACCAACTGTATATGGATGACGAGTTTGACCAAATACACCCATCGATGAGCCAGATTCCATAATCCGACCACCATACATAACCTGAATACGATCAGCAATACCAGCAACAACACCAAGATCATGTGTAATCCAGATCATTGCCATATTAAATTCAACTTTGAGTTGTTTGACCAGTTCAATAATCTGCGCCTGAATTGTTACATCCAAAGCAGTCGTAGGTTCGTCAGCAATCAACAACTTCGGATTACAAGATAACCCCATCGCAATCATCACACGTTGGCGCATCCCACCAGAAAATTGATGTGGATAATCATCCAAACGACGGTATGCATCAGGAATCCCAACCATATCGAGCAAATCAGCTGCCCGCTTACGGGATTGCGAATTATTCATACCTTCATGTAATTTTAGAGATTCTGTAATTTGTGTACCAATCGTTAGTACAGGGTTAAGCGAGGTCATCGGATCCTGAAAGATCATAGCGATTTCTTTACCACGAATGAGACGCATTTGCTCAGACTTGAGTTTAAGTAAGTCACGCCCCTCAAAAATCACTTCACCCGATTCGATTTTACCGGGAGGGCTAGGGATTAAGCCCATAATAGCTAAAGAACTCACACTCTTGCCGCTACCACTTTCCCCTACAATACCTAGTGTCTCACCCTCTTCAATAGAAAAAGAAACACCATTCACAGCATAGACTGTGCCTTCTTGTGTATAGAATCTAACAACGAGATCCTTTACGTCCATTAATACGCTCAATGCGCTACCCTCCTTAACAAATCAAATCTCTTTTCAATAGGCTTCGCTTAATTCAGAGATTTTGCCGAATTATAACAATACACACAACTGATGAAACATACAATCTACTTTTCCATTTTTTGTTGCATACGTCATCATAGAAAATTATAGAATATTACCCAATCTCACATTGTCACGACAATATAACATATATCACTCAATTTTCACACCACACACATATTGAAAAGAATTTATGAACGTCGATAATATGTAAAGGTTACGATGGATAAAAAGTCTTTTCTATATATAAAAAACACATCTTTAACAATAAAAGATGTGTGCAATATTACCGTAAATTGAAGAATTTACAAACTTTTTCAATGAGAAATGGTTTGGTTTTTCGCATTTTCTCGTATCGTTTTGTACCAATTGACGGTTTTATGTAACCCTTCGCGGAAGTCCGTTTGTGAAATAAAGCTAAACTCTTGTTCCGCGCGCGAGACATCTAGCTTACGCCGTGGTTGTCCGTTGGGTTTGGTAGTATCCCAACGCAATTCACCTTCAAAGCCAACTTCTTCGGCAATAATTTCTACAAGGTCTTTAATGCTTATCTCAAAGGCACTGCCCAAATTAACCGGTTCACTACCATCATAATGTTCTGCCGCCAAGACAATCCCACGTGCCGCATCGCTGACGTAGAGGAATTCACGGGTAGGAGACCCATCCCCAAATAACGTCACATGATCTTGCCCTTTTTCTTTGGCATCCATCATCTTGCGGATGACATCAGGGATAACATGAGCGGATTTTTCGTCAAAATTATCATGCGGTCCATATAAATTGACTGGCAAAATATGAATAGCGTTGTAATTAAATTCTTGACGATAGGCTTGGCTTTGTACTAGTAGCATCTTTTTGGCAAGTCCATAAGGTGCATTGGTCTCTTCTGGATACCCACCCCATAGATCATCTTCTTTAAAGGGAATCGGCGTAAATTTTGGATAACTACAAATCGTCCCAATACCCACAAATTTTTGAATGCCTGCTTGTCTAGCATATTCGAGCAAGAGCGTGCCCATCATGATATTATCATAGAAGAAAAGACCGGGATGTTCACGGTTAATCCCGATACCACCCACCGTAGCAGCCAGATGAATCACCATAGTAGCCGTAGGATTATCGTCATATAAGCGCACAACATCTGTTTTTTCGCGCAAGTCATAATCAATACTGCGGGGAACAATTACTTCGCCTACCCCTTTGGCTTTAAGTTCTTCTACTACATGACGACCGAGAAAACCCGCGCCACCTGTGATAATAACGACTTGCTGATTCCAGAAGTTATTGCTCATTTCTTGACCTCAATCACTATCCGTTTATTCTTCGACATGATGTAAGTTTATCATGTCTTACATACACACTACAGATGCGCTTATCCTCAAAACACTTACGCTTCCCATGTTGCCATTGAAGATTGTTTTTCAAGGATCCGTTCCAGCAACTCTTCTAAGCGGAAGCGGTCTCCTGCACGAACATCACTATTCAACAGATTCCAGAAAAGCGCAAATAAAACCCCCGCAATCCCCGGCACACTTGCAATTGGCGCAAGTTCTGGCGAGAGAATGAATATCAATAGCCCCGTTATCATAATGGCGATGCTAGTGATTATCATAACGCTATAACGAGATAAAGGATGCGTTTGATAAGTGATCTGTGTGTTACCGTCCTTGCCTCGTCGTAACGTGCCATTAAGATGGGCTATCGTCAGCGGAATACCGAAAGGGCTACGTTTCCGTAAATCCAAGCGGAATTCGACCGTATCATCACCGATTGGTTTTACAGTGATATCCACCCCCTGTATGCGGACGTTCTTTAGACGATTTGTTGCAGTGTCAAAGGGCAATGTGCTATGAAAACGATCTAGTTGCGTCATCCGTCATTCTGTCCCATTAACCGCTAAATAATGTGAGCAATATTTCACTCTTTTTCAATGTAAACAATTTATGATCCGATTTATCCATATCTAGCACTGGAATAGATGCGCCGTCGATTTCAATAATACGCTGATTGGTTAGTGCAAATAGTGACCGTTGTGGGTCGAAGCGATTAGCATAGATGGGGTTACCGCGCTGAACTATTTTTGTGCCGTTGGTGTTCATTTCGGTGATATATGGTATGCACGAAACGGATACCCGTTTGGCAAAACCGCTACGGGTGGCAACTAGAATTTCGTCATCAGGATTGACGGACATCGTACCAATGATATTACCTTTTAGAGGAACAGTAATCGGGCGGGTTTCTCGTAGCGAGACATCGTGGACAGCAGTGCGACTGATACGCCCTGCATGAGTCACAACCAGAAAATCTTGGTCGGCACTTGCTCCTACAAAAAAAGCTGGATAACCGCGCATTTTTGCATAGCGATAGGGTGTAGGGAGCGATAATTTTGGCAAGATACGCTCACCAATGTATTTTTTGGTATAGCCCAATGTGCTCGTTAATATGAGGAAGTCTGCATCGACTAAGGTATCCCACGGCGTGATATTCTGGACATGCTCATGACTAAAGGCATCTCGGCGGAAGCCTTCCATCATTTCGATATGAAGCTCATTTTTGAGCAAATCTGCTATTTCCAGTGGCGACTTGATATAGCTTACATAATCGCTGGTCAACAACAAGATTTTGCTGGTGGCAGGCAATTGATAAGCAAAGGTTGCCTCATCAAGTTCGATGTCGTTGAGCGGTACGGTTTGCATATCATCTGTTTTTAGAGCGTAAATATATTGTTGGCTATCACGAGCGATAAATGCGCTGGATGAGGTATCGTCGGGGTCGCGGGATTCTTGTGTGTCGATGATACGCTTCAAGGTATCGAGATTAACAGCAGGGACACGGGTGGTCACATCCGAATGTAGGTCTAGGTGTCCTGTATAGGTCTTGACATCATAATACGGGAGGTCAAGATCACCTGATTCAAGCCGATGCGCAATCACCCCCAAACCCGATGTCACGCTGGCGAAGGCATCAATATCACTAACTTTATCTGCTCCAAATCGGTCTTCTAACATCGCCACAAAAAGTGGTATCTGGGATGATCCCCCAGTGCGAATCACAATATCAATGTCGTCAGGTTGCATATCAGCATCTTGCAATAATGTGTCTAAACGCGCTTCGACTGCTCGTACATCAGATCGAATGAGGCTCTCGAATTCACTGCGTTTAATCGTGTCGATGACATTTAAGCCCTCAGCTCGTATATCCAATCGTGCTGATAATTTATCGGATAATTGGCGTTTGGCTTGCTCGGCGATGTCATACATC
>Ga0070729_10005274_pt1 | contig 13437 bp, 7 predicted proteins | sample tdDd472_FD_66725 | JGI IMG/M metagenome (GOLD analysis project Ga0070729, IMG submission 66725) | Marine sediment microbial communities from the Atlantic coast under amendment with organic carbon and nitrate - tdDd47.2 | ecosystem: Environmental > Aquatic > Marine > Coastal > Sediment | place...
GATCGTCTTTGCCAAAGGTCCACTTGCCAGAAACGCTAATACCATAGCCATAGGTATCATCTTCCAAACCGGAAGTACTGTCTTGATAAGCAATTTCACGCATTACGCCAGCAATACTGTAGGACAAGTTACCGGCTTTACCGTTATAACGAGCAACGACATCCGGCATAGAATTATCGTCATAGTTATTGCTTGGTGAAAACCCTGCTCCACCATCATATAAACTGGCCGAAGGGTTTTCGGCCGCTAGCATAAACGAACCATTGCCTGCTTTTTTCGTCCACCGCAATTGCGTCTGCCGATTGAATAAGGTACCCGAAGTCGGACCAACAAAATCCACTGCCTCTGGCAAGACACCCACATTAAAGAAAGTCGACCAGGTTTGGCCGGCTAGAATTGAAGAACCGGGCTCATAATCCCAAGCAAGAAATGCATGACGTAATCTATTTCCTGAAGAATTGGATATCCGTTCGTCCCCTTCAAACGTCAAATAATCTGCTTCAAAATGAGAACGTATTGTACCCACATCAGTTTCAGTGAATGTCTTAAACCATAAGCGGGATGTTTTGACATTGGCATGAAACCTTGAGTCACCGCCACTTCCGCCAACAGGAATGGTTGACGGCACATAGATGTTCTCACCAATCGCAGCAGTAGCCCTCTCTCCGCTGTCATAGTCGCTCATCATGGCATCAACTTTGATATAACCGCCATATTGAAAACGCGTCCCCTTCTTTAGCTCAACGCCTTTTTCCTGTTGTTTTTTCTTATCCCCCGCCAATTCTGACTTAAGTGCTTTAAGCTGCTTTTCCAGCTCCGCAACACGGTCTTGAAGCGCGTTACCGTAAGTCGCCGAAACCTGAAAGGCTAAAGGCATCATTAGCACTGCTATCATTTTTTTCTTAGTCGTTATCATTTTAATGTTCCTTTTCTCTCGCCAAAACAAATAACTTCAACAATTCCATGCTGAACATAGCGAAAGTGGAACACCAAAAGTATTAGCCTTTAGTCGACTTTAGACGAAAGTCTAATACGCTCAAATACGACTTAGACTATCGTCTAATAGAAAAATCAGGAAAAGAAAAACAAGATATACCGTATTGATTTGCCCTTTTTTTAGGAGATATTGGCGATGACTGTACAAGACTTATATCCACCCAATAAAACGCAGCAATCCCGCTCTCTGCTTAATTCAAAACAATACGAATCGCTGTATAAGGAATCCATTGAACAACCAGATAAGTTCTGGCAAGAACAAGCACAACGTATTCAATGGACAAAACCGTTCACTGAAGTAAAAGATGTTTCTTTTGCAAAAGAAGACTTACATATCCGCTGGTTTGCTGATGGCACGTTAAACGCTAGCGAAAATTGTCTCGACCGCCACCTTGAAAACCAAGGAGACAAGCTCGCTTTAATTTGGGAGCCTGATGATGAAAATGGTGAAGTTGTTACTTTTACTTATCGCCAACTACATGCTGCCGTATGCCAACTGGCAAATGGTCTAAAACAACTGGGGGTTGCCAAAGGCGACGTTGTCACTATCTATATGCCCCTCGTGCCTGAAGCCATGATCAGTATGCTCGCCTGTGCGCGAATTGGTGCTGTTCATTCCGTTGTATTTGGCGGTTTTTCACCTGAAGCGATAGCAGGCCGAATTGAAGACGGTAACTCCTCCATTGTGATTACCAGTGATGAAGGTATTCGCGGCGGAAAACATACCCCAATGAAAGCCAATGTTGATGAATCTCTCAGCCACCTGACTAAAGCAGAAATTGAACACGTTGTCGTACTCAAATATACCGGTGGTGAAACCCACTGGGATGACAGCCGTGATATTGATTACACCAAGCTGGTAGAAGCGCAAAGTACAGCGTGCCCTGCTGAAGAAATGAATGCTGAAGACCCCCTTTTCATTTTGTACACCTCAGGATCGACGGGTACCCCTAAAGGTGTTCTCCACACCACTGGCGGCTATATGGTTTATACATCGCTGACCCACCAATACTTGTTTGATTACCACCCCGATGACATTTATTGGTGTACGGCAGATATTGGTTGGATTACTGGCCACAGTTATGTCGTTTATGGCCCACTAGCCAATGGGGCTACCTGTGTTATGTATGAAAGTGTTCCTAATCATCCTGATAGCGGACGCATGGCCCGTATCATTGATAAGCACAACGTCAATATTCTTTACACCGCACCAACAGCCATTCGTGCATTAATGGCCAGTGGCGATGAGGCGACCGCTGATTGCTCACTTGAAAGCCTGAATGTATTAGCAACGGCAGGTGAGCCTATCAACCCCGAAGCCTGGCGCTGGTTCTATGACCAATTTGGCAAGGGCGAATGCCCGATTATAGATACCTGGTGGCAAACCGAAACAGGCGGCGTCATGCTAGCCCCTATGCCTGGAATCACTACGTTAAAGCCAGGCTCAGCGACTCGACCATTTTTTGGTATTAAGCCTGCCCTGCTGGACAATGACGGGAATATCCTTGAAGGTCCTAATGAAGGAAACCTGGTTATCTGCGATAGCTGGCCAAGCCAGATGCGAACCGTTTATGGCAACCATCAACGCTTTATCGATACGTACTTCTCTACCTTTGAAGGATATTATTTTAGTAGCGACGGCGCCCGGCGCGATGAAGATGGCGACTACTGGCTAACCGGCCGAGTAGATGATGTCTTGAACGTTTCAGGCCACCGCATGGGTACAGCTGAGATTGAAAGCGCCCTAGTTGCACATCATCAGGTCACTGAAGCTGCAGTAGTAGGCGTCCCCCATGAGATTAAAGGCGAAGGAATTTACGTCTATGTTACTCTGCAAAAAGATATCGAGGCTAATGATCAAATGGCTTCAGAACTGCGTAACTGGTTGCGTAAGGAAATCGGCCCGATAGCCACCCCAGATATGATTCAATGGGCCCCAGACCTACCAAAAACACGGTCAGGAAAAATCATGCGAAGAATCTTGCGGAAAATTGCCAGCGACGAATACGATGCCTTAGGAGACATTTCAACATTGGCTGACCCAGGCATTGTTTCCCAACTTATTGACGGAAGGCAAGCCATACAAAACGCTGCACGTTAAAACTTAATCACTCACTACTTTGCCCGGACAATTAACTTTGCCGGGCTTTTTTGCTTAAATGAATGAATAATGGGGCATCAGTCAGGAGAGAATTCATGACAACAGCATTAAACGTAATCATCGCTGACGACCACCCGCTATTTCGCACAGCATTAAAAGAGACCATCTCTCAGATATTCCCTGCCGCCACCTTGTATGAAGCCAGTAACATCTCGACCCTTCAACAATGTGTCATTGACCATAACGATGTTGACCTGATTCTCCTTGATCTTCATATGCCAGGAGCCCATGGTTTTAGCGGTTTAATCCACCTAAGCTCCCATCACAGTGACATCCCTGTTGTTATTATTTCTGCCCATGAAACTCCGGATATAATGCATCGAGCCATTCAGCATGGTGCGGCGGGCTTCTTACCCAAGAGCTGCCCCGTTGAGATGATTGCCGAAGCCATTAATGCCATTTTACAAGGCGATATCTGGCTGCCTGGCGGCATAGAGACGCTTGCCGAAAAAAATGAAGAGGAAATGGCCGTTGCTAATGCGCTGTCAGCGCTCACACCGCAACAGTTTCGAGTTGCAACCATGCTAGCTGAAGGTTTACTCAACAAGCAGATTGCTTATGATTTGAATGTAACGGAAGCAACTATCAAAGCACATCTAACAGAGATATTTAAAAAGCTCGGCGTTAACTCTAGAACCCAAGCCGTGCTCGCTATTAGCCAGCTGGATGTGCAAGCCCCCTCAATGAGCTTAGATTAATGAACCTAAGTTCATAAATCTGGATTAACGAACCCTTTTAGATAAATTTCTCAATGAAGAACGCAAAGCTGCTGGTTTGACCGGTTTGGATAAGTACAAATAACCCTGAGCTTTTATTTTATTTCTTAATTGATCTGAGCTGTCAGCACTGATAACCATACCCGACAAATCACGCTGCCAATGTAAAGACAACGCCTGCAACACATCCAAGCCATTCTCATCATCAAGGTGATAATCCGCTAATATCGCATCGGGGGGATCAACACTTCTCCACCGTTGTAACGCTTCTTTCAGACCCGGCGCACAAACAACATGACATCCCCACTGCTCTAACAGCGATTGCATACCTGCCAGAATAGCCGGTTCATTATCCACACATAAGATCTGCAACCCAGTAAGCTCGGTATGCTTCTGCTCAATTTTTTGAACAACGGCCTGCTGTCTGCCTAACGGAATATTAATTCTAAATACTGATCCCACACCGTGTTCCGAATCAAAATTTAAATGATGCCCCAATAACTGGGCCATTCGGCTTGCGATAGCCAGACCCAGTCCTAAACCTTGCTGACTACTGTTATCCTGCCCGCTTCCACGCTCAAACTCTTTAAAAATCCGCTGCCGATCTTGTTCAGAGATACCCGCACCAGTATCCCAAACCTCGATGGTTAAGGTATTTTGATGGCGTCGACAACCAAGTAGCACCTTTCCTTTTGCTGTATATCGAAGCGCATTGGATAAAAAGTTCTGTAATACACGCCTCAATAAATTCGGGTCACTGTAAACCCATTGCGATGATGGCACCCAATGGAATGTCAATTGGCGATCATTGGCTAATACATCAAACTCCCCTGCCAGAACCTCCAGAACTTTATTGATAGGAAAGTGTTCTCGCTTCACCTGCAACTTACCCGAATCCAGGCGGGAAATTTCCCTTAATGAAGTTATTAAATTTTCAACACTCGCCAAAGAGCTATCAATGTATTCAACATCATGATTAAGTTGATTAAAATTCTGATTTGATAGTTTGGTTTGCAAAGAAGCTACGAACAACCTTGCCGCATTAACGGGTTGTAATAAGTCGTGACTAGCCGCCGCTAAAAAACGGCTCTTACTATCGTAAACGGCATTGAGTTCTTTCTCTAAACGCGCCCTTAAACGGTTCTCTTCCTGAAGAGTCTTATTAAGCGCTGACAGTTCACGAGTCCGCTCATCAACCCGGTCTTCCAATTCATCACGGGATTTTTCTAATTCATCCAGAACATTTTGGTAATTCGTAATATCGGTATACGTAGTAACATACCCTCCATTACCCATTGGCGTTCCACTCACTTCAATAACTTTTCCATCTGACATGTAACGCTCTAGACGGTACCTTTTCCCTTGTCTTAATAGCGCCAAACGCCGATCAACAATCGCATCGACATCTACATCGTCACCAAACAATCCCCTTTCCGCATTAAAATGGTATACATGAGAAATTGGACAACCGATATATAACAACCGCTCTGGGTAATTAAACAGTTGTTCGTAGCACTTATTCCACGCCACCAGCTTTAACTCTTCATCAACAACACTGATCCCTTGAGGGATCGTTTCTAAGGTTGTTTGTAATAGTTCCTGGCTAAAGCGTAACTGACGGGAACTGCCCCCAACCAAAGATACAAAGTCTTCCAACTTTAATGGCTGCTTCTTACGTAATAACTCAATTGAGCGATGAGCTGATACGGCTCCAATAATGGATGCCAAGCGCTCTTCAACCGTCTGCACAACAAATCTTGGCGCCAAATCATTGGGCAATAATCGGTGTCCCAAGCGTTGTTCAACCTCATGCCAGAGCTTGTAGCTCTGCTGCTCATCCAGTAGAGGTTTTAGCAAACCCTGTAACTGAGAAGTTTCAATTTGGGTTAAGCTAAAGTCCTGTTGCCGATAGCTAAATTTACGCTTAAGTTGGGTAAAGGCGGAGGCCTGGCGAATATCTAAAGGCTGAAAACGACTGTATCTAGAGACCAACACAAAAAACAAGCTATTGAATAAAAGACTCCAAAAAACACCATGGCTCAAAGGCCCTACAAAACCTGAACCAAATAAACTGGTTGGCAACAACCAATCGATACCCCATGGGCCGTGAACCATTAGTGTATGGTCTGATGGCAACAACAAAGGCAATAACAAACAATACATCCAGACAAAAATACCCGCCAACAGCCCAACCAAAACACCATTTCGGTGAGCCCGTTGCCAATAGAGGGCAGAAATTATTGCGGGTAGTGTTTGGGCCGCTGCAGCAAATGACACTAGCCCTAATGCCGCCAGGTTTTGAATATGGCTCAACTGGCTTTCCAATAACCAGCCCATTAATAGCAAACCAACAATTGCAATACGCCGAACGAGCCTTAACTGCACCCCTATTTGGCCAACATCAATATCAGCACGAAATTTCAACCATAAAGGAACGACTAACTCGTTTGAGATCATAATCGACAAAGTCACCGCTGCCACAACAACCATTCCCGTTGCAGCCGATAGTCCTCCGACAAAAGCTAACGAAGCTAGCAGAGGACTATCAACGGTTAAAGGCAACATCAAAACAAAGGTATTTCCAGGCACAGATGTACCAGCAAACATCTGTTGGCCTGCAATAACAATGGGGATAATCAGTAAACTAAAAAAACCCAGATAAAGGGGAAATATCCATCGGGCAAAACGTACATCGCGACTGTTATGGTGCTCAACCGCCGTTACATGAAACTGCCTTGGCAAACAAACAATGGCGGCTGTCCCAAGAAAAAGCTGCGTTAAGAAATTGGCATTAAAGCTATCAAGCGACATCAATGCTGGAGGGAGCTCCCATTCAACATCGGGAGTCACTAGTAGCCAGCGCAAAGCAAGGAAAGAGACCGCAGCAAAGGCTACCAACTTCACAATAGACTCTAATGCGATAGCAGACACCATCCCGGTATGCCGCCTTGGTCCATCAATAACTCGGGTACCAAAAATAATGGCAAACAGCGCCATTAAAGACGAGATGATAAAGCTGGTTCCGGTGTTGCTCACCCCCTCTACGATAGGGTTAATGCCATTGACCGTATTCCACGCCATAGTGACAGCTTTAAGTTGCAGCGCGATATAAGGCAAAGAGCCAATCACCGCAACTAATGTAACAATAGCCGCTAACAATTGATTCTTGCCATAACGAGAACCAATAAAGTCAGCGATTGATGTCACCTTATTGCGGGAGCACATCACCAATAAACGGTGTAAAAAAGGCCAGCCCAAAACAAATAATAAAATGGGGCCAAGATAGATAGTGATAAAGCTCCAGCCATCTTCCAGCGCAGTACCTACAGCTCCGAAAAAGGTCCAGGAACTGCAATACACAGCTATCGATAAGCTGTAGATAATCGCCTGCCGATTATTAGATAACGAACGCCAACCTTCTGCTCGCCATGCAACAAAAAATAAGAGCCCCCCGTAAATAGAGGCCAATAACAGGAGTAGTTGGTTATTCATTGCTTTTATTATGGTCCGTTAACAGTGTGTCCGGCAGCAAATCAACTCTATGACCGTACAGTATAGAGTTGATTTACCTAAACAGCATTCGACCTTAGTCTATATAAAAGCTCTAATAACGATACGCGCTAATGTCTATAAGAAAGCGGATCAGGGTGACTTACCGGACTTTAACAATGCAGTGATAGGGCCAGAAAGCGCATAAAGTAAAGAAACCAACAACAGCACTTTCGCGGGGTCTAGCATAACAACACCAATCACGATGACTATTGCGATAATCACGACAAAAGGCACGCGGCCATGCAAATCAATGCCTTTAAAGCTGTGATAGGGAACATTCAGGATCATAAGTATCCCAACAACAGCTGTTAATAACCCCGCCACAATTGAAAGCTCAAAAGGTAGTGATGAACCAACCCAGCCTTCATTTTCACAAACCCAGACGATACCAGCGACCACGGCTGCAGCAGCAGGGCTAGCCAGCCCAGAAAAATAATTTTTATCTGCTGTTTCTATCTGGGTATTAAATTTAGCCAACCGCAGTGCTGCACAAGCGGTATAAATAAACGCCGCAGCAAATCCAAATTTGCCCAAATCACTCAAAGCCCAATTGAACATAACCAAGCCTGGTGCAACACCAAACGACACCATATCTGACAGGCTGTCATATTCTGCGCCAAACTTGCTTTCGGTATGAGTTAAACGAGCAACACGACCATCCAAGCCATCAAATAACATTGCAAAGAAGATCGCGATTGCCGCTGTTTCAAACCGACCTTGCATGCTATTAATCACTGCAAAAAAGCCACAGAACAGCGCTGCTGTAGTAAATAGGTTAGGCAATAAATATATACCCCTGAGGCGTACTGGCTCGCCATCTACATGCACCTCTTCCTCATGATCATCCACAAAAGGCACGGCACGCTTGTTATCCATTGGCTGATTAGGGTCCTGCTGTTCACTCATGGTTTCGATACCTGATAACTAATATGCCTATGATAGATTAAAAGCTGGCTGGGTACGATGCCCTAGCGCAATTCCAGAAAGCTCGGACCAAAGGGTTGCTTAATCGTTGTGCATTGGTACAAACACCCACAGCGAAGGGGGTTAAAGGGGGCTGAACATCCAAAACCTGTATTTTGCCTTTCAGCGGACTATTTATTAATACTAATTCAGGTACAACACCAACACCTAACCCCAAACCAACCATGCTAACAATGGCTTCATGACCGCTGACCTGAGCATAGATATCCGGTTTTATACCTTGTTGGCGGAACCATTGTTCTAACCGCGTCCTGGCAAGTCCCTTTTCTGAAATAATAAAAGGTAATTGGGCCCAATCAACTGTCTCAGTATTTTGAAGGTAGCTCCTAATCCGGTTTTCAACAGCACAATGAATTGCCGGGTATATAAACTGTAAAGGTGAATGCATCAGTGTTTGAAACTGCAACCGTGATGAAAGCTTATCTGGACGGGCAGCGATGGCAATATCTTCTTTACCATCAAGCACCCGTTGTGGCGCATCAGCTTGATCACCTGTATGCAGTTTAATCTCTACCCCCGGATGGCGGCGTCGAAAGGTTTCCAAAATTACCGACAGCACGCTATAAGCGGCTGTAACAGAGCAATACACACTAACTTCTCCAGACAAATTAGCCGTATTTTGCTTGATAGATTCATTAAAAGACTGCCATTGCCCCAGTGACTGTCTGGCATAGCTGAGAAATTGTCTACCCGAATCCGTCAAACTGACGGTGCGATTATCTCGCTCCAATAAACGTTCACCAACCTCATCCTCTATCCGCTTAATGTTCCGGCTCACTGCAGAGGCACTCATATGCATCTCCTCGCCAGCCTGGCCGAAATGTAAAGATTCACTCAATTTGATAAATAATTCGAGGTCTTTGGTATCCATAATAAAAAAGGAACAAAACCGAAGATCTGTCCCTGCGCACCATGTTGCGATAGATGCAATGCAGTATGCCAAATATATCATTTTACGCAATAACTATTTTTCTATATATTGCTGCACCAACAAAAAGAAGAGGATGGCGCTAAAGGCTTGTCCTCATCGTTTTCGTACATTATGAAGAAGGGACACAGCTCAAAATGCGTCCCCCGACTTTTTAGGAGAATTATGATGGGTCAGAACTACTTCAACACCCTGCCACTGCGTCTACAGTTGGAAGAACTGGGCAAGTGCCGTTTTATGGATCGCAGCGAATTTGCTGATGGCTGTGATTACCTGAAAGGTAAAAAAATCGTTATCGTTGGCTGTGGTGCTCAGGGCCTTAACCAGGGTTTGAACATGCGTGACAGTGGCCTGGACGTTTCTTACACCCTGCGTGCTGAAGCCATTGATGAAAAACGTCAGTCTTGGAAAAACGCTACCGACAACGGCTTTACTGTTGGCACTTATGAAGAGCTGATTCCACAAGCTGACGTTGTTATGAACCTGACACCAGACAAACAACACACCGCTGTTGTTACCGCCATCATGCCATTGATTAAAGAAGGCGCTTGCCTGGATTATGCCCACGGCTTCAACCTGGTTGAAGAAGGCATGCAAATCCGCAAGGACATCACCGTTGTACTGTGCTGCCCTAAATGCCCAGGTTCTGAAGTGCGTGAAGAATACAAGCGTGGATTCGGAGTACCGACTCTAATCGCGGTTCACCGTGAAAACGATCCTAAAGGTGAAGGCATGGCAATCGCCAAGGCTTTAGCTTCAGCAACAGGTGGGGATCGCGCAGGCGTTTTGGAATCCTCTCCTATCGCCGAAGTTAAGTCCGACTTGATGGGCGAGCAAACTATCCTCTGCGGCATGCTACAGACTGGTGCTATCCTCGGCTTCGACAAAATGATCGAAAAGGGCCTCGACTCGGCCTACGCTTCTAAGCTGATCCAGTACGGTTGGGAAACTGTGACTGAAGGTCTTAAGTACGGCGGCATCACTAACATGATGGACCGCCTGTCTAACCCAGCCAAGATCAAATGTTTCGACCTGTCTGAAGAACTGAAAGACATCATGCGTCCCTTGTTCCAAAAACATCAGGACGACATTATCTCTGGCGAATTCTCCAAGACCATGATGGAAGATTGGGCTAACGACGACGTTAACCTGCTGAGCTGGCGTGCAGCTACTGGCGAAACAGCTTTCGAAAAAGCGACCTCTGGTGGCATGGATATTCCTGAGCAGGAATACTATGACAACCTGATCCTGTTGATCGCCATGTGTAAAGCAGGCGTCGAATTGGCTTTCGAGGCCATGACAGACGCTGGCATCATTGCTGATTCTGCTTACTACGAGTCACTGCATGAAACACCACTGATCGCTAACACTATCGCTCGTAAGAAACTGTATGAAATGAACGTGGTTATCTCTGATACGGCTGAATACGGCTGCTACCTATTCGATCACGCCTGTAAGCCTTTGCTGAGAGACTTTATGAGTAAAATTGATACCGACGTGATTGGTAAAGGTCTGGACGTTGCTGATAATGGTGTTGATAACGCACGCCTGATCGAAGTCAACGAAGCCATTCGTAATCATCCTGTCGAAATAGTTGGTAAGAAACTGCGTGGTTACATGACAGACATGAAAAAAATTGTTGGTTAATTTGCTTTAAGATCAAAAAAGGCCGCCCATTGGACGGCCTTTTTTCTTTTCAGCTATTTATAACTTAACTATTATTTCTTTGATTCAACATAGGCCTCAGCTTCATTCCAGATTGGAACCCAACGTTGAGCCATGGCTATACCAGAAAGTGCTAGAACCAATTCACAAATTTGCTCGCCATCGAAAACTTTTAGTACCCGTTTGGTCAGGTGCCCAGGAATGAATACTGGCATAGGACAAGCATAGTGAGCTATTTCCAAAATGAGCGCTAGTTCTGGATCAACTTCTGCAACGGCGTCAAATTCACCTTTAAAATGGTGCTTATCCGTTAAGGCCAAACGCTGTTCCATTTTTGCTTGATCTTGGGTACTTAATTTCATGATACGTAACTCTTCTGCCGCAATGTCATCAAAGCTACTTTCTTTTGCTGATGCATAACAAGCTAAATGCTTAAGATCACTATCAAGGTTACCTTCATGAAGCGAAGCCTGGTAATAAGACCCCATTGACCTTACTGCCTCTGGAGAAGGCAGGGTGTCAATCCAGTCAGGCAACCACTCCTTGGGGAACATCTCATACTTTTCAAAATAGGATTCAACGGAACGATGAGCACGCTCCATGATTTCTTGCATCATATTCATCTGCGCTTCTGAAAGAGGAAGACTTTCATCTAACACAACTCTTTCTTCTGACCTCAGGTGCTCACGTACCCCACCAGCCTCTTCAAATTCATGGTGGTGGTCATTACGATCAAGACCAATCATGTCATGCCAGCGATTCATCATACCCATGACTAGGCTGAAGCCACCGATGTTTTTCGCTTCCTGAAGAACATTTTCCAAACCCACTGCTTTTTCAAGACGCTCCATATCTGAAGTATCCAACTTACCAGAGCTGACACGAATACCAATATTAACAAACGCTTTTTCCTGTTCCGTAAAAGGCAGGTCATCCAGAGACAGGTTGCCTCGAATATGCTCCTTAAGTTGTTCAATAGCTGTACGGTGCTCATCATCACCATCTACCTCAATACGCTCCTCAGAGTGAGAGGCACAGTAATCACAGCCAGAAGGCATAGCAAAAGCCAGTGCCATGTTGCCATAGAATGAAGCACCTGCTGGAAGCTGCATGCTCAGGCGAACACCTTCAATTAAGGTAGGAACCCATACCGCCAAAATATTCGGCTTGATGGCCATGTAATCGTAAGTACAGATGAATGCATTAAACAAATTGCCGTAAAAGAGTTTAACCGGCATATATTCTGGGTTGTTATAGATGTTTTGTGGAATGATTGGATCAAGCATTACACGTAACGGCAAACTCGCATCTTTTAACTCTTGACTACTGGGTGGGTTAGTAAGAAATACGGGGTCATTAGCTTCGCAGATGGCGGCTTGTGCCTGAGATTCCATTTCATCTGGAGAAAGTTTATTAAGCTCTAAGTTGCCACCGATGTGACGATCGTTAAAGAAAATTTGCGGTACAGTCGCTTTCTGGCTGGCATAAGCCATCAGATCAGCATTATAGTCATTGTCCTCAATATTAATTTCGGTATAAGGAATGCTCTGTTCAGCAAGTGCAGTTTTGGCCGCAACACAATGTGGACATTTGGTCTTACTAAAAACAACTATCTGACCCATGGGGGACTCCTCTTAAACTGTTCTAAGTAAAGAGACTGTATAAACAGAGGAGACGGGCCACCATTACCAATTGACTAGAGTTGAAGTCAGGGGTGAGGAGTTTCTAGATTAGACGCTGAAACCACCGCTCAGTTTTGATATCGGAAGGAACAGCAGAAAGAACCTGTAGATCTTCGCTCAGCTGATTAGCATTGCTTCCGATAGCACTATAAAACCAATAAAATTTTATATCCTGCGAACCATTTTTAAGATGTAGCTGGGAGAAATAACACTGTTCTATATCTTCAGCGGCTACTGTCGGAGCACTTACTTTAAACTGAATTAGCTGATCATAAAGTTGCTTAAAAGCTGTATCGTCGGGATAACACAAGCACTGCTGATGGAGGAAGTTGAGCCGGATATTTTCCTGTTGGTCTAAATTAACAATATAAGGTCGACAAAGCTCTGGATCGAGTTCCAACAAATGAATGTTGGCTAACTCTCCATCCAAAAAGCCACTCGAACCCAACAGGGACTGAATAGTTGCCTCCATCACAGCATTATAAGCCAAGATATTACCGTAACGATTTGAGATTACAGCCGGATAAGGGTTTGTGCTAATAAGTTTCTTCAATATCGATAGAACTTCTGTCCGTTCCTGTTTGGATGCAGAAGCCGGTTGTAGCGGTGAGTAACCTGCCGAAATCAGTAGGTCATTAATGACTTGGCTATCGACGTTTAATTCCCGAGCAAGCCTCAACAACAAAGGCCTGCTAGGATGCGCGCGCCCGGTTTCAATAAAACTAATATAGCGGGATGACGAATCAGACTTCA
>Ga0070729_10005276_pt1 | contig 13433 bp, 11 predicted proteins | sample tdDd472_FD_66725 | JGI IMG/M metagenome (GOLD analysis project Ga0070729, IMG submission 66725) | Marine sediment microbial communities from the Atlantic coast under amendment with organic carbon and nitrate - tdDd47.2 | ecosystem: Environmental > Aquatic > Marine > Coastal > Sediment | place...
AATATTAATAAACCCAATATGTTGGAGCGTTTTTTACAAAAGACGTCTGATTCATCAATAGCCGTGCAGACAAAAACACAGAACGAACAGAATTGGGTAAAGGAAGAACAAGTACGTGAAAAGCATGAGGTGATAGTTGCTTCTAATACCTCGCTCACTGATGAAAAAGAAACTGAAAACTATTCAACAAAGGTTTTGATGCCGGTTAAGCCTGAAGGTAGCGGTTTCTACGTGCTTGAATTATTCACTACGCAGGCCTGTCCGTTTTGTCCTAAAGCCGATGCTATGATGGAGACTTATTCTTCACTATCACATGTCATTGCGCTTTCTTGCCACGTTGATTATTTCGATGTGCCGGAGGGGTCTTTATCTTTGCCGATATGTTCTGCGCGGCAAAAACGTTATGAGGCTTTTCTTAAGGGCTCGCCAAAATATACACCGCAAATGGTAGTGAATGGCCGTTATGATGCGGCAGGTTACCTGTCGGATAAAATCGCAAAAGCTTTTAAACAGGCCCATAATTTTCCGGTTGGCTTACTGACAGTAGAGCCTGTGGAGCCTGCAGAATCCAAACCACCAACTTATCGTGTGGAATTACTCAAGCGAGATGAAGGGCGTTATCATCTCTGGTTGATAGCATACGACCAGCCTCACCCCTTAACGGTAAGGGGCGGCGCTAATGCGGGAAAAGACATGGTGTATTATAACGTCGTGTCTAAGGCGGAATTTTTGGGAAGCTGGGACGGCCAACCAAAAGATTTAACTATCGAAACCGAGTTCCCGGAAAATACCAAGGGCTTTGCTTTTTTGGTACAAGACGTCGATACGGGCGCTATCCTTATGGCTGGTAAGAATGAGTAGTCTTGAGAAATGGCCTAAAAAAGTGGAACTACCTTACGGTTATGTGTATAAAATTGTTTTTTATGTATAAAACAATTTTTTGGCAGTGAGAAATGGTATCAGAAAAAGAAATGCTTTGGAGTAGAGGTGACGGGCCGGGATTATATGCTGTGTTTACGCTTCACGATGTAACGGACTATATGACTGCACTTGATAGAAGTGATAAAGAATACGTTAAACTAGATCCATCTCAAGATATTATAGATCAGGTACGTTTACATGGATTGTCCATGGATGGTCGTAGCGCTGAGAATGGTTTCTGTGCTGCTAGCTACGCGCGCGTAGCTACTGTTTCAGCGAAGAGAGGGGCCGTTTTCCCTAGTGAAGAAGAGATTTCTGTTCAATATCAGCTCGGAACAATTCAATTTGGTGATGTTGTTCCCAGAGAAGAGGAATATATCGACGATACTAGAGGTACTCCTAAAGCGAACGCTTCGCTGGATGGGGAATGGGTTTGCAGGACGCGTTGTGGTGTTGTGCAAAATGTTATGAAAACGGATATTGTTGTGGCAACGGCAGACGTAGGCAGCATCAAAGGGCGGGTTATATACAGCAAAGGACAAGTGACGCCTGAATGGTTGGATATTATCCCAAAGCTGGATGATTTATCTCCGTCTGATGATTCTTTGCGCGATGACGATATGTACATGTCACCATCATCTCCTTAATAATAATTTCCATGATTGACGTTAGCTCCGGGGTTAAGTCTTGGGGTTGGGTTTCATTTACATAATATAGGACGCACAGCGAGACCATCCTTTAAAAAAGGACGGCCTCAACTTTCCGTGTGTGGGGAACTGTATGTAAGAGCTTTATTCTATTGCAGATCGGCTCTTCATTTTAATCACGGCGTATGCTCTTTGTGTGTGGGGGAAGAAACATGATGCCCCGTGATTGTCTTAGTTATACATAATACTAGAAAAGCTGTCAATAAAAAATACGAAAAAAATGCACAAAAGTACCAAAAATATACTTTCAGGTAGGAAGGACTAATGAGCGATAGCCCAGTTTTTGCCCATTCCGCCTTCAGCAATTAATGGTACGGACACGTTTACATTATTGATTTTAAATGATTTTTCGAAAACTTCACAGGCGACCCGCATGGTTTCTTCAATTTCTTGCTTCGGGACTTCAAAAATTAGCTCATCATGTACCTGAAGGAGCATTTTTGCTGATAGCCCGGCTTTGTCCAGAGCATCTGGCATGCGACCCATGGTTATTTTCATGATATCTGCAGCAGTTCCTTGTACTGGAGCGTTAATAGCCTGTCGTTCCGCAGCCCGCACGCGTGCCTGATTTTTATCCTGAATACCGGGGATATAGCACTTGCGTCCGTATAACGTCTCCACATAGCCCTGTTCCTTGGCCAATTCTTTGGTCGTTTCCATGTAATCCTGAATTTCATGAAACTGCGCGAGGTATCGGTTAATAAAGTTTGTAGCTTCACCTACCGGGCAACCCAGCTGCTTGGCAAGCCCAAAGCCCGATATGCCGTAAATAATTCCAAAATTAACGGCTTTCGCCTGACGTCTAATATCCGGCGTAACCTTATCTAGGGGAACATCGAATACTCGTGAAGCGGTCAGGGCGTGAATATCTACCCCGTCTTTAAAGGCTTGTTTGAGAGCTGCCACATCGGCCATCTCCGCCGCAAGCCTGAGTTCCACTTGGCTATAATCAATCGCGATCAATATATGCCCGTCTTTTGCCACAAAGGCCTCGCGAATTCTGCGACCTTCTTCGCTGCGAATAGGGATGTTCTGTAAATTTGGATCGGAAGAGGATAAGCGCCCCGTACTGGTTCCTGTAACATTATAAGAAGTATGCACTCTGGCCGTGGCTGGATTAATCTGTTCTTGCAGCGCGTCGGTATAGGTGGATTTAAGCTTGGCCAGCCCGCGATGTTCCAAGATCTTTTCTACAATTGCATGTCCTTCAAGAGAAAGTTTTTCCAGTACATCGACGCTGGTTGAATAGCTTCCCGTCTTGGTTTTCTTACCGCCTTGCAAGCCAATCTCGTCAAACAGGATTTCTCCAACCTGTTTAGGTGAGGCGATATTAAATGGATGCCCGGCAAGCGCGTGAATTTCTTCTTCCAGTAAGCTAAGCTTTTTGCCAAACTCTTCACTCATTTCATGCAGTGCTTTGGGATCGACCTTAACGCCCTCAAGCTCCATTTGCGCAATAATAGGGATAAGCGGGCGCTCGATCGTTTCATAAACCCTAACCATCTTCTCGCGGGCCAAGCGTGGTTTAAGAGCGTGGTAGAGCCGCAAAGTTATATCCGCATCCTCTGCGGCATAATCCAAAGCATCCTTAATTGCGACCTTGTCAAAAGTAACTTGCGCCTTGCCTTTACCGACAACTTCTTTGTATTCAATAGGCTTATGATCGAGGTGCATTTCCGAGAGGCTGTCCATTTTATGACGATGGCTCGCCCCATCCAATACATAGGACATAAGCATCGTATCATCACAAGGAGAAGTCTTGATCCCTTCCTTGGCAAAAAACTGCCAGTCATATTTCATGTTATGACCGATCTTTATGACGCTCTTATCTTCTAGTAGGGGTTTTAGAAGCTTTATGCATAGTGCTTTATCCATCTGCGCGATGTCGTCTTCATTCATCGCGGCGCCGAATAGATCGGTTTCTTGCGCGTGCCCTAATGGAATATAAGCAGCCTCACCCGGCTCGCATGAAAGTGATATCCCGACAAGGGTCGCTTTAGCAGGCGTTAGCCCGGTGGTTTCAGTATCAATTGCTATGTGGCCAATTTTATGCGCCTTAGCAATCCATTCTTTCAAAGTTCTCTCATCATTAATCAGCGTATACGTATTCTCGGTTATAGGAGGGAATTTCTCTTCTTCTATATTCTCTTCGATCGGGGAAGTGGTGGGGGTTGTGGTTACAGGCTTGCCGCCCAACCGTTTGATAATCGAATTAAAAGCTTGGCTTTCCAAGAAAGCCATAAGCTCTGGCTTATCCGGGTTATGCGCGTTTAACTCGCTTAAAGGAACAGGAACAGGCGCGTGGTCATCCAGTGTTACCAGCTTTTTGGAAACCCGAGCATCATCGGCATGGTTAATCAGTTTCTCTCGGCGCTTGGGTTGTTTGATTTCTCCCGCGCGCTCTAACAGTTCTTCTAGTGAGCCATATTCATTAATCAACTGCGCAGCAGTCTTAACACCAATCCCCGGCACGCCTGGAACGTTATCAACGCTATCCCCGGCCAAAGACTGCACATCCACGACCTTATCGGGGGTGACACCGAATTTCTCAAACACGCCGTCTTCATCAATCCATTTGCCCTTCATCGGATCAAGCATACGTACACCCGGGCGAACAAGCTGCATCAAGTCTTTATCAGAAGACACCACCACAACCTTTTTGCCAATTTCCAGCGCAAGGCGTGCATAAGCGGCGATTAGATCATCGGCTTCATAGCCTTCCACTTCCAGTGCAGGCAAATCAAATGCACGCGTGGCTTCACGGATAAGAGGGAACTGCGGAACCAAATCTTCGGGCGTCGCATCGCGGTTGGCTTTATACTCGGGGTAAATATCATTGCGAAAGTTTTTGCGCGCGGCATCAAAGATAACTGCAATATTGGGCGCGTTATAATCGCGCAGCATCTTCAGGATCATATTGGTGAAGCCATAAACGGCACTAACCTCTACGCCGTCAGGGTTGGTCATGCCGCTCTGGCGCGAATAAGCCATAGCGTAATAGGCGCGGAATATAAACCCTGACCCGTCTATCAGAAATAGCTCTTTTGATTCATCATCTTTTGTCATGGGAGACTAAAGTAAACGAAGCGTGGGCAATGTCCAGAGAGTAATTGTTATTCTATGTTTGGCGCGGAAGAGATTTGTGCATCTTCCCGAAAATGCGGAGATTTGAGGTTATTAATCAGGCCAATAGGCAGTGACGCGCAAATCCGAATGTCTGTATCCAGAGAGCTGGCGTCAACATATTCGTGGTCAAGTTCTAGTATTTGCCGAGCAGTTAAGTTGTTTTTTCCTGCAATTTGTGCAGGACCTGCTAGACCGGGTTTGACCCAGTGTCTTTTTTCGTCACTACAAAGAGGTGAGTGTGTCGGAGCAGGTCGTGGACCTACAATGCTCATGTCGCCTTTAAGAACGTTGTAAAATTGAGGGAACTCATCAATGCGGGATTTCCTGATTATTTTGCCTAATGTGGATGTTCTTTGTTCGTCGGGAAGTGGTTTTCCATCGCTATCTATAGCATCGCTCATAGATTTTATTTTTACTATAGTGAAAGGCTTTTTATTCAAGCCTAGTCTGGTTTGTTTGAATATCGGAAACGATCGGGTGGCCGCAGCCATGGCAAAACATGTAGTAAGGGTTATAGGGGCAGTTACAATGGCTCCTACAGAGGCGAAGGCTAGATCAAATGCTCGTTTTAAATTCATGAGGGTCGCTTACATAAAAGACATCTTTATGACGATGTGTATATTTATAAAAGCTAATGTAAGGTGATTTTTATTTCGAGGCTAGCACTTCTTCTGGAGGCATACCAATGTCATCTTTTATTATGAATGGTAAGGTAAACGAAGTAGACGTAAAGGCTGGCAGCGCATATAAAGAAAACGATAAATACAAAGAGTTAATAATAATGGCAAAACAAAGCACAAAAGCACCTAAATCCATGCGGCTTGTTCGTCTGCTATCCAATTTAGGATATGGCGGGCGTAAAGAGATGACGATGGCGATCAAAAACGAATGGTGCGAGATTGACGGCGAGCGCGTGAAGAACCCTTCTTTGAATGTGGAGCTTTCTATGATTGGCGAAGGGCGCATCACATTTGATGGCCAGCCCCTTGATCCGTATGCTCCTTTTACCATTATGCTTCACAAGCCAGTGGGGTATACATGTTCGCACAAAGACCCAAACAAGGTTGTTTACGACCTCCTGCCAGAGCGCTTTGCTGCGCGCAAGCCAAAGCTCTCGATGGTTGGAAGGTTGGATAAAGCTAGCTCTGGTCAGCTATTGCTCACTGACGATGGGGATTTGCTTCACCGGATCACCCATCCCAAAAGTCATGCGCCCAAACATTATCGCGTGAGCTTACGCGATGATTTAAACGGAAACGAGACCGCTTTGTTTGCTGCCGGGGATTTTAAGCTAGGAGATGATGATAAGCCTCTTAAGCCTGCTCAGTGGATGCCTGAAGGTGCGCGTGAAGGCGTGATGATTTTGCATGAAGGGCGTTATCATCAAATACGGCGTATGTTCGAGGCGCTGGGCAATGATGTTATAGCTCTTCACCGTTTCCAAACCGGCGGCCTGCCGCTCGGTGATTTAGAGGAAGGGCAGTGGCGCACGCTTAGCTCCGAAGAGATTGTGTTGGTTCTTAGCGGTGGGTGTTAAATATTTTTATGCGCCTAAAGAAAAGAATTTTTGCGAAACGGAAGGCTCGGTTTCGCAGATATCATTAGCAAATGAAATCAACAAATTCGCCGTGTCCAGTGTTGATAATCCCTCGTGAGGAGGTTCATCGCCTATGGCGACATCAAACACACCCTCACCGCGTTTTGTTACGATTGCATCTTGTCCGAAGTCTCTACTATGAAGTGTCAGGGTATCGTTTTCGTGCAAGCCAGGTGTTTTCCAGCTTATGGACTTTCCTAGCTTTTCTTGGGTTTTTTCTGGAACTTGTTCCCAAAAAATGTTCATAAATGGAAATACTGAAGATTCGCTAGGAGAGCAATTGGATTTATTATCTTGATCGGGGTTAGATGGACGTTCAAAAGCCTTTTTAAGGCGCGTTAAGCACTTTGGGAGCGGTCTCATTGAAATTTCCTTGATCCTTAGTTTTCCGGAGTGTTTTTATCAAATACGCCATTAAGCTTGAAAGGGCAAGGTGATTTTTACCATAACTTCAAATCCTGCCCAAAAAAGAAGCCCTAGAAACAAGTTCTGAGGGCCTTTGAGTTTGGGGTGATAAGCTGATGAAACTACCAGATAACTTCATCAGCAGCGGGTTGAACCGGTGTGTACTTCGAGCTTATTTTTGTTTTTATGTGCTCGAGACTAAATTCTTAAACGTACCGCTTAACGCAATATATCCACTAGCAAAGCTGTAAAACTTACAAACGATAAAGCTAAATGGAATAATTTGGTTAACCTGCTTTATAAACCCCTTGTTCTTTATTATGTTCGTTTCTTTATTAACTCTAATACTAACAGCACTTATGAGCTTTTGTCAAAAAAATTAACTATTTTTTTACGAATTTATATATGTAACGCGTTGATTTAACAATTTCTCGCATCTTGTGCACTTATCATAACGCGTTTTATGATGTTAAAGCGTAAAAGGCTACAGCGGCGGCATTGGATACATTTAGGCTGGCGATAGCGCCACCAGTTGGCAGACGCGTTAAAACATCACACTTTTTCTTAATCAGTGGGCGAATGCCTGTTCCCTCAGATCCTAGAACAACAACAATTTTATTTCCCAGATTAAGCTCACCAATTTCTTTGTCTCCGCGCTCATCCATCGCAAGAGTGGTAAAGCCAGCCTCTTGTAAATCTTCAAGCGCGCGACTTAGGTTGGTTGCATAAGCAACGGGAATATGATCGACCGCGCCGCATGCTGTTTTGGCTAGTACGCCTTCCAGAGCGGGGGCGTGTTTGGTCTGCATGATCAACCCATCAAGTCCAAATGCACTGGCGCTGCGCATTATTGCGCCGACATTATGAGGGTCTGTCACCTGATCGAGTAGGGCAATCACACTGCTTTTTTTGTCATGAGTGCGGATGATAAAATCTTGCACGTCCATTTCTTCCAGTGGCGCGCAGACTACTGCTACACCCTGATGTACAGCATCTTTAGGTAGGATCTTATCAAGTTTTGCTTTGTCGAGAATTATCGGTTCAGGTCTACGCAGCCCCATTGTTTTGGCTTTAATCACGACCTCGTCAAATTGCCGCTCGCCCATATTGGTCATGTAAAGCGCGTGAATAATTCTGTTTTCGTTCAGCCACGCTTCACGCACTGCATGCAATCCATATAAATTAGGCTTTTTAAGATTGTCTTTTTGCTGGTGATTGGAGGATGGTTTGCGAGGGAATTTTTTAGTTTTTTGCTCTTTTTTATTATTTTTCATCTTTTTTTGCTCTTTTTTGGACGATTACACCATTGCATACTTGACAAAAAAAGGAAAATACCTTTTCTTCTCTAAGCGTCTTTTAACGGCGTTACCACGAGAAACGAAGATCAAGCCTTTTTAGTGGAGGGGTGGTCGAGTGGTTAAAGGCAGCGGATTGTAACTCCGCCCGCGTAAGCGTACGCAGGTTCGAATCCTGCCCCCTCCACCATTTATCCTTTTATTCCTGTTCATTATCGGTTATACTTATCCTCGGAAAGTAAGGCATATCAATGCTTTTCGTGTTATTACCGTTCATTTTTGTTCATTATTAAATGTTGGTAACCGCGTAAAAAGTTGGTCTTTTTTCTGGTCTAACCAACTTTTAACGATAAGCGAGACCAACAAATGAAGCTAAATGACACAAAATGTAAGAAAGCAAAGCCACTTGATCCACCGTCCAAAGCGCCTAGAAAGCTTGCGGATGGTCAGGGCTTATATCTCTGGGTGATGCCAAACGGCTCTAAATATTGGCGTTTTGTCTACAGAATTCATGGCAAACAAAAGACCTTGGCCTTAGGCGTTTATCCTGAATTATCGCTTAAACAGGCACGCGAAAAGAAAATGGACGCGCGCCAATTAGTCTCGGAAGGCAAAGACCCATCGCTTGAAAAGAAGAAAAACAAAGCAATAGACCAACAAAATAAGACCAACACTTTTAAGCTCGTGGCACTTGAATGGTACGAAGTGAATAAATCTAAATGGTCAGAGCGCTACGCTGATGGTGTGCTCACGCGTCTTGAAACTTACATATTTCCAGAGATAGGAGATTACCCCATTACAGAGATCGAGCCGCCACTTCTTTTGCAGACTATCAGAAAGATTGAAAATCGTCCCGCGATCGAGATTGCAAAACGGCAATTACAAAAATGTAGTGAGATCTTTTGCTATGCGATCGCTTGCGGTAAGTGCGTTCGTGATCCTTCCTCTGATATAAAGGCGGCGTTAAGGCCGCAAAAAACAACACACTACGCAGCGCTAGATATCAAAGAGTTGCCAGAGTTCCTGCAAGTGCTCGAACGCAATGAGGCGCGCTTATATCGAAATACAATGAATGCGATAAAACTTCTTATGCTCACCTTTGTTAGAACGAGCGAGCTTATCAACGCGACTTGGGACGAAATAGATTTTGAGCGCAAGGAATGGATTATCCCGGCTGAACGCATGAAGATGAATAAAGAGCATGTTGTGCCCTTATCGCGCCAAGTTATTGAGATACTCAAAGATCAAAAGGAAATAGCAGGGGATTGGCCGCTTGTATTCCCAAGCTCTGTAAGGCCAAAACAATCGATAAGCAACAATACGGTATTAGGCGCTATTAAGCGCATGGGCTATCAAGGCCGCATGACAGGGCATGGCTTTAGGGCGTTGGCTATGAGTACCATTAAACAGGAATTAGGCTACCGTCACGAGGTTGTTGACCGTCAGCTTGCTCACTCACCCCGCAATAAAATTGATGCAGCTTATGACCGCGCCTTGTTCCTTAAGGAGCGTGCAAAAATGATGCAGGATTGGGCAGATTACATTGACGGGCTTGTCTAAGGCTGTTTTCGGCCATAAACGATTATTTCTCTATTTCCTCTATAGTTTTTATTATATCGTTAGATATGCTTTTAATTATTGTGCACTCTTCTAAAACACGATCTAAAACTTTCACTGTTCGACGTTTAGACCTATTCAAATCTGATGTTAACCTAGGCAAATCTTTTATTGATTGTCGAAACCCAATTAAACCGCCACTTGTACCTTCTACAGCGGAGATTAAGGATTCTAATCCATTTTTTACATCTGAAAAACCTTCTTCACTATTTTCTTCTTGAGAGTCTACATACCAAGAAATTGCTTTGCTAAGTGCTTCAAAAGCACCAGATCTATTTTCTTCTGTAGCCGCTATTTGCACGTCCATTACGGCACAATAATCATTCATATTTTTACTGGTTTTTTTAATGAGTTTTTTGATTGCCTTTGTTTCTATTTGTTCTGAATAATTCTGATATTCAATAATTTCTTTTGTCCTGCAGTCAATTTCTGAACCTATCTTTTCGGTAGCATCTGCCATGCAGGATAAGGCTGTGCTTGCATAAGACATCTTATCTTCGTATGCTTCAATATAATCAAATAAGCCATAATCATCTTCGTTCTCGTCTTTGTCTTCGTAAGTATCTACCTCTTGCATTTTTGCTTCTGTGGTCACTGTATCTTCAGCAGGTTTATCTGCCCATTTTTGCGCAACCTTACTTAAATGAGTTCTCAGTAAACTTGAAAATCCATCTATATTTTCAAAGCTGTAATAGAGAACCCCTTCACTTTTTAATCTCGTTTTTAAGGTGTTAATTTTTTGCAGTTGATCAATATCTATTTTTGAGGGGGGAATAGCCTGATCTTTAAAATAAATCATAATATCTATGGAATTATTATCTTTTTGATGTTTTTTAAAAGCTCGTTCCAACTCTTCGATAGTGCCAGAATCATAAGCTTGTGTAGGACTGCCAATTCGTCCCCAAAAAACAGCTATAAAGATATCGTATTCATCATTGATTTGCTCATTAATGACATCCTGGCAATAATCACCTGCCCCAGGATAAACATCCGTTTCCCACTTTATTAAATCTAATCTGAGGTTTAGATTTTGACTCCAAGTTTTATTCAGTTCTTTTACAACAGATTCGGCTATATTTCTTTCTTCTTGAACATCCATCGGAGATGCCAAAAATACATTGATTACTCTTTCATATCTGACCATAAAATCATTCCAATCGTTAGTTAATCTTTTCTAACCATTCTGTTTACCAATATCTTTTGTCCGTTTTCAGCCTTAGCAGACATTTTTCATTATCCTCAACCTATTTAAATATTGGCGGTATATTCTCATATAACCATCTTTTCCCTGTAATAGTGTTTTGACCAAGTGTTAGCTGTCCTCCGATATTGGGTATATTATCCACTACACTTCCAAAATTACAATTTTTGTATCTAATTAAGAAATTCATTATTTTTTTTGATTTTATTGGATATGAAAAAAACCTCTCTCCAAATATCGAGCTGCGACTATTAATATTCATGACTTGTTGTTTATTCGCACTAAGATAAACAGGGATATCTTTCCAAGACAATAGAACACAATGACTCAAGCCAATAGGCATAGCAATTTCTATATTTTTTCCAATGAACCCAATTCCCATGCCATGTGAATTAAGATCAGGATCTAAAATAGATACAGGATGATCCGATAATATAAAATAATTGTCATTAGAAGACTCTAAAATACACCAGTTCATTTGAATTAATAGCGCATGTATTTCTGGAAGAGCCACTAATCCTTGCATGGTTACTTGAGGCAGGGTTATTTGAAAATTCACTGCACCGTTATCAATCAACTCTGACATTGTATTTCCAAAAGGCTTTAAAGATTCGGGTGTTTCACCAAAAGCCCCTTGCATATCAAGAACTTTTGCAGTAGCAGCAAGCTGCTTTTTAAGCATTTTCTCAATACCCAACCGAGAAACAGGCGTCCTAAGGTATTGAAGAGCTATAAACGCACCAATCAAATCTTTTGTGTCGTTATCTATTTGCTTATCTTGAATAAGATTTTTGATAGATTTCATGCCAATACTTTCTATTTGCATGAATTCATCTTCTATAAAATTATGGTCAATGTCTCCTGTATCGCCAACAACGGAATGTAGTTTTTTCTTTAAAAAAGCATCTTTAGGGGCTGAAGGCATGATCTTTTCATTCAAAAGGTCGTAGAGATATAATCTTTTTTCTTCTAAGCAAAAATTCTTACTTAAACCTACTGGAACGTAATGATGGCGTATTTTATCTGCCAATTTTCTAATGCCTGCTTTGGGTTGATAACAGATGTTGGTATAACATCACAGATTGTTGTTTGTTTCTAGGTACAATTTGTTTGTTTGAGTTTTATCTATGTGCATTTGAATTTATAAATAAAGTGGATCGAACAAAAAGGTTAATAAATGAAACGTAAACAAGACCAATCATTTACAGATTTTGCAAAACAGTTGATTGATGAATTTCACAAGGCTGTTTCACTTCATACGTTAAAACGTTTACAGGATAATGATCATCTAAATGAATTATCTAGAGTTGAGCTTAAAGAATGCCAAGATTATAGCGATAGTAAAAAAGCATCAAACCCCATAGTAATTTCTATGCTGGCTAACTTTGGGCTCAGGCGCTTATATATTCAGAGCTTACTTGAAAAAGACATTAAATTGCTTTCGATGGTTATAGAAAGCCATGAACAATTGAAAAGGTGTTATTCTGAATCATATACAAAGAACCTAGAAGTATACAAAGACTCCGAGCGTATTGGTCATTTTGTATTAGGGCTTAAGTTAGCTGGCAGTAGTATCAACCAAGCAAAAAAGTCAGTGTCTAAATGGATTAGAAAGTCTGAGACCTTTGTGGAGGAGATCTACACCAATATCCCTGATAAAGAGAATGAAATAGAATTGGGGCAAATATCTTGGGCTGCTTATTTTTATCTTAAAGAAATCCAAATGGCATCAATGTTTCTTGATTTTGATAACGACCATTTCCCAAAAACTAAAGTCAGAAATTCAGTTGGTAAGACATACAATGCCTTTCTGACCCTAAGAGATGCGTTTAAACAGCATCTGCAAGAAAATCCATTTACCTTTCAAAATATGGATATTTTAACACTTGATCACGAAGGTAACGAATATTTAAAAACAAGAGAAAAGTTCCTTGCCCAATTCTGATGCGGGTACCCAAAGCGGCTTTGGGTAATTACATAATTTTTATTGTTCACTCATAATCATAATTAGCACACGGGTTTTTATTGGGTGCGTATGAATACAGGAGCAAAAAATGCAATTATCACTATCAATCGAAGAAGCCAAAAAAGCCACAGGCTTTGGGCGCACAAAAATTTACGAAGCAATTAACAAGGGTTTATTGCCAGCTAAGAAGTATGGTAAGCGAACCGTTATTCTAAAGCGAGATTTGGAAAGCTTTCTTTCTAATCTTGAGGCTTATCCAGCCGAAAACCCCACATAACAAGTTTTGCCTCTGACGAGTTAACAGCGCGTTAGAGGGTTTTGGGAGCAATCCTAATGGTGGCCAGTTTAACCGCTGGCTACCAACGGGATCACTTTGTCTGAATGCTACCAAAATAAATCGCTGTTTCTGCGCGAAGCGCGCCATTTAACTTAAACAGAGAAAGGACATAAATATGTCTAAAATTGGTTACTTAAAACCCACCACAGATGGAAACCCGCAAGAGCTATATGGAGAGATTAAAACTCTCCAGTTACAGCTTCAAATCAATCTTGTTCCTGTCGAACGCAAAACAAAAGATGCTGCTCCAGATTACACAAT
>Ga0070729_10005282_pt1 | contig 13425 bp, 6 predicted proteins | sample tdDd472_FD_66725 | JGI IMG/M metagenome (GOLD analysis project Ga0070729, IMG submission 66725) | Marine sediment microbial communities from the Atlantic coast under amendment with organic carbon and nitrate - tdDd47.2 | ecosystem: Environmental > Aquatic > Marine > Coastal > Sediment | place...
GTGTTCTACGACAACATCGATTTCTACATCGAAGGCACGGTCGGGACCGAGGGAATGAGCTGGGGTGGAGTGAAGTCTCTGTTCCGGTAGTGAGGAAAATCGTTTCCCAGCGATTCAAGGGGACCCGGGGCAACCCGGGTCCTCTTTCTCGTCGCCGGTCAAATAGGTCGACGGTTGACGTACTTCATCACCAAAGAAGAGGCCCCAGGATACATCCGGGGGCCTGCAGCAAGGAACCGCCGTGGGCTTGCGGCTACTTGAGGAGAGTCAGCCGCTGGGTTTCCATGTAGTCGCTCCCCCGCAACCGCACCAGATAGACACCAGATCCCAAGACCCGTCCCTCGTCATTCCGTCCGTCCCAGACCGCTTGATGCTCTCCGGCGGTGAGGTATCCGCTGACGAGAGTGCGCACGCGGCGACCTTTCAGGTCGTAGACATCCAGCTCGGTCGAACCGTCCGCGAGCAGGGCGAAGCGAACCGTGGTCTGCGGGTTGAAGGGGTTCGGCGCCGCGGGAAAAAGTCGTCCGTCGGGAGCGCCAGGTAGCGCGTCCTGCGAACCATCAACCACGGCGGAGACTCCGCCCTCGGGTACGAAAGTGAAGTCCTGGAAGACCACTTCCTGATTCGCGGCCGGGGTGCCGCCCAGTTTCCACAGGTTCAGATGCAGGCGGGGTTGCTCCGGTCGGGGAATGTGAGGACCGGCGTAGGACCAGGAGTGGATCATGGTGTCCGGCGACTCGTCTTCGGGTCCTCCGCGCCAGACGCGGTACTCGATCCGGTCGGCGAGCCAGCGCATGGCGTGGCTGGTCACCTCTTCATCTCCGAAAGTCGCGTCGAAACGGCTTATGTTGCCGGGGTAGTCGTAGGGTTGGGCAACGAACTGCGCGATGTCATTGGAAGGATTGCCCCAGCGGCTGTACTCGATATCGATCTCGTTGAAGGCATTCCACCAGGTATAGCCGTAGTCCCAGCAGGGTCCGTACTCCCAGAGAAATATCCCGAGTACCGCCTGGGGGTCGACCAGATCCAGGCGGCCCACGGTGGTCAGGATGTAGTCGCCGTAGCCGAGTGCCTCTGCGGTGGTCACTTCGGTACTCTTCCAGGTACCGCTGGTGTTCTGGAGGGTCAGGTGCAGCTGGTTCTGTGCGTCGACCCAGACGGCGTTGGGCAAATGGTCGAACACGTTGGGACCCGGGCCGAAGTAGCCGGGTCCCTTGACGCGCCAGACGTGGTCGCCAAAGGTGATGGTCCTGCCGCCCGGAAAGTCGTTCCACTGCAGATCATCGATGGTCGGCGGGGTGGTACTGTAGTAAGTGACCTGGTCGAAGTAGACATCTGGTGACGGGTCACCGGGGCTCTGGAGGATGCCGAGCACGAAAACGGTCACGGCGGTGCCTGCGGGGGCCGGCGAACTCACGACGGAGAAATCGATGTAGCTGCCCGTAGGGCTGGAGGCATCGGCGACGGTGAAGGACTCGTAGTCGATGACCTCTCCGGCGGTGTCACGCCACTCGACGTAGACAATGGCGGTGCTCTCACCGGTCAGAGGCTTGTCGGCAGGGTGCTGAACGTGACCGGTGGCTTCCCACTGTTCGTCGGGCTCGCAGTCCTGAGTTTGCCAGAATCCTGAGGTATCCCAGTCGCCGCTGCTTGGACCGCTGAGTCTCGCAGCCTTGGAACCGTGAGTGGCGGTGGCGACCGTGCCGACGACGCCGAACTGGTTCCAACCACCGAAAACGGCACCTCCGGAACCGCCGAGTTCGAAGCTCGGATTGGCGAGAATGCACTGGCCGAAGGCCTGGCCGGTGAAGGCCGCACTGAGAGTCAACAAAGCGACCAGGGCGTTCCGGGCGTGTTTACACCGCATGCCGAACTCCGCTCGTAGGCGCCGCTCCTTCGACTCGATGATCGATTCCGGTCAGCTACTCCCGGGAGACTCTTCCCGAACCGCGACCCGAATACTATCAATCCAGCCGCTCCGGGACAGCAACTCGGCGCCCAGGCGGGCATCTAGCAGGCCACCGGGATGATCCGAAGTCGACCCATCGGCAAAAGATACACCGATGCTGGGCTCGCCCGCAACTCGTTCGTAGATCACCGGCACCTGGCAGAGGGTGAACGCCAGACCGTTGGCAGGGACAGCGACCGCTCGTGCGTCGCCATCCACATCGAAGTACTGGAAGGTGTCGGGCTCCGTGAGGAACTCGCTGGAACGCAGAAGCATGGGCCGGAAGCGCACCGTTCCGTTCACGATGTGAACCCCGAGTTCGCCGAGCCGGGTGAGGATTTCCTCTTTCACCTGACCGGTCATTCCCGGTTGCTTTGCCCCGCCGCCGGCCGGCGTATGGGAGTAGGGATCGGTGGGGAAAGCGCCGTACTCGGTCACCGTCTTCTCGTAGCCGATCCCCGCGCGGACCTGGAAGTACATCCGGGTCAGTTCGGCCTGGAGGGACGGTGCAGCGCCCTCGCGCTCAGCTCTCAGGACGGTCTCCTGAATGGCCAAGAGGAGCTTGGCCACCATATGCCAGTAGATGCAGCCAAGACCCTCGTACCCGTACATGATACCAGAGCGCCCGGTGTAGGACCGATGGCCGAACACGGTCTCGAACAGTTCCATGATCTCTGCCCGATCCCGCGTCACGCCGTCCGTCCACTGCTCCTGCCGGCCGAGTTCGTCCAAGGTGGCCGCAAGATCATGGGCGTTCTGAAGGTCTCCGTGGAAGCGGTAAATATCCGCGGCATCCCGGGCCAGCAATGACTGATCTCCGGATGCCACGAGTTCCTGCAAGAGTGGAATCGATTCCACCGCTGCTGTGGTGACCGTGTTCTTGGCCAGGAAGCCCGGTAGTTCCCGCTCCGGATAGAGCATGAAGCTACGCTGGTCGGGTCGGTAGAGGTCGCTGGCAAAGAGCCGTTCGAGAATCTCCAGGGCCTCAGCCGGCTGGAGGGCGCCCGAGCTGAGAACCGCGACCTGGCCCTCGAGCATCTCCTGTAGATGGGCCACGCTGACACTGCCGCCATCGTCGGCGAACTCCAGCAGATTGTAGGTGTGGTAGAGACCGTCGTCGCGCCGGTTGGCTGCGATACCCCGGTCGATGAATTGCAGCGCGGTTCGGTACAGTGCGGCGATCCTGTGACTCGCCACGTTTCTTTGGCCGGAGAATCCACGGGAGTAGACCGTGTTTCGATAGGTGGAAAACGCGTCGCCCAGGCTGTCCATCAATCGCTTGCGATCCCGGGCGTCGAGGCGGTCTGCCTCCAGCAGGCCCTGCTCGGACTCGAGGACTGATACGATCTGGTCGAACCAGTCGGCGACCTCGATGGAGAGGGGCAGGTCCCCGTCATTCCGGTCTTCGAGCAGATCGGCCAGGAAAGCCAGATACCGGCGGAGGTAGCAGAGGGTGACGACCGAGACTCCGCCGCCGCCGAGGGCGTTGTTCGCATCGTTCCATTCCGGTCGCTGGGTATTCATCCAGACGCCGGCGCCGGGGATCATGTTTGATAGCTTGGACAGGGCCGGTACGAGTAGCTTTTCCAGAAGATTCACGTGGTAGACCGAACCGTCCGGAGCAGTCACAAGCTTGCCGTCGGATCCCTGGTTCTCCACCCGATCGTCGATGCGCGAGGCACGCACAGTGTCGAAATCGATCGTCGATCCGGGGTCCCGGAGGATATCCGCGTAAGGCTTGATGATGTACGGGACCTCGGCGTAGCTGAAGATCTGTGCGCCCAGCATCGCTCCGAGCGCCGCGGGGTCGCTGCGGCCCATGGTCTCGAGCAGCTTCAAAAGGTAGATGATCTGGTGATCCCCCCAGTAGCCGATATTGCTCCAGGAATCATCCGGAGTGACGGTTTCCCAGTCCACCCCTTCGCGGGTGATGCGGTAGGGATTGAATCCGTCCACGGTCGAGGCATTGACGAATTTGGCCACGATGCTCGGCAGGAATCCCGGGAATGCCGCGCTCAGGGCCTCCCAGTTCTGGAAGATGTCCCGCCAGTTGCCCTCGTAGTTCAACGCCCGCTGGCCGTTCCGGTCGCGTACGCGGATGGAAAAGCGGTTCCAGGGACGGCTGGGATCGCCGTGGCGGCGGCCGAAGTACAGGGGAAGGTACTCGTGGCCGAGCCGTTCGAAGTCGGTGTCGCCGGTCTCGCGAGTCGACTCGAGGAGTTCCCCAACGGTCACCACCTCGGGCCAGTTGGCCAGACTTGCCTGTTGGCGACGGGCGACGTCGCGGTTCCTCACCTGAAGGAAGTCCATGAAGTCGGCGACGGGTATCTCGTAGTTCTGTGTGAAGACGCCGCCACGCATGTTGTTGAACAGAACGTTGGCGAAGTGGTGAGACGCCGACTCGGGATGGCCGGTCAATTGAAGCCCGTCGGCGCTGGCCACGTTTCGCTTGAGGTTCTCTCTGGCCAACCGGAGGCTGTCGAGGATCCGGTGCTCGACTTCCTTGTCATTCATGAGGCATCGACGCAGATCTGCGATCTGCAAGTGGTCGCGTCCCGTGTCGCCCGCAATGTGCCATTGCGATGACTGACCCGGTGTCAGGTCGAGAGACGAGCTCACCAGATAGTTGCCCCGGTTTCCGTTCAGGACGCTTTCCCCCGCAATGACGCGACCGTTTCGGAAGGCACTCACGGCTTCCAGTGACAAGTGGACCCGATAATCGTCCAGACCACAGCACCAGACAGTATTGGCCCGCAGTACCTCCAGGGCCTCAGCCCGGTCGGTGATGCCGGCTGTGAGGGAAAAGATACCCAGGTCGGTCTCGGGATCCACCTCGGACTTCTTGTAGGCATCAACGAGATTGCTCGCCTGTTGATACAAGGACAACTGGACGCCGTGAGGTAGGATGTTGCGCAGGCCGTCCAGCAGGGTTGCTCGGACCGGCGATGCGCCTCGGTTCTCCAGCGTGGCTGATCTGATCCAGCCCAGGTCGTCGCAGCCGGCCCAGCGATAGCGGAAAGCCAGTCCGAGATCGTGGTTGATCTCCTCGAAAACGAGACGGTTGCCGACAGTGTTCTTGTAGAGATTCCGCTCCAGGGCAGTGATCTCGGTGGTCAGCTCGCAGAAGGGCTCCCAGAGCACGGACCCGGCAGACTCACTCTCTACCTGAATCAAGGTCAATGGTCCCGTGTGGTGGTGGGCGTCGTGGAGCTGGTCGACGGTCTGATAGGGGAACAGGCTGCCTTCAGCGTCGACGCGCCCCGCAGTGAGCCCTCCCCGGGAGGTGACGAACATCCACAGGTCGGTATCGCTGGCCAGACTCACCAGGAAGGGGGGCATGAGATGGAACGCGGAGATCCGGTAGTAGCTCTCGCCATCGAGCACGACGAACCCGCCGCTGTGAGTCGCGGGTCGGGCTCCGATCCGGCCGGGGAGATGAGCTTGTGCCGGTCTTCCTTCCATGAACCACCGTCCGTCGTTTAAAGGCCAAGGGGCTGATTTCCGGGGGCCGAGGCCATCAACCCCCGGAAAACAATGAATCTACTTCAACAGAACCATGCTGCGCGATACCTGGCCGGACGCGGTTTTCAGCAAGTACCGGTACTGGCCGGCGGGAGCCGGGAATCCGTTGTCGGCCTGCCCATTCCAGTTCACGTGGTGCTCGCCCACGCCCAGTTCTCCCTGCTGGAGCGTCGCGATTCGGCGACCCGCGAGGTCGAACACGTAGATATCCACGTTGCCGGGACGATCCAGGGCGAAGTCGATCCGGGTCTTGGGATTGAACGGATTCGGGTAGTTCTGACGCAGGGTTGCGCCGACAACCGTCGAGCCCTCGGGAACATCCGTCACCTCGTCCTGCTCGAAGACGATGTTGTCGTAGAAGATTCCCGACCCCTCATACAGCGTCGCCGTGTTGGCGAAACCGATCTGGAATATCTGGCCGTTGAGGCTCTCGTCAATGGCAATCGACACCGAGTAGCCGCCCCAGGTCTCGGGAATCTCCGACATGTCCACGGTGATGAAGTTGGTCAGATCCCATCCGTTGTCGGGATCCAGCGTCTTGATGAACGCCAGCGCGGTCGAGCTCCCTTCCAGATTGCCGCGTTTGGCCTGGAATGAGAATCTCCAGGTCTGACCGACATCCTCGGGGTTCACGTCCCACTCCTGATAGACGTTGGACTCGATCAGATCGCCGCTGCCATGGTCGCCGTTCTCGTAGTCGCTGAATACGACCAGTTGCTGGTCACCCTGCTCGTCACCACCCTCGCCATAAGTGATCTGACAGAAAGCGAAGCCGTCATTGGGAGCGGGGTAGGGACCGTACCCGTAGCGGTAGATTCCGTCCGCGGTGAAAACGTTGCCGTAGACCAGCCAGCCGTCATCGCTCAGCTCGTTGGCGCCGGGCTGGTACAGGTCTTCGAAGTCCTGGCTGTAGGGCTCAACTGCTAGGCCTGCCGCGGGGATCAGGCAGATCAGCAAGGTGGCCGCAAAAACAGCATTTGCTCGATTTCGCATTTCGGTGGCCTCTCGTTGAAGAAAACTCTCTGGCTAACGGATCACTCGGATTCCGTGAGACCGATGAGGCTGCGAATTACAGCTTCCTACCGGGTCAAGTGAAGTCATGTGGATAGCGGGAAGTCGTTGTCCGACTATGATCCCCATCCGCACTCACGAATTCCGAGAGAGATCTTGACAGAACTCCCTCTATCATACACTATGTTCGGAGGCCGAACAAAGATTATTTTGGAAAAATGGGCGGCGAATTGCGGATCGAGCACGCCAAAAGGGCCAACCTTGCTGGATCTGGTTGACCTGCAGCGGCTTTTCGCTTCCCGTGGTCTGAAGGCAGGGTTCCTGCCGGATGACCGACCCGGAGCTCGACCGATTGACGAGCGACCGGAATCGACGCCATCTCCATCTCGAGGAAACGCGGGTTTCCGGGAGCTGATGCACCATGGCCAGCCGGAATTTTCCAGACGGATTCATATGGGGCGCCGCCACGTCCGCCCAGCAGATAGAAGGCGGCCGCGATGAAGGCGGCCGGGGTGAGTCCATCTGGGACCGCTTCGCCACGCTTCCCGGGAAGATCCAGGACGGCTCGACCTCCGAGCATGCTTGCGATCACTATCATCGGTGGCGCGAGGATATCGGACTCATGAAGTGGCTCGGCCTGGGAGCCTACCGCTTCTCCATCGCCTGGCCGCGAATACTGCCCACCGGATCCGGTACGGTCAATCCCGCCGGGCTGGACTTCTATGACGCCCTGGTCGACGGCTTGCTCGAAGCGGGTATTGAACCATTCCCAACCCTTTATCACTGGGACCTGCCTCAAACCCTGCAGGACCAAGGCGGCTGGGCCTCCCGAGACACTGCCGAGGCCTTTGCCGAGTACGCCGCGGTCGTCACCCGACGCCTGGGCGACCGGGTCAAGCGCTGGGTGACCCACAACGAGCCCTGGTGCATCGTCACTCTCGGCCACGAGGAAGGGCATCACGCTCCAGGGCATTGTGATCCGGTCGAGGCCATGGGTGTTGCCCACCACGTGTTACTTTCCCACGGCTGGGCCACCAAGGCGATCCGTCGGGAAGTCGCCGATGCCGAGGTCGGCATCGTGCTGATCCACTGTCCCAGTTATCCCGCCACTGACAACGCCCGTGACCGCGATGCGGCCCGCTGGTTCGATGGGTTCTTCAACCGCTGGTACCTGGACCCGGTATTCAAAGGCACGTACCCGGCGGACGCGGTCGCCGACAGGATCGCGAGGGGACATCTGCAGGGCCCGGACATGCCGTTCGTGCAGGAGGGTGATATGCAGGCCATCTCCACCCCCCTCGACTTCCTGGGTATGAATTACTACAGCCGGAACGTCATGGAAGCGGGACCCGACGGGCAACCCAAGGACGTGAGAGTCGCGCCGGAGGACGAACTGACCGACATGGGCTGGGAGGTTTATCCGGATGGTCTCTACGACAGCCTGATGCGAATCCATCGCGACTACGGACCGCGCAAGATCTACATCGCCGAAAGCGGTGCCGCCTACGACTACCCGATCGATTCCGAGGGTCGCATCGCCGACACCAAGCGTGTCTCATATCTCCGCGACCACTTCCTGGCCGCCCGCAGGGCCATCGCCGACGGGGTGCCCTTGCAGGGCTACTTCGTGTGGTCCATGATGGATAACTTCGAATGGGGTTTCGGCTACTCCAAGCGATTCGGCCTATTCGGTGTCGACTACGATTCTCAGCAGCGTATCGCCAAGGACAGTGCCCTCTGGTATCGCGACGTACTGGCCGCCAACGCCGTCGACGATGCCCCCAGTTCCCTAACCCGAGGAGAATCCCGTGCAATCGATCGTTAACGGCTGCCTCCATCCCTCCGGCCGGCTTGCGCTGGCAATTCTGCTGCTGGTCGCGATTCCTTTCGGTGCCGCGTCCCGGGCCGCCACTGTACCGATGCCCGAGATTGAGGTGGTCTACGACGAGGGTGGTTCGCGTCTCCAGGTCGACGGCAAGGATTTCATGGTCTTCGGCATGAACTGGGGTTACATGCCCATCGGCCAGAACTACACCTACGACTTCTGGTCCAAGCCTGACGATATCATCGAAGCGGCCCTGGCCAAGGAGATGCTCCTGCTCAATGCCATGGGAGTCAACACCATCCGGCACTACGTGGGTATGCCTCCGCGCTGGGTGCAGTACGTGTACGAGAAGTACGGGATCTACACGGTGTTGAACCACACCATCGGGCGTTACGGACTGACGATCGACGGCGTGTGGTTGCCGAACACCGACTACAGCGACCCCAAGGTGCGCGAGACCCTGAAGGCCGAGATGGCGGCCCTGGTGGACGAGTTCCGCGATACACCGGGTGTTCTGATGTGGCTACTGGGTAACGAGAACAACTACGGGCTGTCCTGGTCCTCATTCGAGATCGAAGCGCTGCCCGAGGGCGAGCGCAACGCCGCCCGGGCACGGCACCTCTATTCCCTGTTCGGGGAGATCATCCGAGACATCAAGCAACGCGATCCGGGTCGCCCCGTGGCCATGGCCAACGGCGACCTGCAATACATCGACATCATCGCCGAGGAGTGCAAGGGACTCGACGTGTTCGGGTCGAACGTGTATCGGGGCATCTCCGCGCGAGACTACTTCCAGGTCGTCGAGGAGAAGCTGGGCGTGCCGACGATGTTCACCGAGTTCGGTGCCGATGCGTTCAATGCCGTCACCGTGCAGGAGGATCAGGCGACTCAAGCGTTCTTCCTGCTCGGCCAGTGGCGCGAGATCTACGAGCAGTCGGCGGGCAAGGGCCGCGTCGGCAACGCCATCGGCGGGTTGATCTTCCAGTGGAGCGACGGTTGGTGGAAATACAAGCAGGACGCCAACCTGAGCACCCACGACACCAACGCATCCTGGCCCAACTCGGGCTATCCGGTGGATTACCGCGAGGGCGACAACAACATGAACGAGGAATGGTGGGGCATCTGCGCCAAGGGGGCCTCGGATCCCCGCGGCGTATATGACGTCTATCCCCGCGCGGCCTACTATGCTCTGCGCGACGCCTTCCGCCTGGATCCCTACGCCCCGACCACGGACATCGACACAATCAGAGAGCATTTCGGGAACATCCATACCATGGGCACGGTGCTCGATGCCCACGGCAGCACGGCCGCCGCCCAGGCAGACGTGTTGAGCAAGGTGCGGGTGTCCAGCCTGCGGATGGAATTCGAGACCTACAGCACCGGCGGCAAGAACATATCCACGCCGCCCATCGAGGAGCCCCAGGCAGAATATCCCTCGTTCCTGGGATTCGACCACGGACAGTCGTTCTACGCCGACATCGAGGCCAGGCCGAATGACGCCATCATAGGCAGGTTGTCCCTGAACGTGCTGGGGCGCGTGCCGAAGAATCCCATCGACGAGATCTTCTACGAGAACCGGGGCCGTCCCCGCACGGTCAAGGATAACAACGGCGACCTAGTCGAACTCGAATCGCTCGAGCGTGTGAAGATCTACCAGGCCGACATATCCTGGGACGACCGCTGGTTCCAGATGAATGCTTTCTACCGCTCAGGCCACCTGCACTGGCAGTATGAAGGTGACTTTTTCGGCATGTATCGCGACGCCTACTACGGCGACAACATCGACATCTATAACGGTGAAGCGCCGCTTGGCTTCGAGATCGCTGGCAAGAAAACCCTTCAAGGCCTGAAGGTGGCCTTTGGTCCCCAGTTGTGGTGGGGTGCGAATCCGGCGGTTTTCATCAAGTACCAGCGCAACACCGGCGGGATCACCTGGACTGGTATTTTCCAGGAGGACTTCGCCCAGCAGACCTCGCTGACCAGTTCGATCGCCATCCCGGAACTTTCTACCCGCAAGGCCTCCCTGTCGATGGCCACGCGTCTGGGGCCTTTTGATTTCGAGGGCGGCGCCATCTGGTCGGGACAGCCCCGCCAGGGCGAGACCTTCCAGGTAATCGACGAGGATCTCGTGAACTCCGACAACAACATCGCTCCAGAAGACGTGAGGTCGGACACCGTCAAGCCAGAGGACACCTTCGGTTTCAAGGGCAAGTTGATCTATCAGAAGGGGCGCTGGAACTGGTATGGACAGGGCGCCTATATGGGGTTGGTCGCCGAGGCGGGGCCGACCGTGACTCACACCTTCACGGGGTGGGGACTGAAGGACACCGGCTCTGGTAACCAGATCAACGGCATCACCGGGGTGACCTATGGCATGGGCAACTGGCAGGTCGGGCCGAACTTCATGTGGCTGAAGCCCATCGTGGGACCGATGCCCCATTCAGACCGGCTGGCGGGCACCGCAGGCCGTCCCCGCAATCGATTGGCGGATCCGTTTTCGGTGCGCGGCAACCGCAAATTGACCGCGGGCGAAATCATGCTGACCTATGACCCGACACCCGCCACCTGGCTCTGGACCTGGGACAGCGATGTCCGGGAGGATGCCAAGCTGGCAGCCAGCCTGAGTTTCATTTATGGGCGGCACCACACCACGGCGGATGCGGGCCTGTTCATTTCCGATACGGACGAGGTGTACGCGTTTCCCGGCGCCACCCCGGCCAGGGATCTATGGGAAGTGAACTGCCGGATCGTCAACCGTTTCGGACGGACCACACGCATGATCAGTCACCTCTACTTCGGAAAAGGCGAGCCGACCGGCGACAATGACCGGCTGATCAATCGATATGGTTTCGATAGCCGTATTGCCTGGCCTTCGGTCGCCCTGGCCGGCCACGTGAAAGTCAACGACTGGGGACCCTACGATTACCATCGCGACCACAACCTGACCTTCCCGCTGCAGTTGATGGCGGACATTTCGTTCACTCTGGGCAAACCCCAGTGGTTCAATTTCCCGCAGACCCGGTTCGGTGTGCGGGGTATTTTCAGGACGCTCGACCGGTACTCCAACCGGTATCAGCCCGAAGGCTTGCCCGAGCCTGAGGAGGGCGAACTCTATCCCGAAGACGCCCCCGAAGGACGGGAGTGGGAGATCCGGACCTACTTGCATCTGGTCATCTAGACCAGCTAGTCACCAAAAAGAAAGGCCCGGTCATGACGACCGGGCCTTTTCTCTTCGAAACCGATCAGGGAAGCGTGCCGTAAACCCGGACGTAATCCACGAGCATGGTCTGGGGAAAGACCGTGCTCTCGTCCGGAGGGCCGGGCCACCTGCCCCCAACGGCGAGATTCAGGATGATGAAGAACGGGTGGTTGTACACCCACGTAGCACCGTGGGGCAGATCGGCGGGTGTGACGGTCTGGTAGGTGTAGCCATCGACCAGCCACTTGATCGAATCCTCGGTCCATTCCACGGCGAACACGTGAAAGCCGAGATCGAATCCCCCCTGGGCCAGAACGTGGCGGCCGGAAACGGCGTTGTCGCCGTAGTGACCGGGACCGTGGATGGTGCCGTGTAATACTCTGGGTTCGTGACCCAGGTACTCCATGATGTCGATCTCACCACAGGTCGGCCAACCCACCTCGTCGATGTCGGCGCCCAGTAGCCAGAATGCCGGCCAGATACCCTGCCCGACGGGCAGCTTGATCCGGGCCTCGAAACGGCCGTGGGTTTGCTCGAAGAGGCCCTTGGTCTTGATGCGGCCCGATGTGTAGGATTGGCCCGCGAACTCTTCCTCGCGCGCAGTGATGGCCAGGTTGCCCGAGCCGTCGAGGCTGACGTTCTCGGCGCGGTCGGTGTCGTACTCGAGCTGGAGATTTCCCCAGTTGGTGCCGAGATCGAACCGCCAGCGCTCGGCGTCCGGAAGCTGGCCCGCCGGTCCGTCGAACTCATCCTGCCAGATGAGGCCATACTCCCGGGGCTGCTCATCTTCCTTGCAGCCCAGCAGAGCGACGAGCAGCAACATCGACGCCCACACTGCTGACTTCCCGCTCATGTGCCGGTGTCGCTCAACGGCGCCTTGTCGGCGGCACCGATGACGGGGAAGAGACGGGAATCACCGAGTGCGGCCTTCAGGACCATGGTCGCTGCGCCGACGGCCACCGACTTGGGGCCGAGCTTGGAAACGAGGATCTCGGCGGCCGCCACCGAGCTGACGAGAGTGCGGCTGCGGACCCGCTCGCGCAAGGGATCGAGCACCAACTCGCCGAGGCGGGCGAGATCTCCGCCCAGAACCACGACCGCTGGATTCATGAGATTCAGCAGCCCAGCGACCGCGGTGCCCAGGTGCTTTGCCGCCTCGCGGATCACTTCAAGAGCCAGAGGATCACCTTCGAGGGCTGCGTTCTCGATGGCGTGAATGGCGAAATCACCTTTTGCCAGGCTGCTCTGGGGATAGTCGCTGACCATCTCGGCGGCGCGGGCCTCCAGGGCACGTCCACCGACAAGGGTGACCAGACAACCGCGCAGGCCGCAGATACAGGGACCGCCGTTGGGATCGATGGCCATGTGGCCGATCTCCCCGGCGACGCCCGTGGCGCCCCGGTAGATCTCTCCACCGATGACATGACCCGAGCCGATACCCGTGGCGACCTTGATGTAGGCGAGGTTGTCCGCGTCTCCGCCCAGTCCCCACCAGTGCTCGGCGAGTGCTCCTACATTGGCGTCGTTGTCCACCAGCAGGGGCACGCCATAGTGCTCGCTGAGTTCATCCAATCCCAGCTGCTCATCCCACGCAGGTAGCACCACATTGGACAGCCGGTCTGGATTGGAGGGGTCGATGGGACAGGGTACGGCGACACCGATTCCGACCAGGGGGCGACCGGCGGCGGCCGGATCTGCCAGACAGTTCCGGCAAAGCTCGCCAATGACCTTCCGTGCTCCCGGAGGATCGGAACGCACAGGGTGTTCCCGGGTTTCCCAGGCCAGCACCTTGCCGCGCAGGTCGGTCAGGGCGACCGCCACATGGGAACCGCCCATCTCGACTCCCAGGATGACGCAGACGTCATCCTGGAACTCGAGAACAATGGGTCGGCGTCCACCACGTGACGGGCCCTCGCCGAT
>Ga0070729_10005285_pt1 | contig 13423 bp, 12 predicted proteins | sample tdDd472_FD_66725 | JGI IMG/M metagenome (GOLD analysis project Ga0070729, IMG submission 66725) | Marine sediment microbial communities from the Atlantic coast under amendment with organic carbon and nitrate - tdDd47.2 | ecosystem: Environmental > Aquatic > Marine > Coastal > Sediment | place...
GGGCGGCCGCCCCGGATTTTCCAATCGGTGTCCGGTCCGGTCTTTTCGCCGCACCTTAAAGAATGCTTTTACGGCCTGGCGGCTAGTCTTCCGAATGTATTCGGGGGCCGCTGTTTGTCCGGTTGAGCTGACCCGGCATTGAAAATGGAGCGGACATGGGACAGGCGGACCGCTGGTTGCAGCCCGAACAACCGGGTGACCCGGATGCGGAAACGAAGCGGCTGGATGATCTTTCCTGGTACGACGTCCTCGACACGCCGCCCGAAGAAGCCTTCGACCGGATCACCCGGACAGCCAAATTTGCGCTGGATGTGCCGATGGCGCTGGTCTCGCTGGTGGATCGGGATCGGCAATGGTTCAAGTCGCGTCAGGGATTGGCGGCGCCCGAGACGCCCCGGGAAATCTCCTTCTGCACCCATGCGATCCAGCGGGGCGATGTGTTTGTCGTCGCCGATTCCTGGATCGACCCGCGTTTTCGCGACAACCCTTTGGTCACCGGCATGCCCTTTATCCGCGCCTATGCCGGCCAGCCGCTGACGACACCGCGGGGGTTCAGAATCGGCACCCTCTGCGTCTTGGATACGGCCCCGCGTCGGTTTTCGCCGGCACAGTTGTCGACCCTGGCCGATCTGGCCTGCCTCGTCACCGACGAGCTCGAACTGCGCCAGGTCGCGACGAAGGACAGCCTGACCGGCGCGCTTCGGCGCCGGACTTTCTACGAACGCGCGTCGGGCCAGGTCGAGCAGGCGCGGCGCTACGCGCGTTCCCTCTCCTTCGTTAGCCTCGACATCGATCACTTCAAGGCGATCAACGACCGATTCGGCCACCAGGCGGGCGATGCGATCCTACAGGAGGTCGGCAAGCTTGTTCGCACGGAAATCCGCGCCGTCGATCTGTTCGCCCGCGTCGGCGGCGAGGAGTTCATCCTGGCCCTGCCGGAAACCGACGCCCAGGCGGCGGTGATCCTGGCCGAGCGTCTGCGGCTTATCCTGGAGACGGCGTGTGTCGATCGCGAAAACCCGTCCCTCTGCGTGACGGCGAGCTTCGGCGTCGCCGAGTTGCAGGCCGAGGATGGAACGGTGGACGATGTTCTGAAGCGCGCGGACGAGGCGCTCTATCAGGCCAAGGCGGCCGGCCGGAACCGGGTGCGGCGCGCGGGTCGCCGTGACGACGCCCCGCCCGCCCCGTCCATCCAAAATCAAGCATCCCGACAGCGGGCCTCCCGAAGGTAGCCTCCCCGACAACGGGGTGGGGCCTGTCTTCCGGGGCCTCAGGCCGTCGACTTGTAGCCGCGCGGGGCGTCCTTCTCGTCGGCGAGGCGGTCCAGGAACCAGCGGTAGGTCTCGGCGACGCCCGTCTCCAAGGGGATGCCGGGCCGCCAGCCCAGCGCCGCCAGGCGGGTCGAATCCACCAGCTTGCGCGGCGTGCCGTCCGGCTTGGCGGTATCGAAGTCCAGGCGCCCCGCATAGCCGACGGTCTCGGACAGCAGCCGGGCGAGGTCGGCGATGGTGATCTCCTCGCCGGTGCCGACATTGATCTGGCCTTCCGCCGAATAATGCCGGGCGATGAAGACCAGCGCGTCGGCCAGGTCGTCCACATGCAGGAACTCGCGGGTCGGCTTGCCCGACCCCCAGACCGTCACCGCCGGCTGGCCGGCCAGCTTGGCCTCGTGCAGGCGGCGCATCAGGGCCGGCAGGACATGGCCGCCTTCCAGGTCGAAATTGTCGCCGGGCCCGTACAGGTTGGTCGGCATGGCCGAGACGAAATCGCGGCCATGCTGGCGGCGGAAGGCGTCGCACAGCTTGATCCCGGCGATCTTCGCGATGGCGTACCATTCGTTGGTCGGCTCCAGCGGCCCGGACAGGAGCGAGTCCTCGCGCATCGGCTGTTCCGCCAGGCGCGGATAGATGCAGGACGATCCCAGAAAGACGAGCTTGGGCACAGCCAGCGCGTGAGCGGCGCCGATGATGTTGGTCTCGATGACCAGGTTGTCGTACAGGAACTCGGCCGGGCGGGTGGCGTTGGCCTGGATGCCGCCGACCGTCGCCGCGGCGACGAAGACCAGCTCCGGGCGGGTCTCGGCCATCCAATCCTCGACCTCGGCCTGGCGGCGCAGATCGACCCGGTCGCGGCCGACGGTCACGAGCTCGCACGCCTCGCGCGCCAGCCGGCGGACCAGGGCCGATCCAACCAGCCCCCGATGCCCGGCCACCCAGACCCGGCGGCCCTCGATCCGAAATTCCCGCGCCGTCGCCCGCGTCATGGCCGCCCGCCTCGCCAAATCCGTCGAAAGAAACAAATAGCCTAGCCCAATTCCCATCATCGGGGAATCGCCGCCGCCGGCTGGCGTTGTCGGGTCGTTAACCAAATATCAGCCCCCGGCGGCCTAGGGTCGGTGCGTTCGGCCGGCGGCGCCCCGTCCCGGCCCTTCGAGAATCGAGCCCGAGCCTTGCCGATGACGCCTCTCGACGCCCTGGAAAGCCAGAGCATCTATATCCTGCGCGAGGCCTTCAGCCGCCTCGACCGGGTCGCCATGCTGTGGTCGCTGGGCAAGGATTCCAACGTCATGGTGTGGCTGGCGAAGAAAGCCTTCTTCGGCCATGTGCCCTTCCCGGTCCTGCATGTGGATACGGGGCGGAAATTCCCCGAGATGTACGCTTTCCGGGACCGCTACGCGCGGGAATGGAACCTCGACCTGATCGTCGGCGACTGCCCGCCCATCGAGGAGACCGATCCGTCGCTGCCGCCGGCGGCCCGCGCCGCGGCGCGCAAGACGGCGGGGCTCAACCGGTTGATCGAGGCGCGGGGCTATACCGGCATCATCGCCGGCATCCGCCGCGACGAGGAGGGCACCCGCGCCAAGGAACGGGTGTTCAGCCCGCGCGGCGCCGGCAATGTCTGGGACGTGCGCGGCCAGCCGCCGGAATTCTGGGACCAGTTCCGCACCGACGCGCCGCCCGGCACCCATATCCGCGTCCATCCGCTGCTGCACTGGACCGAGATCGACGTCTGGCGCTACAGCGCCCGCGAGGGCATCCCCATGGTCGACCTCTATTTCGCCCGCGACGGCCAGCGCTACCGGTCGCTGGGCGACCGCGACATCACCCATCCGGTTCCCAGCGATGCCGCGACCATCGCCGAGGTAATCGCCGAGCTGACGGTCACCGAGACCGCCGAGCGGGCCGGCCGGGCCATGGACCATGAGCGCGAGGACGCCTTCGAGCGCCTGCGCGAAGCGGGGTACATGTAGGCGATGGCGGATACTCTTCCCACGGTCGCGCCCGCGCGCGCGGGCGCCGCCCGGATCGCTGACGAGGCGCCGCTGCGGGTCGCGGTCGTCGGCCATGTGGATCACGGCAAATCGACCCTGGTGGGGCGGCTTCTGCATGCCAAGGGCGCCCTGTCCGAAACCAAGGTCGCGGCGGTGCGCGCCATGTGCGAACGCCGGGGCATGCCCTTCGAGTGGGCGTTCGTCACCGACGCGTTGCAGGCCGAGCGCGATCAGGGCGTCACCGTCGATGCCGGTCATGTGCGCCTCGCTCATGGCGGGCGGTCCTTCGCGCTGATCGACGCGCCCGGCCATCGCGAGTTCCTCAAGAACATGATCAGCGGCGCCGCCGATTGCGACGCGGCGCTTGTGGTGATCGACGCCGAGGAAGGGGTGCGCGAGCAATCGCGCCGCCACGCCTTCATGCTGCATCTGCTGGGGGTGCGCGAGCTGGTGGTCGCGGTCACCAAGATGGACCGGGTCGACTACGCCCAGACCCGGTTCGACGAGGTTCGCCGCGACTTCACAACGCTGCTCGCGTCCCTCGGCATCGCGGGCGCGGCCTTCGTGCCGGTGTCGGGCCGCGCCGGCGACAATATCCTGAACGCCTCGCCGCGCACGCCCTGGTATCGGGACGGCGGGCTGCTCGACCGTCTGGGCGGGATCGCGCCGCGCCCATCCGCCGCCAACCGGCCCCTGCGTCTGCCGATCCAGGACGTCTACAAGTTCGATACCCGCCGCATCCTGGCCGGGCGCATCGAAAGCGGCCGCCTGCGGGTCGGCGACGAGATCGTGATCGCGCCCGCCGACCACCGGGTCGCGGTGCGCGGCATCGAGGGCTGGGCCGTGGACGGCCCGATCCTGGAGGCCGAGGCCGGCCAGTCGGTCGGGATCACCCTGGACGAGCAGGTCTTCGTCGCTCGGGGCGACGTGATCGCCCATCCCGAAAGCCCGGCCTTCGAGACCGACGCCTTTCGCGGGCGGCTGTTCTGGCTGGGGCGGGCGCCGTTGCGCGCCGGCGCGCGCCTGACCCTGCGCGTTCACACCGCCGAGACCCCGGTGACCGTGGAGCGGATCGAGCGGGTCGTCGATACCGCCCGGATGACCGACCTGGCCGATACCGAGGTGCCGCCGCACGCGGTCGCCGACATCCTGCTGCGCGGTCGGGCGGTCCTGGCCCTGGACGCGGCCCGCGACCTGGACCGCACCGGCCGGTTTGTGCTGCTGGACGGGCCCGACATCGTCGGCGGCGGGCTGGTCGATCTGGACGGGTTCCGCGACCGGCGCGCCCGACCCGCGCGCAAGGCCACCAACATCGCCCGGGTCGACCATCGGGTGACGGCGGAGATGCGCGCCGACCGGGCCGGCCATCGGGGCGGGGTGATCTGGCTGACCGGCCTGTCTGGGTCCGGCAAATCGACCCTCGCGACCGAACTGGAACTCAGGCTGTTCGGCAAGGGCTATCAGGTCTATGTGCTGGACGGCGACAATCTGCGCCACGGGCTGAACGCCAATCTCGGCTTCTCGCCCGACGACCGGGCCGAGAATATCCGCCGCGCCGGCGAGGTGGCGGCGCTGATGGCGCGGGCCGGGTTCCTGGTGCTGACCGCCTTCATCTCGCCCTACCGGGCCGACCGTGCCCGCGCCCGCCGGGCCGCCGGCGCCGATTTCCACGAGGTCTATCTGCGCGCCGACCTCGCCACATGCGAGGCGCGCGATCCCAAGGGGCTGTACCGCAAGGCCCGCGCCGGCGAGATCGCCGACTTCACCGGCGTCTCGGCGCCCTACGAGGCGCCGGAGACCTGCGAGCTCGTTCTCGACAGCGGTTTCCGATCCGTCGCCGACTGCGTCGGCGCGCTGCTCGCCCATGTCGAACGGACTTTCCCCCTCGACCGCCCCGCGCCGGCCACGCCCGCGACCCTCCGCGCCGTCACCTGATCGCTCGCCGAAATCCGACGGGCCGCCGGCGCCGTCCCCGGACCGCCATATTCTCGTCGCAGTTTTCGGTCTATCCTGACGACGACGACGGGGGTGGAGGCAGGCATGGGCGATCGATTGCGCGGCGCGGCAGGATGGTGGCGGGTTCTGGCGCTCGCGATTGCGCTGGCGGCGCCGGCGGCGGAGCCGGCACCGGCGCGGGCTCAGCTCAAGGACATCCTGGTCGCGCCCAAGACCTTGATCGACCGGGCGATCGAGGCGCGCAGCGCCGCCGACATCGCCCGCGATAACGAAATCGTCCTCAAGGTCAACGCGATCATGGCCGAGCTGGGGACGATCAAGGCCTCGACCGAGATCTACGAGCAGCGACTCCTGGTCACCGGCCTGTTCGACGACAAGGCGACCTACGATGATTTCGAGCGCAAGGTCCGCGCCGTCGAGGGCGTGAAGACCCTGTATTGGCATGTGGCCTATATGAGCGCTGCCCGCCGGAAGCGCGAGGCCCACAGGGTCATGGACTGGACCGACGTTCTCGCGATGGAGGCCAAGGCCGAGGCGCGGCTGATCGGCACCCGCGGCGTCGCCGACGTCAATTTCCGGATCGCCGCCGACGCGCTGGGCGCCGTCTATCTGCTGGGCCGCGCCCGCTCGAAGGAAGAACATGCCAAGGCCGTCGCCCGGGCGGGAGAAGGCGACGGCGTGCGCAAGGTGATCGACTATGTCGAGGTGCGCCCCTGACGGCGGGGCCGGCTTGTGCGTTCGGGGAGGGCTGTGTCACATTTGGTTCTCGCATAGGAGTCTAGAATCGGGCGTCCCGCGCCGGGGCGCGGAAGAAGGGAGGGGAATCATGCGAAATCTCGTTCGGACCGTTGGCGGCCTCGCCGCCGTTTTGGTGTTGGCCGCCTGCACGGCGGCGCCCGATCTGGGCGAACTTCAGGCGATCAAGCCCGCCGGCGACGATTTCAGCAAGGGCCTCTACAAAGGCTATGCGGCGCTCGCCAAGGCCGAATATGACGAGGCCGATTGGAAGGATTCCGCCTACTTCGCCCGCAAGGCGGAAGACGCGGCGATCGGCGTCGATGTGCTGCCCGACAAGATGGACCAGCGCAAGATCCCGGGTGGCGCGGTCGAGGAGCTCGCGGCGGCGCGCGGCCGGCTTGTCTCGGCGCGGTCGCTGGGCGGCCGCAAGAAGGCGGGCGGCGAGCTCGCCAAGGCCCAGACCAGCTTCGATTGCTGGATGCAGGAGCAGGAAGAGAACATCCAGAGCGAAGATATTCTCGCTTGCCGGTCGCGCTTCCTGATCGCGATGTCGAAGGTCGAGGCCGCGATGGAGGCCAAGCCCAAGGCGAAGGCCGCGCCCGCCGCGCGCGAGGTGGCGCGCCACAAGTTCCACGCCTTCTTCGGGCTCGACAAGTCGGATCTGGACAGTGCCGCCATGGCCGTGGTCGCCAAGGCCGCGGCGCAGGTGAAGAAGGCCGACACGAGCCGGGTATGGGTGCTCGCGCATACCGACCGGTCGGGTTCGGCCGACTACAACAAGAAGCTTGCCGGCAAGCGCGCCGACGCGGTGCAGGCTCGGCTGACCGCGCTCGGCGTGGACGCGAAGCTGATCGGCAAGGCGGTCTATGGCGAGGTCGCGCCGCCGGTCGAAACCGCCGACGGGGTCGCCGAGGCGCGAAACCGCCGGGTCGAGATCGTCGTCGTCCAGTAGCGGCTCTTCCGCCGGCGCGCCGATGCGACGACGCATGGGCGCGCCGGCCTTTCCCGCCTAGTAGTCGACCCGGAAATAGTCGGGCCGGCCCAGCGGCCAGTATTCGCCCCAGACGTCGGCGCCGCCATCGACCGTCAGCACCGTGCCGGTGACGAAATCGCCCGACGGCGCCGCCAGATAGACGCTCGCCTGGGCGATGTCGTGGACCGTGCCGGGGCGGCGCATCGGGTTGTGGTCGAAGCTCGGCTTGGCGGTCTCGGGATAGTTGACCAGGCCGGGGCTGGCGATGACCCCGATCGCGATGCAGTTGATGCGGATGTCGTAAGGCGCCCATTCCAGGCTCAATGCCCGGCTCAGCTGTATCTGGCCGGCCCGTGCCGCCGCGGTGTGCGGAATGCCGTTGCAGGTCATGCCCAGCACCGCGACCATGTTGATGATGTTGCCCGGCGCCTTGCGGTCGCGCCATTGGCGGGCCGCGGCCTGCATCATGTACCAGGACCCGGACAGGTTGGTGTCCAGCACCGCGTTCCAGCCCTTGGGGCTGATGTCCAGGGCCGGCGCCGCGAACTGTCCGCCGGCATTGTTGATCAGCACGTCCAGGCGGCCATAACGCTCCCATGTCTCGGCGATCAGGGTGTCGACGGCCTCGGGGTCGCGGATCGTCATCGATTTGGTGAAGCAGGGAATGTTCAGACCCCCCAGCGCCTCTTCCAGCCGCGCCATCTTGTCGGCGGTGCGGCCGCAGGAAACGATGGTGGCGCCCAGGCGGCCGAACAGGATCGCGGTGGCGAGCCCGATGCCGCCGGCCGCGCCGGACACCAGCACCACCTGGTCCTTGAACAGGCCCTCGCAATAGACCGTCGGCAGGGCGGCGATCTCCTCGGCCGTCAGCGCCGCATATACGTCGTCTTTCATGGCTCTCCATCCTTCCCTGCGTCGGTTCCGAACCGTACACGCGCCGACCGAGCGAGGACCAGCGCCAGGCGCGCGGCGGCGGCGCGGCGGTCAGGCGAGTTGGAAGTCGCTGAGCAGGATTTCGGTGGTGCCGTAGTCGGCCTCGGCGGGGATGTGGATGATCGGGCCGCGCGGCGATTCGGCGGTGACCGGCATGATGGTGACCACCCGGCTTGCCCGCGCCGCCGCGACGGCCTCGGCGGCGCGGTTCCAGCGTTTCAGCTTCTCCAGGTTCATCCGGGTCGGCAGGACGATGTAATAGTCGCCCGCGTCGCCGGCGGCGGCGGCGGCGGCGGGCGTGATCCAGGTCGATTCCAGGAAGCGCCCGCCTTCATGGGTGGGCGTCTGGCCCTCGGGCAGGGTCATGACATAGAAGCGGCCGTCAAAGCGGCTGGGATATTCGGCCACCGTCAGCCAATGAGCGAACAGCGCCGGCCAGTCGCCTGCCAGTTCCAGCTTCTCCCGCTCGACCATGTCGCGGATCGTGACCTCCTCGGCGCCCAGCGGCGCGCGGTAGCGGTCCCGGATCTCGTCCAGGCGCGGCCCGGCGATCAGGGCGTCCTCGCCGCGCGGGCGGGCGAGCAGGACGCCCGTCTCGCGGAAGACCTGGCGGATGGTGGTGATCAGGGGCACGAACTCCGGATCGGGGATCGTCGGGTCGGCGCGGGTCAGCGCCCGCAGGACCGGGTCGGCGTCCTGGTCCATGATCCGGCCGCCGGGAAAGACCAGGGCGCCAGCGGCATAGTCGACGTTGCGCCGGCGGATGGCCATGAAGATCTCCATGCCGTCGGGGCCGTCGCGCAAGAACAGAAAGCCGATCGAGGGCAGGGCCTTGACCCAGCGCTCGGGCGGCTGGGCGTTGTCCATCAGGTCGTAACGGGCGGTCTTCGGGTCCATCGGCTGGCCTTCTTTTCGTTGGCGGGGAACAGGTCGTTTTGAGAAACGGAAATCGCTCGGGCGCGGCCTCGGCGCGCGGTTGCGGGGCCCGCACTATAGCCGACAATGGACGCATGGGTCCTTTTCGCGGCGTGGCTCCGGTCTTGCCTCGCGCCGGCGCGCGGCGGTACGGTGTGACCGTCTTTTCGATGGGGGCGAAATGAACGCAGCAAGACTTTCCAGACTCGTACCGCTGTTCGTGGCCGCATTGGTGCTCGCGGGTTGTCCGAACATGATGCCGACTCAGATCGATCCGCCCAGCCTGCGGCTCGATCTGCCGCCGTCGCCGCCGCGGATCACTCATATCACCGCGACGAACGGGGCGGGCAAGACGGTGATGGACTCGGGGACCGGCCGCCGGGGGCAAACCAGCGCCAACCCGGCGACGAGCGACCTGGACGGCAGCTTGACGATCATCTCGACCTGGTCCGACGGGCGGAAGACGACCCATCAGGTGACCCATGCGCCGGGCCAGCCGGTAAGCCTGTTCTACAGTCATGTGACCGGTTCCTGGCTGAGCGCGGATTTCGGCCAGGGGGACGAGACCGACGTCGACGCCGGGGGCGACTAGCCGCGCCCGCGCCGTCGTCGCCCCAAACTAGAAGGGCGGGGCGCCAAAGAAAAAGGGCGGGCCTTCGGGCCCGCCCTTTTCATGTGGAAGCGGTGTCGGGTCAGACGGCGCGACGCCGACGCAGCCAGCCGAACCCGGCCAGGCCGGCGCCGAACAGGGCTAGCGCCGCGGGCTCGGGGATATGCTCGGCATAGCCTTCGAGGTCGTTGAAGACGGCCAGCCGGTTGCCCTCGCCGGGGGCAAAGAACAGGCTGAACGAGAAACTGTCCGAATCCGACGCGGTCGTAAAGAAGTCGGACTCGGCGAAATCGTCGGTCGAGAAAATGAAGGTGTCGTCTCCCTCGTCTTCCAAATCGTTGACCAGGAGGACGTCGATGAACATGTCGATGAAGGAGAATTCCTTCTCGGGGCTGTCGGCCGTGGCGAGCAGGTCGTAATCGTAGGTCAGCTCGAACGCGATCTCGACCAGGCCGGCCGTTCCGTTGTGGATGTCGATGTAGCCGTCGGTATTGATGACCGCGCCGGCGAAGGAATCGCCCGTGGCCGCGAAGCCGTCGGCCGTGATGTCCTGGCTGACGCTGTCGCCGACGTCCATGTCTGCCGGAGGCGGGGGAATGACGGTGAAGAAGGCGCTCGTGCTGCCGCCGGCGTCGCCGAAACTGTCGGTGAAATCGTCGACGATGGCGGAACTTCCCACCAGGCTCAGCCCCGTCGGCTTGGCAATCGCGCCGCCGATCTCGTCGAAGAAGCCGGTAATCGTCAGCGTGGTGTGGGACTCGCCGTCGAACAGGGCGACGGCGCGGGCCTCGCCCGTCCAGGCCAGCGCCAGGGCCAGGAATGCGGCGACGGTCGCGCCCTTCGCCCCGCGCGCGGACAACCGCGAAATCCTTGTCGATCCAACCATCTTCCCACGCCCCCTCGCCGTTCGGCGGGCGGGATCCGATCCCGACCCACTTAAAGATTTAACAAATTTTTAAGCAAGACTCATGTCATAAAGCACAATCCTTGAAAATCAAACGATTGCGGGACTTGCGGCACCTTGCGCGCGGCAATCTGTCAAATTTTCCGACAGGCCCCGTCGGCGTCCAGGCCCCGTCGGCGCCGGCGCGCGCGGCCGTCTAGGCCGGCCGGCGCGTTTCGCGGCGCCTTTAGGCGTTCTTGAAATAGTCGGGCTTGCCGGCCGGCCACATCTCGCCCCACAGGGCCGATCCGCCGGAGATGTCGATGGTCTCGCCGGTGACGAAATTGCCCGAATGGGACGAGTAGTAGATGCAGGCCTCGGCGATGTCGAAGACGTTGCCGACCCGCTGCATCGGCGCGCAGGTGTAGAAGCTTTTGCGCCCTTCTTCCGGATAGGTGGCGAAGCCGCTGCTCTCCACCGCGCCCGGCGCGACGCAGTTGACGCGGATGTTGTGGGGCGCCCATTCCACAGCCAGCGATTTCGACAGATAGACCACCCCGGCGCGCGAGGCGCAGGTATGGGCGACCTGGGGCTGGCCCCTGGACAGGACGATGATGATGTTGACGATGCTGCCCGGCTGGCCGTGATCGCGCCAGCGCCGGGCCGCACGCTGCATCATGTACCAGGTGCCGTTCAGGTTGTTGTCGATCACCGCCCGCCAGCCCTTGTCGGGGATGTCCATCGACGGGATCGGGAACTGGCCGCCGGCGTTGTTGATCAGATGATCGCAGCGCCCGAACTCGGCCCAGGTCCGGTCCATCAGCCCCTCGACCTGGTCCGGGTCGCGGATGTTCAGCGCATGGGTCATGACCCGGCCGCCGAACTGCTCCAGGAAGGACTGGGCGGCGTCCAGCTTCTCCTGGGTACGTCCGCAGATCACCAGGTCGGCGCCGCAGCGCGCGTAGGCGGCGGCGATGCCCTTGCCGATCCCCTGGCCGGCGCCGGAGACGAGGGCGACCTCGCCCTTCAGCAGGTCGGACTTGAACACCAGGGGGTAGGAGACGAGCTCCGCGTCGGTGAAGCCGTAATGGTCCTTGTTCCACGGCTTCGACATGTCCAGTTCCTCGCCGGCCATCGCCGTCAGTCCTCGATCTTGAAATAGTCGGGCTTGCCGGCCGGCCAGATCTCGCCCCACAGCGACATGCCGCCGCCCACGGTGACCGTCTCGCCGGTGACGAAGTTGCCCGAATGGGACGACAGATAGACGCAGGCCTCGGCGATATCCATCACATGGCCGGTGCGCTTCATCGGGCCCGATTCGTAGAAGGTGTCGCGCCCGGCGTCGGAGTAATTATTGAAGCCCGAGCTTTCGATCACCCCCGGCGCCACCGAATTGACGCGGATATTGTAGGGTGCCCATTCGACGGCCAGGGTCTTGGACAGATAGATGACGCCGGCCCGCGAGGCGGTGGTGTGGGCCATCTGCATGATCCCGCGCCAGACTTCGGCGGTGATGGTGACGATGCTGCCCGGCTGCTTGTGGTCGCGCCAGCGCTTGGCCGCGTTCTGCATCATGTACCAGGAGCCGTTGAGGTTGGTGTCGATCACCGCCTGCCAGCCCTTGTAGGGGATATCGATCGCGTCCTGGGCGAATTGGCCGCCGGCGTTGTTGATCAGATGGTCCAGGCGGCCGTACTCGGCCCAGGTCTTGTCCATCAGCTTCTCGACCGCTTCCGGGTCGCGGATCGACATGACCTCGGTCACGACCTTGCGGCCGAAGCCGCGGAAATACTCGGCCGCCTTGTCCAGCCGTTCCTCGTTACGGCCGCAGACCACCAGGTCGGCGCCCAGGCGCGCGAACAGGGTCGCGATGCCGCGGCCGATCCCGGTCGCGGCGCCTGAGACCAGCGCCACCTGGCCTTCCAAAAGGGTCTCGTCGAAGACGGTGGGATAGGCGGCCAGTTCCTCGTCGGTCAGTCCGTAGTGTTTTTTGTATTCGATCATTCGGTTGGTCTCTCGATCTGAACAGGGGGGGGTCGGATGGCGGCGGCGGGATCGGGTCGGATCTCGCACCCTGAGTATAGCCGCCCGTCTACATGCGGAACACGCCGTAGCCGGGGTCGCCGAAGGGCGCGTTCAGCGCCGCGGAAATCGCGATGCCCAGGGCGTTGCGCGTGTCCGCGGGGTCGATGATGCCGTCGTCCCACATCTTCGACGTCGCGTAATAGGCCGAGCATTCGCGCTCGTAGCTTTCCAGGATCGGCTCGCGGATGGCGGCGATCTCGTCGTCGCCCAGGGTCTGGCCCTCGCGCTTCAACTGCGCGACCTTCAGGTCGGTCAGCACGTTCGCCGCCTGCTCGCCGCCCATGACCCCGATCTTGGAGTTCGGCCAGGTGAACAGGAAACGCCCGTCGAAGGCGCGTCCGCACATGCCGTAATTGCCGGCGCCGAAGGAATTGCCGGTAATGACGGTGAATTTGGGCACCTTCGAGCAGGCCTGGGCCATGATCATCTTGGCGCCGTCCTTGGTGATGCCGGCGGCCTCGTAATCGCGCCCCACCATGTAGCCGGTGATGTTCTGCAGGAACAGCATCGGCACGTCGCCCTGGTTGCACAGCTCGATGAAATGGGCGCCCTTCAGGGCCGAATCGTTGAACAGCACCCCGTTATTGCCGAGGATGCCGATCTTGTGGCCCCACAGATGGGCGAAGCCGCAGACCAGGGTCGTGCCGTAGGCGGGCTGGTATTCGTGGAAGCGGCTGCCATCGACGATGCGGGCGATGATCTCGCGCACGTCGAGCTGGATCTTGTTGTCGTCGGGGATGATCCCGTACAGCTCGTCCGGGTCGTAATGGGGGGGCTCGGGGTCGGCCATCTCGATCGGGGTCTTTTGCGGCCGCTTGAAGGTGGCGACGATCTCGCGGGCGATGGCGATGGCCTCTTCCTCGGTGGACGCCGGATAGTCGGCGGTGCCGCTGACCTGGGTATGCAGGTCGCAGCCGCCGATCTCGTCGGCGGTGTTGATCTCGCCGGTCGCCGCCTTCACCAACGGTGGGCCGCCCAGGAAGATGGCGCCGGTGCCGCGCTTGATGATCGAATAGTCGGACAGGCCGGGAATATAGGCGCCGCCCGCCGTGCAATGGC
>Ga0070729_10005293_pt1 | contig 13413 bp, 5 predicted proteins | sample tdDd472_FD_66725 | JGI IMG/M metagenome (GOLD analysis project Ga0070729, IMG submission 66725) | Marine sediment microbial communities from the Atlantic coast under amendment with organic carbon and nitrate - tdDd47.2 | ecosystem: Environmental > Aquatic > Marine > Coastal > Sediment | place...
AATTGGTATGGACAAAGAATCCGGAAGCCTATATGTAATCTGGACACAGTTTAATGAAAATGATGGTTACATGACATCAGCAGGTTCTTTTAGAGGATATCCTGATGTATACATGACTGTAAGTGATAATAATGGTGCTTCATGGATGAAAGCTCAGAATATTACCAAAACTCCAGGTTTTGAAGAACGTGATGCTGACCTTGCTATGAATGTATTAGGTGGTGTTGCAGACATTCTTTATTTCGGTAATGATGGTGTTTCTTCTAAATATGGTGTTTATCACTATCCAGTAAACGGTAATATTGTTACTTCAATAGATGAAAATAATGACATTGCAGTTGCTGAAACTATGGAACTAAATCAAAACTATCCAAACCCATTCAATCCAACAACAAATATTGGTTTTAAAATTGCTAAAACTAACAAAGTTAGATTAGACATATACAATATTTTGGGTCAAAAAGTAAAGACCTTGGTTAATCATAATATGAACCAAGGTGTTTATAATGTAATGTGGAATGGTACAAATGATCATGGTGCTATGGTATCTTCAGGTGTTTATATCTATAAACTTCAGACCAAAGATGGTGTAAAAGTTAAAAAGATGTTATTCCAAAAATAACAGACACTTAAATATATAAAAAAAGGGAGACATGTAGTTGTCTCCCTTTTTTTATTCAAATTTTAATATTTTATTAATCACTAATATTTGATACTAGAAAAAATTGTTTATTTTTCAAAAAATATGACAAAAGTATGTTCAATACATTTTACAGTAAATTTCCAGTTAGTTTTTATTGAAAAAAAACTAGAATTTTAGTTGTGTAATCATGTCTTTTATTTTAAATTTATCCAATTGAAAATGAAAATTGTCTTATTGAAATCTGAGGGGTTTATGAAAACATTTTTTAAATATTTACTATTAAGTTTTCTATTAATTTTGTTATTTATTGATTGTAGTAAAAAAGATACATCCAATCTCGTTGATGTAAATGGTTTTTCGATTAATAAAACAACATTTATCAACCGTTTTAAATTATCAAAAAATTATAAAGAGAATGATATAATAACACCTGAAATTATTACGACTTTTCTTGAAACATTTATGATAGATAACCTTCTTTTTATGGCAGAAGCAGAAGATACTAGACTTGATCAGGAGCCTGAATTTATTACATCAATGAACGATATTCAGAAGGGTATCATTACTCAATCTAATGGTGTTTTATTCAATCATATAATTCCTTCACAATTTCCTGCATCTGATGAAGAAATTAATGACTTCTATAATGGATTAAATGTTGAAATAAAAATTGCGAATATTACAGTAAATTCAAAAAAGCGAGCTGAATTAATCTATAAAGAATTAATAAATGGGGGAGATTTTAGTAAATTATCTGCAACCTACTCGCACGATCTAAAAACTGTGCAAAATGATGGCATAATGGATATTTATTTTACAAAAGGAATGTTTGATCCAAAATTAGATGAAGTTGCATTCACTTTAAAAATCGATGAAATTGCAAAACCATTTGCTACACAATACGGTTATCAAATTATCAAACTAATTGATAAAAAAGAAAAAGAACTACCGGAATTTGAGAAGGCTAGAGATAACATAATCAAAGAAATTAAAACCAAAAAACTTCTAACATATATTGATAATTATAATAAAAGTTTAGTAAACAAATATAAACTTGGAATAAAATCAGAATTAATTCAAAAAATTCTTGATAATTCTATTATGGAAAAAGGAAAATGGAAAATTGATCTTTCTAATTTTTCTGATAATGAGCAGGTAAGCCAATTTGTTACATATAATGGCGGTCAAATGAATTTTGGTGATTTTTGTAAAGCCTACAATGACGGTTGGAAATATTTCCCACTTAATGATACAGAGGACATTGTTTCAATAGTAGAAAATATTGTACAAAAAGATATTATGTATCTGGAAGCACTAAACCTTGGTTTGGACCAGGATGAAAAGCTTGTAAAAACAATGGAAAAATATAGAAATGATAGGTTAAAACGCTTTGCAATGCAAAAAATGATATATGATAAAGTTCTTGTTACTGAAGAAATGGTTAAAAATGAATTTATGAAATCAAATAAGAAATTTGATCAAAATAAATTTGACAAAGTAAAAAATGGAATTACTTCTAAATTGAGATCAGAAAAAGTTAAAAATATCAAAAATGAATTAACCACAAGATTGCAAAAAAAATACAAAATAAAATATAATCAGTATGCCGTTAAATCTATGGTTGAAGAACTTAATCTGGCTAAAACCGAAGGAAAATAGACTTGATACTACCGGTGATTAACTTTGGGAGATATATTTTTATCAATTTGTTTAGTTTTTTGTTTGAACAAACAGAGTGTAAAATAAAGATGGTGATTCAAAGACTAATTATATTTCAATTTAACAACAATTTAATCGTGAAAATATAAATAATGAAAAATAAACTGAAAAAGGGGACTTATATGAATAGGATGGTAAAGTTAATATTTCTTATTTTATTATGTTTGATATTTTTCGGAACAGTTTACGGGCAAACCGGAAAGATTCAAGGGTCTGTAGTAGATAAGGCCTCGGGTGATCCGCTTCCAGGTGCCAATGTCGTTCTGAGAGAAGTTGGTTTAGGTGCTGCTAGTGATTTTGATGGTAATTTTTATGTCATCAATCTGTCATCAGGTAAATATGATATTGAAGTTACTATGATTGGTTATAAGAAGGTAACTATTAAAGATATTACAGTATCAATGAATCGAACAGTAACACTTCCAATTGAAATGGAGATGAGCACAATCCAGGGAGAGGAAGTTATTGTCGTTGCTGATAAGATTAGAGTACAAAAAGATCAAACAAGTACTGTTAAAAATATCAGTGCTGAAAGTATATCAGCATTGCCTATTGAAAGCATCGATGATGTAATATCAATGCAGGCTGGTGTTGTACAAGGACACTTTCGAGGTGGTAGATCTGGGGAAGTATCTTATATGATCGATGGTATGCAGGTCAACGACTCATATTCCGGAAATTCAAAATCTGTAGATCTTGATCCGGATGCTATACAAGATATGGAAGTTATCACAGGTATTTTTAATGCTGAATATGGTCGTGCTATGTCGGGAATGGTAAATATCATTCCAAAAGAAGGTAGTAATAAATTTGAAGCTAAGGCCAGTGGGCTTTTTTCAAATTATTATACCGGACATAATAATCTGTATGTAGGTCTTGATAATACAGATTTTAATCGTAATCAGGACTATAATTTTAATTTTGGTGGACCAATCATTAAAAATTTCATGACATTTTTTACAAATGTAAGATATAAACACACTAAAGGTCATTTGAATGGTATTCAACGTGCTTTGCCTGGAGATTATTCTGATTTTTCAAGACCCTACTATGTTACTCGTTATGATCCTGATACTCCATGGGGAGTACATGGCGATGTATTTGATATTTATCGCTATCCGGAGAAATATGAAGGAATGGATCTTGATAGTGTGAAAAATAGTTATTACGGTATACCTGAATATTATCGTGAACATTCAGGAGATAGTTCTTTTGTACCAATGAACTGGAGTAAAAATCTGAACTATTTAGCCAGACTTACTATTAAACCGACCAGTAAATTTAAGATTAATCTTACCTACATTGATAATTCAAGTGAATGGCAGGGATATAGTTTTGGTAGAAGATATATGCCAGATGGCAGAAATACTGAATATGAAAATTCTTATTCATACCAGGTGCATGTTAATCATATGATTTCTACAAAACTTTTCTATAATCTACGGGTTGGTGGTGATTACTTAAAAAGAGAAAATTATTATTATAAAAATCCAATTGATCCAAGAATTACCAGAAATAGCGGATTATCGCCAGGATATGGTGGTAGATCATCTGGTAAATTCTCAACAAAAGGTGATTTGACCTGGCAATTAAATAAAAACCATAGTATCAAAACAGGATTTGATTTCATTCAACATGAAGTAAAAATATTGAATAAACCTGTTAGAAATGTTTTTCGAAATGAACCTGCACTGAGCGATTCAATATTATATGATTATGAAAATAATGTTGTTGTTTTACCAGAAGAATATTGGGAACTGGAACTGGTACCTGATTCTGTGTTTGGTATGGACAATTATACTAAAAAACCTTATGAGTTTTCAGCTTTTATTCAGGACAAGATGGAATTTGATGATATGACAATCAATATTGGTTTCCGATATGATTATTTCAACTCTAATACTGTTTATCCGTCTAACTACAGAAATCCAGCAAATCAGATTTATTATCCTGATTCATTGCGAGAAGAAAGATACTCAACCTATCCAAACGCAAAGCCACAGATACAATTATCACCAAGATTTGGACTTTCCTATTCATTGAGCGATTTGGCATCATTGCATTTTGCTTATGGCCACTTTTTTCAAATGCCAAGTTTGGGTAATTATTACCAGGCACATCGTTTTGAAATTGGCGAAAATGATTTCAGCACAACTCTGGGAAATCCAAACCTGAAAGCACAAAAAACGGTTAAGTATGAATTGGGTTTGCAACAGGAGTTGATGGAAAATCTACTTCTTGATGTGTCAATTTTTTACAAAGATATATATAATCTCACAACAGTAAAAGTTCGTGAAACATATAATAGAATTCGTTACGGGCTTTACGGCAACAAAGATTATGGCAATACAAAAGGATTGGAACTAAAACTTGATTATTATAGTCGTCCTTGGACATTGGGTGTGAATTACACATTGATGTATACAAGAGGAAACGCTAATGATCCAAATTCTACTTACAGTGCAATCAGTGGAAATGTCGATCCTGTACCGGTTTTGATTCCTATGTCTTGGGACCAGAGACATACATTCAATTTCAATCTTGGATATGTAAAAGATAGATATGGCATTAGTTTAGTCGGTCTTTATAATTCAGGTACTAGATATACATGGAATCCAATTCAGGAATCTCGTCTACAAAAAGTTAGATTATACGAAAATAATGAAAAGGGACCATATTCTATCACTTTTGATATGAAATCTCACTATGCAATCAGTTTAACTGACAATATCAAAATGAAATTTTCACTTTCTGTTTATAATCTTTTTGATAGAAAAAATGTTGGCGTGGATCCAAATTCAAGTTCTCCTTATGTGAACAACACGACTGGACAAGCCAATGTAATTATTGAACAAGATGAAACAATTGCTCTATACAAATCTGATTTTATTTATTACGGTGATTCTTATATAAATCCAGCAAATTATGTAACACCAAGAGAAATAAAATTTGGTATAGATTTATTATTTAAATAAAAAAATAAAATATGAGGACGATTATGAAAATTTACAAAAACATATCGCTTATTTTAATTATATGCATGACTTTTGGTCTTGTACATGCAGCGGGACCACACAGAGTTGGTACAACTGCCGGTAATTTTCTAGAATTAGGTTATGGCGGAGCTGGTGTTGCAATGGGAGATGCTTATGTTAGTATAGCCAATGATATTTCATCTGTTTATTGGAATCCAGCAGGCTTAGCTTATATGGACAAAAGTGGTTTGATGACTGATATGCAACCCTTTGTTGTTGATATCTATTTTTCAATGGGTGCTTTTGCCTATACAAATCCTATGTTGGGTACAGTTGCTCTAAGTTTTATCAATACTTCATATGGTGAAGAAGATGTAACAACTATGGAACACCAGAATGGTACTGGTGAAACCTATGACGGACAGGATTTGAGTTTACAACTTTCTTATGGACGGAAACTAGCACAATGGTTTGCTTTTGGTTTCACTGGAAAATATGTGACTTCAAGAATTTCCAGAACAGATGCTTCTGCTTTTGCTATGGATTTTGGTTCAATAGTTAATACCAATTTCTTAAACAAAACCGGAAAACCAGGTGATGGTTTGAATATTGGTATGTCAATCAGCAATTACGGTGGAAGATTGCAATATAGTGGAAAAGAAACCAAAGAGAGACTTGATCCTTCTGATATCGAAGGAAACTATCCATATGTACCTGTTCAATATGAAACAGGTGAATGGGAACTTCCTTTGATTTTCCGTATTGGTATTTCTTTCTCACCAATTCTTACTGATCATCAAAGATTGATCCTTACTACTGATGCACTTCATCCAAACAACAATTCTGAATACATTAATGTTGGTGCGGAATATAGTCTAAAAATCGCTCCTGTTGGTAAATTTTACTTAAGAGGTGGATACAAAGGCATTGGTATGGATGACTCACCTTACGGTATGACTTTCGGTGGTGGTTTAAAAATGAATTTACTTAACAATTATCGAGTCTCTTTTGATTTCGCAACAAGAGAAATTGGTGATTTGGGATATCTGAATTCCTATACTGTTGGTTTGAATTTCTAATCTGTTACAATAGGTGAACTATGAGCAAATTAATAAAAATATTACTGATTAGTGCTTGCCTTATTGCAACAGGTATTGGACAAATATTGCCAAATGATCCGGCCGGTTCCCTGGAAAATATCAAAACCGGAAAACTGGATGGTAATAGAGTAATCAGCATTTATCAGAATAATACATATATAAATAATGTAAAAAATCTTGGTACAGGTGTAGATGTATGGCCATCTGAATACAATGCAACCGATATAAGTAATGAAACAAAGTTGCTTGTTGGTGGAAAAATATATCTGGATGCTAATGGAAATCCAATTGAATCAGTTGATAATATTGGAACTGCAAATGAAACCTTACACTACCTTGAATCCAACGCAACATCAACCACAGGTGGATTTGCACCAGTTGACGGATATTTTGGAAATGGTTCTGAAAAACCCGCCATTAGCACTGATCCAAACACCTGGCCTGAGATTTGGCCTGATGTAAACTGGTTATCTGGCGAAAAATCCTGGAATGGGCGTAGAGGAAAAAATTATTTAAACGCCAATCAGGAAAGTTATTTTGTAGCAAATGATGCATCATATGATAAGCACATTGGGAAATACAAACCTCTTGCATCCGATAGTAATCGTGGCGGACTTGGACTACGTGTATCAACCAGATCAATGCAATGGAAACAATACCCAATGGACAATACAATTGTTTGGGAATACACAGTATCCAATGTATCGGATTACGATTTACCTGATATATTTATCGGACTCTATAGAGACAACTCTGTTGGTGGTGATGAATATTACAGCGGAGAGTTAATCAAAATTGATACATCTATTGCTGCAAGTTTTGAATGGGATGTCAATTTTATTCCTGTTGAAACACCAGATCATCCAGGTATCGTAGCATTAGTTGTTACTACAACGCCTACAAATGAAAACGATGGTATAGACAATGATGGTGATGGACTTATTGATGAAAGTAGAAACAATGACTTTGGATATGCAACTGTTGAAGAAGAAGGACTTGCTGATGTAGAAGCATTTAAAGAGTTCTATGGTTACAGTGATGGTGATTTGAAAAACACCTTCTATTTAGGTGATGAAGACCGTGACTGGCAAGACGGTGTTGACAATAATGGCAATGGAATTTATGAATATGGTTTTGATCTTCCAGGTGATGATTTAGGAAAAGATGGTATTGGACCTTATGACTTAGGTTATGAAGGACCTGATGAAGGTGAAGGTAATCATCAACCTGATCTTGGTGAACCAAATTTTGGTTATGTTGATATTGATGAAGGTGATATTATCGGTTTGAGAACTTTTGCCTACATGAATAAATCTACATTTGATGCAAACTATGGTATTGATAGAGAAGAAGATGTCATCAATTATCTAGAACAGGATAATCATGGAACAGAAACCAATGTTACATCTGATTATATTCAGTTGTTGTCAACTAAAAGTTTTGTTATCCAAAGAGAAAAAACAACCAGTTTTTCCTTCGCTGAAATACATTCTGCTGATCCATTAATGGGATTAAATGCAATTCCAAATGATGAGGATGCTCCTGATATATACAACAGAAAAGTAATCCTTGATGAAGTGATCAAACAGGATTTTCAGTATATGAAAAAACCGGTACAACCAATTGTAACCGCAACTGCAGAAGACGGTGAAATTACTTTGGTTTGGGATGATGTTGCTCGTGAATTTGATATACAACCATTCCTTGATAATGAAATCAATTTCGAAGGTTACAAAATCTATAAAGCCACTGATATTGAAATGAAAGATGCCAAAATCGTAACTGATGGTTATGGTACTCCAATCAAATATCGTCCGGTTGCTCAGTATGATCTTGTAAACGGAATTTCACAATATATCAAATATGGTGCAGACAGAGGAAGTGGATACTTCCTTGGAAGTGATGTCGGAATTAAAAACTATTTTATTGACACAAGTGTTAAAAATGGAGTTAAATACTACTATTTTGTCACTGCCTACAATACCGGGACATATAAAATTGGTAATGGTATTGCACCTCAGGAATCAGATTTCAATTCTGTCACCGGTGATTTTTCACCAAATGTTGTTGCTGTAACGCCACGTGTTCAAAGCCTTGGTTTTGAAAATGCAGATATTGAAATTTTGGATTGGAATACTTTTGGAAATGGATTTGTTCAACCTGAAGTATTTATCGACGCTAATATTAAACCCGGTCATACTTATAAAGCAATTTTCGAATCAGAAGAAGGCCCAGGTGGTGGTGTTGCTTCTTATGGACCAAAAGCATCTATTTTTCGTACTGATGGATTGAAAATTTATGATATTACTGATGTAACAGATGATTCTTCCAGCGGTACTTTAGTTTATTATGAAAATAATAAAAAATATAATGAAAAGAATTTCTATTTTGATCGCTATGATGCTGGTTTTTGGAACCATACTCCAGATGGGTGGGTGGTACTGGATACAGGAGAAATCCTTGAAACTGCAACATTTGATGGTTTAAAGTTGAAATTTGGTGTAGCTCATCAAACTGCAAAAATTAATCATTATGCAACTGGTTGGAAAACAGGCACAGCGCCACATAACCTTGAACTGCAAACAACCTGGGATAAACAATTCATGGCCTTTGATTATGATATTGTTTTTACTGGAAATGATAGTGAATACACCAGCAAATCTAATAATACCACAGTATATGACTTTGAAAATAAGAAAATTAATAACATTCTATTTGGACAGAGTTATAATTTCTACGTGCTTAATTGGTCTATTTTAGATTCTCTTGGAAACCCTGATACAGCTGATGTAGTTACCTGGGATAAAGATGGTAATGGAGAGTTTGATCCACTGGTTGATGCATATTTAATTGGGCATACTACTTTTTTTAAACGTGGTGGATGGAAATTTAATAGCACATTGTTAGCCGCCATTTTGGATTTTAATACTGCAACTTCTGTTGAAGAACTGCCTGAAACTGGTGATGTATTCACTATTCGTTGGATCAGACCATTTTTTGATGGAGATTATATTACTTTCAAAGTTAATGGCTATAAAAATGAGCAGGAAAATTTAATTGAAAATAACTTGGATAAAATCCGTGTTGTTCCAAATCCATACATTTTTACAAATTCAGGCGAAGAAAATTCTGACATTGCTAATTATGAACGTCGTATGATGTTTAATAATCTTCCAGAGAATTGTACAATAAAAATCTATACAATAACTGGTATGTTGATAAAAGAACTGAGAGTAACACCTGAATCTAAAAGTTCTATGTCGGAAGGACAGGTTCTTGATATTGGTAATGGGATTGCTTATTGGGATTTAACTAATAGAAAAGGACGCCAAGTAGCTCCAGGATATTATATATATCGTGTGAAGTCCGATTTAACAGGTGAAACCTATATGGATAAATTTGCTATTATTAAATAGCACAGGTGGTATTATGAAAAAATTATTATTGTTTTTGATATTAATATATGGATTAACATTCGCTCAACTGACAGTTCCCAATGATGGTGCAGGTGATCCTCGCCACCTAAAAAAGGGATTCATGGATGGTAACAGAGTGTATGTGCAATTCAAGAATACAACTGAACTTGGTGATTGTTGCAATAAAGGCTATCCCGTAGCCATTTGGCCAAACAATTATAATGCAACTAAATCACATGATGGGATTTGGTTTCAGATCGGTGCTGAGGTATTTATAGATACTTCAACTGGTGAAGTTGTCGATGATTTGGAAACAGCAAAGACTTCAGATAAGGTTGTTTCGCTTAAATTTGTTCAGACCAACACTAGAGAAGCTCTTGATGAACCGCCAGAAGGTGGATTTAAATATGGTTTGTATCCAACTGGTGGTTATCAAAGCCTCACAACAGAAACACCTGCAATGAGTGATAAACCGGATAGTTGGCCGGAAAATGGTTGGCCTGCAGTAGGCAAGTTTGGAAATGATACATTGATTTTCAAGGATAGCTGGAACGGAAGATTTGGACAGGATGTTTTTAAAGCAGATTTGTCTTGTTATTTCGTAGCCAACGATGCTCAGGACCTTGAAAAAATCAGAGAAGATCGTTTTGAAGGAATGAGATATTACCCTCGAGGAGAAAACTTCAAAATTGGTGATATTGATCCTTTTGTAACAGTACAAAATGGAAGCCCATGGGGTGGTATTGGTGTCAGGACTGCTGTCCGTGGATATCAATGGTCAAATCCACAGGCACAGGATGTTATTTTCTGGGAATACAATGTTACCAATATCTCTGACTATACATTACCCAATATGTATTTTGCTTATGAGGCTGATAACGCTGTAGGTGGAGAAGAATATATTGGTGCAGATGACAATGCCTATTATAAAATAGTTGAAGAAGTCAATATGTGTTTTGTTTGGGATCAGGATTTTGTATCTGTTGGTGGCGGAAAAGAACCGGGAGTCATCGGCTTTGCATTCCTTGAAAGTCCGGGAATTAATAATGATGGCGTTGACAATGATAATGACGGTATTATCGATGAAAAACGTGAAAATCTGGTTGTAAATGGTGAGTCAACAGTCGGTGCATATGACGGGATTTATGATTTAGAAAAGTTTGTAAATTACTTTGATTATGAAGATTTAACTGAAGAAGAACTATACAAAAAGTTAGATGGTCATTATGCTGCTGATGAAGACAAAGACTGGGAACCTTGGGTAGACCTGAATGGTAATGGTACTTTTGATATTGATTACCAGGAACCTATCGGTGATGATGTTGGTACAGATGGTATTGGACCTTATGATGTACTTTATACTGGGCCTGATGCCAATGGAACAGAAGCCAATGGCAAACCTGATTGTATCTTGGGGCTTGGATCAGAACCAAATTTTGGTACTACGGATGTTAATGAAACCGATCAATTAGGATTACAGAATTTTAATTATATCGGTGAAGATTTTAAATATAATGGTTGGGGGGCAGGAACTTTTGGTGCTATCGAAGATGAAAAAAACTTTGGAATGCATTATGAAAGAATTACTGCAATTGAACCAAGTGAAAAATACGATGATTCTCAGCCTCGTGGAATGAACTTCCACCACGCATTCAGTTCTGGAATGTTCAAGATGGATCCTGGTACAACTGAAAGAATGTCATTGGCTGAACTTCATTCATATGATCCTTTGGCTGGATTGGAATTGGCTGACCCACAAGCACCTGCTTTGACTAGATTGGCGGAAGTAACCAATAAAATTTATGAAGCAGATTATCGATTTGCACAACCACCTGTAATGCCTGCTCTGACAGCAGTTGCAGGTGATGGTAAGGTTTACTTATCATGGGATGCTCAATCAGAAGAACTTACCCGTGAAGTTATGCTTGGTAATATCAATGATTTCGAAGGATACAAACTATACCGTGCTTCTGACAAACAAATGTCTGATCCAATGGTAATCACTGATCTCAATGGTGGAACAGTATTCCGTAAACCAATATTTCAATGTGATATTGTCAATGATAAATATGGTCCTTCAAATTATGGTCTGGTAAATGGAACTGGTTATGATTTAGGAAGTAATTCCGGTATTGTACACAGTTTTATTGATTCCACCGTACAAAATGGAATTAAGTACTATTACGCTCTTGTAGCCTATGATTATGGTTTACCAAAAGTTGGTGATGGTATTAGCCCATCTGAAAACAAAATCATCATTCGTAAAAATGAATCTGAAGAAGTGATTGAAATTTCCAAAAATGTTGCTATTGTAACACCACATCAAAAAGCAGCAGGATATGTTCCTGCTGGTATTGCCAGTATAGAAGATAATTCCTTTGGAAATGGTTATGTTCTACCTGAAATCATGGTTGAGAAAAAAGTGATTGGTGACAAAGAATATAAAGTTAGTTTTCCCACAGTATCAGTAGATGTACCCAATGTGAAAAATGGTATTGTATATTGGAACACTGGAATTAAAATCCATAGTGGAGACAATCTGGTTTATGAAGAAAATTATCTGAATTATCCGGGACGAAATATTATGCCATTCAGAAGTGAATACAGTAATGGACAGAGTTATAGACTTTTCACCGGATCAGAAATTCAAACAGATATTTTTGATGGCTTAAGATTATCCTATTGTGTTCCATCATTTAACTATACTGTAGATACACTTGAATCTACCTGGAGAACAGGAGAAGGTCGAATCAATCTCTATATTGCTCCGGCAAAAGCAAGGTTTTTACCCTATGATTGTGAAATTATTTTTTCCAGCAATGATAACACACCAATAATCAATCATGGTGAAGTAATTGGCCTTGATGGAAATGCTTTAAATAGCGGAGAATTGATTTTTAATGCATCACTAAACCTTCATGTAAAAGACATGGATAATAGTGAAATACTTCCGGTTATTGTACATGATCTTAATGGCAATGGCAGTGTTGATTTAGATTCTGATAGATTTTTGGTTGGTGCTACATCTGATGATGGTCAAGGCTGGGCAGCCATGGCATTTGCTTTTGACTTTATTGGTACATCAACTGCTTCAGAAACCGATGACTCATATTTTGTGACTTTCAATCGTGGATTCAAAGCGGAAGATGAAATTGTATTTACGACCAATGCTTCAGAAGATGTCAATAAGAAGCAATTGGATAAAGAAATGGCCAAAATCAAAGTTGTACCAAATCCTTATGTAATTACCAATAACATGGAACCAAATGTTATGAACGAAGGATTTAATCAACGTCGAAGAATTCTATTCACAAATATTCCGGCACAGTGTGATATCAAAATCTACACTATTTCAGGATTGTTAGTGGATGAAATCGATGTTGATAACTCAGAAGAGACCAGCACAGACCTGGAATCCAACTCTGCTGCTAATGGAACTATAAAATGGGATGTCTTGACCAAAGAAGGTCTTGATGTCGCTGCGGGTTATTATATTTATCATGTGAAATCAAAAGTTACAGGAAAAGAAAAAGTGGGTAAATTTGCCATTATTAAATAAT
>Ga0070729_10005296_pt1 | contig 13410 bp, 12 predicted proteins | sample tdDd472_FD_66725 | JGI IMG/M metagenome (GOLD analysis project Ga0070729, IMG submission 66725) | Marine sediment microbial communities from the Atlantic coast under amendment with organic carbon and nitrate - tdDd47.2 | ecosystem: Environmental > Aquatic > Marine > Coastal > Sediment | place...
CAGACCGATGAGCAGGAGCTCGGCTTCACCTACGCCGAGGTCGATCGGTTGCTGGTCCACCTGGTGGATCAACGGTTGGGCACAAGACAACTGCACGCTCTGGGTTTCGCGCCGGAAATGGTCGACAAGGTGGCGAACAGGGTTCGGCGCATGCGGTTCAAACGGGTGGCGGCTCCGACGGCCGCTGTTCCCGGCCGAATCGATCCAGATGGAACTCAGGCCGACGACGACAGAGTCGGAGATGAGAACGCTGACTGGAAAGATGGAGGCTTCCATTGATTTCCGTACCGCTTCCGGAAATCGAGATTCCTAGCGGCGTGTGCCACTTCGTCGCCACACCCATTGGTAATCTGGGAGATGTGGGCTTGCGTGCCCTGGCCGTTCTCCAGGGTGTGGATGTCGTCTATGCCGAGGATACCCGGCACACCCGCCGGCTGTTGGATCGTTACGGTGTTCGTTGCCGGATGGTGCCATATCACGACCACAACAAGACCCGGGTCGTACCGGCGATCATCGCCGGTCTGCAAGCCGGGGCGAAGGTAGCAGTGGTCAGCGATGCCGGAATGCCCTGCGTTTCGGATCCGGGCTTCTCGTTGGTCAAGGCCCTCTTGGCTGCGGACCTGACCTGGACCGTCATCCCAGGCCCATCCAGCACATTGGCTGCCCTGGTTCTCTCGGGGTTTTCTCCTGACCGATTCCTCTTCGTGGGGTATCCTCCCCGCAAGAAGGGGCAGCGCCGAAAGTTTCTGGAGAACGCGCTGGCAGAGCCGGGGACCGTACTGATGCTGGAGTCGTGTCACCGGATCGTCTCTACCCTGGAGATACTGGCCGATCTGGCTCCGCGCCGTATACTGGCGGTGGCCAGGGAAATAACCAAATTGCACGAAGAGACCCTGCGAGGCTCAGCTGCCGAGTTGTTGACTATGATGACCGGCAAGCGCCTCAAGGGAGAGTTGGTACTGGTCCTGCAAGGTGCAGCGGCGAGCCCGTCGCGGGAGGAATGATGGATTTCACCCAGTTCAAATCGAATGCGCGGGGGCGGGTTCGACCCGTGGTCCTGGCCCTGGACCGATTGGGCATGACTCCGCTGGGGGTATCGATAACCGGTCTGGTGATCTGCGCCTTTTCGGGACTGATCATTGCCCGGGGAAGTCTCTTCTTCGGCGGATTGGTATTCCTCGTGGGTTCGGCATTCGACATGCTCGACGGGGACCTTGCTCGCCTGCAGGGTACGGTTTCCCGCCGGGGAGCGTTCCTGGACTCGTGTTTCGATCGCCTCGGCGAAGCCTTCCTGTTCGCCGGCCTGACCTGGTACTTCGCCGGTTTTGGCTACGGTGACCGGCTGATTCCCCTTCTGCTGATCACCGCTACGGTGGTCGGAAGTCTGACCACTAGTTACGTGAGAGCCCGGGCCGAAGGCGTGGGAGAAACCTGCAGTGTCGGCTGGCTGCAACGTACCGAACGGGTCATCCTGCTGACGGTGGGATTGCTACTGGGACGTTGGGCTCTCGTACCGATCCTCTGGTTCCTGGCCATTGCGACGCTGGCAACCACGGTCCAACGCATTGTCCACGTGGCGGCGAAACTGCCCGGATCGACGCCGGGAACAGCTCCCGAACCCGTTGTCGAGGAGCTCCCGGATTCTTCTCCCGAATCCCAGGTGCAGCCGGAAGCCGAGGATGATTCGTGACCGGAACAGCACGCACCGATGGTGGAAGTCGCGGTCTGCTGATCACGTTCGAAGGACCCGAAGGCAGCGGCAAGACCACGTTGATCAAGGGGATCGCCCGGCGGCTGGCCGAGGGCGGTGAAGAGCCACTGTTGCTCCGGGAACCCGGTGGTACGGCCATCGGCGAGCGGATCCGGAACATTTTACTTGATACGGCGTCTGAAGAGATGTGCGCCGAGACCGAGTTGCTGTTGATGGTCGCCAGTCGAGCCCAGCTGATCCGGCAAAAGATCGAGCCGGGATTGGCCGCAGGGATGATCATCCTGTGCGACCGCTTCGCTGATGCCTCGGTGGCGTACCAGGGGTTTGGTCGAGGATTGGGCGATAAAACCGTCCATACCCACAACCGACTGGCCCTCGGCGGAGTGGTCCCGGATCTGACGTTTCTCTGTTTGCTGCCCCCTGAAGAGGGCCAGTCCCGCCTCCGGGAGCGGACCACCGATCGCCTGGACCGAGAAACCGAGGAATTCCACCGCCGGGTCTACGAAGGTTATCAGGCCATGGCGGTTTCCGGGGAATTTCGTTTTAAAGTGATAGATGCCACCGCCTCACCGGAAGCGATGCTCGACTCGGCCCTGGCCCAGTTGAAGAGACTGGACCACGGCCTTCTAAAATACCTTTAACCAGGGCGCTCCTGCTGCGAAAACAAGGAGCAGGGGCTAGGCGCCGGGAATCCATCCCTGGCGGCCCCACCGGCGCCGTCGACAAAGGACAGAATATGACCAGATACCAATCCTCCAGCGCTCGCCGACGGATATTCGGACGTGGCCTGACTTGCGCATTTCTGCTGGCAGGGCTTCTGACAGTATTGCTGTCCAGTGTTGCCCACGGCCAGAACGATCCCTCGACGCGCCGCCAGGAGTTCTACGACAACCTGAAGATCCTGGGTGAAGTCTACGAGCGGGTCATCAACAAGTATGTTGACGAGGTACCTCCGCATGAGGTCCTGGAAGCCGGGATCAACGGCATGCTCGGCGTGCTCGATGAGCATTCCAACTACCTGCCGCCGGTCAATTACGAGGACCTGATGATGTCCACCGAAGGCGAATTCGGCGGACTGGGAATTACGATCAACATCCGCGACCACTATCCCACCGTGGTTTCTCCCATCGAAGGCACGCCGGCCTACTATATGGGTATACAGGGCGGCGACCAGATCATCGAGATCGAGGGTGAGCCCTGCAAGGACTTCACGAGCCGCGAAGCGGTCAAATTGCTGCGAGGCACTCCGGGTACCAAGGTAAACATCACCATTGCCCGCCCGGGCATGGAGGATCCCCTGCCGTTCACGATTACCCGCGACATCATCAAGATCGAGAGTGTGCCCTATGCGTTCATGATCGATGACATCGGCTACATCCGGATCCAGAACTTCGCTCGGACCACTGCCGACGAAGTGCGCACCAAGCTGGACCAGCTCACCGACGAGGGAATGCGGGGCCTGATCCTGGACCTGCGTTTCAACCCCGGCGGCCTGCTTGAAGCCGCCCGCGAGGTCAGCGAACTCTTCCTGGAGAAGGATCAACTGGTCGTATTCACCAAGGGCCGGGTCCGCGGCAGCAGCGTATCCTACTACAGCGAGCCGCGGGGCAAGGTCTACAACGAAGTTCCGGCCATCGTTATGATCAACGGCTCGTCGGCATCGGCGAGCGAGATCGTCGCTGCCGCCCTGCAGGACCACGACGCCGGACTGGTTGTCGGCAAGACCTCCTTCGGTAAGGGCTCCGTGCAGACCGTATTCCGTCTTGACGAGGATGAGGCCCTCAAATTGACCACGGCCCGCTACTACACCCCTTCGGGTCGGTCGATTCACAAGGACCGCTCTGCTGAACTCGACGGCGAATTGCCCGCGGATCATCCCGACGCCCTGGCCGCCGAGCCGGCCGAACAGGAAGTGCCCCGATTTGAGAAGGAGCAGTTCTTCACCGACAGTGGCCGCGTTATATACGGCGGGGGCGGGATCGCTCCCGACATCGAGATCGACCAGGACTTTCTGACCGACTTCGAGGTCGCCGTGGAGCGGGATGGCGCTTTGTTCGGGTTTGCCGTCGACTATGCGTCGCAGCATGATGCCGTACCGGATGACTTCACGGTCACCGATTCGGTGCTGCGTGACTTCAACGAATACCTGGCCGCTCGTGAGAATATCGACGAGTACCTGGAGGTGTTCGACCTGGCTCTCAGCGATTCGCTGGTGGATGCCAACAGCGACTTCCTGAGGAGGGGAATCCGCCGGGAGCTGGCGCGTCGCACGCAGACTCCCCAGGCTGCCTACCAGGTGGCTCTGGAAGCCGACACCCAGCTCCACGAAGCGCTGGATCTGTTCAAGAAGGGCGGCTCCCTGGCAGAGTTGCTGGCTCTGGCCGACGAGTGGAACGCCGAGCAGATGCGCCAGCTCGCCGCCGAGAGCAGTGCCCAGGCGGAGGAGAACGTTTCCAACTGACCTTTTCCGGAATCGACTACGCCTATGGCCCGTTTCACCCTGGAACGGGCCATTGCCGTATTGATCCGGTTGTGTACCCCGGAAGCACGGTGTAGGATCGGGGCAGGCTGTCGTCTGCCCATCGCGTGAAAGGAACTCGTCGATGTCTAGCGAGTTGATCGTCCTGGCCCGGGAGCTGGGGCCTGCGGCACCGGAGATACTGGACTTGACGGACCCTGCCCATCTGGGTCAAGCCCAGCGGGCCGCTGACCGGTTCCTGGCTGTCTCAACCAATACGAACGAGCTGCGGTTGCTGGAAGCCGCGCTGCTGGAGGAACGGGACGCTCATCCGCTGTTGATCCAGCTGGCGGCGAAGCTGGCGGTATCGCGTTCGGTGGTCTTGAATCTGGCCCAGCCGGCGCATGTCTCGATTGTCTTTGCGGTCTACCAGGAACACCAGCGGATCCTGACTCGGGAGCAACACCCCGGCGGCGAGGATTTCCTGGTCCGCAAGGTCGAGCAGCTCGATTGGTTGGTTGCCGGCTGCCCTGATATCACCTGGGATATGTTCGTCGTCGACGACGGCTGTCCCGATGGGAGTGGCCAGCTGGCCGAGGAGATCGCCGCTCGCCGGGGACTGGGCGAAAGGGTTCAAGTGCTTTATCTGGCCGAAGCCATCACCGAGGGGATGCCGGTCACGGCGCCGTTGACCGATCCGAGCCAGAGCCGCAAGGGTGGCTCCATCGCTCTGGGTCTCTGGAAGGCCACCCGGAATCTGCATCCTGGCCATGTTGCGGTGTTCACCGATGCGGATCTGTCTACTCATCTCGGCCAGGTCGGACTGTTGCTAGAGGGTGTTCTCGAGCGGGGCTACGATGCGGCCATCGGCTCGCGACGGGAACCCGCCTCGGTCGTGATCAAGCAGGGGGCACGCAACAACCGAGGCAAACTCTTCATCTACCTCTGGAAACGGGTGATCTCGATCCTGCCGGACGTAGTGGACACTCAGTGCGGATTCAAGGGGTTCCGGGCCGAGACCGTTCACGAGGTGGTGCAGGAGCTGCTCGAGAAGAAGTTCGCCTTCGATATCGAGCTGTTGATCAAGACCCGATTACATCGGGAAGACTCCATAGTCCGTGTGCCGGTAGCCTGGATCGACAGCGACGTCCTTTCGACAACCACGGATCTTCAGCCGTATCTACCCATGCTGAAGGCGATGGTGCAGATGTATCGCGTTTATCTGCCGCAGAACGCGTCCGCCGACCTGTTCGCAGAGTTCATCGTCGAACTGGATGATGCCGGATGGGAACGATTGCTGGAAAACATCCCTGCGGCAATCACCGATCGAGAGCCCGCCGATTTTGGCGATTTCGCCGGCGTTTCGGCGGCGGATCTGCGTGCTGCTGCCGAATAGTGCGAGCCACGTTCCGCAATGGTCAGGGCGCTGCTGCCGGAGTCGGCAACAGCGCCCTGAATCGTCGTGGTCCGGGTGCGGACCGTGGATCCGTGGTCCGCCGGATTCCCGATCAGACCCCTGCCTTGCGAATCAGGCTCGTGGCCGCGGCCACGACGCTGCCGACGTCGCTCAGGTTCGAGGGAATGATCATCGTGTTGTTCTCCTTGGCGAGCTTGCCGAATTCCTTGATGTAGTTCTCGGCTACCCGCAGGTTGACGGCGTCGGCACCCCCCGGCTCATTGATGGCGATGGCGATCTTGCGGATCCCTTCGGCGGTGGCGATGGCCACGAGCTCGATCTCCCGCGCCCGACCCTCGGCCTCGTTGATCCGCTTCTGCTTCTCGCCTTCGGAGTTCCGGATAGACTCCTGCTTGGTACCCTCGGCGACGTTGATCTTGGCCTGGCGTTCGCCCTCGGATTCGGCGATGGTGGCCCGCTTTTCCCGTTCGGCGCGCATCTGCTTCTCGAGAGCATCGCGTACCGTCTGGGGTGGGTGGATATTCTTGATCTCATAGCGAGTGATCTTGACGCCCCACGGGTCCGACGCCTTGTCTACCGCCTCGATGATGGAGTGGTTGATCTTCACTCGCTCCTCGAAGGTCCGGTCCAGTTCCAGCTTGCCGATCTCCGAACGCATCGTCGTCTGCGAGAGCTGGGTTGCGGCGAAGAGGAAATTCTCGATGCCGTAACTGGCCTTGACCGGGTCGATAACCTGCAGGTACAGCACGCCATCTACTTCGACGGCGATATTGTCCTTCGTGATACAGGTCTGCGGCGGTACATCGACGGCCACTTCCTTGAGCGAATGCTTGTAGCCGATCCGATCCATGAACGGGGTCAGGATGTGGAATCCGGCGTTGAGGGTTCGCGAGTACTTGCCCAGGCGCTCGACTATGTAGGCCTTCTTCTGGGGCACGATTCGCGTGGTATTCATCAGCGTGATCAGGATCAACGCGGCAATACCTGCAGCTATGATGGTTCCGGTCATGTCTTGCCTCCTCGTTTCGCTGTTCCGGTTTGCGACGGCTCTCCCTGCCTGCGAACCGGGTGCGAGTATGGTCTATTCCGGTCGGATCTTCAGTGTGATGCCATCGGCGGCGACAATGACGGCTCGACTGCCAGCGGCAATGAACTCGTCGGAACGGGCGCTCCAGGCGGCTCCCTTGTACTCCACCTTGCCGGTATTCTGGCCCGGCTCGACGTCGACCATTACGGTCACCTTCTGCCCGGCCATATCGTCGATGTTCTGCTCCGGGCTCTGGTCATCGCCCACATAGCCGAAGAGGCGCGCGCGGAACCAGCGTCTGAGAACCACCAGCAGTAATACCGAGCTGATCGCGAACGTCAGCAGCTGGCTGCCCCAGCCGGCCGTCAAACCGAGCCAGATCGTGAGGGTCGTGATCCAGGCGCCCAGGCCGAAGAAGACCAGAATCACGCCTGGCAACATGAACTCGGACAGGATCAAGGCAAGTCCGATCAGGAACCAGATCAGAATCGGGCTGAAGGTCATGGCAGTCTCCTTTGCTGACTCTCAGGACGGCAAGTGTTTCCGTCAGCGCAGTTAACCAGTAGGGATCAGGTTTATTCAATACAAAAACAGCGGCCGCTTCCCGGGGAGCGGCCGCTGTATCGATCGATGGTGGCAGGAACGATGCGGAGTCGGGTCAGCAACCCACCTTCGTATTATTCAGGCAATGTTCATCCAGCAGTCCCACAAGCTCGGCGAATTTGGGTTTGGAGATGTAGGCGTCGGCACCGACATCGTCGCACTTCATGGCGATCTGGTCATTGATCAGCGACGAGAACATGATCACGGGTACGTCCTTGATCTGCAGCGACTCCTTGATATTGCGGCAGAGCGCCAGACCATCCATCTGCGGCATCTCGATGTCGCTGATGACCGCACCCAGATAATCTCCCACGGGTACACCCGCGGACTGAGCCTGCTGGTGAAGATTCATGACGCGATCATAGCATTCCTGTCCATTGGCGAACGATTCCACCTGCAGATAATTGCCCCGTGCCAATTCGCTTTCGACCTTCTCCCGGATAACAGCGGAGTCTTCCGCCAGGTAGATTCGCAGCGCGGCCCGCGCTTCGTAGTTCGGGTGGGTCGGATCCGATTCGACCTCGTCCTGCAGCTGTCCCTTGGGCAGGATCTCGGTGACGACTTTCTCCATGTCCACGATCAGGATCTCCCGGCCTTCGATGTTCATCGAGCCAGTGAACTTGCTGTCGGAAGAGCTGAGAAAGGCACTCATGGGATTGATTGCTTCCCAGGAGATGCGATGAATCCGGTTGACTCCATCGACGAGGAAGGCGGTTTTCAGGTCATTGAATTCCATCACGAGGACGAGCTTGTTGTTCACCGCTTCGCGCTCGGAACGCGACTTCTGTGCGGCCTCGTCGTTGCTGGCATCGTAGTCCTCGATCTCGGGCGCGTCGTCCTCGGTGACGACCAGGTCCTCATCGACGACTTCATCGACGGCCGCAGCGATTTCCTGCTCCCGGCTGCTCTGGACTTCGTCCTGCATCTCGCGGGTCAGATCCACCAGGGTGATGCAGCTGTCGCGGAAAAGGAGGGTACCTACAACCGAAGGATGGGCCAGCTGGATGTTGGTGACCCTGGACGGATCGAACTGCTCGATGGCCTGGATCTTCAACACATTGACGCCGAACGGTTGTCCGTCCAGTACGAACTCTAGGATCTCGACCTCGTTCGTGCCCGATTCGAGCAGGATTCCGTCGTTCGCCATTGTTTTCACGCCTTTCCGGGAGTTCGTAACTCAACCCACGAGGTTCAGTTTGTGCATGACGTCCTCCAGCAGGAAGCCGTCGTCACCGGACAGATTCAGAAACCTGAATCCGGCCTTGAAAAAGTTGGGATTCGTGTCCTGGTTACACCAGACAGCTTCGGCTTCCACCACCACGTCGGTCTGGTCACGAATGATGACTGGCAAGATCACTCGCATTCTGAGTCGCGCGCCCGGTTGCACCGGATTGTCCGTCACGAGCATCAGGCCGTCGGCAGTGATATCGACGACACGGCCCAGTGAACGTCCGGTATCGGCGTCGAGGGCTTTGACCAGATGCGGCGTGTTGCGGCGCGGTCGCTTGCGATGGTTGTGCATGCGGTTCCTCCCTGGGTACATCTTGACCATAGATTATTCGACCGCCGCCCTGGTTTCTTAAGGATCTATTTAAGGGACCTGGCGACATACCATGGGATTGGGCTGGGGGACCCGAAGTTGCTCCGATCCGGCGGCGTGTGTATGATGCGGGGCGGATCTCGCCTCCAGCGGAATCTCCGTATCCTCTCCAGGCAGGAGTTCTCATGACAGACAGGTTCTCCATAGGCGTCGAGTCCGAAGTCGGTCGGCTGCGTGGCGTGGTGTTGCACGATCCGGGCCCGGAAGTGGCAAACATGACACCGGAAACGGCAGAACGCGCCCTGTACAGCGATATTCTCAATCTGGAGGTGGCGGCCAACGAGTATGCCCAACTGCGTGGCGTATTGGAACGCCGGAGCCGGGTGTTCCAGGTAAGGCGGCTACTGGAGGAGATCCTGGACAACGACCGGGTGAGAGGCGGATTGGTCGGCCGGATCTGTGATGCAGAGGGTGTTCCCGAAGTGGCTGAAGCGCTGGCGGATCTGGAACCCGACGAATTGGCCGGCGTACTCATCGAGGGTGTGACCATGGTCAAGGACAACCTGTCACGCTTTCTCAGCAAGGATCGCTACTCCCTGCCCCCGCTACACAATTTCTTCTTCACCAGGGATTCGGCGGTGACGGTCCGGGATCGGATCCTGGTGTCGCGGATGGCCAATCGCGTGCGGGGTCGTGAGACGCGGATCATGGAGGCCATCTTCGACTACCATCCCCTGTTCAATGCGCGCACGGTGAATCCGGGCCGCCTGGGGGCTGGAGGAGCCGATGTGACGATTGAAGGCGGCGACATCCTGGTAGCGGGGCCGGATATCCTGGTCATCGGCATCGGAGCCCGCACCTCGTGCAAGGCGGTGGATTTCCTCATCGAACGCTTCAAGGAGCAGGGGCGTAAGCAGCATATCGTCGTTCAGAAGCTGCCTCAGACTCCCGAGTCGTTCATCCACCTGGACATGGTCTTCACCCTGCTGGACGTCGACTGTTGCATGGTTTTCGAACCGGTTATCATGCAGACACACCGCTACGATACGGTGCACATCCACATCGAGGGGGGGGAAGTGGTTTCCATCCTCGAGGAGGACACCCTGCTGTCGGCCCTGGGTAAACTGGGACTGGAACTGCGGCCGGTATTCTGCGGAGGGCGGAAGGATCACTGGATCCAGGAGCGGGAGCAATGGCACAGCGGCGCTAATTTCTTCGCACTGGGCCCGGGCCAGATCATCGGATACGGGCGGAATACCCACACGATCGACGAACTGGCCTCGGCTGGTTTCGAAGTGGTGCCGGCAAGTGATGTTGTAGCCGGCAACGCGGACCTGGACGGTATAGGACGTTGCGTCGTGACGATCGACGGCTCCGAGCTGGCTCGAGGTGGTGGCGGGTGCCGTTGCATGACGATGCCGTTGGGTCGGGATCCGCTCTAACAGGCGAGGTCGGCTAGGAGATTCAGTCCAGTAGCTGCTCGACCGCTTCGAGCATCTCTTCGTTGGTGAAGGGTTTGCGCATGGTCTTGTCGGCGCCCAGAAGCCGGGCGGAGTGGAGGTAGTTCTCCGGTTCGGCCCTACCCCCGCCGGAGATGGCGATGACCTTCAGGGAGGTGTTGTTGCGCCTCAGATCCATGATGGTCTCGATGCCGTCCTTCTCGGGCATGATGATGTCCGTGATGACCAGGTCCGCCGGCTCGGCATGGTACAGCTCGACACCGTCCTTGCCGTTGGTAGCGGCGACGACGTCGTAACCCGCTCGCGACAGGACGCTTTCCAGATAGTCCCGCACTTCGTTGTCATCCTCGATGATGAGTATCCTGGACAAAACGACTGCCTCCCGTGGTCCTCGGTGGTCCTAGCCCAGCTCGTCAAGCAGTTCGCCGACGGCGGCGAGGAATTCACTGTTGTCGAATGGCTTGCGAAAGATCCTGTCAGCGCCGCACAACTGGGCGGCTTTCAGGTAGTTGTCCTTGCCGTCGCGACTGCCACCCGAAATGGCGATGATCTTCTGGTCGGGAAACTCCCGGTGCAATTCGACGATTGTTTCGAGGCCTTCCTGGCCTGGCATGATCAGGTCCGTGACGACCAGATCCGGCTTGTTCGTGCGATAGAGGTGAATCCCCTCGCGTCCGTCGGCAGCTTCGATCACCGCATGTCCCGCCCGAACCAGCAGCGACTGCAGCAACTGGCGAACTTCAGGATCGTCTTCGATGATCAGTATCCGGGCCATTCTCCTCACTGCCTCCTCGCACGGCGGAACTCGCCATAACCCTGTTTACAGTAGCTCTCAGATCGTCTCCGCCAAACGGTTTTCGTATAACGCCGTGGACTGTCGGATGATCGATGGCCAGATCTCCGGGTTGGTCGCCGACTCCGGTGATGATGATCACCGGGAGGCCAAGTCTGATCTCAGCCAGTTTGTCGGCTAGCTGCAATCCTGTCAATCTCGGCATCGTCAGATCGGTGATCACCAGATCGTAATTGCTGGGGTGGAGCATCAACTCCGTCAATGCGGCCGCCCCGTCTGTCAGGGAGGTGACCTGATGCCCCTGCTTCTCCAACAGGGCCTTGCCAATGGCGGCGATATCCTCCTCGTCGTCGACGAAAAGGATGCGGTACCCGTGATCCTCGGTGGCCTGGGACGTCGTCTGCTCGTCAACAACCGACTCGAGGCCCGGCAGATAAACCGTTACGGTCGTGCCCACGCCCGGTTGGCTCTCTACCTGGATGGCTCCGTAGTGGGCTGTGACGATTCCGTGCACGACCGAGAGACCAAGTCCGGTTCCCTTACCGACATCCTTGGTCGTAAAGAACGGGTCGAAGAGGCGGTCCAGGGTTTCGGGATTCATGCCGCAACCCGAGTCGCTGACCGTCAAGACCACCAGATCTTGATTCAAAAGGTGTCTGGGCAAGCTTGAGGGAGCCAGGGCGCCGGCCAGGGGAAACAGCTCGATCTCCAGGGTACCGCCTTCGACCTCCATGGCATGATAGGCGTTGGTCGCCAAATTCATGACCGCCTGGTTGATCTGAGAGGGGTCCGCGGAAATCTCGCCGCAATTTTCGTCGATGGTTGCCATGATCTCGATGGTCGAGGGCATGGAGGGCCGTAGCAGATTCACCGCCTCGGCGACGATGGGGCCGGGGGCTACGGGCTGCCGCTCCTGTTCCTCGCGCCGGCTGAACAGCAGGATTCGTTGCACGAGTTCCTTACCGCGGCCCGTGGCTTTCAGCACCCGGTCCAGATCGGCGGCCAACGTGCCTTCAGCCGGGCAATCTTCTCTCGCGAGGGTGGTGAAGCCCATGATCGCCTGGAGGATGTTGTTGAAGTCGTGGGCGATTCCGCCGGCGAGAGCGCCGAGAGCTTCCATCTTCTGGGCCTGACGCAGCTGCGTTTCCTTGGTTTCGCTTTCCAGGCGCGAATGGAGGATGGGTGCGATATATCCCGCCAGGGATTCCAGGAAAGCCTGCTCACTCGAGGTGTAGTCGGTGGCCCGATCCGCGCACATCACCATGCCAATGACCTGTTCGTGAATCACGATGGGAACCGCTAGCAGGGAGTGCAGCGAATGGTGCTGGGAATCGACCGATATCGGGCCCTCGCGGCGGATGGATTCCCGCCGGGCCAAGGCCCGTGACAGCTGGCCGTCGAGGGTCTGCTCCGGGAACTCCTCGCTGTCGGTGCTCAATGAGAGCGACGCCAATCCGGCTGGGTGGCCTGCCTTGATACTCACGCCCCCGTCGGAATCGACGACCCCGAATAGCCCCGCCGGGCTGCTGCTGGCTTCGCAGATCACCTCCAGAATGTCGCGATAGGTGTCGCGCCCCGGATGAGTCAGAAAGACCTCTGCAATCCGATTTCGGATCTCCAGAGCCAGTTCAGCCTCCTTGCGGGCCGTGATATTCCGATGGGTGCCGGTCATTCTTGCGGGCTGTCCGTGCTGGTCCCGGGCCACCACTTTTCCCCGATCCAGCACCCACAGGTAGTGACCGTCTTTGTGGCGCAAACGCACTTCCGCATCGTAAACCGGACTTTCGCCCTTGAGATGGGCGGCGACCCTGGCCGCGGCTTGAGCGTGATCCTCGGGATGGACCAGGGTCAACCAGGCGGACTTGTCCGGCTGCACCTCTTCCAGGGCGTAGCCCAGCATCTCGGCCCAGGCCTGGTTGTAGACCATGGAGCCGGTGGGGATGTCCCAGTCCCAGACGCCGTCACGGGCAGCGTCCAGGGCCAACTGCAGGCGCTCTCGACTGGCCAGCAGGTCACGTCGTGTTTCCATCTGGTCGGTGATGTCACGCATGAAAGTGAGCAGGGCGTCACCACCCTCATACTCGACGAGCGCCGTCGAAACCACCACGTCGGTTTCCATGCCGCCACCGCGCAAGACCCGAATCTCGGCCAGGGGCGAGGGCCGGCCGGTGGCCAAGACCTCGGCCAGTCGCCGGCGCGACTCCTCATGATAATCGGGGTGCACGAGGGAGAGGATCCTTGTTTTCCTCAGATCGGCAAGATCGGCCACGCCCAAAAAAGCGAGGGTCGCTTCGTTGGCATACAGTGGCATTTCATCGCGATGTACGACCAGAAAGTCGGGAAAGGATTCGACCAGGGACTGGTAGTTCTCCCTGGTCTTGTCATGGGAGCGCCGAATCGT
>Ga0070729_10005298_pt1 | contig 13409 bp, 13 predicted proteins | sample tdDd472_FD_66725 | JGI IMG/M metagenome (GOLD analysis project Ga0070729, IMG submission 66725) | Marine sediment microbial communities from the Atlantic coast under amendment with organic carbon and nitrate - tdDd47.2 | ecosystem: Environmental > Aquatic > Marine > Coastal > Sediment | place...
AGGTGGCACACCTTGCCGCCGGAGGCATTGTTTTTTGTTTTTTCCGGCCTTCTACCAAACGCCTGGAATCAGACAGCGGGTCCTCACCTGCCACGGTGGGTAGGCATCGGGGAACCGCCCTTTAAGTTCGAGATCCTCCACCCGTGCCTGTCGAGCAAGGCCGACGATGGCTGCCAGGAGAATCCCAAGACCTTCCACATCCGGCAGGATACCGGTAAACCCGATGATAAGGATCAGGTCGCCAAGGTACATCGGGTGGCGCACCCAGGGAAAGAGGCCGCCCTTGGTCACCAGTCGATCAGGCAGAGCAAGGGAGGCATTGCCAACTTTAAGCAAACGGTAATGCCACAGATGGATGCCGGCGCCTGTCAGGGCAAGGGCCTGGCAGAGAAACATGGGCACAAAGGACGGAAGGGGCAGAAGGCTCCCACCCGCTGCGATGACCCAGAAGGGGCGAGCCACAGCAAGAAGCGTGGCCGCCACCTTGATCATCCACCAGAGGGGTGGGGTCGTCTTTGAATGGAAGGGTTCGGTCATACGGCACCTCAGGTGTCTGGGTTCCCGACCGTATCAAAAGAGAAAGAGAGCTACTGCTGGACCAGCTTAAGGTTCACCTTCTGTTTAAGGATGGCCTCGGCGATGGAGCGGAACTGAGGGGTGTAGTCGGAAACAAAAAATCGATCGCAGCCGGTGTTCCCGCCTTTGTCGCGCCATTCGGGGTGCGACTCGACGTATTCCTTGACCTGATCGGCCACGGCGGCTCCGGAGTTGATGATGGTCACACGCTTCCCCGCCTTCTCCTTGATGATGGACTCCAGCATGGGGTAGTGGGTGCACCCTAGGATCAGGGTATCGATCTGGCGGACCCTCAAGGGGTGGATATAGCTTTTGACGATACGCCGGGTTTCCGGTCGGTTGAACCACCCCTCTTCCACAAGGGGAACAAGAAGGGGGCAGGCATTTGAGTGGACCGTTGCCGAAGGAAGCATCTCCTTAATGCGGTTTTCGTACACACCGCTGGCAATGGTTCCCCGGGTACCGATGACGCCGATCTGCCCTTTTTTCGAGGCAGCAAGGGCCTGCTTCACGGCAGGGTTCACCACTTCAAACACGGGAACGTCAAACGCGTCACGAATGGCCTGGGGGGCCACACTGGAAGCCGTGTTGCATCCCACCACGATCATCTCCGCACCCATATCAAGAAGAAAGCGGGTATTCTCCAGGCTGTAGCGAACCACGGTTTCGCGGCTCTTGCTGCCGTAAGGGGTGCGGGCGGTATCGCCAAAGTAGATCATGTCGTGACCGGGAAGGGCCTGTTTCAGAGCACGGCAGGTGGTAAGCCCTCCGATGCCCGAGTCAAAGATACCAATCATAATAAAAAGATGCCTGTGTAAGGTAAAGGCCGAACCGTTACGATGTCATAATCGCTCGGCAAAGGTTGTGAATTAAACACCGTTTGGTATACTCCGCGGCAAGGTGAACCACCTTGAAAGCTGGTTGCCGCTATGGGTTGTCCCTTTTTTCTCGGGTCGAATCGAAGCGGCTTATACCCAATGAAACCCTAAGTTGAGATCTTTAGCGAAGCTTTTTGAACCAACAACCAAGACCTGTTTATCAAACCCTCTATTTCAAATCCGGCAAAGGTTTGGCCCTCGGCAGGGCCGCCGGAGGCTAAGCATCAAGGAGCCCCCATGCAGATGAACCAGAAGATTTTCACCCTCGCCCTCTCCACGGAAACCATCTCCTGCTACCTTCTCCTCACCGGCCTGGCAGACCAGAATCTGCCCCTTGACCGCAGTGAAGTGGAAAAACTCTGGACAGGAGAGGCAAAAGAGCTTGATACGGCCCTTGAAGAGTTGCAGGAGAGGGGAATCATCGCCCTTCCCGCAACCCAGGACACACCGTTACGCCTTCTTCCCGCTGAGATGTGGAGAGATTGAGCCCTTTTCATTGCGGGCCTCATCCAGCTTATCGATCTCGCCCCTGACAATGCGGCGTACCTCGTCATGGGGAACCCCCGTGCGAATCCCTTCGCAGGCGTCGGCCATGAGGTCCCAGTTGGAAGGGGCCCTTTCCACAGCATCAATAAACGGCCAGGCACAGCACATACGGGGTTTCACCGTATGGATGGAGCAATTGTCCCGAAAAAAGACACAACGTCCGTCCTCACCCAGGGCAATCACCGGCATCCCGTCCACCATCTGGCAGTACGTCTCGATGAATTCATCCCGGCTCACCCCGATATGGGAGGCAATGCGCTCCACATCCTCCGGCGTCATGTAGGTGCCACCAAATCCGGTGCAACACTCACCACACTGGGTGCACTGAAAAATATCGTCGCTTGTCATGGTACTATGTGTCATGTCGCGTCTCCATGGCCCGTTTCAGGGTCACCTGATCCACATATTTCAAATCCCCACCCATGGGAACCCCCGAGGCTATGCGGGTCACCCGAACCTGCAGGCGGTGCAGTTTTTCCGCAATAAATGCCGCCGTGGCCTCACCTTCCACATTGGTCCCCGTGGCTAAAATCACTTCCGTGGGCCCTTCGGTCTCCACCCGCCTCAGAAGCTCGGCGATGCGCAGGTCATCGGGCCCGATATCGTCCATGGGGGATAAGGCCCCCTGAAGGATATGATAGGTCCCCGTGTACCCGCCTGATTTCTCAATGGCCGCCATGTCTGCCGGTTTTTCCACCACACAGATGCGCGAGTGATCGCGCCCCATGTTGGAGCAAACCGGGCAGTGCTCCTCTTCGGACAGAGCAAAACATCGCCTGCAAAGCCGCACACGCCTCTTCACTTCGGCGATGCTTCCTGCCAGGAGATCTGCTTCACGATGCGAGGTTTTCAGAATGTGAAGGGCCAGTCTTTCGGCACTCTTTCGACCGATACCGGGCAAACGGGCGAGATTGTCGATGAGCTGCTTCAGCGAGGCTGGATAGTGATTCATGGTGGACCTGGGAATGGGTGCAAACCAAAACGCAAGCAGCCCCTGAACCGCACCCAGAGTCAGATAACTCCGGCGGTCAGAGGCAACAAAGCGGTGTCAAAAAAACCTACATAAGGCCGGGGATGTTCATACCGCCGGTCACTTTGCTCATCTTTTCGTTGACGATCTTGCCAACCTTGGTCAGCGCGTCGTTCACTGCGGCAGTGACCATATCCTGGAGGATCTCCACATCTTCGGGATCCACAGCCTCGGGGTTGATGGTCACGGAAAGTACATGCTGCTTGCCATTGGCCACAGCCTTCACCATGCCGCCGCCTGCGGTGCCTTCAGCGGTATACTGATCCATCTCGCCCTGAAGCTTCATCATCTTGGCTTGCATCTTCTGGGCCTGCTTCATCATGTTACCCATGTTTTTCATGGTCTTCCTCCTTAATGATGTTAACATCCACCTTGCCCCCGAAGACCCGGATGGCCTCGTGGATTACGGGGTGATCCTTCGCCTCTTTGATAAGGCGATCGTTCCCCTGGCGCGCCCCGGCAGGGGCCTCTTCGCCGGCAATGATGGTGTGTAGGGTCACGTCCATGTCAGATCCGAACCAGGCCCGGACCTCCTCTTCCAGCTCCAATTTCTTTCCGTTATTCAAGCGTGCCACGGAAAAACGGGAGGCGGTGATTTCGATCTCAATACTCTTTCCCGCCACTTTTTTCAAGGCGCTTTTGGCGAGGTGAGGGGCCATGCTAGGCCTGTTTTTTCGAAGCGCCTCGAGAAATTTCGACCATGCCGTCTCCAGTGTATCCGAAGGATTCCACGAAGGCATGGGTTTCTTTTGCACCTCAGAAGCCACAGCAGCGGGCTGAGCCGCCATCTCACGGGGAGGCTCGGGATGAACAGGGGGCTGTTGCGGTACCACCTGCTCCGGTGCCACGGACGCCGTTGGAGGCACTGGAGTCGCCGCAGGGGCGGGCTGGGGTGCCGGTATTTCCTGGGCCTGAGGGGCTGCGGTGTAATCTTCCCTGGTTTCAGAGACCCCCGAACCGTTCAGGGGCCTCACCGTAGGGGGGACAGCGCCACCCCCCGATTTCTGCAGGGTGTCTATCTTTCGAATCAGGGTATCGATGGAGAGGGCATCCGGCACCTGGAGAATCTTGATAAGGGCAAGCTCCATGGCCATTTTGGGTGCGGCAGCATACCGAACCGCCGGCTCCTCTGCCAGAAGCACCTCCAGGGACTTGGTAAGAAACCCCCGGGTGGACGCCTGGGCCATGGCACCCAAGGCTCTCACCTCACCCTCGGGCAGGTCCAGCACACCGGGACCGGCCACCTCCATCACCAGGAGGTTTCTCAAAGTCTGGGTGAGGCTTGAAAAAAGACGCCGCAAATCGTTGCCCTGGGTATAGAAACGGTTCACGGCCGAAAGAGCTGCTCCGCCGTCACGCCGGATCAGGGCATCCACCAATGCAAGGACATCGCTCTTCTCCACCGCCCCAAGGGTAGTCAACACCGACTCATGGGTCACGCTTCCATCGACTGCGCTGCCGATAATCTGGTCGAGGATACTCAAAGAGTCCCGAACGGAGCCACCGGCCTCCACGGTAATGAGGTCCAGACTCTCGTAGGGAACGGAGACCTCTTCAAGCCCGCACAGTTTTTCAAGGTGCCCTTTCAGGTCCTGGTGTGAAACACGCCGCAGGTCATGTCGCTGGCAGCGTGACAGAATGGTCACCGGAATCTTATGCACTTCGGTGGTGGCAAACATGAACAGCACATGGGGCGGAGGCTCCTCCAAAGTCTTGAGGAGTGCGTTGAATGCCGCCATGCTGAGCATGTGCACCTCGTCGATAATATAGATCTTGAAGGGGCTGTATACCGGCATGTAGCTGACGTTGCTTCGAAGCTCCCGGACCTGCTCCACACTGTTGTTGGAGGCACCGTCGATTTCAAAGACATCGGCCGAGCTGCCCTGGGTAATCTCCCGGCAGGAGCGGCAGTTGTTGCAAGGGTGTGGGGATCCGGTTTCCCGCCTGCCTGAACAGTTCATGGCCTTGGCGAGAATACGCGCCACCGTTGTTTTTCCTGTACCCCGAGGGCCGGAAAAGAGAATGGCGTGTGCGACACGATCGGCGGAAATGGCGTGGGACAGTGTGGTGGTGACATGGGACTGGCCCACCACATCTTCGAAAAGCTGGGGTCTGTATTTTCGGGCAAGGACAAGATAGGACATGGTGATCGGTTCTCCCTGCCGGCCGAAGACCGGTTCCGAACCGGAACACGGACAAGGCGCCGGCGTGTCATCTGATCAGCCGCGGCCTGGGTGCCGCTTTAAAGCCCCCTCTTGATGGGGGTTCACTATGAGGGATGACGTCATAAAAAAGTCGACGCTGCGCACGCTCTGCAAAACCGCTGAGGGCCGCGCAGAGCAAAGGGCCAAAAACAAAAAAACAGGCGCCCCACTTCCGAATTGAAAGGACGTGGTGAAAACCTGTTCTTATTAGCCTGCTCCTTATTTTATAAGGGGTGTGGCGGAGAGGGAGAGATTCGAACTCTCGGTACCTGTTACAGCACACACGCTTTCCAGGCGTGCACCTTCAGCCACTCGGTCACCTCTCCGCATTTCAAACCCTTATACCAGCATCCCGCTTTCCAGACAAGCTTTCCAACAGGAAGTTGTTGTCCGTTGCGTTTGGGATACTGCTTCAAAAGCGAGAGAAGATTTACGCCATCCCCCACTCATTGTCAAGGGGTTTTCTCACACTTTTCAGGGGCCCCTCAAAAGAGACGTCCGGCGCCCCCAGCCCCAGCCCGCAAGGCATCATCACAACACACCGGTTTCATTCAAAAGAGCCCCAGGCTCCCTGAAGACAACCCGTCATTCAAAAAACCGAGCACACACACAGAGGGTGTTGGTTCAGGCTTATTGAAGCCCGATTGGTGCCCTTGCCAAGACGGCGGCCACACAAAAAAACACCGCCTGCGGCTTGAGCTCGGAGATGGTTCCCTGCCCACCCGGCCCTGCAACGAAAACAAGAAAAAGCTCAAATTCAGCCCTAAAATCTACCCTGGCACCCGTTCACACCAAAAAGCATCCGGCGGCAAGGTGGCAAAGCCACTGAATCGAACTACCTTGAGGGCAGATTATTAAACCCTCTCTTTCAGATCTGGCAAAAGTTTACCCCCCGGCAGAGCCGCCGGAGGCAGGCTGAGCAGTTACCAAAAATAACACGGGTGTTTTATTTGTTGATCCACAAGCCCATCGCTGAGCCCGGCTTCACGGCTGTTCACCTTACAGCCCCTCATGCCCCCCGATCGACATAATTGGGACCGGCCACCATCAGGTTGTTGGGCATGACAGACTGGATGGTCTCCATCTTGCTGCCAAAGAGAATATCCCGGATCAGGCCATGGCCATAGGCCCCCAGAAGCAGAAGGCTGTCATGGGGCACCTCATAGAGATTCTCTTCAAATTTCCCACCGAAAAAGAGAAGCCAGTCGTCGACGTAGCGCTCCATATCGTCACCAAGGCCATTTTCCCTGATCACCTTCTCATAATCATCCCGGGTCTTGCGACCTTCGACCTGGGTAAAGAGACGCACCTTCATGCCGGTCTTTCGAGCAATACGAAAGCCAAGGTGAAGGGCATTCACCGCATTGGCAGAGCCCCCGAAAAAAACCGTGATGCTGTTCCACTTACGGAACGACGGGCTGGTAATAAGGACAGGAAAATGGGCCGACTGGATAATGCGCCGAACCCTCGACCCGATGTGTCCCAGCCCGATTTTGCTGGTGAGGTCACTGATGCTGCGGGGACAACACATAAAATCAAAGTCTACGGGGATATCCGGCAGGGTGGATGCCGTGAAGTTCTTCGGTTTGTAGAACCCCGGATCAAGCCCTTCCGCCTCAGCAAGGGCCTTGGCATGTTTTTCTGAGGTTTCCGGAGCGGTCAGGTAGGACCCGTCAAGATCCACCTGCACCACATCCTTTTCAAAGTACATCAGAAACTTGGTGTGCTTGGGGACATAAACCACCGGCGCCACCCCCATGAGGGTGCAGAAATAAATGGACTGAAGAAAGGTTTCACGTCCGGTGGGCGTGTTTCGAAAAATGTGAAAAAGTTGAGTATCCATAACTCTCCTGCCCGTATTAAGGGTTGTCGGTGGTTTGCACCATGAGCTCTTTTCGGTACTTATCAAGAAGTGTCGCCTTGGAGATCATGCCCACAAAACGGCGATTCACCACCAGGGGCATGCTGAAAAGCCCTTCGGTATCCATCGTATTCAACACGGCTGCCAGCTCGTCCCCGTAGGAGATGAACTTCACGTTGCGATCCATAATCTGCTCCACCACCACAGCATCGTACATGATGGTGTCAAAGAGATAGGGTCGCACCTTGTTCAGGTCCACCATCCCGAGAAAGGCCCTGCTTGCGGAGTCCTCCACGGGAAAATGGTTGCGGGTCGACCTCTTCACCACCCCCACGAATTCCCGGAGGGTCATCTGAGGCGTCACAACCAGGCAATCTTTTTCGATGAGTTCCCCCAGGGAGAGGTCGTTAAGCACACGGGCGTCGGTGCCGGGACGCAATAGCTGCCCGCGGTCCACAAGATCTTTCATATAAAAGGAGGCCGACTCAAAATAGTGGCAGATGGTGGTGGAGACAGCAGAGACAACAATAAGAGGAAGGATCACCTCGTAACCACCGGTGATCTGAACAATCAAAAAGATGGCGGTAAGGGGTGCCTGAAGGATCCCGGCTATAAGCCCGGCCATACCGAGAAGCGCAAAACACCCTTCGCCCACCAGGGGTATGGAAGGCCAAAGAAAGGTGACGCCACGATAGAAGGCCAGACCGGTAAAACTCCCCACCACGAGGGATGGGGCAAATATTCCACCGGAACCACCCCAGCCAAGGGTCAGGGACGTGGCCAGAATCTTGGCAAAAATGGCGATGGCCGCCAGCTGGAACGCCCCGCTGTAGGCCCCGACGATCATCTCGCGGATGGCGTGGTAGCCCTCCCCTTGAACGTCAGGAAAGAGAAGCCCCAAAAGCCCCACCAGGCAACCACCAATGGCAGCCCGCCCCCACTTGGGAAGCTTGACCCCGTCGGAGACGTGGTGCATGGATCGCAAGGCACGGGTCAGCAGAATCGAAAACAGCGCCGTGGCCAGCCCAAGCCCTGCCGCGGCAACGGTGTCGGCCACGCCGATATCAAAGCCACCGTGGCTGAAGGCGATCTGGTTGCCGTTAAAAAAACGACTCACCTCGGTTCCCGCCACCGCAGCAATGGCCACAGGCACAATATTGACGGTGGACCATGAGCCAAGAACCACCTCAAGCACGAAGACAAGACCGGCGATGGGAGCATTGAAAATGGAAGCGATGGCACCTGCTGCGCCGCACCCCACCAGGGTCACGCGCTGACGGTCGTTAAGCTTAAACAGTTTGGCGATATTGGACCCGATGGCCGCCCCGCTCATAACCACAGGGGCCTCAGGACCTGCCGAGCCGCCACTTCCGATGGTCAGGCAACTGGAGATCAGGCGCGAGATACTGGAGCGCAGACGAAGCAGTCCCCCATACCGGGAGACGGCATAAATCACCTCCGGCACACCATGGCCGGCACCCTCCTTCATCACATAATCGAGAAAAATGGCCGAAAGGGCCGCACCGACCCCAGGCAGAATAAAGGCCCAGGGGTAATCCCTCAGGTGATGCACAAAATCGAGCATCGCCTCCAGGCTGTGATTCAAGGCCAACGCCGCCAAACCACTTGCAATACCAACCACCGCACCCATAACCATCAAGATCAACCGATCATCCGGCTGGATACGCGGCAACTTTGACGGCAGACTGCTCAGTCCTTTCAACATGTTGAAAAGATCCCTAAAAATTTTGGACGCGCCTTGCACACAGGCAAAACGCATTCCGGTTTCATGACGCAAAACGGCCCTGAAAACGCTCGACCCGGTCACTCCATCCCACCCTTTTCGGTTTTCACCTGGGAGTGCCATGAAGTCTCCGGGTCAGGAGTCTTCCTGACTGAACCTTACCGAATGCCGGCAGCAAGCCGACACAGCCGGACTAACAGATTACCTACCCATTGTAAAGAGAGCGACTCTCCGCCCCTTGGGTTACCCCCACATTGTACACCCTGGCATCAAAGCTTCGCTTCAAACTCAGCAACCTTTTCCAGCAGGGACGCCTCGCTTGGAACCCCGTCCAGAAAACGAAGAAACGCAGGCTCACGCACACAAAATGAAATTCTCGACAACAACTGGAGATGGGTACCCACATCGGGGCTCAACATCAAAAACAACACACGCACCGGCATGTCATCCACCGCACCGAAATCAACGGGGTGCTTTAAAAAGACAGTGGTAATGGAGGGCGCGCCACATGAGTCCATGGGCGTTCGAGGGTGAGGAAGGGCCACGCCTCGCCCCACCCCTGTGGAGGCAAGCTCTTCCCTCTCCAGGAGCAGGTGGTAAAGCGACTCCCGCCCGTCCTCGTCAATGCCCTTCACGGAGGCTGTCATGCCGCGAAGAGTGGACGGAACATCCCCCCCTTCAAGGTCGTAAACCACGCCACCACGGGCCATGGCACCGGAAAGGGTCACCGCTTCCTGTGCCGCGCCAACCACAGAGGCGGGCTCTTCAAGGACGAAGGACGTGTTGTGTTTTCCCGCCCAGTTTTTCAAGGTCGCATATCCGAAAGAGCACTCCATGCCACTCTTCTTCACCGGAATGCGCCCCTGTCGAATCCAACGTTCCAGGGTATCCCGCGGTAAATCCAGGGCATGGGCAAGCTCATCAAGTTTCAGTTTCATATCCATCACCACAAAAATCGTAAGAAAAAGGCCTTACCGGCACAAAGGGCTTCAAAGCCCCCGCGATATTTTGAAAACTTTGTATTCTATCCGATAGAAATTGAGAGTTCAACCGCAATCATGGCAAGCCCGCTTTCCATGGAGCACACGGCTGTGCCATGGATCTCGTGAGAAAATGAGAATTCAGGGAGATTAAGACAGAAGGGGTGGTAACTGATCAGCCCGACAAAAAAGGCCTCCGGCGGCAAGGTGTGCCACCCTGAAAGCTGGTTGCCGGAGGAACGACTAAGCTGAATGGTTATGATAAGGACGAACAAATATGGTGCCGACCGCTTAGCGATAAAGCCCGCCACCCAGGGCCCGGGCAATGTAGGTGCGCTCGTAGGTGATCTCCACGCGCCTGTTCTTGGCCCGCCCCTCCGGGGTCATGTTGTCGGCAACCGGGCGGTAATGGGCAAATCCCTGGGCCTTTAACTGGGTGGGGTCTATCCCCATGGAGATAAGAAATCGCACCACGCTTGTGGCTCGACCGGTGGAGAGCTCCCAATTGGAGGAATCCCCCTGAGTGTGCATGGGCATGGCGTCCGTGTGTCCGGACACGGTGACAGGGTAATGAAACTGGGCAAGAACCATGGCCACCTTCTCCATGACGATGCGGCCATCTTCTGAAAGCCGTGATTCTCCGGGCCCGAAAATAACCATATCGGCAATGGTGATCACGGCACCGTCCTCGGTCTCTTCCACGCGGACCTGCCCCCCCAGCTTGTTGAACATGATCAGCTCACGGACATCGCTGACGATCTCCTCCATCTCCTTTTGAACCATCCCGCCCAGCTCATCCACGGCATGGTCCTGGGGTTCACTGGAGTCGCTGTCGGAATTCATCCGCAGCCCCTCCCGGGTGCCGGTCTCAGGGACTTCCTGAACACCCAGAGCCGACTTCAAGGACTGCACAAGCTCCTTGAAGGTCTCCTCCTGGATGGTACTCATGGCAAAAAGCAGAACAAAAAAGCACATAAGAAGCGTGACCAGATCGGCAAAGGTGGCCATCCATTCAGGCGCACCACCCTTCTCGTCATCATCGCCACCAATGGAGGCAGGGGGGGTCAGGGCCGGGGCCGCGTCTTCGTCCATGGTGCCGGAGTTGTTCTCATCAGCCATGACCTACTCCTCTTTTGCAGATTTGGCGCCACCAGTGAGATAGACATTGAGCTTGTCTTCCATGAGCCTTGGGTGCTCTCCCTCACGAATGGAGACAACCCCTTCGTAAAGCAGGGTCATGTTCATGATCTCCTCTTCACTCCTGAGCTTCAGCTTGTCCGACATGGGAATAAAAAAGAGGTTGGCAAGGAGGGCGCCATAAAAAGTGGTAATCATGGCCACCGCCATTTTCGGCCCGATGGAGGATGGGTCATCAAGGTTGGCAAGCATCTGCACCAGACCGATCAGGGTACCCACCATCCCAAATGCCGGGGCATAAGCCCCCATGGAGGAGAGGACCGAGTAACCGAGCTTGTGCTCCCGTGACGTCAGCTCCATCTTTTTTTGCATCACCGCGGCGATATCTGAGGTTTTCACCCCGTCCACGGTCATCTGAAGGGCCGTTTTCAGGTAGGGGTCTTCGGTGCTGTTGATGTCCGCTTCGATGGAAAGAAGCCCGCCTTTCCGGGCTTTATTGGAAATCTCAACGAGGGTTTTAATGAGATCTTCGGGCTTCTCGATCTTGAACATAAAGACCTTGACCACGGTCTTGAAGACACCGAGAAACTCCTTGAGGGGGTAGGCAATCATGGCAGCTGCAATGGTGCCGCCAAATACAATCATGACAGACGGCATGTTCCAGAACAGCATCAGGCTGCTGCCGAGGAGAATACACGCCACCGTAAAGCCAACACCTGAAATAACACCTATTATCGAAGCCAGATCCATATCTGCACCAACCTAACCCTTTATAAATACAGTCTCTTCCAGGGAATCGATCCGGTTGTAGCGTGCGATCTGCCTGATGTACTCTTCCGTCAGAATCGTATTTTCCGGCAAAAGCATGGCGCCCTTTGCGGTAAAGATGGCTGAGGCGAGAACCATTCCAGGCTTCACATCAAACACACTCATCTCTACGTGGTCACCGGCTTCTGTTTCAGGCTTTCGTCCCAGACACTTTCGCAAACAGTGTACAACCTTGGGATCGAATCGCGTCCCTGCTTCTTCTTCCAGCCTGTCGAGACGATCTCCCTCACTGCCACCATCCGGCCATGCCGAAAGATTTTCATAAGCATCGGCCACGGCAATGATCCGCGAGGCAAGGGGAATGGCGTCTTTTTTGACCCCCCGGGGTGTTCCGCTTCCATCGAGATACTCAAACAGATGCTGAACAATCCGTGCGGTCTCTTCCAGCCCCTCCACCTTGGCCAGCATGGCTGCGGCCCGGGCAGGATGTTGGGAAAGAAAATCAGCTTCGGATTCGGTGTAATCCAGGGGGTTTTTCCCCGCCAGCGCATCCGAAACAAAAAGCAGTCCCAACTCGTGGAGCCTTGAAGCTCGCTCCAGGGCTTGAAGCGTCTCGCCTTCAACCCCCATCTCCCCCGCAATGGATACGGCCAGATTCGCCACATCTGCACCATGCCCCCGTTTGAATCCTGTCCTTGCGTCCAGCGCATGCACCAGCATGCCAACACAGGTGTCCAGGGTTCGTGAGGCCAGGGCGCCCATGGCGTCGGCCCGCTCCACCGCTTTCTGCCGTTCATCCACCAGAGAGGCCACCTGCTTGAGGGCACCGGAGAGTGCGTCCCGTTCGCCGGCGAGTTCTTCCTTGAGCTCTGCCAGCGTGGCCTCCATCGCATCGCGGCTTTGGAGTTCGTCCTGTAAAAAATTATCGGCGCAGTCCGCCCTATCCTTTAGCCCTTTTATCCGCAGCAGGGTTCCGATCCGGGCAACAAGTTCATCACGGGAAAAGGGTTTCACAAGGTACTCATCGGCACCGGCACCAAGCCCGGCAACCACGTCCGCCGGCTCCACGTCTATCCCCGAAACCAGCATGAAGATAACGTCTTTCAGCTCTTCGAATGCCCGAACCCTTCGGCAGAACTCCAGGCCATCCATGCCGGGCATGGCCACATCGCTGATGATGAGATCCGGCTTGAATGCAAGGGCGATCTCCAGCCCCTCTTCGGCATTTTCTGCCGTTTTCAGGCTGTAGTCTTCCCCTTCAAGAAACCGGGTATAGATCTGTATGAGATCCTGATCATCGTCCACATAAAGAATTTTTGCCGTATCCATGTTTTCCATCTCTTCCGCCTTTGTCCCGAAGAAAAAATCGGGTACAACCCCCTTTTTTCGCCTCGACCCTGGTAATCATCCGTTTCGGCTCGCAGAGACCATCTCGACAAAGACACCCTCAACGCCGGCCTGCATTCCGCTCAGCGCCATAGCCTCCAGGCGCATACCACAGATCATTGAGCGACAGATCTGACCCTTGCAGCCCCTGCCCCAACATACAGGATAAACCGCCCTGCATGCCTGACCTACTCCCGAATGCATCCATTGTGATCGGCCGAAACAGCCACGAAGTTAAAGCCATTCTCTTTTTTTCTCTGCCAGGCCTTCCGGCGAAGCAACACCGAACCCACCATATA
>Ga0070729_10005302_pt1 | contig 13398 bp, 10 predicted proteins | sample tdDd472_FD_66725 | JGI IMG/M metagenome (GOLD analysis project Ga0070729, IMG submission 66725) | Marine sediment microbial communities from the Atlantic coast under amendment with organic carbon and nitrate - tdDd47.2 | ecosystem: Environmental > Aquatic > Marine > Coastal > Sediment | place...
ACCTTGCCGAATGTTTCAGCGATCATGCCCATATCCGAACGCCCGCGCTGAATGCGAATTTGAGCGGCTTCGACGCTCATGCGGATGATGTTCATGGGCTGGTTCAATTCGTGCGTAATGCCCGACGCCATTTCGCCGATGGTCGCCATTTTCGACGACTGCACCAAAAGCGATTCGGCGCGTTTGCGTTCGTTCATTTCCCCTTCCAATTCGCGCGTGCGCTGCTCAAGCTCGGCAGTGCGCTCACGCACCCGCTGTTCGAGCTTGTCATGGGCATTCTTGAGTTCGCGCTCCGCACGTTTGCGCTCGGTCACATCACGCACGATCGCCATGGCGATACGCCGCCCACCGGACTGCATGAAGTTGAGGCTGATATCCACGGGAATTTCAACACCATCGCTGTTCAAGGCGTAAATGTTGGCGCTCTCACCAATCGGGCGCGTGGCCATCCTGGAAAACGCGGATTCGCGAATTCCGACATGACCGTGGCGGAAGCGACTGGGAATCAGGTCTTCGACACCCATGGTTAAAAGATCTTCGTGGGCATAGCCGAACAGCTCCACGGCGCGGTCGTTGACTCCCAAGATATTTCCAGAGCTGTCGATATGTAAAATCGCATCGGGTGCCTGACGCAATAACATCGCCAATTCATCGCGCACCTCGCTGAGATTCTGATTGGTGTCCATGATTCGACGCAGAAACAAAATCAATGTCAGGCCCAACAACACGATGACCGGCACCACGGCCATCAATACCCACACCATCGATGTGGCCGCTTCCATGGCTTTGGAGATCTCTTTCTCGGCCAAGCGAGAACGGGTCAAAAAGGAATGGTTCAATTCCGCAATCGCGGCAAGCGCCGAGGCATCGTTGACCTGGACCAAGGTATCAACCTCGATCGAAGACAAGCCCCGCTCAAATGCCTCCGCCGCAGTGGGCAGGGCTGAAGAATATTTGTCGAAGATTGCGCGCAACGTCACCAACGCATTTTTTTCCTCGTCGGTGATAACGTAACTGTCGAGTTTGTTCAGCGCGTCATAGACTGCGTCACGATTGACAATCAACAACGCGACATAACCCACATCGCGGCGCAAAATGTAGTTCTTGAAGTTATGAATGAACCCGCCATAGCCCATCTGGCGGGTGATATCGTTCAAAAGCCGCCCGCCTTCCGTAGCGCTTTCGTTGTAAATCGCCCAGCGTTCCTCAACCTCGTTGATGCGCTGGATCGACTGCACGCCGTACAGCACGATCACGCCCACCACGCTGGCGGTGATTGCTGCAATCAAAATAGCTCTACGCCGAAAACCTGTGTGCCGTCTGGCCAATTGCACGCCGGGTCCCCCTGAATTCAAGGTGGGCAAGTCAGCCCGTTGAATCTATTGTAGGAACCTCTTCCCCCTTCTGACAAGAAACAACGTCTTTACACCATGTCCGGGCGGGATAAAGTGTCGTTGATCACACCAATGCGGACGATGAGGGAGCGATGGAGCTACGGTTTACAGTCTGGGAATTCGTGCGCCTCATGGTGCATTTGGAAGATGCGGATACGTTGCCCCCTGCCGCGCAGGATCTGCGCGACGCTTGGCGCGACATTTGGACATCTTTGGATGAGGAATTGGCGCGCCTGGCCGAAGAAGACTTCGACGCCTACAGCACCATGATGATGGACCAGGATGTGGTGATCGAAGACGCGACCCTCGATCATGCCCATGCGGCGGCCGGGGCACTGACAGATGTCATGAACGTAATGGACGCCGCCATTGCCCAGGGGAGCGGCCCGGGAGGCGATGACGAACAGCTGCAGAGCCTCAAGTTTGAACGTCGAGAATTGCGTCAGTTGGCGCGCAAGCTCAGCCGCCTGGGCAGTAGTGCCGATGCTTAAGCATTGGCTTTGTCCTCACCCTCATCCTCGCCATCGTCCAAACCAAATGCGACGATGCCGCCGGACCCCGACAAATGGTGTGTTTCCAAGACCCCCGTCATGGCGCGGGCCTTGATCGCGGCCCATTCCATCTTCGCCGCCGCGTTGGTGTGCCCGCTTTCCCCAGCCTGTTCGGCCAAAATGCGCATGCCCCCTTCCAGCATCGCGAAGGCGTGCGACAGCGGTAGGGCTTGGTCTTGGTCGAACTCGAACCCGCAGGTCGCCTCGAACGCGTCGGCCAACTCCAAGAACAATTCGCCGGTGTGCGCCAAATCACCCGGATCGACATCCGGCTCCACATCCGTGAGGCGTTCGGCCAGATAGCGCACGATGGCGGCGAAAACCTGGGCTTCGGCCTTGGCGCCGTCTTCGAGGGTGCCACCTTCGGGTGGGTTATTGTCTTGATCGTCCATAGCGTTGGTCCGTATAAGGGGGCATGAATTCATCATACCGATAAATTGAGGCGTCCTCGGCACCATATACACAATACCGGGTGTTTCAACAGCCCCTTCGCAAAGGCGAATTTTGTGAACGAACAAATAATCACGCCGCTGGATGTCACGTACCGCCCGGTCTGGCAGCCTGAAACCACAATTGTCGATTTGTTTTACGCACGCCCCATCTTACGCGGCGAAGACGGTGAAGAACTTGCAGGGCGCATGCCGCTGACACGCCAACCGACCGTGGACGCGACCATGGCGACGCAGGTCAAATACCTCAATCAAGCTTTTCAGGCCTTGCACATGCGCTTCGAACGCGGTGAGCGCTTTCGCATGGCCGTGCGTATCAACTCCGTGGCGCTGGCGACCAACGAAGCCGCCTCCGAAGTGACGGAGACCTTCCGCATTCTCAACAAGGATGAACGCGCGCACATCGTGCCGGTGATCACCGACTTTCCCAAAAGCTTGTCCCTCAACACCTTGGACGAGATCACCATTCCCTTGATGGCGTTTTTCGAGACCTGGATCGCCCAGCCGGAAAAAGAGCAATCGGATTTCACGCCGTTTGCCAACCTGAACTACGCCGGTGTGTGTCTGAATTTGGAAGACAAGGCTATGCCCTTGAAATTGGCCGGTCAGGTTTTGCAGTTGTTTGTTCAGCGCGCCTCGCACCGCCGGTTGCCGGTCTGGGTTTTGGGCCTGCCGACGCAAGAAATGGCCAACGTGGCACGCATCAGCGGTGCAAACTTCCTATCCGGCCGCTATATGGATATGGACGCCATGTCCCCCGGCCCGATCCTAGAAGACGCTCAGCCCTTCATGGTGTGATCAGATCACGCCCGCATCACGCAACCGGGTAAGATCGTCCTCATCCAACCTCAACAGTTCTTTCAACACAGCATCGCTGTGCTGGCCCAAACCGGGGGCGGATCGGCGATAGCTGACCGGCGTCGCCGACAGTTTCATCGGGCTGCCGATCTGACGCGCCGTGGCGCGTGGATCGCTTTCGTGGGGCAAGTCCACCACCATACCCCGGTGACGGATTTGCGGATCGGCGAAGACTTCGGCCAGATCGTTGACCGGGCCGCACGGCACGCCAAGCTGTGCCAAACCGTCCAACCAATGGGCCTTGGATTTTTGCGCAACAGCCGCTTGGATCAGGGGGATTAAATCGTCGCGATGTTTGACTCGGTCGTTGTTGGTGGCAAAGCGCGCATCCTTTGCCGCCGCGTTCAATCCGGCAAAAGTGCAAAAGCGTTGAAACTGCGCATCGTTGCCCACCGCCAAGATGATATAGCCGTCGGTGGCCGCAAAGGCCTGATAGGGAACGATGTTGGGATGTGCGTTGCCACGCCGTTGGGGCACTTGGCCGGTGGTCAGGTAATCAAGTCCCTGGTTGATCAGCCATGCCGCCTGGGTGTCGAGCAGCGCCATATCAATATACTGACCCTCACCCGTCTGGTCGCGATGGCGTAGCGCCGCCAAGATCGCCGTTGCCGCGTACATGCCGCACATCACATCCGCGATCGCCACGCCGGTCTTCATCGGCGTGCCGCCCGGCTCACCAGTCAGGCTCATGATGCCGCCCATGCCCTGGATCATGAAGTCGTAGCCCGCGCGCGCCGCATACGGCCCGTCTTGACCAAAACCGGTGATGGAACAATAGACGAGCCCCGGATTGTCGGTCTTCAGGTCATCGTAGCTCAGCCCATATTTGGCCAAGCCGCCGACTTTATAGTTTTCCACCAAGATATTCGATTGGGCCGCCAGTTGGCGCACCAGCGCCGCACCGTCCGGCTGGCTGATGTCGATGGTCACGGAGCGTTTATTACGGTTGGCGGACACGAAGTAGGCGCTTTCCCCCGACGGGCTGCCGTCACCATCTGGAACGTAATTCGGCCCCCAATGGCGCGTGTCGTCGCCCGCGCCGGGACGCTCCACCTTGATCACATCCGCGCCCAAATCGCCCAGCATCTGCGTACAAAACGGCCCCGCCAAAATGCGCGTAAGATCGAGCACCCGCACGCCGCTCAACGCACCGACCGTCTCTTGCGATGAAGCCTCAAACTTGGGTGAATCCGGTTTGCTCATGACCCCATCATGGCCGGGCACGAGCTCAGGAGCAATACGCGATCCGGTGTGGCAGAGACTTGGGGTGCGTTTATATTCCGGGTCCAGCATTGAAACTCGTCATGAAAGTTACAACATTCACAAAATCCATCTTAACGTGCATACGAATGCAGCGATCCGAAGGAGAAAGCCATGCGTACCGTGTTCTTCGCCACAGCCATACTACTGTGTGCTTCCACTATTTATTTCACGTCTGATGTACGCCCCGCGTTCGCGGCATGCTCCATCGAATGCACCGAGACCGACGACGACGGGAAGTGCACCAAGTTGGAAAAGGTGTGTACGGGTACAACACCCGACCCTCGCACGCCGGGCGGCGGAACCCACGTCTCGCCCCCCAGCACGGATTGCTATGAGTGCATCGAAAACTATCCCAATGGCACCTGCAAAAAAACCCGCAAGGTCACGTGCTAGAGGACGTTCACACTGATACCAGGGCGGGACACCAAACATGTGGGGAAAGGCAACGGCTGTTCATGAACGCCCTTCACTCTACCCCAGGTATTGCTCAACCTCGACATCATCAATTTGGCTGGGCGGCAGGAAACGCTCGGCATATCTCTGGTATGCGCCGGATTTGAGGAACAAATCGAACAGGTCCGGATCTATGTGACCGTTCTGCTTGAAGATGTGAAGTATGCGCAAAGACTCCGACAGGGGCTTGGCCTTTTTATACGGTCGGTCGGCCGCCGTCAGGGCTTCGAAAATATCGGCGATGGCCATAATCCGCGCAGGGATCGACAGTTCCTCCCCGGTCAATTTACGGGGATATCCGGAACCATCAAGCGCCTCGTGATGTGTGCCGGCATATTCCGGAACCCGGGACAATTGTTTTGGGAACGGCAGGCGTTCCAACATCACGATCGTCTGCACGATATGCTCGTTGACCTTAAACCGCTCCTCATTGCTCAGTGTCCCGCGACTGATGGACAAATTGCTCACCTCTCCATAATCAAAGAGATTTTTCGGAATTTGCACCTTAAAACCAAATTGCTCGAACAATGAGTGCGTCCCATCATCGCGGGGCACAACATGATAGGCGGCGTTTTGAAGCAGATTCTCGGTCACGGGAAGCTCATCTGGGGAGCCGCTATGGCGTTTCAATTCGGCCACTGACAGGCCGAGCCGATTGTCGAAGTTACGCTGCCATGGCGTGTCCGCTATCACCTCCAGGCGCGCAACATCTTCCGGCGTTATGAATTCGCCACCAATATTGCACCTGGCGACGAAGGCAAAATCAGCTATCAATTGCTGCTTGCGATCGTCATACCGCCGTGCGGCGTCTTCTGGGTTTTCGCCATCCATAACAGCTTTCAATTTATCGATTTCTGCATCGCGCAGCAGAACCTCGAAGCGCGTGCGCACCTCATGAATGCGGTTATAAATGGTTTCCAACTTGGTTGCTTTGTCAACGACGTGTTCCGGCGTCGTGACCTTTCCGCAGTCATGCAACAGAGCGCCAATGCGGAACTCGCGCCATTCCTCTTCCGTGTCGAAATGGAAATCGGCAAAGGGGCCATCATCGCTCTGCGACGCTTCTTCGGCCAACATCATCGCCAACTCGGGAACGCGTGCGCAATGGCCGCCAGTGTAGGGACTCTTTGCATCGATGGCGCCTGCAATAAATTCGATGAGAGAATCCATAAAGTGCTCGTTCGCGCTTAACAGGTTTCTGTTTTCCAGAGCCGTTGCCGCTTGGGCGGCCAGGGCCTCGGCGAAAACCTGGATTTCCGCAGAGAACGGGATCGGACCTTCCCCGTCCGCCCCTCGGGCATTGATCAATTGCAAGGCCCCGATCACGTCTCCGCCCCGCGGCTTCAAAGGAATCGTGATGAACGACTGTGAACGATAGCCCGTTTGAGCGTCAAACGCCTGGGTGCCGGAAAAATCAAACCTTGTGCTGTCATAGGCATCCGTGATGTTGACCGTTTTGCGTTCGTGAACGCAATGACTGACGACGTTCTTATAATTGGGCGCACCGCTGTCGTCAAACAAAGGGACCGCGGGAAGGCTCAACGAACCCTCGCTTTCGCTATCGAGGTGCAGATCCAACCGGTCATTGTGAAAGATTCGAAACTCTAGCGACCGGTTTTTGCCAATAATGTAAAGCGTCCCCCCTTCAGCTCGTGAGATCTCTTTGGCACCGACCACAATCATATCCATCAGCCGGTCGGCATGATATTCATCCGACATGGCGATGCCCAATTCGACGAGACGAGACAATTTTTCTTCGGCAATTTCCAATTCCGTTGTGCGTTTCTGAAGACTGACCTTCATCGAGATAAACGCACGGCCCAATTCATAAAATTCAATGATCCGCGATTCGAGAAACGGCTTGCCTGTAAAATCGAGCGTTCTGATCCGGTTCGCATCTGCGGCCAATTCACTGATCACCCGGCTCATTTTAATCGACAGGAAAAAGGCCACCGGCAGAAACACGGCCAAGCTGATTGCCATGATGATGAAAATATGTGTCTGCATTCGAACGATATGAGAAACAAAATCAGCCATCGGCGCGATAACGGCGATATGGAAAAAGCGACCGCCTGCAGGCCATTTGTCGTGACGGATCAGGTACCCCTTCCAGTTGGAATTTTCGTTTCCGGCGCGGCCCTCTGACTGGGCCTTGATGGCCCCGCTCAAAATTTGCAGCGCGGGAGAACGCATGCTTTCCAATTGCGCCAACTCGGCGTGCGGCCCTAAATTCGCCGACATGCTCAGGATTCGGCCGTCTTCGTCAAATAAGACCATGCCGCCGTGATCCGAAATTTCGATTTCAGAGACGAACGTCTCCAGCCCACCCAGCGTAATGTCCGCACCAAACACGCCGTTTTTGGCGTCGATGCGCTTCGACGCCGTGATGCCCAACTCCTGCAAGGAATAAAAAACGTACGGCCTGGATAATTGCACGGCATCGGGATGGTCCATCGCACCCGTGTACCACCTTCGAATTCGGGGATCGTATTCGAATACGGCCTCAACGTGTTCGCCAATCAGGTTTTGCCCGGCATCGAGAAAACTCCAAGACTGAACCCATTGCGGATGCGCGCCGATGCCTGCTGTTGGCGCCGTTTTATCTTGCGCCACAATGGCGCGAACAATCCAGCGCGTGCCGGCGGGCGCTTTGTGGGCCGCAATAACATTTTCATCCCCCTTTGCCGAAATTACCTGCACAAAACGCCCATCTTCAAACCCGTAGTATAGAGAATAGAGCGCCGGTCGTTCCGCCAAGGCCGTCAATAAAAATTGAAGGACGGGGGCACCCAGGACGGTGGGGGGCAGAAGTGACGCCTGGGTTTGGGTCGCGCCGAGTTTGGCGAGGACCATCGTATCGCCAATCAGGTCGTCGAGTTGTTGACGGGCGCTTTGCGTCGCCCCACTGAAAAGCTGTGCGGCATTTTCCTCAGCCGTGCGCGAACTCGTAAACCAGACGTTCCCCAGGGACGAGACCGTTAAAACGGCAACGACGACCAACAGCGCCGAAATAATGGTCACTCGAAAAGGAACGCGAAACTGCATGTTACCCCCCTTGCAGACGAGGCACTGTCACCACGATAAGTATACTATTCAAAGAAGAATAAGAAAGACCGTTTCTTTTTAGACAGTTAGCACGATGAGATATCGGTCAAAGACCGTCGCCACATATCTAAGGTCAGGACCTATCCGGGCATCATAAGAATGGAGAAAATATGAGATTTTATGGGAACCCGACTGGATAAGGCGAGGGCATCAAACCCGCGCGTCAACTTGGCAAGCTCACACGCCGTGGGGGTCATCCTCCAACTCCCGGACGCGATGCCATTTGGCATCACATCTGCCCTTTCTTGGCAGTCTCCGCCACACACTTCGACGACGGTCAGGCTTTCGCCGAGTGCTTATGCTTTCCGTAAACGTTTGGTCATGAACGTATTATTATTTTTGTAAATATTATTCATTATTTATTAGATGTAAATAATGAATAATAAAATCTTACCATTATCATATAACTTGATTTTATTTTTATATTAACTATACTTAATACGTCGGCAAATCATTGCCGACCTTTCTGAAAGGCATGAATTATGTCCTTTAAATCGTTTTCTTCTGCACAGAACACCCCCAACAAAGACAAGTCTGTCGAAAAGGCCAAAAACGCCCCAGCAAACGATACGTCACACCCCAAGTCTGCCAAAGCATCAACCGATAGCGCACCTTCTTCAAAGTCATAATGTTGGAAGAGGAGGTCCCGCCCCTCCTTGCCTCCCCCTTGTTGTTGGATGCGGCCAGCGTTCGAAAATGGGCATGAGTGCCCACCAAGCGGCCGGTCTAATGGTCGTCACAGATGACGAAGCTCATGACGATGTCCGCCAGGCCAATTTGGATCAAATTTTCAGCGGCATTGATCTTGATTTCAACGCATGCGTCCTGTTTCAAACAGGCGCAGCGCATTTGAGCGCATCAGCGACGTTGCAATCCCGGCAATAAAGGCCCCCGCAACAAAGGGGACGCAACTTCTCAAATCATTATTTCAGAAACGATCCATTTTGATGATCAAGCCCCCCTTATCCATAAGGATCAAATGATGCCGGATACAAAACACACCTTTGCACATGCTTTGCGGGCTCTGGCCTTGCAGGCTCTGGGCGTCATGATAATTTTGGCCGCACTTCCCAGCGCAGCATTTTCCGATAACCGTCCCTTGAGCGTGCCCGACAACGCCCACAAAAAAAGTTACGGCGGCGGTTGGCAATGCGATCAAGCGTTCAAAGAAGTTCGTGGAGCCTGCGAACCGATCAAGGTCCCCGCCAATGGTTACCTAACAAACTCGACCTACAATCGTGGCTGGGAATGCAGCCACGGCTTCCGGGAGGTCAGGGACACGTGCATCGCCATCGCACTTCCAAAACATGCCTATCTGAATTCGCTGGGCGATCGGTGGGAATGCAATCGCGGCTATCAGCAAGTCGATGATACCTGCAAAAAAATTAAGGTTCCCAAGAACGGCTATCTGGCCGATTTTGCATCTGGATCCGGTTGGCAGTGCAATCGCGGTTTTCGGATCGTGAAGGCCGAGTGTGTCGCTGTACAAATTCCCGCCAACGGATACTTCGTGGAAGGTTCGTACGGTCGGGGCTGGGAATGCGAACGTGGCTATCAATCCGATGGCACCGCCTGCAATGCCGTTCGAATTCCCGCCAACGGATATTTCGCCGGCTCTTCATCAACAACGGGCTGGAAATGCGAACGCGGATTTACGGAGGTCGATGAGGCGTGCATCGCTGTCATTGTCCCTGACAATGCGCACCTTGATTATTCCGGGAATAATTGGGAATGCAACCGCCCTTACCGCAAAAGACAAGACACATGTGAGCCGTCTTAACGCCCCATTCAAATAACAAGGGGCGATACATGACCCAAGTGGCGGCATTGAATGGACCAAAATCTGCGGCTCTCACCGAGCACCTATAGAAATGCCTTGATCACCTGTTGGCGCAGATAACAGCGATGGAGCGGGTGAAGGGCATCGAACCCTCGTCGTAAGCTTGCGTAGTGATTATTTAGTATATTAAATATATTATATAATTAACTAGCATGACATTATTAAGTAAGTGATTACGTAAGTAACTAAACCAGATGGCACCAAATTAACGCTAGAGTTAAATTGAGCTCGATATATGGTCACATGCTCCCCGGAGTGTCTTCATTTATAAGTTAACCATGTCCCGGTTTTGGTCCTCTTTTGACCGTTGTCAATATCCCCCCGGGGTGAGCCCTTTGAGGCTCGAATGTGGGCGGTGTTGATTGCTTTTGGATGTTTTAGCTTGAAGACAAGCGCATGTCCCATGTACGTAGCTGTGCGTATCAACGCCAAACATAAGGCAAAATCGAGTGCTCACATCAGCCCTTGAAAAATCGCACACGACAGGGAAATTACTTTCTGCCCTCCGACTGAGAACACTATAATTCTCAAACAACATATGCTTTATGGAAAAGCCTTTGTCGGCGTGCAGTCGGGAACACATTTGGATACGGATAGGTTTGTGAATATGGTGGTTGATGTCAGAAGCTTGATCGCATTGGTCCTTTTTATGGTGACGACGGTTTTGGCAAACTTTTTTTTTAAAGCTGCAGCCAGCGACTTCGGTGCGATGAGTTTATCAAGCGATACTTTCATGAAGGCGCTTTCGACACCTTATGTGTGGTTTGGCGTGATCGCTTATGGTGTTGCCGCCGTGGCCTGGTTCGTATCGTTATCCTTGGTGCCCTTAAATATTGCCATATCAGTCAGCGCGTTCGTTTATGTCCTCATCATCTTAGTGGCTTGGTTGGTGTTTCAAGAATATGTTCCCTTGTCACGCTGGTTTGGTATTGGCATGATCATATTCGGCATGATTATCATTGGGCGCTCGGTATGACTGACAGTCTTCACGATTTTTCCGTCTCCGTCGTTTTGCCCGTCTTTAACGAAGAGGCGCAGATCGGCGACCTGGTTCGCCGCATTCGAAAAATCGGCCCGGATTACGAGATCATCATTGTCGACGATGGGTCGAGCGACAACACCCGCACCGAAGCCGAAAATGCCGGAGCGACCATCATCTCCCACCCCTATAATGTGGGGAATGGGGCCAGCGTCAAACGTGGGTGCCTTCAGGCCAAGGGGGATATTATCGTCTTGCTCGACGCAGACGGACAACATCCTCCGGAAGAGATCCCCAAACTGATCACGCACATGGCTGACTACGACATGTGTGTCGCGGCGCGCACGAAGCACTCGCAAACCTCAGCGTTTCGCAATTTTGGCAATGCGATCCTCAATGCCTTGGGCGGCTGGGTGACGGGCAACAAAATCGATGATTTGACCAGCGGGTTTCGTGCCATTCGGCGCAACTGTCTTTACGAATACATTCACCTGTTTCCCAAGCGCTACAGCTATCCAACAACGATCACCATCGCCATGATGCAGGGAAATCATTTCGTCAAATACATTCCCATGGACAGTATACAGAGCCGCAAAACGGGCACCAGCAACATTCGCCCGTTTCACGACTTCATCAGGTTTGTCAGCATCATGTTGCGGGTTTTGATTTTGTTCAGCCCCAACCGCTTCTTTTTACCGTTGAGCCTTTTGACCTTTATGGCGGGGGTGTGCCTCAGTCTCTATCAATGGACGGTCACCGGCGGCATTCAGGCCGGGGGCGTGATGTTGATGATTTCAACGGTAATTTTCTTTTGCTTTGGATTGCTGGCAGATCAAATCGCGGACATCCGCCGCAGCAAAAACGAAGCCTCGCCGTTTGATTGATCATGATTTAGCGCAATTTCAGCGAAAACGACGCCGTCAGGTTGGTGTTGAAAAACGGCAAAATGCCTAAAGGATAGAACGCCCGCTTTTGGACCCAAAAATATTTGTCCAAGGCTTTGGCGATGTCACTTGCCCGGTTGCAATGTTCCAAAGCAATGTATTTACGGTAATCCAAGTTATAGCGTTTGGACATGGTTCGGATGGATGTCAACTCACGCCCCAGCGTCCAGGCTAACCCACCTTCGCACGGGAGGCCGACATACAAGCTTCCCTCTGGTCTTAATACGCGCGCGACTTCGGACAGTGTGTCCGACAGATAATAAATGTGCTCCAGTGCATAAACGGATCGGATGTCCGATAATGCATTGTCCTTGAACGGAAGTGCACAGGAATTGGCCTGAATCAAGATTGCTTGCGGGAAGCGGTCTCTGATTTTTTTGAGGCTTTCCATGCGGATATCCACGCCAATGACGTTTTGGGTGTTGGCCTGAAATTGAAGATGATAGCCCTGACCACAGCCCAAATCGCAAACCCAGTCCCCATTGTCACTCGACTGCAACGCCCATTTGGACAACCGGATGTGGGCAGAATCGTGGATCGCGCGAAAAATCGGATTGCCGTTGGTGAAATAATCCTGAGCGTCATCGAACATTTCACTCATGCGCTTGTAATCGGGGTCTTCGTACTCTGGGGGTAAGCTTTTGGCCGCGCTGGGCAGCAGGCACAGAATACCGTCTTCCATAACGACATAGGGTCGCTGGCAAGATGTGCACACCAATTGATGCGCGCTGGGCTGAGATAACATCCCGTGACAATCCGCGCATGTCAGTATAGAAAGAAGATTGTCTGGTACAAACAGAACAGAGGCCCTATATCGCTTTGCAGGGCTGTGGATGCCCAATTGAGAAAAAATCTAGGCGCTGTCCTAGACAATCACCTTTGGTGACATTCAACCCATTGTTATAATTCAGCGTTTTAGTTCAGCTAATTTTGATGACGGGTCACTGTCGTTTAACCGCTACGTTGTTTAACCGCCACTTCCATTCCTTCGAAAATAGATCAAAAAGGGCTTTTGGAACACCATTGAATTTGCGCATATGGCGCTTGGCCTGATTCCAAAAATTCTCAGTCCCGTTGATGTGGTCTTGTTTGTAATCGCGCGGGCGGCACTTGCGCTTAAGAGCCATGATAACCCAAAATTCAAGTTATCCAGGACGGCTCCAAAACCTTATGTAACTTTTCTTGAAAATGCTATGCATATTCACAATGTGACGGTCTAAAGCGGGATGTCCGACGTGTATATTTTTTTCGTATTTCCGCAGGAAGTAACTGCATGAAAGTCGCTGTAATTGAGCCTTGCCTTGATGCCTCTCGCAACGTCATCCGAGATGTGATCTACGGCTGTTGGTGCGGCGGAAAACGCATCGGGGGCGCAACCGTTCCTCCCTACGAACTGTTGACTCTTGCCACCATCTTGCAAAACGATGGGCATGATGTCGTGTTTGTTGATGCTCAGGCAGAACAGATTGATTTGGAAACAGTGGCTGAACGCATCGCAGGTGTTCAGTTGGTGGTCACATCAACGTCGGTGATGACCGTCAACGAAGACGCTTGGTATCTGC
>Ga0070729_10005303_pt1 | contig 13395 bp, 10 predicted proteins | sample tdDd472_FD_66725 | JGI IMG/M metagenome (GOLD analysis project Ga0070729, IMG submission 66725) | Marine sediment microbial communities from the Atlantic coast under amendment with organic carbon and nitrate - tdDd47.2 | ecosystem: Environmental > Aquatic > Marine > Coastal > Sediment | place...
CATCACTATTAGTAAAATCTTGTAAAAACTTTTCTTCTTTAAATGGTGGTTCCCAGTGCTTCAGATTTCCAATAACTAGATTTTCTAATGCAAATCTTATTTCCTTCTCCATTTTATCACTTACTTCAATTGAATTTGAATTACATGAAATGGCAATGATTGATATTAGAACTAATAAATGGAATTTTTTTTTCATATAATTCTCCAAAAAATAAATTATTTCACATCTCAAATTTACAGAAACACCTAACATCTCACCGAACAACTCTAGCCGTTACTATGAAGGCGAATGTTATACATTTTTTGACTTTATATACCATGTTTTCAGATGGTGTTTATTTAGTCAAATTAATAAAATAATTTCAAAATTTTCCTACCATCTCACGACCAACTTCAATTGATATCATTGCCTTATTCCAGTTGCAAATACTTTTGCAAATCACTGTTAATCATTAGGTGAAAAATCTGTTATTTTATAAATATGATTTTCCCCTTGCATGGTAGCCTTTGCAATGACCTGGCCTCTATACCTCAAGTTCAGATTGTTTCCTTTTAGGGATTTGACCTCTACTGAGACCAGTTCTCCATTGTCCCATTCAATGTCGATTTCAAAAGCTCCCCTTGCTCTTAAACCCGTAATTTTGCCTTTGGAAAGGGCCGTAGGGAGTGCAGGGAGGATGTCCAAGAAGTAATCGCCACTCTTGTCACGCAGGTGGGATTGCAGCAGCATTTCGGTAATACCTGATGTAGCACCAAAATTACCATCTATCTGAAAGGGTGGATGGGCATCCATTAGATTGGGATATAAACCACCTTTGTTCTCGTCATTGGTTATTTTGGAAGTTGCAGGCACCATCAAATTTTTAAGCAATAGAAATGAATGGTCCCCATCAAGTAGCCTTGCCCAGAAATTGATTTTCCACGCTCTGGACCATCCGGTACCTGCATCGCCACGGTGCGATAACGTAACCTTGCATGCCTCTGCAAAATCGGGTGTGGTGAGTGGGTGAATCTCATTGCCGGGATGGAGTCCCCACAAATGGGATACGTGTCTGTGCTTGTCATCTGGTGAGTCCTTGTCAATCAACCATTCCTGTAATTGCCCGTGTTTCCCGATTAAGTTAGGGGCTATTTTAGCCTTGATACTCTGGAGGGAATTTGCATATTCTGCATCTACACCAAGTATGTTGGCGGTTTCAATAGTATTAGCCAGTAGGTTACGAATAATTTGGTGATCCATAGTTGGAGCCATAGCCAATCCACCAGTTTCGGGACTATTGCTTGGGCCGCTGACCAACCAATCAGGGTTTTGGGGGTCGGGAACCAAATAGCCGGAAAAGAATTGGGAAGCTGACTTCAATATCGGATAGGCTTTGTTTTTTTAAAAATCTTTATCACCGGTAAATTGATAACGCCACCATAGATTTTGGCATAACCATGCACCACCGGTTACCCAAATCCCATGATTTGAATGATTTATGGGTGCAGATCCTCTCCATATATCGGTGTTGTGGTGGGTCACCCAACCATCGATGTTGTAATGTTGCCTGGCCACATTTTGCCCGGTAATGGACAAGTCTTCCACCATCTGTATCACCGGGTCAGCCAATTCAGAAAGGTTAGTCATTTCTGCCGGCCAATAGTTCATCTCCGTGTTGATGTTAATGGTATATTTGCTATCCCAGGGTGGAGCAAGTTTGTGGTTCCATATCCCTTGCAGGTTGGCTGGTTGCGTACCTTTGCGTGAGGATGAAATGAGCATATACCTGCCAAACTGGTACAGAAGGGAAACCATACTTGGATCTCCGTCCTCATAAAAAGAATCCAAACGTTGGTTGGTAGGACGGTAAGAGATTTCTGATTTTCCTAAATCTAATTCTACACGATTAAATAGGTTTTGGTAGTCGGCAATGTGGCTTTCTCTGAGCTGCTTATAGGATTTGCCTTCCAGATTGTCCAAATATTCCCGACAAAGCTGAGCAGGGTTGCCGCTGATGTCATTATAATTAATAAAACTGGTTGCTGCCACGAGGAGTAAACTGGCATTGTTTGCATTTTCCACACTGATGGAATCACCTTCCACCTTCAATTGGCCACCTTCGTTCAACACTTTTATACGGGCTTCGAAAACTAACTTGCTCTCAGGGTATGAATTGCCCTTAAAATCTAGTTCCTGATGGTAATTGTTGGCCTTGCCTTTTAGTATAATCACATTGTCCTTAACTGAAATGTCATATTTGGAATGTTGAGTATTAAATCCCACCTTGAAGTTCAATTGACCATTTTTTGAAGCATTAAAATGTGCAACAATAGCCTGATCTGGATTGGAGACAAAAACTTCACGCTTGTAGCCTACTCCATCCACTTCATATTGTAGGGTTGTCAGGGCGTTATCCAGATTCAATTCTCTTTTGTAATTTGTAGCGTTTTCATGATTGGGAAACTTCAACCACACCTTCCCAAAAGGCTGGTAACTGAACTGCCCAAAGGGTTGCGACATGAAATGCTCATTGCCCAGTTCGTGTGCTTCATGTTGTTTGCCTTCCCAAAGCAGTTGCCGCAGTTGGTCTAAAACTTTATGTGCTCCTGGCTGAGCATAATCGTGGGGTTGACCCGTCCAAAGGGTTTCTTCGTTGAACTGTATGGTTTCCTTTGAAACACCACCGTATACCATGGCACCCAGACGTCCGTTACCAATAGGAAGGGCTTCCTCCCATTCTTGTGCTGGGGTGTCGTATCAGAGGCACAAAGCAGGGTCATTTTGCATTTTTTGATAGTTGCAGCAAAGCAGCATTAGTCCTGACAAAAACAAAATTGTCTTAAATAGATTGTTCATTTGTTATCTTCTCTTTTTTTGTTTATTTGTTAAGTTCTCTTGTTTATTAATAATTGCAGAAGTGAAACTTGCATTTTGTTTTAAAAAATGATTAAGCGTATGCGACTCTATCATCCTGGCCATTAAATTTACACATTGTTAGGCGCTGGCAATATTCATTTCTGTATTTTGTATTTTCACCAAATTTATTTTAGCGACAAAGCAAGCCTCATAACTAATCGAATGGGAATTCCTGGATTTGCCATTTGATTCATATCTCCAACAAAATAGAGGTCTTTGCGGGGATAGTAAAATGCAAAGGATCCTGTCGAACCCGAATGTCCTAATAGTTCTCCTGTACCCATAAAAAGTGTCATTATAGTATTTAGTGGCAGTTGCATATAGCCTCCTCCGTAATATAATGGGCCCATTGACAATTGCAGTTTTCTGTAATGTGATAGGTTCTCAAATAGTCTTTGCGGAAAAAAGTACCCGCTAAAAAAGGCCTTCAAGAATATCATCAGTTCTTTCGTTGTTGTAATTGCGTTACCACCACCTCGCAAACTCATGATCAATTTGGGACGATCCAAGGACTGATCCTTATAAAATACATTTGGTACATAATCTTCATTGACAGGAACATAAGTGTTCTTCAGACCTAAAGGTTCGAAAAGACTGGTACGGAAAACTTCTTCTAATGGAGATTGAGTAATCTTCTCAATAATTTCTCCAAGGAAATGAAAATTAATGTCTGAATAGTATGCTTGCTTTCCAACTGGAGCAAAACACGGCTTTAAGGATTTTGTAATTTCTATCAATTCATCTGTGCTGATTTCGAAATCTTCCTGAATGACGCGTTTTGTAATTCCTCCTTTTGCTTCGTAGTCCGGAAGTCCACTTGTTTGAAACAGTAAGTCAGAAAGTTTGAGTTTGTAGGAATAATCTACTCCTTTATAAATATGCAATCCTTTAAAAGTGTCTTTGTCAAAATGCTCTACTACCTTATCTTCCAGCGAGAGTTTGTTTTGATCCTGCAACATCATTATGCATGCAGTTGTGAAAAGTTTTCCAACACTTGCTGAGTTAATAGGAGTATCAATTGTTTTTCCTCCGTATCCGAAATTCGCAGAAAATTCGCCACTCGAGTTTTCCGCCAACAAAACTGCTTCGTGAACTTGTTTGGAAGAAGTTAAACGGTTAAAATTTTTTTCAACTATTTCTTTATTGCTCATTTCTATCTCTTTTAGACTTCCTAATTAATAGATCCTTTGAACTACTTGAATTCTCGCGATGTCACCGCATGCGCCAACGTTTGTGTAAATGCTATTGTATATATTCCACTATTGTGGCAGGATAAACACAATTGTTTATATTTCTCTTTTATCATTTTCAATAGTATTCATTTTTAAATTCTCTGACAAATATTATCATATATATTGGACTTGAACTAAAAATTTATAAAACAATCTCTATTTTCTTATATTTGTGAATTATATGATGATTGCCATTTTATTATGTATGACAATGTGGGTCAGTGGCGCCGAAACTTAGTAATAAAACTCTATCCTAAACCTAGAAAAAACTCCAGACTTGCTATTTTTAATTCAATCATCACAAAATATCAATGTTGCAATAACTCAATAAAGCATGCATGAAAGTAAAAAGACACTAAAGAAACAAAGAAGGAATGCCAGATTAAACCTGTCTTCAAAAAGTCTATATTTTATTCAACTTTTATAATAATATTATTTGATGCTATCCCATTTTCATTAAAGGCTTCAATAGTAAAATAATAAACTAAATCAGTATTTAAAGTATTGATGTTAATCGACGTATCTTCATACACCATGTAATTATGATACAGTTTGTTCTTATCAACGCCATAACTAATATTGTAACCAATGGCACCTTTAGTTTTCTTCCATTTGAGATTTACACTTCGCTTGTCCTGGGGATTTCGTTTTACAATTAACTTGTCTATTTTATCGGGAACATAACCATCTCCTTTTCCAAAAATTCTGAATCCACTCAGTGCAAAATTTCCTGATGGTACTTTTATATTTGTTATTTTTAGGTATCTACAGGAAACCTGATTACCTAATGGAAAATAATTATGAGTATTATCGTTTTCGTTTTTTGATTTATCAATCAACATTTTCCATGTAATATTATCAAGGGAATATTCAATAATATATCTGTGATACAGATTTTCAGTTCTTCCAAATAGATTGGTATTATGTTCAGCAAAATTAACCTGTAGGGCATTAACATTATATAAATTACCTAAATCCAATATTGCAAATTCGCCACTTTTACCACTTCTGGCTGACCAATAAGTTCTAATATCTTCGTCATTTATATTAAGAGCTTGAAGAGAGTCTACCGAAGATGAAACTTCAACTCTTTTTCCATAGGAAAGTAACATCCAACCAGAAAAAATATCATCAAAAGTGGAGACTTTCTTTTGAGGTATTATCAATGGGTAATCCCCATATTTTGTAATTGAATATAGTGTGCCATTCTCATCGAAATATGAAGGAAATAATCCCAGCCTACGTTCAAAACGATGTTTTTGGGATATGGAAATTGTACCAAAGTGCCAATAATTCCCATATTGGTCTGTTAACGTACTTCCATGCCCGGCACCTGCAGCAAAACCTTCGGGTTTATAGGCAAAAGGATTGTGTTTTTGTGGTTTGTAAGGTCCGAGAGGATTATCAGAAATATAGACACCATCAGCATAACTTTTGAATTGCGTTCCTGGTCCTGAATATTGTAAATAGTATTTACCTTTATACTTATTCATCCATGCCCCTTCGATCCAGGGTTCTGTGTTTACTAACTTGTTATAGTCACCGCGTACTTCCCATCCATATTTTTCTTTATTGGAGAATATCAATTCCTTTGGTTCACCGATGAACGAAAAATTATCTTTGAAATTTAATTCAACACCATAAATAGGTGCATTATTTGAGCACCCCCAGTATAAATAAAGCCGATTATCACAATCAAGAAAAAATGCCGGATCCCAAACAGGTATATCGAGTTCTTCTTTTGCAATAGTCCATCTTCCGCTTTTTGGTTCGGCTGTTTTATATATAGTATTATTTTTTGTGGCTGCAGAAGCCAGAAAGTATAGTGTATCATTAATAGCAATCACTGTTGGTGCGTAATCTTCGGTAGGTATATCCTGTGTTTCCACAAAATTCCAGTCAACTAAATTCCCAGAGTACCAGTAACCGCCAGATTTTGAAGCAAATAAATAGTACTCATCTCTATATGAAACAACAGTAGGGTCAGCAGCCTCTCTTCTGGAAGGTTCATCTAGGCCGAATCTATAACTTATATTTACAGGATTGCAAAACGTCAATTTCTGGTTGTTTATAGGTTCTTGTCCAGGTTGACATGATAGTAAAAGGAAATTCAGGATTATCAGAATGATTAGTTTAATACTTTTATTTAACTTTTCTTTCAATATATCTCCTGTTAATAAAGTTTGAATTTTGTATAATTATTAATCTTGTTTGGTTTTGCGATGAGAACATCCGGGCCAACTGCATGGACGTTTTTTACCTTGTTAAAGTTCATTTTGTGTTCTATCAATTCTACGCTGACGGGTTTCTGGTTTTTTAGCATCTTCTATCCAACAAATCCATTCGTTTCTGGCAAGTGGAGTCAGTTTCTCCCAATAACTGTTTACCTCAATATCAGAAGAAAGAATTTGTTTTAAATCTTCTGGTAGTTCATGAACTGTCCCAGGTGAAATTTTTGTCTTCATTCTATTCTTTTATTTTTTTGGTTCCAATAAATTATTTCTCTATTGAATTGGATAAATTTCACATATCAGCATTATTATTTCAATAACGACATTTTACGAATCATTGAAAAATTGTCGGATTGTAGTTTGTAAAGATAAATACCCGAAGGTATATCAATAGCATCAAAAGGTATCTGATAACTCCCTGCATCCAAATGTTCATTCACTAATGATACAATGTTTTCACCCAGCATATTGTATACAATTAAGTTTGTTTGGCTGGCATTTGCCAGTTCAAAAGAAATCAATGTGCTATTATTGAATGGATTTGGATAGTTTTGGTTTAGGTCAAAAAGATTTGTGCTGGATTCAGGAGAGTCAATTGATTTATCTATAGGAGTTGCAGAAGTACTAAATGTAAATCCTGTCCACTGCCAGGGAGAATCTTCAGGATGAAGGTCATAAAATGGGGCAGAAGAGTCATCCCAATATTTTCCATATTGAGGAGAATAATACCGAAAATCAGCAGTGCCTGATTGAACATCTAATTCTGCAACGCAGAAGTATGAATCTCGGGCAGGATTATGGTGACAGGTTTTAACCCAGCCAATTTTATTTCCATTAATTCCGGTTTTAAGTGAATGTTTGCTCTTTGTATGACCACATAGGACAAACCGAAGATTTTTATATTTTTTTAAAGCATTAATTTCTGAACCATTTTCATTTGCTGCATGGCTGATAAATATAACATTTTTGTCAGGATGATTTTGAATAAGATCCTCTGCCCAATTCATTTCAGCATCAGTCGGAGTATACTGAACTGAAATTACCAGCCAATCAGCACCACCGGCTTTGAAATGATGCGCAACATTTCTATGATCATCGAAATTACTAATAAATGATGGCCAGGCCTGATAGTGACTTAATGGGAATTTTTCGAGATATTCTTTTCCATTGTCATTATTCCCAATATTCAATACATAGGGTATCTTGCCATCCAGTTTACGCCAACCGGTTTGTGCCGTCGTGTATTGTTGTGGTCGATCGCTATTGTCATTATCTGATTCAACAATATCTCCCATTTGAAGGACAAAATCCGCATTGTTGGTTTCTTCATCTATGAGTAAACTATCCATGGTAGCAAGGAAATCATCTGGTTTTTTATCAATAATCTTTTGGGTATCACCCATTATCAAAATTTTTACCTTTTGACCATTGACCAGAGTAATTAATGAAACCATGATCAATATAACGCGAGCAATTATTTTTTTTCTAAACATATTTCCTTTCTGCAAATAATACCGAGTTTGGTAAAATCAATACCTTCAAGATGTTGAGATGCAAAATTAATTTTTAAAGTAACAATGATCAATAATATTAAAACTATTAATCTTCTTTTCATATTTCGGTTCCTTGGTTTATTTAATTGGATATAAATTGTAAAAAAGATTGCATAAAATTAGGTTATATTGCTAATAGAAATTATAATTTATAAAACTTTAATAACATTTAGTATAAAACAGAATTGTCGGTTTAAGATTAATTAAACTTTTCTAGTCTTCATCTAATAAAGAAATTCCGTCATTTTTTAGTCGCTCATAAGTACCATGTTTTTTTCTATATAATGTTAAATAAACAGAGGATATCAAAAACATAATAGGAATAATTAAAACTACAGTAATAATACCTGCTTGATCAACATCAATAGAATTTAAAAGACTAAAAAATAATATTAAAAATAAAGTGATTGATGATATTGCAATAGGAACAGCATTTTTACTAAAAATGTATTTTCTCTGGAATTTATAATTAACATAATTACAATGTGGACATGCTTCAAAAACAGATCCTTCACCATCCTTTATTTTTTGTTTTAAATTATTTATTGTAGTTTGGAATTGACTATTAGCATTTTTTTCATCGGTAACTACAATTTTATGATAATGAACTGATGTTTTTCCACATTTTTCACACTCAAGGTTAAAGGGTAATTGGCTCGTTAAAGTATGATACTCTTTATACTTCATATTTCCTCCTAAAAAAAATTATATTGGCATTAAACTCGATAGACATTTTGTGGTTATGTAATTATTAAAGATTTGATCAAACTCAATTCTTCAAAAATGAATAGTGTATAAACTCTAAGTCATGATTCTAAGGCATCATTGTGACAGATTTATAAATAATTTTTAGATAATGCATTATTGTTTTATTAATTAAATGAAAATTAGTTCTGTTAACTAGTAATTTATTTTTTCAGAATTCCAATAGGCTCCACAGTGGGGACAATAATCTCCTTCTTTTGAAGAATTTGGAACAATTTCCCCACATGCTTTACATTTTTTAATTTTAGTAACTCTTGGAGAAGGTATAATATCCAGTTTCGATGCTAACATTATAATAAAAAATATTATGATAGGTGTAATAATAAAACTAATACTATCTGTTTTGTATGCGATCGAAAAAATTATTCCAACTAAAATTAATAGTAAAAGAAATATAAATAGAAATTGAAGGATCTTGTCTAATTTTCCATATGGTTTTTGATTTTGATTATTTTTTCTTCCTTTCTTACAAGGAACACACATCCCATTATTTTCATTATATGTTTCCTGAAGTATTTTTACACCACAATTTTTACAATCTACTTTATTTTCCATTCTAAATTATACCTTCATTATCTTCCATTGTTCTTTCACCAATAGTTAGACTGATTACGTTTCATTACATAAAATTTTAGGCACTGCCATCCTGAGTTTTATCCAGGGAAACAGTGCCCGAATATAATAGCCATACTTCGATGAACTCAGTATGACAGATTTTTTAGAGATTACCTAACATATTGACCAGAAGTTTTGCAGCCACAGGATCAAATAATCCTTTATCTGTCATCATTTCTGAAAGGATCACCTTGCCACCATTCTCAAAAGAAATAATCGGGAAACCTTTCATGGTGAGCATCTCTTTTCGTCGATCCTGGATTCTGGCATAGCGATGTTCACAGGCAGCCGAGAGAGAGGTGATTTCCGATTTTTTGTGTACCTGGATAAGGCCATTAAATACCATTGGTTTTTCAGGTTTGTTGTTATTGAAGTAACGCAAATCCATATGCGCAAGTCCATCAAAAACTGATGATTCCGGAATATCTATCTGTGCAGTTTCGTTAGGTTTTTCAATGTAGCCGCTGATGAATCCCGGGAAAATCTCTGTTAATTTTTTACCGGAGTTCAGGAGCATTAGTTTCGCTCCTTTTTTTACTTTATGTTGAATAAGTTTGATCTCGGCTTTGCTTAATTCTTTGTACGAATTTATTCCTGAAATGATATAGATATCTGCTTTTTGGCTGAGTCCGGCTTTGATATCACTGGCAGTTTTTGAAGCGATATTCAGATGGTCCAGAACTGGGTTGGTTTTTTTATCAAGATCAACCACGATGATTTTTTTTGATTCAACTACTTTTGATTGCATCCACTCTTTTTTAGCCACCATTAGGTTGTATTCATTCTGAGCAATCACTTTGCTGTCCTGAGTGAGGAACAATCTCAATTTTCCATCCAATCGACCATTTTTAAAATTATCCGGTAATGTGATTTCTGGTGTCAGCCATTCGCGAGCATAATGCTTCACAGCGGGGATCTGATAAGTTCCTGATGAAATTACTCTATTATCTTTGTAGGTGATTTCCCACTTCAATGTTGTAGGTGCTAATGTCTGGCCGTCAACATTATCATTTACAATGCAGAACTTAGTAGGCAATTTCTCACCAGCATAAAAGTGTCGTCCCCACAGTTCAGCACTTATGAGAATAGGATTGAGGGAATTTTTCATGCGATAGTATGTTGGGTAGGGTTTGACTCGTTTGGCATTATAAACATTCTGAAACCAGGTGATGCTTGAAAAATTGTGCATGCCAGCCATTTCATCATGAGTCCGACGAACTGCTTCCACCAATTCTGATGTGAGAAAAGCATTATTTTCCAAACTGTATTTTGGATTACCAAAAGGATAGGCATGGTTTCCAACATGGGTCTGTGTATTTTGATGCTGCCACAAATAAGAACGTGTATGGTGGCCGGTTTCGGTATTTGGATATCCTGTTGACCATTCCTGTGTAATCAGAGGACGGCCCGGAGTTTTACGTCCCATGAAATGTTTTCCTGGGAAATTATCAAAGATTGAACTGTGATACCAACCGGAATAGTTGTGACCGTCTTCAATATCACCGTCATCAAATTTTTCAAAAAATGAATCATCAGGTTTCGCAGCAACCTGATGCCTTGTATACCCAGAATCGAAACAAATAGGTCGTGTTGGGTCAATTTTGCGCAATTTTTTTACCACATCTGAGACGATTGCCATTTTGGTTTCCAGCAGTGCTTCATCATCCTTGTGATGGGTGAAATTCATTTCATTATTATTGGTCCAGTATAATAATGAGGGATGGTTGCGATATTTTTTCACAAGTCTCAACCATTCATCACTCCATACTTTTAGTAATTCTTCATTTGGGATTGAACCTTCACCAATACCAATCATTAACCAGGGCCAGGTGCCTTCGAGACTTACTCCAACACCATTTTTGTCGGCAGCATCCAACCACACTTTGCTGTATGGTATGGTATGGCTTCTGGTGACTGCGATATTTCCTTCGTGGTAGAGTTGGAATGTACGATTGGCTAGATCTTTATCATTCATTCCAAGAGCATGAGGTGTGTGATTGGCAGCGCGGAGCCAGTAGCGATTTCCGTTGAGGTATAGATAATCCCCGCGGGCCTCAAAAGTCCGAAATCCGGAGGTAATGGTTTCTATATCGATATTTTTTTTATCTTTTTTGTCACTGAGTGTAAACTCAAAGTCATAAAGATTTGGTGTTGTAGGTGACCAGAGTTTTGGATTCAGGTCAGAGATTTTATAAGTAAATATTTGTTCTTCCCCGGCTTTTACTGTCAGTTTTGACAAGGATTTTTCTGAGGTCAGATTATCTTTAGTTAGCTGCTCAGTTATACTTGTGTGAATATTAAAAGTTGATGACTTCGTGCCATTGTTTTTTACTGTGATGTCAAATTCTGCTCCGGTCAAAGATGGTTTGATAAAGACATCTTCGATCTTCACAGGTTCTGAGACGATCAATTTCACTGGTTGCCATATTCCTGAAGGATTGTCACGGAAAAATCCATGAGGCAAATCCTTTAACATTTGGTTGGTAACTTCTACGGTCACTGCAATTGTGGCGATTTCATCAGCATTTTCAATATCTTTGACATAATCACGTAATGCTTTCACAACCACCAGATTTTTTCCAGGTTTTACCAAATCAGTAACATTTACATTGAATGAACCAAACATACCAATATTGGAGCCTGCTTTGGTGCCATTGACAAAAACTTCAGCCACTTTTGATACCGCATCAAAAGAGAGTTCCAAATGTTTCCCTTCGATATTTCCAGGTAATTCTACCCATTGACGATACCAGCCAACTTTTGTCTTTTTGTAATCGAAAGTATAATTCTCACAGCGATCAGTTTCGCGCTGAAAATAGGTATCGGAAACACCTTTGGGAAATCGTTCTTCCATAAAGGTTTCTCCATGGAGCCAGATTCTGGATGGATTCCAGAAGTTTGGAACATCAATAGTGTGCCAATCCTGATCTTCAGATTCTTTGGAAATGGCTAGTTTTGCATCTGTGATTTCGTATCCCGGTTTGAACAGCCATTCACCATCAAGGGAAAATTCTGTGCGTGTAGGTGTCAGATTTGAAATAGTAATTGGGTGATATTGTTTTCTTTCAGCCTGACGTTTTTCTTCCTTTTCCTGGACTGAGAGATAGTAACTATATTCATCAACTTTCACATTGTCCAGATAGTTTTCAGGAAGTTCTTTTACTTTTAGGTTTCGGAATTCTGTTGTTATCCAACTTCCACCCAGAGCAATTCTTCCCGCAGGCAATAATTGTCCATTTTTATCAGTAACATCAATTAGTGGTTTTACGTCATCATTCAGGAAAATACGAATACGATTTTTGCAAACTTCAATATTGAAAGTATACCATTCACCCAAAGCAGGGGAGAAGTCCAGGTTTCTGATTCCCAGGAAAGCATCGTCGCCCATCAATCCCATTCTGCCGATTTCTATATCATCCTGAAAACCGCCTTTCAGACCCACAAGATAACGTTCGTTCCGGCTTTGTTCTCTGAAACTAATCCAAATCTGCACTTGCTCTTCCCATTCCGGTGTTCGTGCTTCAAAAGTAACATGATAGTTTTCCCAGTCAACTTCTCCAAAAGTAGCATAGGCTTCTCTACTTACCAATTTTCCATTGTTTACATAGCAGTCACCTTTGCCTATAATGTTCAATGGTTCTTTGCTGTCAAAATTTTCATTAAAACTATATGCTAAAGAAATAGCAGGTAAAAATAATAAACTTAATATTGTTAATAGGAAGCAAATTTGTCGTTTTATCATCAGTTTTTTCTCCATATTTTTTAATGGTATTTATTTTTGATCCTTAATAGCCGGCATATATTTACCTTTGCTCAAGTCTCCGGTTTGTATTACTTTTTCAATATTTCCGTTTTCATCAAAGTATAATTTATCAAAGCAAATAGACCTTAAATTACCTTGATTTGATAATGCCTGATTATGATAGAACATATACCATTGACCTTTATATTCAACTACAGAACCATGATTAGTTCCACACTCTACAGAACCTAACACGATACCTTTTGATTCCCAGGGACCAAGAGGACTTTCACTAATTGCATATAATAAATTATTTGCACCATTATAGTTGTCTGAGTGAATTAAGTAATAGACTCCATTT
>Ga0070729_10005308_pt1 | contig 13386 bp, 9 predicted proteins | sample tdDd472_FD_66725 | JGI IMG/M metagenome (GOLD analysis project Ga0070729, IMG submission 66725) | Marine sediment microbial communities from the Atlantic coast under amendment with organic carbon and nitrate - tdDd47.2 | ecosystem: Environmental > Aquatic > Marine > Coastal > Sediment | place...
GAGGCGAGGCGAGGCGAGGCGAGGCGAGGCGAAGCGAAGCGAGGCGAAGCGAAGCGAGGCGTCAGCCCCGCTGCCGCACCTCGTCCAAAACCGAGCGGTAAAGCTCCACGTAGCGCGGGAGGAACACGGCCCTGCTCAGCTCCCGCTGGGCGTGCTCGGCCACCACCGCACGAGCCGGCAACGCCTCGCGCAGCGCCTGCACCCCCGCCGTCAACGCCGCGTCGTCGAGGCCCGTGAGCACGTGCCCCAGGCCGTGCTCCCGGATCCGCGCGCTGTGGTCGCCGATCCCCTCGCTGATCAGGACCGGCAGCCCACAGGCGAGGTATTCGGCGACCTTGGTCGGGCTGGCGGCGTGGTTCACCGGGTCGTCGGCGCGGAGCAGCACGCCGGCGTCACCGGCGTTGAGCAGGCCGCCGACCTCGTCGTGGGCGGCGGCGCGGATCGTGACCGCGTCGGCGCCGAGGCCCGCCTCGGCGCAGAGGGCGTGGGCGCGCTCGACGTGGGGGGTCACGAGCAACAGGTGCGCGTCGGACTGCGCGGCGCGAGCCACGCGGCCGAGGGCGACCAGGCGCTGAGGCAGCTGGTAGGGGACCAGCGAGCCGCAGTAGACCCACACGAAGCGGTCGTCGAACCCGAGTTCGCGCCGCCAGCGGGTGCGGGCCGCCGGGTCGAGGGAGAACGCGGCGGGGTCGTAGGCGCAGGGGAAGACCCGGGTCCGCTCGGCGACGCCCGGGTAGCGGCCGGCGACGGTGTCGGCCAGCGCCTGGGAGACGGTGAGCACGCGGTCGGCGGCCGCGCACACCCGCGCCTCGTGGGCCTGGATCCGCGACAGGCCAGGCGCGTCACCGCGGCCCTGGCCGGTGTGGTGGAAGCAGTGCTCGGCCCAGTCGTCGCCGCGCATGTCGTAGACGAGGGCCACGTCGCGCCGGCGCTGCTTGAGGTCAGCGGCGAGGTAGCCGGCCTTCAGCCCGCGGGCGTGGATCACCCAAGGGCCGTCGCCGAGGGCGCTCCGCAGCAGGCGGCGCGCGGCGGGGGCGCCGACGCGGTCTTCGAAGGGCACGTAGGGCAACACGTGCAGGCGACCCGGGAGCGCGTGCTGCAGGCGCTCCTTGCGCTCGCGCCCGCTGCGGGTGGCCAGCGTCTTGGGGTAGAGCGGGTCGAAGTTCAGCAGGTCCATGCTGACCCCGGCGCGGGCCAGCACGCGGAGGAAGCCGGCGACCTGGGAGTCGTAGACCGTGGGCGGGAAGCCCTCGGCCGCGAGGAACACGTAGGGCGGGCGCGGCTTCACTGCGCCGGCTTCGGCGCGTCCGCGAACTCGACCACCCCGAAGAACTGGGTGCGGTGGGTCGAGATGTTGTAGGTCGGCGACCAGGCGTGGGTCTCGTCTTCCTCGAGCAGCAGGCGAACCATCACGGCCTGGGCGTCGAAGGTCCACGCCTCCGGGGGCACCCCCCACTCGTCCGCGGGCAGCGGCACCTGGTTGCCGAAGGCGTCGGTCTCGAACTTGGCCTCGTTCGGGAGCAGCCCGCCGCCGACCCAGGCCTCGAGGGTCTCGAGGGTCGGGGCGAAGTCGTCGCGCTGGGTGCGCTGGCCCAGGGCCTTCATTTTCTCCAGCACCGCCGAGAGGTCGAGCACCTGGCCCGCGGCCGCGGCGTAGGCCTGGGGGTCGATCCGCGGGCGGTCGGTGCGGAAGAAGTTCAGCCTCCAGCGGTCGCCCGGGTTCGGCGGCGACGGGCGCAGCGGCGCGTAGTGGATCGAGGTCTGGAAGTTGGCCCAGGGGATCGCCAGCTCCGCGGTCCAGCCGCGGTCGGTGTCGCGCTGGATCTGGGCGTAGTCGGTGCGCGCGCGCAGGTCGAGGGTCCCGTCCACCTGCACCGCGGCCTGCAGCCCGCGTGCGTCCCAGTTGGCGTGGTTCAGCGTCGGGAGGTCGGGGTTGTAGTCCACGGGGGAGTGGGCCACGAAGCAGAACAGGTCGTAGACCGCGAGGCTCGGCGAGAGCTCGAACTCGAAGTAGGTGATCTCGTCGCCGCCGTCGTCGACGAAGACCTCGATCACCTCGTCGCCGGGGAGCCAAGGGTCGTCTCGGGTCGTCTCCCGCGCCCACACGTCGTCGTCTTCGACCTCGAACGCGACGTAGAGGTTCGTCGCGTCCCAGGTGACGCGGGCGTAGGTGCTCTGCTGGGTCGGCTTGCCGTCCTCGAGCCGGCTGAAGGGCCCCAGGCGCTCGGCGGCCTGCCAGGCGGGCTCGTCGAGCTTGCCGTCGACGGCGATCGACCCGGGCTCGAGCTTGGTCGCGGTCACGCTCGGCACCAGCTCGTGGACGGGCATGCCCTCCTTGCGCCCCAGGGGGTGGATCGAGAGCGCCCCGAGGAGCAACAGCGCGGCGAGCCCCGGCTGCGAGATCCCGCGCTGGCGCGGCTCGAGCAGCGAGCCGAGCACGTAGACCGACGCCAGGATCAGGGGCACGCCGAGGCTGGGCGAGGGCCAGTGGGTGGGCTTGAAGTTGTCGGCGTACTCCCCGAAGGCCGGGTAGTAGCGGTAGTGCCCGAGGTAGGTCGCGACCTGGATCGGGTTCAGCAAGATCAGGGGCAGGAGCACGATCGCGCCCCCGATCAGGGCGGCCTTCAACAGCCCGCGGGTGTCGGGCAGCTCCTCGGGCTTGCGCTCGAGGCGGAGGAGGGTCACGAAGGGCAGGATCCCACCGGCGGCGCCAAGCCCGTCGAGCACCGGGTCGCTGAAGTCCATCCAGTGGTAGTAGTTGCCCGCGGCGAGGACGTAGTGCTGGTAGAGCTCGTCGACGATCCCCAGGCCGAAGGTGATCAAGAACGCCAGCTGCGGGTTGCGCCCGCCGCGGATCGCCCAGCACACCAGCGCGCCGACGAGGGCGTACTGGCCGAAGTGCACGAGCTCGGTGGCGTAGACGATGAACAGCTTCCAGATCACGAACAGCATGGCCGCCCAGGCGACCCAGGGGATCGCGGCCTCGACCAGCTGCTCACGGGAGTAGCCCTTGAGCCGGCGGGCGACGAGCACGATCACGAGCACGGCGACGGCGCTGAAGAACACGGCCAGGCTGCGCTCGGCGACGGCCATGCCCAGCCGGCCCCCCTCCTCGTGCAGGTTGCCCGGGGTCTTGGCCCAGGCGAAGAACCCGCCGGCGATCTGCAGCCCGAGCTTGTGCCCGAGGGTCAAGGCCAGCCACACCGCGAGCGCGATCGCGGTCGGCACGGGGCGGAAGTTCGGGGGGTCGCTCGCTTGGTCGTTCACGTGGGGTGGGCCTCGGGCGCGTATCTTACGCGGGAGGCCCCCCGTCCTGCGCGGGCTCCGTCCCCAGGCGCCCGCTGCCCGTTGGGGGTGCGCCCGAGCTCTTCACTTGCGAGGGCGAGGGGGCCTCGGAGGGGCCCCCTGAATTCAGCTTGGAGCCGCGGCCGAGGATCGCCCACTTCAGCGCTTCGATCACCCCCGCGATCTGGAGCAGCGTCGCCTTCCCGCGGTGGTGCCGCCCGTCGCGCTCGAGCAGGTGCCCACCGGCCACCAGACGCTCGAGGCGGCCCTCGGCCATGGTGTCCTCGTCGTAGAGCTCGTCCAGCGCGCTCTGGGGGAGCCCCCCGTCGCCGGCGCCGGTGACCTCCTTCAGGATCCGAATCCGGATCGAGGCCAGGTTCAGGTTCACGAAGGCGAAGTAGCCGTAGCCCAGCGCCGCGAAGCAGAGCAGCTGGAGGACGAGGAGGGCGCCGGCGTCGAGGAGCTCGAGGCCCTGCGCCCGCACCGCCCAGCCGACGAGGGCGCCGCTGGTCACGAGCCCGGCGAGGAACCCCAGCGCCAGCGAGCGCGCGGGGCGGCCGCGGCCGGTGAGGTGCTGCACCAGCGGCTGCACGAGGGTGTTCGCGCAGAGGCCCAGCAGCGGGGCGAGGGCGATCAGCCAGCGCTCCACCCTAACCCCCCGTCGGCAGCCCGAGCAGCCGCTGGGCGAGGAGGAACCCCGCGGCCAGCCGCTCCCCGCGCGGGGTGAGGTGGTAGCGGCCCTCGCGCTCGACGAGCAGGTCGCCGGTCTTGGCCGCCTCGAGGCGCTTGCCGATCATTTTCCCCTGGAGGAGGAAGGCCTTGGTCTCGGCGGTCGAGCGCCCGGCCTCGCCGGCGTGAGCTACGTAGCGCAGCAGGCAGAGGCTGGGGCTGTCCTCCTCGAGGGCGGTGTAGGTCACGCCGTAGCCGAGCGAGAAGGCGAGGTGGAACAGCGCGACCATGACCCACCCCGGCGCGTCGGCGGGGGCCACCGCGCGCAGCTGGGGGACGGCGAAGGTCAGCCCCAGGAGCAGCGCGGGGAACACGACCAGCAGCAGCGCGAGCAGGGTCGGCAGCTGACGGCGCGGCAACCAGAGCTTCCAGAGCAGCACGTGGAGCACGAAGCAGGCGGTGAAGAAGCCGAGGGCGTAGAGCGCGAGGGCCATGCGGGCTCAGCGCCCCCCCGCCTGGAGCAGATGCCGCGCGGCGTCGCGCAGCTCGTCCCCGGCGGAGGGGTCCTCGGCGAGGGACTCCAAGAGTGGCGCCAGCTCGTCGACCCGCGCCCCGCTCGCCGCCAGCGCGCGCAGCGCGGCGGTGCGCCGGGTGCTGCTCGGGTCGCGGCGCGCGGTCTCGATCAGGACCGTGCGGTCGTTGGGGTCGAGGGGCGGGATCCCCAGCACGTCGGCGGCGGACTCGACCAGCTCCGGGTCGTCGCCGCGGAGGTCGGAGCGCGCGGTGCGCCGCGCGCGCTCGACGAGCTGCGGGTCGAGGCGGGTCCCGCGCTCGCCGAGCACGAACCCCGCCGTCGCCCGCACCTTGGGGTCGTCGTCTTCGCCGTAGAGCGCGACGAAGCGCTCGACCACCCGCGGCTCGTTGCTCCCCCGCAGCGCGAACACCAGGTGCGGACGGATCCGCGCCGGGGCCGAGTCGAGCCCCTCGAGGAGCACCGAGGTCGTCTCCGGGCTCGAGTGGTGGCTGAGCACCTGGGCGTGCTGGAAGAGGTAGGCCTCGTCCACCTTCCCCATGCCGCCCTTGAGCAGGCGCGCCGCCTCGAGGTCGGCGCCGGCCCGCTTGCGCAGCGAGGTCTCCAGCGCCTGGCGGTAGTCGATCGGGCCCTTGCCTTCGCGGAGGGTCTCCTCGAGGACGTCCTGGGGACCGGGCGCCACGTCGACCTTGACCCCGCCCAGGAAGGCGTCGAGGGCCTGGTTCAGCTCGTCGCTCGCGTCAGGGAGGGGCGCGGGACGCGGGGTGCTGCGCGTCTCGACCGGCGCGGGCCCGGGCGCCCTCGACCCGACGGGCTGCTCGCTGGGCGCGGCGTCGCCGCGAACGAACAGCGCCACGCCGACGCCGAGGGTCACCCCAACTGCGATCAGGACTGCCAACGCCCGGGTGTTCATGGCCCCAGTTTACGCGCTCGACCCGGGCGCGCGCGCCGTCGACGGTGGTTGACCAAGTCTCCGTCTGCGCTCCCCAGGCGGCGTTTTTCCGCCACCCGGCGGGCAGTCGGCGCGAACACCGCCAGGTTTCCCGATTCTGGCCGGGGGCCTCCAGCCCCAAGCCCCGCGCAGGCAACGGCTCGCGACCTTGGTGCGCAGCTTGCGGACCCTGGCGGACGAGGCACAGGACCCATGAAGACAGGCTGGATGGTTTCCGGAGCGGCGCTGCTGCTCAGCGGCGCGCTCTTGGCGGGGTGCTCGAGCTCGAGCTCGCGGCGAAGCGGAGCACGGCGGCGCCGGTCGGCTCGGGGTCGCAAGGCTCCGGGGGCAGCGGCAGCGGGGCCCCCGCGCCCCCCGTTCCCCAGGCCCCCGCGAGCGTGGGCACGCCCCTGGGGCAGTACAACGCCGAGCTGCAGGGCGTATGGGACCGGCTCCGTCCGCAGGTCCTGGCGCAGCTCGACACCCTGATCGGGCAGCGGTTGAACAGCCAGCTGTTCAGCAACCCCACGCTCACGGCCGAGGTGCTGCACGCCAACCTCTCGCAGCGCAGCGACCTGACCACCGCGCCGGGCTTCACCCACGTCGACAGCACCCGGCTCGTGCTGCGCGCGCCGGTGCAGGGCAGCTGGGAGGTGGTGCTCGCCGCCGACCTGCGGGTGACCCTCAACGTGGGCGGGGTCTCGCCGGCGATCGACATTCCGCTGGAGATCGTGCTCGAAGACCTCTCGCTGGAGCTCGAGGTCGAGTTCGACGACCGCGACCCCACGCGCCCCACGATCCGCCGGGTGGGCCAACCTCAGGTCGACTTCCAGCTGCGGATCGACTCGCCGAACGCCCTCGCCCAGCAGCTGATCGGCGTGCTCAGCGGCCCCGCCAACTGGGTCGCCCAGCAGGCGCTGAGCGCGACCCTGCTCGCGATCCTGCCCAACCTGCAGCAGCTGCAAGGGCTGCCGGGTCCGATCCCGGGCGACGGCGCGCCGCCGCTGCTGGACACGGGCACCCCGACGCCCTTCGCCGAGGTCGTCGACAACGTGGAGCTCAAGCTGCGCCAGGCACACATTCCCCACGGGACGCTGCTCATGGCCCGCATGGACACCCCGGCCAACGACACCTGGCTCGACGCCTACACCAACACCGGCCGGGGCGTGCAGGGCAGCGTGGTCGCCTACAACGACGGCGGCGACTCGGCGATCTGGACCGGACACTACCTGGCCGCCGAGTCCTACCGCTACGCGCTGACCGGCAGCAGCGAGGCCCTCGACAACGTGGGCCACACGCTCAAGGGGATCGGCGCGCTGCTCGACGTCAACGGGGGGACGGGGCTCCTGGCCCGGGTCGCCGCGCCCGAGAGCTCGCTCATGGGGCAGCGGATCCTGAGCGACGGCGTGTTTCGCCAGGCCCAGCTCTACGGCGAGACCTGGGTCGGACGCCAGGGCGGCAACGGGATCTCCCGCGACCAGTACAGCGGCGTGTTCTTCGGCCTCGGCCTCGCCTACGAGCACGTGCCCGCCGCGCGGCTCGACGCCGAGCGCCGGGTGAAGCAAATGCTCGACTACCTGATCGCCCACGACTGGTACGTCGACGAGGACCGCCCGCCCCTGCAGGCCGGGAGCACCAGCTTCCCCACCTTCTGGTTCGGCGTCGAGTACCAGAAGCTGGCGTTCCTCCTCACCGGGCACCGGATGGACCCCGCGCGCTACTCGGCCGAGCTCGCCGCGGCGGGGCCGCTGACCAAGCTCTCCTGGTTCGGCGCCTGGACCGGCGTGCTGGGCCTCGAGAGCTACTACAAGTACAACCTCTCGCACATTGGGCTGCACACCTACTTCCGCCTCGAGACCGACCCCGGCCGCTGGCAAGACATGCGCCGCGCCTACGCGATCATCGAGCGCTACGTCGGCCACCACCGCAACGCGCACTTCGACCTGATCCAGACGAGCATCGACCCCTCGGCTCAGGTCGACCTGTTCCCCTCGACCCGCGAGGCCCTGCGGCAGTTCCTCGGCATGTGCCACCGCGACGTGGCCCCGCCGGTGGTCGACCTCTCGGGGGTGACGTGGGTCACCCTCCCGACCTTCGGGCACAGCACCCGCGGCGGCACGCTCTCGCTGGGCGGAAGCACGGCGCAGTACCCCACCGAGCCGCTGCCCATGCAGCTCCGTCAGCCAGGCGGGGACTTCATTTGGCAGCGCGACCCCTTCTCGCCGGCCACGCCCAACGGCGGTGACGCCTACGTCGAGAAGAACGGGCTCGACCTGCTCCTGCCCTACTGGATGGGCCGCCACCAGGGCGCGTTCTAGCCCGCCGACGGAGATCCGTCAGGCGTGTCGGCCCCGGGTCGGGGAACCGAGGCGCCTGATTTTCATTGCACGCCGCTTTTCGTGTGCTGCTCAAGCCCGTCCCGGCCTGGCACACCGCGTTTCCCGAATCTGGCCTCCCGCGGACGCGCTGGATCGCTCCAAGCCTCGTGCGCGCAACGCTTCTGCTTGGTGCGTGGCTTGCAGTTGCGCGCCGCGGAGACGGACAGAGGGAAACGGGACACATGAAATTCAACTGGCTCTTGGCCGGAGCAGCGACGCTGCTTTCCGGCGTCGTCGTGGTTGGCTGCTCGAGCTCGAGCTCCCGCGGAGGAGGCGCCAGCACCGCGGCGCCCGTCAGCTCGGGCTCGCAAGGCTCGGGCACCAGCGGCACCACCACCGGCTCGACCTACCCCCAGGCCCCCGCGAGCGTGGCCACCGCCCCCACGGACGTGTTCAACGCCGAGCTGCAGGGCGTGTGGGACAACCTCCGCCCGCAGGTGCTCGGGCAGCTCGACAGCATGATCGCGCAGCAGCTGAACAACCAGCTGTTCTCCAACAGCACGATCAGCGCCGAGGTCGTCAACGCGAACATTTCCCAGCGCACCGACATGACCACCGCGCCGGGCTTCACCCACGCCGACACCAAGCAGCTCGTGCTGCGCGCGCCGGTGCAGGGCACCTGGAAGCTGGTGCTCGCCGCTGACCTGCGGGTCACGCTCAACGTGGGCTCGTTCTCGCCGGCGATCGACATTCCGGTGGAGATCGCCCTCGACGACCTGAGCCTCGAGGTCGCCGTCGACTTCGACGACAGCGACCCCACCCGCCCCACGATCTCGCGGGTCGGACAGCCCCAGATCGACTTCGTGCTCCGGATCGACTCGAGCAACTCGATCGCCCAGCGGCTGACCGGAGTCCTCAGCGGCCCCGCCAACTGGATCGCCCAGCAGGCGCTGACCGCGACCCTGTTCGCGATCCTGCCCAACCTGCAGCAAATGCAGGGGCTCCCCGGCCCGATCCCGGGCGCCGGCGCCCCGCCCCTGTTGGACTCGGGCACCCCGACCCCCTTCGCCGAGATCGTGCAGAACGTCGAGATCAAGTCGCGCCAGATCAACCAGCCCCACGGGCCGGTGTTGACCGCGATCATGGACACCCCCGCCACCGACAGCTGGCTCGACGCCTACCAGAACGGCGGCCCGGGCGTGCAGGGCGCCGTCGTCGACTACGGGAGCGGCGGGGACTCCGCGATCTGGACCGGGCACTACCTCGCCGGCCAGGCCTACCACTACGCGGTGACCGGAGACAGCCTGGCCCTCGACAACGTCGGCCACTCGCTGAAGGGGATCGGCGTGCTGCTCGACGTCAACGGCGGCACCGGGCTCCTGGCGCGCAACGCCGCCCCGGAGAACTCCGTGGCGGGCCAGAACATCGTGCGCCGCAACGCCGTGTTCCGCCAGGCGCAGCTCTTCGGTGAGACCTGGGTCGGCCGCCAGGGCAGCAACGGGATCTCCCGCGACCAGTACAGCGGCGCGTTCTTCGGGCTCTCCATGGCCTACGAGCACGTGCCCGCGGCCCGGCCCGACGCCGAGCTGCGGGTCAAGCAAATGCTCGACTACCTGATCGCCCACGACTGGCTGATCGACGAGGACCGCCCGACCTGGAACGGCCAGGCTGGCAGCAGCCGCGGGCCGACCTTCTGGGCCGGCGTCGGCTACCAGAAGCTGGCCTTCCTCCTGATCGGGTACCGCATGGACCCGCCGCGCTACTCGGCCGAGCTCGCCGCCGCGGGCCCGCTGACCAAGCTCGCCTGGTTCGGCATGTGGACCAGCGTGCTGGGGGTCGACCACTACTACAAGTTCAACCTCTCCCACGTGGGGCTCTACAACTACTTCCGCCTGGAGACCGACCCGGGCCGCTGGCAGGACATGCGCCGCGCCTACTCGATCATCGAGCGCTACGTCGGCCACCACCGCAACGCGCACTTCGACCTGATCCGCGCGAGCTTCGACCCCTCGACCCAGGGCGTGCTCTTCCCCTCGACCCGCGAGGCCCTGCGCCAGTTCGCGGGCATGAACCACCGCGAGGTGGCGCCCGCGGTGATCGACCTCTCGGGGGTCACCTGGGTCAGCCTGCAGACCTTCGGCTACCAGAACACGGGCTCCGGCGGCGTGAGCGTCGGCGGCACCCCGCAGCAGTTCCCCAGCGAGCCGCTGCCCATGCACCTGCGCAAGCCCAGCGGGCACTTCCAGTGGCAGCGCGACCCCTTCACCCCGGCGACCCCCAACCAGGGCAACCCGCGGGCGGAGAAGATCGGGCTCGACCTGGTGCTGCCCTACTGGATGGGCCGCTACATGGGCGCCTTCTAGCCAAAGGCCCGCTCCAGCCGAGGCGGTTACCCTCCGGTATGTCCGACGACGACCGTTGGCGGCCGCCTTCCAGCACCAGCTCGCTCCCGGCGAGCGAGCGCTACGCGGTCGTGCGCGAGCTCGGGCGCGGCGCCATGGGGATCGTGTTCGAGGCCACCGACCGGCTCTCTCAGCGGCCGGTGGCGTTGAAGGTGCTCTCGGCCACCGACGTCAGCCCTCAGCGCCTGGAGCGCTTCCGCCGCGAGGGTGAGATCGTGGCCGCCCTCGATCACCCGGGGATCGTGCGCGTTTACTCGACGACGGTGTTCCAGGGGCGCCCGTGCCTGGTCTACGAGCTCGTCCCCGGCGCGCGGACCCTCGGCGACGCGCTGCCCCGGGCCGACCAGCGCACCCGGGTCGGCTGGGTGGCCGAGGTCGCCGAGGCCGTCGGCCACGCCCACGCCCGCGGGGTCGTGCACCGCGACCTCAAGCCCGACAACGTGCTCGTCGGCGCCGACGGGCGCGCGCGGGTCACCGACTTCGGCGTCGGCCTCCGCGGCGACCAGGAGCGCATGACCCGCACCGGCGCGCTGGTGGGCACGCCGCACTACATGGCGCCGGAGCAGCTGAAGGGCAAGTCCCGCGAGCAAATCGGCCCCCGCAGCGACGTGTTCGCGCTGGGGGTGATCCTCTACGAAGCGCTGGCCGGCCAACGCCCGTTCGAGGCCGGCTCCCTGCCCCAGCTCTACGCCAAGCTCACCGCCGGCGACTACCCGCCCTTGCGCGAGGCGGTCCCCGGGATCAGCCGCAGCGTGGAGGTCGCCTGCGACACAGCGTTGCGGGTCGACCCCGCCGAGCGCTACGCCGACGGCGCCGCCTTCGCCCAGGCCCTCCAGCGCTGCCTCTCGGGGGAGAGCCTCGAGGGCCCGGCCGGTCGACGCCGCGCGCCCTGGGTGCTGGGCGCGGTGGGGGCGCTGGCGTTGGTGGGCGGGCTCGCGGTCGCGGTCTTCGGCCAGGGCCGGCCCGACGCAGGCGGCGGCAGCGCGCAGGTCGCGGGCGGGCTGAGCCTCGACCCGCTGCCGGCCACCGTGTGGGGCGAGGCGCTGGAGGTCAGCGGGCGCGCGCCGGAGGGGGTCACCCAGGTCAAGGTCAGCGTGGGCAAGCTGAGACGGCGCGTCGACGTGGAGGGCGGCGCGTTTCGCGCGCGCCTCCCGCTGGGCGCCGGGCGCTACGCCGTGCGCGTGGAGGCCCTCGAGGGCGAGGCGACCCCGGTCGAGGCCGAGGTCGAGCTGCTGCGCCCGCCGGGGTGGTACTCGAGCCTGCGCCCCAACGCGCGGCCCGGGCTGCCGCTCCCCGACGGCCTCGACTTCGGCGAGGTCGAGGGCGAATACGTCAACGCGCGGGACGGCTCGCGGCTGGTCTGGATCCCCCCGGGGACGCTCGTCGTGGGGCAGCGCTCGGGGATCGTGGGTCCCGAGCGCAGCGAGCACGCGATCGCGGGCTTCTGGCTGGGCAAGTTCGAGGTCACCCGCCGCCAGTGGGCGGCCTTCGTCGAGGCCACCGGCGCGCCCCAGCTGCCGAACCTCCTGGTGGGCACCGACCACAAGTACTCCGGCATGATCCCCTCGGTGGAGACGGACGAGCCGGTGCCCGACGCGTTCCTCCTGGGGCCGGAGCACCCGGTGCTCTACGTGACCTGGTTCCAGGCCCGCGACTACTGCGAGTGGGCGGGGCTGCGGCTCCCCGACGAGCACGAGTGGGAGTGGGCCGCCCGCGGCACGGCCAACACCCTCTACCCCTGGGGCGACGACCCCGACCCCAAGCGCTTCAACCACGAGTCCAGCGTCGACGGCTTCCCCTACAGCGCGCCGGTGGGCTCGTTCCCCGAGGGCGCCTCGCCCTTCGGTTGCCTCGACATGGCGGGCAACGCCTTCGAGTGGACCTCGAGCGACTTCGTCTCCCAGGACGGCAAGCCGCGCAAGGTGGTCCGCGGCGGCTGCTGGAAGGCGGTCCCCTTCCTCTGCCAGGCCGGGTTCCGCGACGGCGCGAACCAGCAAGAGGTCAGCGCGACCCACGGCTTCCGCGTCGCGCGCTGAGCCGCAGCGTTCGCTGCAACCGTGGTGCGGCCTCCCCGAACGGTATAGGATCGGCAGCCAGTTAGGGAGGCGCACTGGTGCCGCACGATCCAACCGGACCCCGGCTCCTTGGGGACAGCAGGGTAAGCCCAACCGCCCTCTTGGACCGAGACGTGATCGTTGGCTACCCCTCGAAGGCCTCCCAGAACCGCGAGCGAGATCTCTCCGCCAGCGTCGGCGCGACGGTCGGCGCGGGTTCCATCCTGCGCTCGGGAACCGTGATCTACGAAGACGTGGTGATCGGCGACGACGTCCAGACCGCCCACAACGTCGTGATTCGCGAGGGGGTCCGGATCGGGGACGGCTGTGTGTTTGGCACCAACTCCGTCGTGCGCGAAGGCGCAACCCTGGGCAAGAACGTGCGCCTGATGGAGTCGGTCTTGATCTCCGAGGGGGCGGTGTTCGAGGACGACGTGTTCGTCGGCCCCAACGTCTCCTTCACCGCCGGGCGCTACATGACCGGCGCGCTGCAGGCCTCGGGCCAAATGAGCCAGAGCGAAGCAGAGGCCCTCGAGGGAACGAACTGGCAAGGCCCGTCCGTCGTCGTCGGGCGCAGGGCCCGGATCGGCGCCGGGTCCGTGATCCTGGCTGGGGTCAAGCTCGGCGCGGAGTGCGTGATCGCCGCCGGGGCGATCGTCTCGACCGACGTCCCCCCGGGGGCGATGGTCGCTGGGAACCCTGCGCGCATTCTGCGCCGCGCGGCGGAGTAAAGGCTGGCCATGGACGACCTCGACGCGCTCAAGCACGAATACCTGACCCCGACTCCCGACCGCGAGGTCGACCGCGTGTTCGTCGAGCACGTGGCCAACTACGTGATCGGCAAGCTCAGCGGTCCGCGGGTGCTGGAAATGGGGGCCGGCGACCGCCTCTGGACCCCGCGCCTGGTGCGCGCCTTCCCCGACGTGACCACCCTCGACGGCTCGCAGTCCCTGCTCGAGACCCTGGGCGAGGAGCTCGAGCTCGGCGAGGGCAAGCGCTGGACGCCGGTGTGCTCCATGTTCGAGGACTACACTCCGGACGCGCCCTTCGACACCGTGGTCTCGACCTATGTGCTCGAACACGTCCACGACCCGGCCGCGGTCGTGGCCCGCATGCGCAGCTGGGTCGCGCCGGGTGGGGAGCTGGCGGTGGTCGTCCCCAGCGCGCTCAGCCTGCACCGGCGCCTGGCCGTAAC
>Ga0070729_10005309_pt1 | contig 13383 bp, 11 predicted proteins | sample tdDd472_FD_66725 | JGI IMG/M metagenome (GOLD analysis project Ga0070729, IMG submission 66725) | Marine sediment microbial communities from the Atlantic coast under amendment with organic carbon and nitrate - tdDd47.2 | ecosystem: Environmental > Aquatic > Marine > Coastal > Sediment | place...
TGGTTCAGGCTGAATTTCCATCGGTTCGGTGATATCGGGTTCATCGCCCGTTTCCATTTGGACAGGTTCCGCTTCCTCGTCCATAGGGATGGTGTCCTCTTCCTCAAGTTCCAGTTCATCTGGAACATCTTCGATATCATCGAGGGGAAGCGTGTCTTTTTCAAGGAAGTCAGGATCGAATGTATTTTCCTGGTTCGCAAACCCTTGGGTCTCCGGCTCTTCTTGGTCGAGGTCTCCGGTATCGACCTGGGCCAGGTCTTCTTCTAAATCGGTGGGGACGGCTTCAACCGGATCGGTTGTGAGAATATCATCCATTTCTTCGCGATCCAGGGCAATGGTCGCATCCTCGAGTTCACCTGCAGGGGCAGCCGGAGGCGCCATTTCGGGATCGGTGTCCACATCGCCCCACTCTAGTTCATCCTCTTGAGAAGAAACCGGCTCGGCTTCCGCTTCTTCTTCACCCCATTTGAGCCCAGGATCAGTGTCCTCGTCTTCATCGGAACTTTCCAGCATGTCAGGTCGAATTTCGACTTCAGAGATGGAAGAATCGTCCTGGTCGAGGACATCTTCCCATTGGCCTGAAGGATCTTCGTTTTCGTGGTCCTCTTCTTCGAGCTCGAGGAATTCGTCCGCATCTTCGAGTCCCAACTCTTCGAGTTCATCTTCTTCAATGCTTTCAAGGTCGTCTACGATCAGATTGTCGGCAACCTCGTTTTCCGCTTCAGTGGCCGCCTGTTCCAGATCGGTTTCAAGCGTTTCAACTTTATCGTCTTCCGACAGAAAGTCGTCCTCTTCTCCAAAATCCTCGACATCCAGATCGAGCCCGTCATCTTCCAACGAGGGTTCCTCAACTACTTCCTCTTCCTGAAGTCGGTTCTGTTTCAAATAGTTGCGGAGTTCATTCTGATCCACTCGGATGGTTGTATTGCTGTCCACAATGGGAGCTGGAGAGGCAACCAAGCCGTCGAGGTTTTCCGTTTCATCGAGGCTGTCAGCCTCCAAGAAATCGCCATCAATGGGCTCGAGGTCTTCGTCTTCGAACATTTCCTCCGAGTTGAGATCCAAAGATTCGGGTTCCTCTTCAAGCGGTGGAACTGAGGGTTCTTGCGGTTCGCCTGCGGGCGAATCGGGCGCTTCAGCGGCCAATTTCTCGACTAGGCTGACCAATTGTTCCTGCACAAATGGCTTCATCATTCGAGAATCAATTTTTACTTCCGTGGCCCGAGCCTCATCAAATGGCTGGAACCGCCCCGTCAGGAGAACAACCGGTATATGTGAAAACTCTGGGGAATTCTTAATGCGTTCGCACAGCGTATATCCATCAAGAACTGGCATGATCGCATCAGCCAGGACAACGTCAGGTTTGAATTCACCCATCTTTTCCCAGGCTTCTTGCCCCTGCGAAAGACAGATGAGTTCATGATCGGTGTCCACAAACGCCATTTCGACCAATTTTTGGATGGTCATTGAATCATCGGCCAACAGGATTCGCTTCCCCATAAATGCCCCCTAGAAGAGTTTAACTATAGCGATATCATAAACGTTGTTAAATAATAGTTCAAGAAAATCAGTCGATTCAAGGTTTAAAGATAATCGTCATATAGTTCATGGGTACATTCAGGACATATACCGTGTGAAAAGAGGGCTTCCGAGTGTTCCTTAATGAAGATTTCCACTTCTTCCCAATACCCGCTGTCATTGCGTATTTTCTTACACCGAGCACAAATTGGGATGAGTCCAGAAAGAAGCTTTACCTTGCCCAAGGCTTCTCTCAGCTCTTCGTTGAGCCGACGCAGGCGCATAATATCCTGGAAGCGGGCCATGGCGATAATAATCGACAATTCAATATCTCTGGGTTTGGGAGGCTTAACCAGGTAGGCACCCACACCCGCATCGGTGGCACGCTGCACCACATGACGCGACTCATGAGAAGTTAGGACAACGACGGGAACCGGCGATGCCTCCATGAGTTCACGCGTTGCCTCAATACCATCCATGCCTGGCATTTCAATATCCATAAGGACGACATCGGGTTGGACTTCTGGCACCAACTTAAGGACCTCTTCCCCATTCTTCGCCCACCCGATAACCAGGAACTCCTTCTTGTTCACAGCGCGTTCGGTAATTTTATAAACGACCGGGTTGTCCTCGGCGATTAACACTCGAATGGGCTTGTCTCGTTCCATAAAACGTCCTGTCTGAAACCTTTAGTCGAAATTCAATACGGGTCTGAGCCCAACACCTTGAACGCGACTCCTTTTTCACAGTGGGCGGGGTTCTTTCTAGTTCATCGGCCTTTGGTCGTAGATATTAACCATAAATCTCAATTTTTTGCAGCGTTATTTCGTCAAAGTCCGGCTTAGGAAACGAGAAGACGCGAAAAAAGGGGTTCAGAATGAGCTGCAATAGTTTCCAGACAATAGGTCAAGTCCTTATTTGTCGGAAAGCTGGATACAAAAACAAAAAAACCGCCGAAGCGGTTTTTTGGAAAAATGGGGAGAGCGACGGGATTTGAACCCGCGACCACCGGAGCCACAATCCGGGGCTCTACCAACTGAGCTACGCCCTCCACAAATTTGACAGGGCAGAATCATAGCTGAGTTGATTCAGAAATGCAACGCTGTTTTTAAGCGTCCCCAAAAACAGAGATTGGATAGGATTGAGGGTGCGAAAAGGCCCGGTTCGGTGTGTGAAGACTGTCGCTTGAAATGCTAAAATGAGACTTGAAAGCCCTGATCCACCTAGGAGCAAACACCTCATGAGCCATGATCGAGCAGAAGCTGAAGAATTGAAAGCAAAGGTTCGTTTTGCTCCAAGCCCAACGGGCCCGCTCCACAGTGGTAACCTGAGCACTGCCTTATTTACCTGGTTGCGAGCCAGACACCTGGGAACACCCATCCTTCTGCGAATGGACAGTCTCGATCCCTTGAGATCCAAACAAGCTCACGTGGAGGCGATTCTCGAAACGCTGGCATGGTTCAAGTTGGCTTTTCTTTCCGAAATATTCCATCAAAACCCCATGGACGGCCGCTATCGCGAAGGGCTTAATGCCTTAATCCAGCAAGAGAGGGCCTATCCATGTTTCTGCTCTCGAAAGGAAGCCTACCTGCGCGATGCCAATGGGAATCTCATCTATAAAGGTCATTGCAGGGCGAACTCAACCGGTTCTGGAAAAGCAAAAATCGCCCGTGGCGAGCCTCATTGCTGGCGCTTTCGCGATACGCGAGACCACCAGACCCTCGCCGACCTCGCCTCGGGACCCTTGCAAATTGAATCAAAACGCTGGGGTGGCGATTTCGTACTTTGGCGCCGAGATGGTGTTCCAGGCTACCACCTCGCCTCGGTCATGGACGATGCTCAATTGAAAATAGAGGAAATCCAACGTGGTCGCGACCTCATTCCATCAAGTGCCGCCCAAATTGGGTTATTCGATGCGCTTGAACTGCCGATTCCAAAGTTCTTGCATGTGCCACTTCTGCTTTCGAATCAGGGTGAAAAACTCAGTAAACGCCTTGGAGAAACACGCCCCGAGGCGCGATTCCCAGACCCGCAAGCATTTACCGAATTCTGGCTTCACCATTTTGAGGTGAATCGATGCGTCACAAATTGGATCGACCTAACACAAAGCCAACTCTTTGAAATCTGTCGCCAAGCCGATCGGATCATGGATTGAGTGGGAGTGAATTCCTTCCTCCTTCTTCAAGATGCCCAGGGTTCTTCTAGGAAAAGTCAAAGAACTGTTCGCAAGCTTCCCTTGATTTTTTTGGAATCTTGCCTACAATGTGGCTAAACTCAAGGGATAGAAGGTCATTCTCGAATTACCACCCGGAGTGAATATGCCGGGCTAAGAATAGCCCGTAGTACTTTGTTTGGAGGAGCTAGAAATGTCTGCACCGTGTTTCCTTTTTCCAGGGCAGGGGTCACAGGTCGTTGGAATGGCCAAAACCTTTTATGACTGGAATCGAGAAGCGAAAGACCTCTTCACCGAGGCAAGCGATATCAGTGGTTTGGATATCGCCAAATTATGTTTCAAGGGCCCGATGGAAGAACTTACCCAGACGAAACATCTTCAACCCGCTATGACAACCGCTGTTCTTGCCTGCTTCGCAGGCCTGGAGTATTACGATGTCATTCCTTCGTATGTGGCTGGCCACAGCCTGGGCGAATATGCTGCCCTTGTCGCGGCGGATGTCATTGACACCGAGAGCTGCTTCAAACTAGTCAGCTTGCGGGGAAAATTGATGGATGAACAGGCCCAGAAAAACCCTGGCGCTATGACGGCAATGATGAAGATCAGCAAAGAACGGGCTGAGGAGCTAGTCAAAGGAATTAGCGAATCGAAGCCGCTTCTGATTGCCAACTACAACTCACCAAACCAGTTGGTCGCTTCAGGATCCGTAGAAGCGATCGAAGAACTCGAAGCAGCTCTCAAGGCAGATCGGGCTCGAGGTGTTCGCCTGAATGTATCAGGCGCTTGGCATTCACCCCTGATGAACGACGCGGTTGCCCCGCTTGAAGAAGCCATCGAGGCAATCGAGTTCAACGATGCGAAAATGCCGATCGCTTTGAATGTGACCGGTGGATTGGAATCCGATGGAGCCACGATCAAATCCGCCATGAAAAAACAGATGATCTCCTCGGTGCTTTGGTACCAGGGAATCCATGAAATCTGGAAAGAAGGCATCCGAAACTACATCGAGCCGGGTCCAAAAGGCGTCCTGACTCGCATGATGAAGTCGATCTCCCCTGACCCATCAGCCATGACGAATGCCATTATCGATACGGTCACGGCCCTTGAGGCCTTCATGCAGGATGACGAAGAATACTAAACTTAATTCATCCCAAATAGAAAAAGCCCGCCAAAAGCGGGCTTTTTTATGTTCAAAGGGTTCTATCGAACCGCTTTGGAAGCTTACTTAATTTCCTTGTGGACCGTGTGCTTCCTCAGCCAGGGATTGTATTTCTTAATTTCGAGACGTTCAGGTGTGTTCTTACGGTTTTTAAACGTTGAATACCTCGAAGGGGGTACACCGGCATCTTTAAATTCGGTGCACTGCACAATCACTTTAATTCGATTTCCTTTTTTTGCTTTTGCCACGACTGAACCTCGTTTTGTTCATATTCTTTAGGTTTGCAGGCTACCCTGTACGCAAACCGCAAGCGCGCATTATAGTTGGTTTCGAGCTCGGGAACAAGCAGAATTTTCATTTTATGGTATCCTGGCGCCTTCCGATCCAATGAGCCGAATGCCCTTGTCTCCATCTTTAAGAAAAAGATCGTGGCGATGGGTGAAATAGGAGTACCCTAGGGTTGCTCATCTTCCGGGACAATTCGAAAGCCATGTGGCTTCAATTCACCTTTTCGATCACGCACGAGGCGAGCGGGATCCCGCCAGGTCATTTTGGACCATTTGGGGCACAGCCATTGATAGAGTTGATGACCTGCAATCACGCTCATGGTGCCATTTTCATAGGATTTCATTTCCTGTAAAAGGTTAAAGGCCTGGAGCTCCAGATTGGTCTCGTATCCGGTTCCGTTACAAGAGGAGCATGGTGAGCCGGCCAGCGACCAATAGCTTTGCTCACGACGGCGTCGACTCAGCGATAGGATGCCCAACGCATTGATTGGCTCAATCTTACATTGGGAAACAGAGCTTCCCAATTCCGAGGTAAACGCGGCCTCAATTCGTTTTCGGTCCTCCATCAATTTCATGTTGATGAAATCAATCACGATGATTCCACCAATGTCTCGCAAGAGAATTTGGTGTGCAATCTCCTTGGCCGCCTGCAGATTCACCTTGGTTTTCTGGCTTGGACTTGGACGGGCCTTGCCCGAATTCACATCGATTACCGTGAGTGCTTCGGTTCGATTGAAGACCAGATAGCCCCCGCAATTTAGCCACACTTTGGGTTGAAACAGGTTCTGGATGGGCCCGGTCAGGCCATATGTGGCGAAAAGGCTTGAGTCCCCGGTGTGGAGACTGAGCGAGGAACTGATGTTCGGTCCCCCAGACTGCCCCCATTGCCGAAGTTCCTCGTACCACAAAACATCATCGACATAGATTTTTGAAGGTAGGTTCGACAATTGAGACGAAAAAAAACGTTTCATCGGATTCGCATCAATGGCATCAAGGATGCGTGTTTTTCCAGATACCCGCAGGGATTCTTGAATAGTCTCCCAACGCATGGTCAGTCCTTTCAATTCTTCAATAATCTGGAATCTAGGAACGCTGAGGCTGGCCGATCGCAGGAGCAAGCCGCCCTGTCCCCCAATCTGCTCGCGTCCGAAATGTCGCCACTCCTTCTTAGACCCGCGAAAACGTCGACTGAAGCGGATGTCCGACCCAAATGGTAAAAACACAGAGTAAAACCCAGCGAACTCGACATACATCGTACAGGGAAGCCTCTTTCCAGGTGCGGCAAGTTTCTGTACTTGAACTAAGAGAGTCTGACCTTGCTTAATTGTTTGGAGAACGGCATCCCCGGTTTTGGGCTTTTCCCCTGATGTGTCCTGTTTGATGAGATCTCGAGCGCGTAGAAAACCTTCTTTTCCATCGCCAAGATCTAAAAAGACCGCTTCGAGACCCAGGTCAACGTCGAGTACTTTGGCGAGGTAAATGGTCCCAATCGGGTATTCCTGCCAAGGTTGAATCAGGCTGAAATGCGTCAATCGGGGGCCCGTCTTGAGGGCAAGGGCTTGGACTCCGAAGAACTTGGATAGAAAAAGCGTTTCGACTGATTGCTCAGGCTTCTTCTCTGCCTTCTCCTCACGACTCAACGAACTGGCTCCTCTGAGTTGAGCATTCAGGTGCCATTACTGCGACACACTGGCTTCTCCCCATTTCACTCTGCCCTCCAAAGTGACCGTCGCATTCTTCTCTGAAAACTCGTGTTCGGACATAAAAAGATTGCCGGAATCGGAATCCACTCTGTTGATGATTTCAACATTTTCGGGCAAATTCAGGATGAGCCCACCAAGAGAAACATTCATGTCGATGGTTGCAGAACGATAAAACAGGTCATTTGCCTTGAGCCGGAATTCACCCATGGAAAAATCAAGATTCAGAAGATCGAAACGGTAGTTTTGAAGATTCTTCAATTTGGTTTCACCAATTGAATGTTTCAACGTCATTTCCTTCATGACCAGTGGGTTCTTAACGGCGTTCCGCAAATTGACTTGCGAGTATTTACTCTCCAGGTGCAGCATGTAGACCGGCACACCGCTAAGGTCAAGGTCGACCTCGCCACCTTCGTGAATGATCTCGATATCAAAAGCCGAATCAAGAGGTAGGTGTACAAGGAGATTATTACGATCCCAAGCCTGATCCATTTCATCACTGCCCAGGTTGAGCAACATCATGCGGTGGCTTCGATAGGCAATTGAGAATTTTTGTCCTGAGGCCGAGGCGTCGTGTAGAAATTCAAAACTACCATTGGCCGTGTCATACTCTCCAGACAATCGAACTGCACCTGGAGGACCGTCGGGCACCAAGGTGACGTTACACCCCTTTGCCTCAATCACAAGCTTGATGGGTACGATATCGGGTGGCAGTTCTGACAGGGTAACCCCCTGAAGTTCATGGGAATCAAAATGTTGAACCTCGGCGAGCTCAGTAAACACAGGGGGTTCCATCTCGTTAGACTTAACGAAAATCGTAAGGAACAAAACTAGCGCCGCCAAGAGAATAACGAAACCGAGGCAACACCCGATGGTCATCTTAAGGCAGGACGAGGAACCCTTGCTCAATCAACACCCCCAATCGATCTCTATCGTAACGTACGGTTACGAACCGCATAGGTTCAAACCAATTAAATTTTTTCAATTCAATCATTTTTTGAGACCAATGTCACGAACTCGAACCGACCTATCCTGATTTTTCTGATTTTCTGTAGAAGAAACCAAAAATAGCCCGAGTCTTCTTGCCCAAATTAGAGAGAATCGCCATTCAACAACGACAAAAGATCGAGGATATCCACTCGCTGATTGTTATTGCTGTCGAATGGTCCGGCTCCTGGCCAATAAGGCACTAGCTCATCATAGGTAACCACCACAGCCATCGCCACATCCAGTCGAGTCCGCATGTCTGCTTGAACCACGACATCGCTGAAGACATGATCGGGATAGCCTGGAGCTGAAACGGTCACGGCATAGGTGCCTGGCACACAAAAGCGATGGTAATCACCGAGAGTCGGGTCGGTTGGAACAGGCTTGAAGGTGCCCACGGTGATCGTCGCATCGAGAGGATCGCCGGTTACACTGTCGGTGACAAGACCATAGATCCCCTGGAAGACTTTATCGAGATAATTCAGAACCCCATGTCGATGCTGTTCGGTGAAAATGGGAATCTGCGATGCGGCAGGCGTTTTGAATTCAGTTACTTCAATTGTGGTGTCGAGCGTGGATTCAAAATGATAGGCCCAATCGTTGGTATCCCCTGTCGTTTCATACCAATCCGCACCAAACACATACCAGAATTCGGGATAGGTACTCCCGTCCTTATAGGCTTGCGCAAGGCCGTGTTCCGATGGAACGGCGCAGACATTGTTGTGGCAAGGCAAGCCCCCGGTCCGGGAGGAGAAAAAATTCGGTAAGTCCGAAAGGGGCTCATTGATATCGAAATTCCAGACAGAATTAAAGCAAGCTGCTCCCGAATGAAAGGTGAGCCCGAGAACGAACTTATTGCCATAAGTCTGGGAAAGAGCTCGCACAGCTTGTGTTTCTGGCTCACTGAAAGGCACCAGTGTCCCAGACCCATCTGGTCCATCGAAATTTCGGTTCAGATCGACCCAGTTGGCATTGAATCGACTATCCGTCGCATTACCGTCCGGGTTGACCATTGGCATGAACCACATTTCACTCTCATTCACCAGGCGGTCGGCCAAGGGATCCGATCCGTAATTCGTCACTATCCACTCGAGCACGTCGGTACATACCATCAACCCCGAGAGTTCATCTCCGTGAATGTTCCCAATGATACGCAACTCAGGCTCAAATTCTTCGGTTTCGGGAAAATCAGTAACCTTAATCGCCCAAAGTGGCCGCCCATTCACCGATGTGCCCACCTGGATCATGTCCGTAATGGAACTGTGGGTGTTGACCAGCTGGGTCGCCCAGGCCTCAAAGCTATCAGGATCGAAGTAACTTCCCGGTAACAGTTTTCTTCTCAAGGCAGAAGCCGCTTTCTCGCGCTCGCGTTTTTCTGATATGCGATAGCTGATTCCCAGGTGATCTAGAACCGAGAGAACGTAGGGTTCTCCTGGCAACACGATAACACCCTCTTCAGTCAACGCGATAGGGCTGATCCGCCACTCAATAGATACCTGGCGAAACTCCTCTTTACTGAGATCGATCTCAATATCGGGAGGATCGAATTCACCGCCGATTGAGATAACCGCCATTATGGAAAGGATCGAAGTTACAAAGAGAAGTCGCATGATGCCTCCTGGCAACATGGTATACCAGAGTGAGGAGACCACCAAACGAATAACCAACCTTCGGAAAAAGAAATCCCCCGTGATTGACACGAATCACGGGGGATTGGGAGGGTGGATTGAGAAAGCTTAGTGGGCGGTCACAATTCCTTCGAAGCGTGAATCTTGACGTAGGGATTCCAAGTCGTGATCCTTCTTCATGTGGTGGAAGTCGTGATAACCCAGCTTGATTGATTTTTCCAACCACTTGAAGGCCATATCTGTCTGTCCGTCAAGCGCATAGCAACAAGCTATGTTGTAGGCAGTAGTTCCCTGCTTCTTGCCGTGTTTCATGGTCTGTTCGAAAGCCTTGATGGCTGCTGGATATTCCCCGAGTTGATAAGCGGCCCAGGCTACTTTACTTGCCTTTTTGCCCAAGTCGTGGTCATTCGAGGCTTTCTTCATCAGTTTCTTCAGATCAGCCTCATCACAGATATCCAATTTCTTCATCACGGCCCGCATCTTTATCTCTTTGGCCATCACATCATACCGTTCATCGGAGCGAAGGTTCTCCAGATCACTGTCCTTCATGAAGTTCGATGCGTCTTTATAGCCTAGGTCAAAAGCGGCCTTCAGGTTCAAAAACGCATCGTCAATTTGGCCATTTAAGGAATGGACGCAGGCCAGGTTGTAGAACTGATTGCCAACATCTTTTCCGTGGCTCTGGACAATAAGGTCGCGGAACGCTTCCCCTGCCTGATCGTATTGCTTGAGATAATAGTAAGCGAATGCCTCTTTCTTGCGCAACCAAGCTTGATCGCCTTCACTCAGGCTATCCATGGTGTCGGCTTTTTGCACCAGGTCCAGAACGGCTTGATAGTCCTTCTGCTTAAATGCCTTTTCAAGATCCTGACCGAGTTGATATTCCAGGACGAGCTCATCGATGATGGCATTGAAATTGGACTCTTCTCGAATTGAGTCGAGATCTGAATCGGACATCACAAGTTTGGAGTCATCGAATCCATGGGCGATAGCCTTCTCTAAAGATGTCAGGGCGAGCTTCTTTTTGCCCATCAGAGCATAGGAACAAGCCATGTTGTAATGAGCTGTCGCATTGTCGGGCTGATACTGGAGAAGTTTTTTATAGGAATCGATCGCACGATCATAGGAGCCAGCATAAATCGCTGCCAAACCCATTTTGCCGTAGAGACCCGTGGCTTGGGGAGCGCGCTTAACGGTTGCCTCGAATTGAGCGATAGCCTGCTCCCAATCCTTCTCATTCATGGCGACTTTAGCCTTTTTCATATCCCGCTGAATCTTTAGAGCTTCCTGGGTTAAAGAAGCAAAGTTGGGATGGCTCGACAGGGATTCAAAGCGCTCCTGAACGAGAACTTCAGGATCTACATTGCCTTGTTTCACGGCGTTTTCAAGATAGGATAACGCTTGATCCATTTCACCCAGGTCTGCATGCACTTTGGCCAGGAAGAGGTCCTTTTTGAAATGACGCTTGCCCTTTAATGCCGTCTCATCAATCGAGTTAAACACCGCAAGAGCCTGTTGAGCTTGTCCATTTTTCACCAAAATGTGGGCCAGTTTGTATTTCAATTCCTGGCGTTGTGGCTGAAGATCAATCGCATCCTCGAGCCATGCAATGGCTTTGTCGTAGTCACCAAGTTTGATCTGGCGCTTTGCATTGACAAGGGCCAGGTTTCCTTTGATAATCGGTTGCAGGGCTGTGTCCATTTTGGCGATGTAGCTGGTATCCGAATTGTCTTCTTTTTGCGGAGTCGACCAGGACGGAAGGACCAGAAACAGCGCAATCATGGCGCAGCCTATTCCCGTTTTGGACAGTTTGGGTGAGAACCCTTTTTTCATTATCATTTTCAATCTCCTTTTAAATTGATCACTGTTACTTGGGGTTGCATTCAGGGCGGTGACAGCAAAGGTGGGCCGAATTGCCTTTTCGGCGGCATCTATCAGAGCCACAGCAAAGGCTTTGCGCTGTCGAGGGAAGCACCAAACTGCCCAGGCGTCGCATGCGTGTTCAGCGTATAACTTGACACGATTGCGAGCCAACCAGAACAGGGGGTGCCACCAAAGAAGGATTAATCCGATCACCTCGAGATAAGAGAACCAGTGGTCTCTTCGCTTTAAATGGGCGAGTTCGTGAGCAAGAATGGAGCGGTAGCCTCTACCTCTGCCAGCAGGAGCCTTCCACTCCGGCCACAAGAGTACCGGACGACCGACACTCCAGATAAATGGCGCGGAAATGTTCGGGAACAATAGAACTTTGGGAATCTTGACGCCCATGGAACGTGCAATTTCGCCCATTTCTTCCAGAATTTCTGGCGAGGCGGATTCTCCGTATTTAAGGACCTTGTGGAAATCCCACATACGTTTTAGTTGAATCGCCAAAACGAACAAGGTACCAAAAGCCCAGAGTAAGATGACGTAGAACGGGAGTCCTAATTGAAGGCTAATCCCCGCTGCCTGGACGCGCTGGTCAGCTTGCGAGCTCCCGGCCTTTGCAAGCGCTTTTTGCTTCAAGAGCATTTTCTTTTTATCAATCTTAAGCTGCTTTGACTCCTGATCTGGGTACAACTTGGAAAACCCGTCAAGGTCTACTTCCGTACCTGAATAGACCAAATAATCTGCTTCCAGGAGCGCCTCGCTGGTGTGCTTAATTATAGGATCTGGCTGGAGACGATCCGCGGTTGAAGCGACTAGCGGACCAACGTGATCAGATAGCGGCGAGGGCAAAAATGGCAGTGGTGGAGCCAAGAGACGAATCAACACGAGCACCCATAGCATATGGCATAGAGCAGGTTGATGTTTTAAACGCAAACATATTAAAGTGACACAGACAGCAATAGCCGAAGCTACAATTGTATTTTCAACCAACCACTCGATCATGCGTCGCCTCCCCTTTTCAACTCAATGACATCTTCAGGATGCGAGTCCTCATCTTCAAAATCGCTTTCCAATTGATCCAATAGAGCACGAAACTCACATATTTCTTCTTTGGAGAAGGCCTGATTCTCGACCAAGGCATGAAACATGGGGGTTCGCGAACCTGCGCAAACGCGCTTAGCCAATTGACTCAAAGAAGAAGACAGATACTCCTGACGTGACATGGTTGCTGAGAAGACAAAAGCCCGGCCATCCTTTTCACTGCGCAGGTAACCCTTTTGTTCCAATCGCTTTATCAGCGTTTGGACCGTGTTGTACGCCCAGGACTTACCAAGTCCATTGAGGATATCCCTGACTTCGCCCACTTTCAGCGCTGTTCGATTCCAAAAAACTTTGAGAACAGCCAATTCACTTTCACTGACCTCAGATCGCGGTTGTTTCAGCCCCATGTTGTCTCCTACAAGGTGTAGTTATGCATGTTTTACGACTTGTAGGATTTAAGGTTTCAGTGAAGTTTGTTTTTTTTGTAGAACCTGATGCAGAATAAGCCTTCCAGAGCCCAGTAATGAGTTAACAAACGCACCTTATCTTGATCTATTTATTTGATTTACATTAAGTTACCAAGCAAGATGCCAGGATCTCTTTAACCAGCACCTTCTTCAAGTTCTTTGCGTTTTTCCTGGGCCAATTTACGAACCCTGGCAATATCTTCATCTGAGAAGACGCCATTAACGCCACTAATTGCGGCCAACTTCATACCGTGTTTGAGGCCCATACGGTAGATTTCCCGTACCTTCTCCCATTCAATACTACGTCCGATGGTAAAGGGTTCAAATTTACCCTCAAGGGCCAGAACGATCGTTTCAGCCAGACACGCGTAAACCACTTTGGGAGGCAAGCCGATATCCTTCATTTTGGGATCGCCGGGAAGTTCGATTTCTCCCGACTCGATGACCAGCACATCTGGGCGCAAAGCGACATCTTCGGGGCTCAGGTCGAGAGGGCGAGCCACGTCTGTGATGACACATCCCGGCTTCACCTTGGTGATATCCAAGATTTTCTT
>Ga0070729_10005314_pt1 | contig 13370 bp, 13 predicted proteins | sample tdDd472_FD_66725 | JGI IMG/M metagenome (GOLD analysis project Ga0070729, IMG submission 66725) | Marine sediment microbial communities from the Atlantic coast under amendment with organic carbon and nitrate - tdDd47.2 | ecosystem: Environmental > Aquatic > Marine > Coastal > Sediment | place...
GCAATAGCATCTGTCAGGACCGGCGCTTCATGGCTCGTGAGATGCCGTTGCTTGAGGCCTGGTTTCACTATCGCAACCTGGATGTCAGTACCCTCAAGATTCTGGCCTCGTTGTGGGCACCGGAGGTGGCTGCAGGCCTCAAGAAATCCAGCGAACATCTGGCTCTGGCAGATATCCGCGATTCTATCGCCGAGCTGCGCCATTACCGGCAACATTTTATTCGTTAAGCCCGCCGGCGCAGCCATTAGAGCGCGGCTTCCTGCTGTGCTAAAGTGATGCTCCGGTGGCGGGGGGCGCCCGCACCGTGATCCCTGTCTGCAGGGGTATTTAAGTCTTAGGGAAAGGGCCGAAATCAGTGGCAAATTTACGAACTCGTTACGCTCGTTTTGCGAGTGTTCTGTTAATAGCGGCTGCGTTGCCGTTAAGTGCTGCGGTAGCTGAAGACCGTTGGGTTACCGATCGCGGCGAATTTACGATGCGCTCGGGAAAGAGCACATCGAACAAGATTGTGCGTATGTTGAAAAGCGGCACCCGTGTCGAGCTTTTGACGACCGATCAAGCGTCCGGCTATAGCAAGATTCGCATGGAAAATGGCAAAGAGGGCTGGGTGCTGAGCCGCTATCTGCTGACAGAACCGCCTGCATTGGTGCGTTTGCCTGAACTTGAGAAAGACCTTGGCCGGGTTGCCGAACTGTCGAGCGAACGGCAGGCTTTGCAAAAGGAAGTGCGTAACCTTCAGGCTGAGAATACACAACTTCGTTCCGAGTTGGAGCGAATCAAAAAGGTTTCTTCGAACGCAGTTAAGCTGGACAGTGAGAACACGCAGCTTAAGCAAACGCTGAGTGCCAACGATACGATGATTAGCCAGTTGGAAACCGACAACCGCAAACTTGGTTCACGTTCGAGTCGTGAGTGGTTTGTTGTTGGTGCCGCAGTGCTGATTATCGGTATTCTGCTCGGACTGATTATTCCGCGTTTGCAGTTCCGCAAAAAATCCAGCTGGTAACCGGCAGTGTTCTATCGCCGGTTCGTTATGCGCCGGCGTCAGACTTTCTGACCTGCGAGCAGCATCCATGTTTCGATAATGCTGTCCGGGTTCAGCGACATGCTTTCTATGCCCTCGTCGAGCAACCACTGCGCCAGATCCGGGTGGTCTGAAGGCCCCTGACCGCAGATTCCGACGTATTTATTGTGCTTCTTGCAGGCCTTGATAGCCATGCTCAGCAAGGCTTTGACCGCCGGGTCGCGCTCATCGAAGTGGTCTGCAATCAGCCCTGAATCCCTGTCCAGCCCGAGTGTCAGTTGGGTCATATCGTTTGAGCCAATCGACATCCCGTCGAAGATCTCGAGGTAATCATCGGCAAGCAGGGCATTGGTCGGTAGCTCGCACATCATGATGAGCTTTAACCCGTTTTCGCCTTTCTTCAAGCCGAAGTTCTCAAGGAGTCCGACAACGTCACGGGCTTCTTTGAGTGTGCGCACGAACGGGACCATGATCTGCACGTTATCGAGTCCCATGTCTTCGCGCACCCGCTTCAACGCGCGGCACTCCAGCTCGAAGCAGGGTTGGAAAGAGGGGTCTACGTAACGCGATGCACCCCGGAAGCCAAGCATCGGGTTCTCTTCATCCGGCTCGTAAAGATTGCCGCCGATCAGGTTGGCATACTCATTTGATTTGAAGTCGGACAGACGCACGATCACCGGCTCGGGTGCAAAGGCTGCAGCAATGCTGGCGATACCTTCCGATAACTTGTCGACAAAAAAGCTGACAGGATCAGCGTAGCCTGCCGTTTGCTGCCGGATCATGTCCTGCAGGCCGCTATCCAGTTGGTCAAATTCCAGCAGGGCCCGCGGATGAATGCCGATCATCCGGTTAATAATGAACTCAAGCCGTGCCAGACCGACGCCAGAGTTAGGCAAGCTGGCAAAGCCGAAAGCCCGGTCCGGGTTCGCAATGTTCATCATCAGCTTGACCGGAATTTCGGGCAGGTTGTCGAGTTGCACCTGTTGCTCTTCGAAGTCGAGCATACCGTCGTAGACAAAGCCGGTATCGCCTTCGGCGCAGGATACGGTCACCGCAGTGCCGTCGGCAATAGCTGCAGTGGCATCTTCGCAGCCGACGACCGCCGGAATTCCGAGCTCCCTGGCAATGATGGCGGCATGGCAGGTGCGCCCGCCGCGATTGGTGACAATGGCCGAGGCGCGTTTCATGACGGGCTCCCAGTCGGGGTCTGTCATGTCAGCAACCAAAACGTCGCCGGGTTGAATCCGGTCCATGTCTTCAACGCGTTCAATCACTTTTGCCGTGCCGGCGCCGATGCGCTGGCCGATACTGCGGCCTTCGATGATGACTTTGGAGCGGCTTTTCAGCGTATACCGCTGAATGATGTTCGCATTCTGGCTTTGCACTGTCTCCGGTCGTGCCTGCAGCAGGTAGAGTTCACCGTCGTTACCGTCTTTGCCCCACTCGATATCCATGGGCCGTCCGTAGTGGTTCTCAACCGTCACCGCATAGCGCGCCAGAGTTTCGATATCTTCATCCGACAACGAGAAGGTTGCGGAAAGTTCTTCGGGAACATCGATGGTCTTGGTGAACTCGCCGTCATTGGCGTCGTTGTACACCATCTGGATGGCTTTGCCGCCGATATTTTTTCTGACGATTGCTTTCTTGCCGGCATTCAGTGCGGGCTTGTAAACGTAGAATTCGTCCGGGTTAACGGCGCCTTGTACTACAGTCTCGCCGAGACCAAAGGAGGAGGTGATGAACACCAGATCCCTGAAGCCCGACTCGGTGTCGAGCGTAAACATGACGCCACTGGAGCCGATGTCACTGCGCACCATATGCTGCACACCCACTGACAGCGCAACGTTCTTGTGATCGTAGCCCTGATGCACGCGATAGGCGATTGCACGGTCGGTATACAGTGATGCGAAGACGTTCTTGATGGCTTCAAACAGTGCCTCTTCACCGCGGACGTTCAGGAAGGTTTCCTGCTGTCCGGCAAACGATGCATCGGGCAGATCCTCGGCGGTTGCCGAGGAACGCACAGCGACGGCAAAGTCCTCGCCCCGGCCTTCAGCCATGGTTGTCCACGCTGTCCGGATCGCGTCATGCAGTGCATCCGGCAACGGTGTGTCGACAACCCACTGACGAATGGTCTGACCGGTGGTTGCCAATGCTGCGAGGTCATCGACATCGAGTGACGACAGCAGTCCGTCAATACGGTCGGCTAGTCCTTCGTGGGCAAGAAACTCGCGGTACGCTGCTGCGGTGCTGGCGAAGCCGCCCGGTACTTTCACGCCGGCCTCCGATAGCCCGCTGATCATTTCGCCTAGCGACGCATTTTTACCGCCCACGTGGTCGATATCGTTAATACCGACCTCATTCAGAGGCACAACGTAAGAGTCCAATGCTTGATTCCTTAATCTGTTAGTGTTGCTGAAAATAAGAGGATGTTGCAGACTTTTCTTAAGGGCTTTTTCCAGGCGAAATGTCTTGCTAACGAAGTAATGAAAGGCCGGTTACTATAATGCATCGACGAACTGTATTTTTTGTTTCGGATTCCACCGGGGTTACTGCTGAAACGTTGGGGCGCAGTCTGCTGACCCAGTTCGATACCGCTAATTTTAATCAGGTGACTTTGCCATTCGTAGACACCATTGACAAGGCGGATGAGGCTGTTGCGACCATCAACCGCACGGCCGCTGACGAGGGCGAGCGCCCTATTATTTTCAGCACAATGGTGCGGGATGACATAAGAGAGCACCTGCTCCCCGTTGAAGGCCTGTTTCTCGACTTTTTTCAGACGTTTATCTCGCCGCTCGAGGCCGAACTCGGCGTCCGTTCCAGTCACGCCTCGGGTAAGGCACATGGCCTGACAAACGAAGCGCAGTACGACGAGCGTATCGAGGCAACCAACTTTGCGCTCAGTAATGACGATGGCGCGCAGATTAGGGACTACAACAAGGCTGACGTGATTCTTCTTGGTGTGTCGCGTTCAGGCAAGACGCCGACCTGTCTTTATCTGGCTTTGAGCTACGGCGTGTACGCGGCAAACTTCCCGTTGTCGGAAGATGAATTGGAGTCGGGTAAGTTACCGAAGGTTCTCGAGCCATACCGCAGTAAGTTATACGGGCTGACGATTGAGCCGGCAAGATTGCAGCAGATTCGTAAAGAACGCCGTTCCACCGGGCGCTATTCTACAATTCAGCAGGTTAACTACGAGATCAGGGCAGCCGAGCAGTTGTTCAAGCGTTGCCGTATCGATTTTCTCGACACAACTCATTCGTCGATTGAAGAGATTGCCAGCAGTATTCTTGCCAGTACGGGTATCGAGCGTCGTATCCGCCCTTAAGGTTTCAGATTACGGCAGTAGGTTGGCTTAAACCGGTTAAGCGCTCAATGTCGGCTAGCCCGGCGGCAAGTTCACCTATGGGTTTAAGTACTTCGTGCGGGTCGAGCGCATGGCGTTTCATGTCCTGCTCGTAATGTTGCAGATACACTCTTAGTGTTGCACCACTAGTGCCGGTACCCGACAAGCGATAAACGATCCGCGACCCGTCTTCGAATGCCAGTCTGAGCCCTTGGTTTTCCGAGATGCTGTGGTCTACCGGGTCGTGGTAGGTAAAACTGTCGGCCAGTTGCAGGGTCTTGTCTGCCGGCAATCGGCTGCCGGTTTTATCCAGATTCTGTTTGAGTGAGCTAAACAAGCCGGCGGCCGCATCGGTGTCAGCAATGAAATAGTCGTAGCGCTGATAATAGTCCCGCCCGAATTCACTCCAGTGTGATTCCAGGATTTCATTGCCGGATTTGCCGGTGGTTGCCAGCAAGTTGAGCCAGAACAACACGGCCCACATCCCGTCTTTCTCCCGGACATGATCCGAGCCGGTACCGAAGCTTTCCTCACCGCAAAGCCCGATGTCACCGGTATCGAGCAGATTACAAAAGAAGCGCCAGCCCGTCGGAGTTTCGTAGCAGGGGACTCCTAACTTTGCCGCCACCCGGTCGGCAGCCTGACTTGTGGGCATCGAACGAGCGACACCGGCCATGCCGTCCTTGTACCCCGGTATGCGGGCCGCATTCGCGAGCAGAATCGCCAGGCTATCGCAGGGTGACACCATCTGACCCGGCACGACAATCATGTTGCGGTCACCGTCGCCATCGGAGGCCGCCAGTAAATCCGGGCTTGCAGAGCCCAGTGCCGCACTAATCAGTTCCGGTGCGTCCACCGGATTGGGGTCGGGGTGACCGCCGCCGAAATCAGGCAGTGGCACCGCATTGAGCAATTGCTCTGCAGGCAAATCGAGTAAGCCGGAAAAAATGGTGCTGGCATAAATACCGGTGATGCCGTGCATTGCATCGAAGCGCAGGGAAAGTCCGTTACGAATCCCGTCCCGCATGCAGTCGAAGTCGAATAGTGATTGCAACAGCGTCGAGTAGTCGCTTACCGGGTCGACGATCTCGATGGTAAGGCCGTTGGCGACGGTGACCCCTTCCTTCGAAAGGTCGATGTCGGGTAGTTCCGCGATGGAATAGCGGCGCAGCTTCGAACTGTTGGTAAAAAATGCATCGGTTAGCGATTCGGGGGCTTGTCCGCCATTCGCAATGTTGTACTTGATGCCGAAGTCGCCATCCGGCCCGCCGGGGTTGTGGCTTGCGGTGAGGATAAAGCCACCGGCTGCGCCGCGCTGCCTGATCAGGTTAGAAGCGGCAGGAGTCGACAGTAAACCGTTGCGCCCGATAATCAGATGTCTGACACCGTGTGCCGCGGCTATTGCAATAATTGTTTGTATCGCAGTGTCGTTGTAGTAGCGGCCGTCACCGCCAATGACCAATGCACTGCCTGACGTCAGATCCAAAGACTCGAAGACAGCTTGAATGTACGTCTCGAGATAGTGAGCCTGGCTAAAAACCGCAACTTTCTTTCTTAAGCCGGCTGTACCCGGTTTTTGATCACCAAATGCAGCGCAGTCCACATGACGAATGCGAAAGGGCAGGTCTGCTTGGTTGTCGGGCGAAGACATTGGTACGCCTATGCTATAGTGATTTTATGCAGGTAGACAGTTATCTGGTTCCAGAGTGTATCGCAAGGCCGCGCAGCTTTGGCGGCTTGATGACACTTTATGAGGCCAATTTTATTAAGCTGCATACATTGCTGGGCAAGCATCGTCCGGCGGAAGGTGGTTACTGTTCGACGGTGCCTGGCGATTGCGATCTGCACCTGCAGGTTCACGAGCAAACCCGCTATACCTGCACGTTCACGCTCACATACTGGTTCGATGAGCCACATGGGGCGATTGCCGACCCGGATCTGTCCGGCCGTATCTATTACGACGCCAGGATGGTTGAAGTGCGTGACTGGGCGGCGCATCACAAGCATGCCGGTCTGATCTCCCTCAGCGATGCTGTGCGCAGTGCTGCGGGGCCGATCGAAACCCGCTGGACCCGCAATATCATGTTCAGCAAATGGCTCGACTACCTCGACGAGCTGGGGCACGGTTTCCAGCCATAACAGCCGTTTTTAAGGGGCCCGGATCCCTAATTATTGTTAAATTCCCCGAAATGTAGACTAGCGCAAGTCTTCCCGGCCAATTGCCCGTTATGTTGCAAGCAATGATTCCTGTTAGGGAAGGCACGTGGCTACGCTGGTAACTCAATTGTTCGGTAAAACCGACCGCGAAGAAGAACAACGACTCGAGTCGTTGTTCCTGAACCGTGCGGAACTGAAACGTGAGTTCGAACAGCAGCGCAATATCGCCGAGGTTAATGCCGACAAGTTGCGGCAGCAGGAGATTGCGACCTTGCGCGCAGAGCAGAGTTTGGAAAAACTCGAAAGCATGCTGGCGGATCCGGTCTCGGCCTATCAGGCCATGGCGTTCTATCAATTACGCGCATTGTGGGTGCATGGCAGAAAGCGGTTGCAACGATTCTCCACCGAGTTGTATGAAACATTGGCTGAAGAAGAGCGTGCTATTTTTCTGCGGGATCATGAAGCGAACAAGAACTACTCAATTCAGGAAATTCGCGATCAGTTGAAAGAGATCAGTCAGAAGGGAGAGGCTCTGTCTGCCCAGATGAATGAGCTGCGCAAGGCCCGGGAGGATTTGCGTGGCTTTTGGAATTTCTTCCGGCGTCGTGCCCTGAATGAACGTATTGCCGAATTTGATGCCGCGCGTGGCCTGGTAACCGACCAGATTCAGAAGCTCATTGATAAGACCCAGCTGGAATCTACAACGGCGCCACCGAAGTTTCCGGGGCTTAGTCTCGAAGGTAAGCGGCGCTTGAACGTAACGCTTATCGCGCTCGCACAGGAGCTGTATCTGTGGTTTCGGGAAGACAAACTGGCCGATATGGCGCGCGAGTCGTCAATCTGTCAGGTAACGGATATCCGCTTTGGCGGGTCGTCCGAGTGCCGCGCACTGGGGCGTAACATCCGTGAGCGGATCAAGGAACTGGCGCTGGATAATAACCTTGCTGTGCGCGTAGGCTCGCGCGCAGATTATCTGGAGCAACATATAGTCGAGTATCGCGGGCAACACGACACGATTCCCGAGTCGGCAGGTCTTTTCGAAGTTGCGATCGATGTATCTAAGCCGGTAGAGATAGCGCCGGCACCGGTCAATGTCTTAGCGATGGAGTACTGGGGAATCTACGATGTTCTGGTGCAGTAGTATTTAAAGCGCTGGTTCATTGCGGGTGAGTACGCCGCTTTTCGCTTCATCTATTTCCAGTAGTACTGACAAGTCCGTAAGAATTTCTGCGGCTTGCTCCAGAATAATGTCCGGGCGTTCTGCATCGTCGAGCGCCTCCTTGTCGGCCAGAATTTCTTCTCCGGTGGCCTCGCGACGCATGTTTTCTCTTTCGAGACGCTCCTGCCGCCGCGCTTCCTGTTCGGCTTTGCGTATTTCGAGGTTCAGGCTTACGCTGGTTTGTTCACGCAGCTCGCGACTGGCCTCAATGCTTTCCAGCAAGAAGTTGTAATTGGGATCGTCTGCCGAGCGGGAGAGCTGGGCGCTCTTGAGCTGGGTGATTTCTCCGTCCAGATTGCCGTAGTTGTCGAAGTTTGCTGCCCGGATTCTGTCCCAGGGCAGGGCGCCGGGCCGCGAGCTTTCGCCAATCCGGCTGGTATCCAGGGCAGAAGGTAGTTCTACGTCGGGCAGGACGCCGCGGTTCTGCGTGCTGTCGCCGGTGACCCGGTAGTATTTACCGATAGTCAGTGTCAGTTGACCGAGGCCTTCACTATTACGGCGGGCATACTGGTCGAGGTCATAGAGATTCTGCACAGTTCCTTTGCCAAAGGTTTGCTGGCCGATAACGATACCGCGCCCGTAGTCCTGAATGGCGCCGGCAAAAATCTCGGATGCGGATGCGCTGAAACGATCAACAAGTACCACCAGCGGGCCGTCATAGGAGAGTGCAGGGGCAGGGTCTTCCAATACTTCAATGCGACCGGTTGTGTCACGCAGCTGCACGATCGGGCCTTCATCGATGAACAGTCCGCTGAGCGCGGTAGCTTCTGAAAGATGACCGCCACCATTGCCACGCAGGTCCATGACGATGCCGGCAACATTGTCCTTCTTTAGTTCCTCGATCAGCAGACGAACATCACGGGTTGTGCTGACGTAGTCTTTGTCGCCACGTGCCCGCGCTTCAAAATCCATGTAGAAACTCGGCACTGAAATAACACCGACTTTAACGTTGGTGCCACCGCGGTTGATTTCAATGACCTCGCTTTGTGCCGCACGCTCTTCCAGTTTGATCTTGTCGCGGGTCAGGCTCAGCACATGTTGTTCATCACCGGGCATCATATCTGCACCGAGGATTTGCAGTCGGACAGTGGTGCCGCTTTCGCCGCGGATCAGTTGCACGACATCGTCAAGCTGCCAGCCGATGACATCAACCATTTCACTGTCGCCCTGAGCTACGCCGGTGATGCGGTCATTGGCTTGCAGCTTGCCGTCAATTGCAGCAGGCCCGCCGGCGATCACATTCAACACAGTCACGTAGTCGTCTTCCAGTTGCAGTGACGCACCGATGCCTTGGTACGACAGGCTCATCTGAATCCGGTACTCCTCGGAGTTACGCGGCGACATGTAGCTTGAATGGGGGTCCAGCGTGTGCGCGAAAGCGTTCAGGAAGGTTTCGAGAACATCGTCGGAATCTATTTCGTTGATTCGTTCCAACAGGCGCGTGTAGCGTTTTTCGAGCACCTCGGAAGCTTCGTCCCAGGTCTTGCCGGTAAGCATCAGACTCAGAGCGTCATTCTTGACCCGTTGCCGCCAGATATCCTCTAGCTCCGACTTACTGGCAGCCCACGGCAGGTCTTCGCGGTCGAAGCGATAGCTCTCTACTACGCTGAAGTCGGGTTCATCACCGCCAAGCAGTTCCAGCGCATAACCTAGGTTGGCCGTTGCACGTGTCTGGTAGACCCTGAAAATATCAAACGCAGGTTCCATGTCATTGGCCCGCAACGTGTCATCAAGCACATCGCGGTAGCGCTGGAAATAGAGAATATCCTCGGCCAGGAAGTGATGGTGGTTGGCGTCCAGCGCCTTAATGTAAGTATTAAGCAATTCTGCCGACAGCTCGTCATCAATCGGCATCTTTTCGTAGTGGGCACGCTCGGCGAAGCGCGCGACCATGCGTGAAACCTGGCTGTGACGCGGTGACGCTTCGAGCAGTGTTAACGACTCATCTGCTGCGGGTTCGGCAACCGAGGTCCAGCCCGTTTGCGGCGGGTTGAGAACCAGTAGGGTTGTGATCAGGCCGGGTACGACCAGCCATTTGAATTTGTTCAGTAATCCTGAGTTCATATGATGTGGGGGCTCAACTCTGGCAATGTTTTCCGGCCAATTGTTTCCGGGTCCGGGTTTCGCTTGTAACCACAGCGCTTACTATGCACTATGGCAGCCAAATTTCCGGCTGGTTCACTCTATAATATCAATCAATGTCCGTTTCCGCCCCATCTGAAGCCGTTCCAGACGTAAATATGCAGCCAATTACGGTATTGCTGGGCATTGTGCTCGGCACCGTATTTTCCATATTTTGCGGTCTTATGGTGGTCAGCTTTGTCTTTTGGCTGCTGGAGGCGGATTATCCGCGACTGCGCTCCGAGATTCCCGAATTGATCCGCGCTACCGGCATCTTTTTTGTGTTGTCTTCGGTTGCCGGTGCCAGTTTCTATGGCTCGTTAAAGCTGCAGAAGTGGCGTTATATTGCGATTCCGTTGCTCTGGCTTGTGTTATTTCTCGCCGGTTACTACTACTGGCCGGAGTGAACGTTTAACTCAGCCGTATTGGGAAGTGCCGGCAGGCTTGCCGGACGGCAGGCCTTTAAAGGCGCGGGGTTTGATGCTTTCTGGTTATGGCGGTATCTGGTTGGCCAGTATCTAGTTGGCCAGATTCTAGTTGGCCAGTTTCTAGCGAATTCTGCCCGGGTTCCAGATCTTGGCGGCCTGATCCTCAGGCGCTGAATCGTACGGATTGTTGCTGGCAGCCGGGCCTTCACCTGCCAGGCTCAGACCGCTGGTATCAAGCTCTACATTCCGGACGTTCTGGTGGGCGTCATCCATGCCCGCTTCCTGAAGAGTAACTCTTCCGAGGCCATGATCGACCAGCTTGAGCCTGCCTTTCCTGTAATACGAACTATCCGATTTGCCGTCGGCGTCATCCATGTCAAATCCCCCAATCTGAAAGTCTGTCTGCATTGGCTGCATCGCAACCTGCAGAGTGCGTCCATGCGCTCGATTACGTTTCTGAATATAACATAACTCCCTAAAATGAAAAGGGTTATGTCTCGTTACTCAGCCTTGTTTCTGCGTAAAACGATTTGCCAAATGGCGATGATCATGAGAGGTGACAGCAGCAGTATCCAGGCAGACGGTTCCGCCCTCAGGGCGTCGCGGTAAATACTGCCGACATAGCCGAACAGGCCGAACACACCCTGATAGGGGCCGATCAGCCACGCACCTACAAGATACGCGAGCGTCGGTACGATGATGAAGCACAGCACCAATAACTGCACCCACGCCGGGATAGCTGTAAGTTTGCTTTTCAGTGTATCGCCCTGATGATTCCGCTCTGTGCGGCCGGATCAACGAACCGGTCAGCCAACTATAAACCGCACACCAACAACAGTGGTTATTGTCGCATGCTGCGGAGCTTGAAGGGAAGGGTGGTTAAGACTGGCTGCGGTGGTTGGCGCGCAACCGCAGAGACAGTACCCAGACAGCCGCATGGATGCACATGCCGGCACCGAGCAGAGCATAGGGCAACAGCCAGCTCCAGCCGGGGAGATACAGCGCACCTAGCAGCGCAAGAATGCCTGCCAGCAGATAGAAGAACGGCACCAGTGTGTAGAGTGCTCTCGGCAACCAGATTTTTTGCAGCATAGTCCGACCGGCATTTCGGGAGCCGGAATCAGCGGCAGGGCTGCTAACGCTTTCGCTCAGTGCTGTGCTTGGTTGGGTTGCCATAATTCGCTCTTGTCTGAAGCACCATCATGGCGGTCATTGCAGAATGGTTCTGTGATGCGCTTCACAGTGCAATGAAACATAAGCTGCTGCAGCGCAACCGCTGCGGCAGAGGGGTTCTCAGGACGGGTCAGGCGCGGCCTTCGCCTGAGTCATCTTCCATGAGGTCGATGAATTTGAACTGTATTTTGCCGAGTGCGATCAGGTCACCGTTACGGAGCTTTTTCGACCCTACCTTCCGGGAATTGACCACGACGCCGTTGCGGCTGTTTAAATCTTCAATTCTCGCGCCGCTGTTGCTGCTGGTTATGCGTGCATGCACACGGCTGACAAACTCCGTGTTGACCTGAATATCGTTTTCGGGGCTACGGCCGATCGTCATGGAGTCCTTGAACAGGGGGTATTTGAGCCTCTGACCGCCACTGATAACCACCAGCAATCGGTTTACCGAGCCGGGTGCCGGGTTGATTACCGGTTCGACCGGCTCATTTGCTTTGGCCTGTTGCTTTGCCTGAGCCTCGATCTGGGCATCAGCCTGTGCGGTGATAGATTGCTGCAGGCGCTCGATTTCGCTGCCCATCGAGGCAATGGCATCGCGCAGCTGCAGAATTTCTTCTTTCTGTTTGCTCAGCATTTCATTGCTTTCGCGGAGCGTCTCGCGGGTCTCTTCGGATGCATTGGCCTTGTTAAAGCCGCCCGGAATTGCCGTCAGGGTTGCCTGAGTGGGTTCATGGCCAGGTTTTTGTTCGTCGCCACCGGCGGTTTCTTTGTCAAATACGGGAGCCGGTGACTGGTCCGTAGGATCCTCGTCATCGAGCTGCCTATCTGATTTGTTTGGCTTAGACAGATCGTCCGACATGTTCTGTTTCCCGTATCTGTAAGGCCCTCGGAGAGTCTCAGGCTGCAGTGATTATTGGCACCGGATGCTGGTGATGCATGTAGACGCTTAGGGCATAGTAACCAGCGGTCAGCGGCCGAATTGTGACTCAGTTCACACTTTGGCGGCAGTTACTTTACATATTTGCTGCTGCCCGGAATAGCCGGTCGGGTCAACTAGGTCTGCGGCTGCGCCAGGAAGACCTTCAGCTGTTTCGCGAGGCCTTTGCAGGCAGCGGCGCGGGTTCGCGCTATCAGGGGTACCGGTACGACAACAGCGGGGATTGCAGAGGTGCCTGTTACATTCGCGCTGACGCTGCCGGACTTAACGCCATCGGCGATATCCCAGACATTCGCCTGATAGGCCGCCGTGTCTTCCCACCATGCGAGACCGAAGCATCCGCCACCGCCCGGACCCACTGCACACGACATGCCGCCACCGGAGTTCGTCTGGTCGGTGTCGCCACGAACCCAGATGATGTAGCGAATGTTGCGTTCCCGGATACGCTCCAGCACGCCGGGGCGGGCAACCAGTTCTTCGAGATCGGATACTTGTTTGGGAGATGTGCGCGGTTCAAACCAGGGAAACATTGCGTCGACAAATTCTTCAGACGGGTGAACCGTGATTCTGTCGGAGCCGCTGGCGATTTTTTCCTTCACGCATTGCACGAAATTGATTTCGGTTTCGTTGCCGGTTACGTGACTACGTGCAAGAACAACTACCGTGTCACCGGCGGAGATTCCGGTGGCTGCATCTTTGGTTTCTTCAACGCGCGCCGTTATGCAGCCGCTGCATACGCCGGCAATCAGCAGTATCAAACTGAATTTAGCTGCTGGCATCTTCGGGTTCCAAGATAATCTCGCCGTTCGGTTCAGTAACATCGGGCTGCGGTGTCAGGATTTTTTCGCGAATGTTCGGTTCTTTCACAAAACCCAGAATGATGTTGGTGGCGGCGTCACGCATCGCCATGATTGCCGCGGCTCTGACCGGGCCCGCTGCCGTAAAGCGGTTCTTTGCAACCT
>Ga0070729_10005315_pt1 | contig 13370 bp, 12 predicted proteins | sample tdDd472_FD_66725 | JGI IMG/M metagenome (GOLD analysis project Ga0070729, IMG submission 66725) | Marine sediment microbial communities from the Atlantic coast under amendment with organic carbon and nitrate - tdDd47.2 | ecosystem: Environmental > Aquatic > Marine > Coastal > Sediment | place...
CAACCTGCAGGCCGATACCGGCCGTGGCGAATGGGGCACGCGGGGTGTCGAGATCAGCAAAGACACAGTGCGCGGGCAGATCGAGGCAGCTGCAGGCAAAGCCTTGCCGTGGGATGCCGTGCGGGTGGGCCACCAGCGCTGCCATGACTACCTGCCTACCCTGATCAGCAACGGTCAGATTCATGGCGCTATCGATTACCCCGATGACTGCGCCCGACTACTCGCTGCGGCACCGTCACTGGGCAGCGACCGGCACCTAAGCCCCGCAACCATTGCCCGCAAATACGCTGTCGCGTTGCTACAGCAACCCGGCACGTGGTGGCCGGCATTGCGCTACGCGGCCCGCATGACGCGTAAACTGTTTCCCGACCTGATGCAAAGCCGTGGCGAGTTAAATCAGCTCACGTTCTTTATTCAGAACTTCATGGACGCAGAGAATCTCGAGCAGGATCGCATCGATGCCTGCTCATTCATGGTCATGACGCACAAAGGGCCGGTATCGATGTGTGAACACAACGCCAACCGCGATGAATACATTTTAAAATCACTCGATGTAAAAACCACCGAAGGTGACGTCATTCATTACCGACCGCTTAAGCAACGCACAGCATCGCAGCCTGAAGCAGTGCCACTGGTAGAAGGAGCCGAAGCATGAAGCGCCTGCTCACCGCTACTGCGTGCATGCTGCTGCCGCTCAGCACCTGGGCCGATGACAGTGCCCGGGCCAACTACGCTGCCGCCGTCGAAGACTGGCAGGCAGTTCTGACTGCCTATGTGGACGATTCGGGCCGCACCGACTTCGCCGCGCTGGCCAAAGCACCGGCAAAGCTGGAGAGCTACGTGCAGGCGGTGGCAGATTACGGCCCGGCCACCGACCCGGGCGGCTTCGACTCGCAGGCAGCCGTGCTCGCCTACCACGCCAACACCTACAACGCGCTGGCGATGCACGGCGTTATTAATGAAGGTATTCCGGAAGACTTCGACAGCTTTTTCAAACGCGCCGGGTTCTTCAAGTTCCGTGATGTGCAGATCGACGGCCAGAAGACCAACCTGTACGACTACGAGAACAAAGTTATCCGCCCGCTCAACGAACCCCGCATGCACTTTGTGCTCAACTGCATGGTGCGTGACTGCCCGCGCTTACCGCAGGAAGCATTCCTGCCTGCCAGCATGGAGCAACAACTCGAAGATGCCGCCAGAGAGTTCATCAACAGCGACAAGTACGTGCGTGTAGATGACGGCAAGAAGCTCATAGAAGTCTCCGCTATCTTCGATTTCTACACCAAAGACTTCGTCCCCTCAGGCAAAGCCCTCGACCTGCCGGACTACATGAACCCGTATCGTAATGAGCCGCTGCCCGCAGGCTACAAAGTGAAGTATCTCGACTACGACTGGACGATTAACCAGTCGCCGTAGGCGCTATAAAAATGGACAAGCAATCTGTCCCGCACTGATGCAGCCGCAGACTTAGTAAGATAACTCCCTATGGACCCTATCTCTCAGGGCTCGCTCGGTGCGAGCCTGCCGCAAGCCTTCAGTCGCAAAGCCACCATCGGTGCAGCCACTTTCTGTGGCTGGCTGTCCGGCATGGCGCCCGATCTGGATACGTTTATCCGCTCCGACACCGACCCGTTCCTGCGGCTCGAGTTTCACCGCCAGTTCACGCACTCGCTGATCTTTATTCCGGTGGGGGCGCTGCTCTGTGCGGTGTTGTTTTACTACCTGTTTACGAAACGCAGGCAGATAAGCTTCAAACTGACTTACCTGTTTTGTTTTTTGGGTTACGCCACCCACGGCATGCTCGATGCCTGCACCAGCTTCGGCACGCAACTGCTGTGGCCGTTTACTGACCATCGCTTTGCATTTAACACGATATCCATCGTCGACCCGCTGTTTACGCTGCCGCTGCTGGCATTGGTCATTACTGCGGCCGTTCGCAAAAACCCGCTGTTTGGCAAGATCGCGCTGGCGTGGGTTCTGCTGTACCAAGGCTTCGGCGTGTATCAGCACTTCCGGGTAGAAAGCATCGGTTATGAATTGGCGGCAGAACGCGGACACACGCCGATACGCCTCGAGGTAAAGCCGGGTTTCGCCAACCTGTTGCTGTGGAAAGTGATCTATGAGATCGAAGACGGCTATTACACCGATGCCGTGCGAGCGGGTACCTCGGTGAAAGTCTGGCGCGGCAAGTTTATTCCAAGGCTTGATATAGACCGTGACCTGCCGTGGCTCGACAAGAATTCGCAACAGGCAAAAGACATAGAGCGCTTCGCCTGGTTCTCCAAAGGCTATCTGGCACTGGATGCCGAGAACCCCTACCGCGTAACCGACATGCGTTACTCGCTGGTACCGAACGAAGCCACCGGCATGTGGAGTATCTGGTTAAACCCGGAGGCTGGCCGCGACGAGCACGTGGAGATGAAGCAGGATCGCCCCACGGGCGGCCCGCGCTTTAAACGCTTCTTCGAGATGCTGCTGGGAAAATAGAACCAGAAAATTAAACCTTGGGGTCAGACCCCAATGTTTATTTCACTTCTAAGGCGCGATTGCGCGTACAGCTACCCAACCACAGGTGCAAGAAACAGCCGCTTAAATCGCATTTAAAGTTTGGGGTCTGACCCCATAATTTAGATTTTGGCGATGCTGTAGTGCGGGTCGTCTTCGGCCACTTCAACCGTTACCAAGCCACCTGCCGAGGTAATCATGGTCTGACACTCGGGGCTTAAGTGGCGCAGGCGCAAGCGCTTGCCGGCCTTGCGGTAGCGTTCTGTAATCGCATTCAGTGCCTCAAGGCTTGAGTAGTCGGCCACGCGGGCTTCCATGAAATCAATAATGACTTCATCCGGGTCGGTGGCCGGCGACATACGCTCGGCAAACTCGCGCACCGAACCGAAATACAACACACCCTGCAGATTGTAGATACGTGAACCGTCCGGCATGTCGTGCGGGTTCAGGCGCACGTGCTGGGCACTCTGCCAGGCAAACACCAGTGCCGACACAATCACCCCGGCGAACACGGCCAATGCCAGATTGTGCATGAACACCGTCACCAGAGTGACGACGGCAATCACCAGAATTTCAGCGAGCGGTACTTTGCCGAACGTGCGGAAGGTGGCCCACTCGAAGGTACCAATGACCACCATAAACATCACACCGACCAGCGCGGCGATAGGAATCTGCCCGATCACCGGGCCGCCGACCATAATCAACACAGCCAGTGTCGATGCAGCCACGACGCCCGAGACACGGCCGCGACCGCCGGATTTAATGTTAATAAGGCTCTGACCGATCATCGCGCAACCGCCCATGCCGCCGAACAGGCCGGATAAGAAGTTAGCGCCGCCCTGTGCAAAACATTCACGGTTGCCCTGCCCGCGGGTCTCGGTGAGGTCATCAATAAGCTGCAGCGTCATCAGCGATTCAATCAGGCCGACCATTGCAGCCGTGACCGCCACACCGCCGATCAACAGCATCGTCTGCTGTGTCCAGACGATATCGCCGGGCCATGACAGCACCGGCAGATAGCCGTTTAGCTCCGCACTGCCGGTACCTTCCAGCAGCACATCGGAAACGGTCTTGGTTTGGAACACATCGAAGTAACACAGCAGGCTGACACCGATAATCGCTATCAGAATCGACGGTACGGCCTTGGTCACTTTCGGGAAGAAGTGAATCACCGCCATCGTCAGAAACGCCAGACCACCCATAACGACCAACTGGTTGTTCGGCAACCATTCACCGGCAGGCGTTTTAAAGGATTCGAATTGGGCGAGCAGAATAAGAATCGCCAGACCGTTAACAAAACCCATCATCACCGGGTACGGCACCAAACGGATAAAGCGGCCAAGCTTCAGCACACCGACCAGCGCCTGAATCACACCGGCCAGCATTAACGTAGCAAACAGATACTGCATACCGAGGTCATCAATGCCCTGCTCGGCACCAATGATATTGCCCTGCTCAACCACCTTGGCCACCACCACCGCGATAGCACCGGTCGCACCGGAGATCATGCCGGGACGCCCACCGAACGACGAGGTGATCAGGCCGAGGAACACCGCCGACCACAGGCCGACAATCGGGTCCACACCGGCGATGAACGAAAACGCAATGGCTTCCGGCACCAGTGCCAAAGCAACAGTGACACCGGATAACGTATCGTCCTTCCAGTTGCCGTTTTTCTTGGTAAACAGATTAAAAATCATGGTTGAAACAACATCAGGCTGTAGCCATGCGCTTGCGCATAGCTTGTTAACGGGTTCAGTAAGAAGTTATCGAACGCTTAAGAACAGGAGCTACCGGCCGAAGCCCTAAAAGATCGGCGGCCGATATGGGCAAGGCGGTGAATTCTAAAGGTTATTGCAGCAGCGCGCCAATAAACGGGGCCAGCCCCTAATATTGGTCCCAAAGTTTATTTGCCCGCTACGGCGCGTTTGTTTGAACAGCTACCCCACCACTAGTGCAGAGTATCGCCGCTTAAATCGCATTTAAAGTTTGGGGTCTGACCCCGCTTGGGTTAACCGTGCACCAAGCGACGGACGCCACCGGCCGGGTCTTTGGCATCGCCGTGACGGCGGGGAATCATGTGGATATAGCCGTGCGCTTCGGTATGACCGGCAGACTCGCCGATATTGAAGAGCACATTAAAGCCGTCTATCGAGGCATCCTTCTCTTCCAATTCCTCACGCACCTTCTCTTGCAGCGCATCAATTGAACCTTTCTCGTAATCGGAAAGATCAAAGTAGTCGTCGACATGGCGACGCGGAATAATCAGTAGGTGACCGTCGGTGAGCGGCTCCTCCGGAGCAATCGCCAAAGCCATCACATTCGAAGCGAAAACTTCGCTTTCACGCAGACCGCAATATTTACATTTCTTGCTCATGATTCATTCCCGCTAAAACTGGGGCAATTATCAGGAAAATCAGGGGCAAACAGCAAGGAACTGGTTCTCACCCCGCCGCTACCCACGCGCACGGCCGAAAGCCCTGTCATTACTGGTTTTCAGACAGCCGGGTTTAGCGCTTTGCCAGCCAGCGGTCCAGATGGTTTGCAAATTCTTGCCGGTCGGCCTGGCTCAGTGCCGGCGGGCCACCGCCTACATCGACACCGCTGGAGCGCATGGTGTCCATAAAATCACGCATATTAAGCCGTGCGCCGATGTTTTCAGTGGTGTGCAATTCGCCGCGAGGGCTTAATGCCAGACCACCCTTCTCAATAACTTCAGCGGCCAGCGGAATGTCGCCGGTAATCACGAGATCACCGGCTTGCAGCCGCAATACAATTTCGTTGTCGGCCACATCAAAGCCGGCCGGCACCTGCAAGGCCTTAATATATTTGGATGGGGGCACACGCAACGGCTGGTTGGCGACCAAGGTGACTTGCACCTGCGTGCGGTCGGCTGCCCGGAACAGTATTTCTTTAACGACGACCGGGCAGGCATCGGCATCCACCCATATGCAAGACGAGCCGCTCACTACGGTACGTTACGACTCGCCACGCGGGACGATACCTACGATCAGCAGCGTTTCTTCACCGCAAACTATGACGTCATCGACATGAATCTTGCGGCGCTTGCGGGTTTCCTGCTCGCCGTTCACCGTAACCTGGCCGGCAGCAATGACGGCTTTGGCCTCACCGCCACTGGCGGTAATACCCTCGAACTTCAGAATCTTGTAAAGCTCGGCCGGTTCTTCGAATAGTTTTACTTCACGCATAGTTCACTCTGTAAAAGCTCTTAACGATTTACGAAGGCTTTTTGTGGCCAGTTTTCTTACCCGCCTTTATCGGGGCCGCCTTTTTTGGGCCCGCTTTTTTGGGCCCGCCTTTATTTGGACCACCTTTTTTGGGGCCGCCCTTTTTCCAATCATCTTTCTTGCCGTCTTGCTTGCCGCCTTTCGCCTTAGTGTTCTTGTTACCACGCTTTGCTGCAGCAGACTTGGTACTTAAGGTTTCGTTGCGCTTCTTCTTACTTCCCGGCTTACTTCCCGACTTACTTCCCGATTGGACGCCGGATTTGCCACCCGACTTTTCACCCGAGCTTTTGCGACCGCCTGCAACCAACGTCAGGTTCAGCGGCTGGCCGCAGACCCTCGTTTTACGCAATGACTTAAATATCTCTTTCGGCATGCCCTTGGGCAAATCAACCAGTGTGTGATCTTCCGAGATTTCGATACCACCGATGTGAGCACCGTCGAGACCGGCTTCATTCGCGATCGCACCGACAATATTGCCGGGCTTCACGCCATGACGACGACCGACATCAATCCGATAACGCTCTTTATCGTTATCGAGCTTGGAGTTGACGCTCCCCGAGCGTTCACGACCCGGCTTATCGCCGCGGTTTCCCGGTTTGCGTTCGCGCCTGTCGCCGCGACGATCATCCTTTCTGTCATTGCGGCGGCCATCGTTCCGGCCGGCAGATTCAACAATGCGATCGAGCTTGTTCTGTTCGGCATCGAGCAGTAACGGCTGATCACCCAACGAGATCTGCGCCATCGCTGCAGCGATTTCGATAGCCGGCACATCGTGTTCGTCACGGTACTGCTCGATAACGCTGCGCATAAAGGCGAGCTCACCGGCTGCCAGCGTGTCGGTAATGTTCTGTTTGAAGTTGGCGATACGCTTGTTGTTCACCGCCTCGGTCGAGGGCAGTTCAAGCTTCTCGATTTTCTGTCGCGTGGCTTTCTCGATCATGCCCAGCATGCGGCGCTCACGTGGCGCCACGAACAAGATGGCCTCACCGGTGCGCCCGGCACGGCCGGTACGGCCGATACGGTGAATGTAGGCTTCCGCATCGTACGGAATATCGTAGTTAACCACATGACTGATGCGTTCCACATCGAGCCCGCGGGCCGCCACATCGGTGGCCACCAGAATATCCAGCTTGCGGTTCTTCAAGCGCTCGACCATACGTTCACGATCTTTCTGCGCCATATCGCCGTTCATCGCAGCGGCAGCATAACCACGCGCTTCGAGACGCTCGGCCAGTTCCACCGTGAGCGTTTTAGTGCGCACGAACATGATGATCGCATCGAACGGTTCGACTTCCAGAATTCGTGTGAGCGCATCAAGCTTATGAAACGCACTCACCTGGAAAAAGCGCTGGCGGATCGTTTCGGCTGTCGCGGTCTTCGCCTTAATCGCGATTTCCTGCGGCTTGTTCAGATACTTGCGGGCAATCCGCTCGATCTGTTTCGGCATCGTGGCCGAGAACAGAGCCATCTGCCGTTGGGGTGGCGTCTGCTCGAGAATCCATTCGACTTCATCAATGAAGCCCATGCGTAACATTTCATCGGCTTCATCAAGAACCAATGCCTGCAATCCGTCGAGCTTCAGCGTGCCCTTACGCATATGGTCCATCACGCGCCCGGGTGTGCCGACGACTACCTGCACACCGCGTTTAAGCTGGCGTATCTGGCCACCGTATTCCTGCCCGCCGTAGATCGGCAGTACATGAAAGTCTTTCATGTGCGAGGCATAGCGTTTAAACGCCTCTGCCACCTGAATAGCGAGCTCGCGGGTCGGTGCCAGCGTGAGTACCTGCACGGCACCGCTGTCGGATTTCAGCCGCGAGAGCAACGGCAGCGCGAACGCCGCTGTTTTACCTGTGCCGGTCGGTGCATGCCCCAGCAGGTCCAGGCCTTGCAGCAAATGCGGTATCGCCTCTGCCTGAATCGGTGAAGGCGTTTCATAGCCAACCTCATCCAGCGCAGCCAGCAGCGGTTCGGCTAGCTGCAAATCGCTAAAGCTAACGCTTACCGGCGCAGCAGATTCATTTTGGGTTTCAGCTTTTGACATCGTCTGCACCTGCAACCGCGACTAGCGGCTGCGCCCCTGGCCGGAACGACCTTGTGAACGACCTTGCGAGCGACCCTGGCCTGAACGGTTGCCTGAATTGCCACCCGGTTTGCCACCGCCCTTACCGGAGCGGTTACCACCAGAGCGGCGCGGCCGGCGTTTTGCAGCTGTGCCGGCGCCATTACCGCGGTCGGCTTGTTTGCCGGGACCCTGAGTCGATTCATACCCTTCGGGTACGGTCTGCGGCAACGTGGTTTTTAACAAGCGCTCGATATCGCGCATGTACTTCTGTTCGTCCGGTGCCACCAGCGATACGGCGTGGCCGTTCTTGCCGGCACGTGCGGTACGGCCGATACGATGCACGTAATCTTCCGGTACGTTCGGCAACTCGAAGTTCACCACATACGGCAGCTCTTTAATGTCGAGACCGCGTGCTGCGATATCGGTAGCTACCAGCACCCGGACCTTGCCTTCCTTAAACTGCTGGAGGGCTTTGGTGCGCGCGCTCTGCGACTTGTTGCCATGAATGGCTGCAGCCACCAGGCCGTCGGCATTCAATTGTTTGGTCAGGCGGTTCGCGCCGTGCTTGGTGCGGGTAAACACCAGCACCTGCTGCCAGTTCTCGGCACCAATCCGGTGCGACAAAAACTCGCGCTTGCGGCTTTGATCCACCGCGTAAATTTCCTGCGACACTTTCTCGGCGGTGGTGTTCTGCGGAGTTACCTGCACTTCGGCAGGCTTGTCGAGCATCTCACCGGCGAGCTTACGGATTTCTTTATTGAACGTGGCCGAGAACAACAGCGTCTGACGTTGCTCGGGCAGGTACTTGAAGATCTTCTTCATGTCGCGGATGAAGCCCATATCGAGCATCCGGTCGGCTTCATCGAGCACGAGTATCTGGATATCCGACAGGTCGACGTTGCCCTGCTGTGCATGATCGAGCAAGCGCCCCGGCGTGGCGACAACGATGTCGCAGCCTTGGCGGAGTTTCTTGATCTGCGTATTAGCACTGACACCACCAAAGATGGTCAGCGAGCTGTAAGGCAAGTGGCGGCCGTAATCAGCAACACTTTGCTCTACCTGGGCAGCCAGTTCACGGGTGGGAGTAAGTATCAGTACCCGGGGTATATCGCCTGCTCCGCCACCGGCTTGCAGCCGGCTGAGAATAGGCAAGGTGAAACCGGCGGTTTTACCGGTACCGGTTTGAGCGCCGGCGAGTACATCGCGGCCCTCAAGTACAAAAGGAATAGCTTTCTGCTGGATAGGGGTAGCTTCGCTGTAGCCCTGCTCATCAATAGCACGCAGCAATTCGGCCGACAGGCCGAGGTCTTTAAATAACATTTGGAGTTTCTCTAGATTTTTGGGTGCCCGTCCGGTCACTTGCAGGTGCTGCAGAGGTGCGGTTCGGTCCAGGCATTAATTCAGTATTGATTCCGGGTGCCGCCGTATGCGGGACCGGAATGTGGACGCAGACCGAAGTGCGTCCGGAAAAGTCTCTAAAAAGCAGTGCTTTATGTCGAGACGGGGGCGACTATACAGTAATTCCGTCGAATAGATAGGAAACGACCCGTCTTTACACCGCAATCTGCGTCTTAGCCGGTCGGAACAAGGAATTCACGACGGATACCGCCATGCAACATGATCTGCCCTCATGATCTGTGGACTGCTACAGCCCCTGTCGCAACAGGCACACAGCAAACCAACAAACGCTTGTAACAATTTGCAACTTAAGGCCTCGCCGGCCATCCGCAGCATCGCCTCCGGCGAATTCTCAATTAACCACAGCAGTCAACGAGCCAGTTACAGGCACGGAGGTGAGCCATGAAGAGACGCACATTGATTACTGCAGCAGGCGCAGCCGCAGCGGCACCCTTTTTCAACGGTTGGGCCGGCGAAGTTGTCACTAACGAGAATCTGGTGCTGAGCAACTTCAGCAGCGGCTACGTTCACCCCGGCGTTGGCTGGCGCGGGTTTAGTGACCGGGTCATGGGTGGCGTATCCGACGTCAATCTGGATGCCGCAACCATTGAAGGGCGGCAAAGCGTGCGCCTTTCCGGCACGGTCACCCGCGAGAACAATGGCGGCTTCATTCAACTCGCACTGTATTTCGGCCGCAACTATGCCGAACTGGATGGCTCCAACTATAAGGGTGTCGAGCTATTGGTTTACGGCAATGACGAAGACTATAACGTTCACGTGCGGACTTCGGATTGCCGCTGGTATGACGAATCTTACAGAGCGACGATCTTTGCAGAGAAACGTTGGCAAAGGGTTCGGATTCCGTGGGAAGACTTTGCCGCTAACAGCGTCGACGAATCGCTCGACAGCTCAAGGTTACAGCGAATCGCAATCCTAGGATGGATGCGCGAGTTCGAAGCAGACATTGCAGTCTCCGAAATTTCACTCTACGCCTGAGTCATCGCGGGGTTAAACACCGGGGTCAGACCCCAAACTTTATTTGCGGTCTAACGGCCTGATCGTGCCTTGTCTGTACTACTGTGCGGACAAGGCTTTATCGTGACTGCAACGTGTATGCAGGTTTGGGGGCTTACTTCCTACAATATGGCCCCGTACAATAGCCGCCTCTTCATCTTAAGGACTACACCATGACTACTCTCGTCATCGGCGCTACCGGCAATGTCGGCCGCCCTACTGTCGCCGCCCTGCTCGCTAAAGGCGAATCAGTGCGTGCTCTTAGCCGCAATGCTGACAACTTCTCCAAATTACCGGAAGGCGCCGAAGGCGTTGTCGGTGATCTCGAATCGGGCGATGGCCTGGCAGCCGCCTGTGAAGGTGTCGACGCTATGTTCCTGATCACGTCGAACGGCGAAACGGAAACCCAGCGTGGATTGAACGCTGTCGAAGCTGCAAAAGCTGCGGGCGTGAAACGCATTGTGTTCCTGACTGTCGCCAACCCGAACAAAGAACCCGAGATCCCGCACTACCGTGCGAAGATTCCGGTCGAAGCGGCCATTAAGGACAGCGGTATGGACTACACCTTCCTGCGCTGTAACTTCTTCATGCAAACCGACCTGTCGATTATTCCTGTCGTTAAGGAACACGGTGTGTACGCCATGCCGATCGGCTCTATCGGTAACAACCGTGTTGATGCCCGCGACATTGCCGATTGTGCTGTCCGTGCGCTAACTGAAGACGGTCACGCCGGACAGGAATACTTCCTGAGCGGCCCGGATACCGTCAGCGGCCCGAGTGCTGCCGAGACCTACGCCAAGCACCTCGGTCGTGACGTGGTTTACGGTGGTGACGATGTCGATGCCTGGGGCAAACCGGTAGAGAAGTTCCTGCCGCCGTGGTTGTTGACCTCGCTGAAAGCCATGTTTACTGCCCAGCAGTTGCACGGTGGCGTTGCTGACGCCGACGCTGTTGCAGCTTCGGAAGCCGCTGTGGGCCACCCGCTGCGTACCTTCGATGCCTTCATTGAAGAGCACAAAGGCTAAGCAAACAGTAACAACGCACAAAAAAAGGCCGGGCATTTGCCCGGCCTTTTTTGTAACTGCTGTTTAAATCAGCCTTCGCGTTCTTTATTAAGCTCGAGAACAAACGCCTCATCAACGTTGGTTACGCCCCTTGCTTTCGCCTGCTTGACGATACCTTCCAGCACATTGCGGACAAACGCATTCGGAATACCGGTGAGCTGCTTGCACGCATCCATCGTAAAGCGCACTTCGTCATCGAGCCGGTTGGCTTCATAGTGCACCAGGTCGTGATTCGCACCCATATCGGGAATCGGCAGCTTAAAGGCCGGCTGCGGCTGGCCAAACCAAAAACTGCTGCCACCGCGGAAGCCGTAGGTCATTGCAATGTTCGGCATTTTGTCGCCGGTACCGTCGAGATACGGCATCCACTCCTCCGCCACAAGAATATTGTCGATATTCAGCAGCAGATGGGCCGAGGGCGAATCACGCAATATCGGGTTTTCATTAATACGCTCGACATCCAGCGTGCATTCGTACACCTGATAAGCCTCGGCCAGAATCTTCGGGTAAATGTCACTCGACTCATGTCCGGGTGTGGGGCTGTCTATCAGCTCAAACGTGTTGTATTCCATCTTCTCGGCAGTGGTCTGACCGGGATAGCCAAACTTCAGCACCGTCTCGACATGCTCTTCGTTGTACTCGATAAAGTTGAGGGCACATTTCAACGTACGCTTTACATTGCCGGCCGTGTTCGACGTTGAGCGGCTGATCACCATCCACGAACGACCGGTGTTTACCTCGAACGGGAAGCTCAGCTGATACGGGCCAATATTGGTATTACCGTCTTCATCCACAGTAGTAATCAGCGCATAGGTCGAGCCCAGGTATGAGCAGCGCTGATACCAGTTATCCCGCATCGGGTTGTCAACAAACTTTCCGGAAACAGACACGTTTAATCCTTATAGACAGTCATTAGTTGCAGCCACTGAGCATAGCAGCGACTCCCTGTGGCGCTAGAGCTGCGAACAGGATGGCCGGTAGTTGGCCGGATACAGGGCCGCGGCCTGCGGGCGGGCCGCCACGGGCGTTAGTATGAGACCTCGTTAACTGCAGGAGACTGCCATGTCCGATCCGATTTCCCCTATTAACCGCCGCGACCTGATGATGGGTGCCGGGATGCTGGCCATGCTCGGAATGCAGGAAGCCGCTGCCGGTGGTCACCGCGGCAAGCGGATAATCCTGAGTGAAGACGAGCAGCTCGCACTGGAAAAAGCCAACGACCAACTGGTTACCGATTTCATCAACGACTACGCGAGCCGTAATGTGGAACTGCTGTCCAAATACATGGCCGATGACATCATTTATCAGATTTCCGAAGGTCAACCGGAAGTGGTCGGCGTGGAAGCTTATAAGAAGCGCAACAAAATGATGTTCGACGGTCTCGAGAAAGTCGACTGGATAACGCTGCGGCAGTTTACGGTAGGCCAACTGGTTATCAATGACCGCATCGACGAGTTTTACCCCTACCCCGGCAGCAAAGTGCCGCGGATGAGATTCAGGGTGGCGGGCTACTTCCTGATTCAGAATGGCAAGATCAAGGTGTGGCGCGATTTCGGCTACCCCGGTGCCCAACAACTGATCCAGCCCGCACCGAAAGCCTGACAATTTTCAGCCCCACAAAAAAACCCGCCTTGCGGCGGGTTTTTTTGCTCATTTCCCTCTGAGCGGGTCTTTATTCTTTGTTGCTGCTAGCGGTTAGCAGCCACCTGCTCACCTGCCGGCGGCAGAATCACTGCATCGATAACATGAATGACGCCGTTGCTGGCCATCACGTCGGTGCCTACAACATTCGCACCGTTGACCGTGATCGAACGATCGGCCTTGGTCCAACCGGTTGTTTTGACGATATCGACGTCATCACCCTGCAGGGTTTCAGCGCGGGTTTCGCCGCCCGGCAAATCTTTGGAAGTCACTTTGCCCGGCACTACGTGATACAGCAGCACTGCCTGCAGCTGTGCCTGGTTTTCAGGTTTCAGCAGGTTCTCGACCGTGCCTTCCGGCAACGCTGCAAAAGCGGCGTCAGTCGGGGCAAATACGGTAAGCGGACCGTCGCCTTTAAGAGCATCAACCAGCCCG
>Ga0070729_10005317_pt1 | contig 13367 bp, 8 predicted proteins | sample tdDd472_FD_66725 | JGI IMG/M metagenome (GOLD analysis project Ga0070729, IMG submission 66725) | Marine sediment microbial communities from the Atlantic coast under amendment with organic carbon and nitrate - tdDd47.2 | ecosystem: Environmental > Aquatic > Marine > Coastal > Sediment | place...
CTGGATTTTTATGCTAATCGAGGAACGCCCGGAACCTGATAGCCCTAGCTACCAAGGTGAGGACGTGACGAAGAGTAGCGTAAAAAGACACGGCCAAAACGCGTAGATATTTATTTTACAAAGTAATAATTATAAAAGTTAATCTCATGAAAGTAGCTATCATCACTGGAGCAGGTTCAGGAATAGGAAGGTATGCTAGCATAGCCTTACTGAAGAAGGGGTTTAATGTAGCATTATGCGGTCGGACGGCGGCCAATCTAGAGCAGACGGTGATAGAGGCAGGATCAACTACAGGATCCGCCTTAGTGATTCCGACCGACATCACACAGGTCGATGCGGTGCAGACTTTATTTGCCAAAGTAAGGTCGGTTTTTGGGCGACTAGATCTGCTTTTTAATAATGCAGGGACAAATGTACCTGGCATATTACTGGAGGAAATTTCCTTGCAACAGTGGAATAGTGTCATTGCTACCAACCTTACAGGAAGCTTTCTCTGTACGCAAGAAGCTTTCAAAATCATGAAATCACAGCAGCCGCAAGGTGGGCGAATTATCAATAACGGCTCTATTTCAGCTCATAGCCCTCGCCCCAATTCCGCTCCTTATACGGCCAGTAAACATGCTATTACTGGGCTTACTAAATCAACAGCCTTGGACGGTAGAAAGTACAATATTATCTGTAGCCAGATAGATATCGGCAATGCTTTAACAGATATGGCAGCACGAATGACTAAAGGAGTTCCACAAGCTGATGGTTCTATGGCTATTGAACCTACCATGAATGTCAGGCATGTCGCAGATGCCATTGCTCACCTTGCCGAACTACCCCTGGAGGTCAATATTCCGTTTATGACCATACTGGCTAGTAAAATGCCTTACGTGGGTAGAGGATAGGATAAAAGAAAGAATGAAGGAGTGCATTACAAAAAAAGGCCTCCAAATTGGAGACCTTTTAGTGGGCGATGAGAGACTCGAACTCCCGACCCCCTGGGTGTAAACCAGGTGCTCTGAACCAACTGAGCTAATCGCCCTTTCTCTAAAAGCGAGTGCAAATATATGTTCCTAAAATATACAGTGCAAATCTTTACGCATATATTTTATAAAAAAATAAAACATCTTCCTTCTTTGATGAAATAAAACTCGTCTCTGAAACATTTTATATGTTATAGAATACTTGTAATCAAATGAAACTGAATGAATAATGATTATGTTTCATTTGTATATCACACTGGAAAATTGAGCTATCTTTATATGCCTTTATAGTTTGACGGAAATAAATTTATCAAATTTCCTTTCAAGGCTTTTAAAATTTTGCACACAACTTTCTTTCAGTCAGTCGTTTAGTAAAATACTTAAAAGCCAAAATTCGATCCATTTATTTTTTCTCCGTCTCTTTCACTTCCAACCCTTGTATTTATGAAAAAGTTCCTCAAAAAATTTGCCATTATAGGTGGAATATCGCTGGTTGTCCTGATTGGGGCGGCGGCTTTTATCGCGAGTATTTTTGAAGAAAAAATCGGAAATAAAGTCATTACTGAAGTCAATAAGCAATTGACCTCCGAGTTAAAAGTAGCAGACTTTGACCTCAGCGTTGTATCCAGCTTTCCCAACATATCTGCCAATCTTCGAGGGGTAGAAATTGCCGATAACAAAGGCGACGTTTTATTAGAAGCCGAAAAGATCGCCTTTAAGATGGGCTTATTTAGCCTATTGAGTTCCAATATCAAAGTGAAATCCGTAGTCGTCTCAAATGGTGCCTTGAACGTAGAAGTAGATCGAAAAGGGAAAGCCAACTATATCATCTTTGAAGCGAGTGAAGAAGAAGAAGAGGAAACTAGCGCAGCAGGGCCATCTATTTCTTTAGCAGAAGCGCGCTTGGAAGACATCGAACTCATATATTCAGACAAGCGGGCCAAACAAGAAGTTATGGGAAAAATCATTAAAGCTGATTTTTCGGGCCAATTCTCTAGTCAACAATTTTCGCTCGATAGCGAGGCTTCTGTTGTAACCCGGTTTGTAGAATTAGAAGGATCAAGATATTTGGCGGGTAAGCATATTGATTATGATGCTCGATTATTCATTGATCTCGAAAATGGCTTATATAAATTTGAAGACGTATCCCTAGCCATTGAATCGAATGTATTCAAGGTGGATGGAGAAATAGAAAACCAGGGCGAATCGCTGTTCTATGACCTCTATTTTACGAGTGAAAAGAGTAGTCTAGCCAGTATGATTCAATTGTTACCAGCCGATAAATTAGCTTCTTTTAGTGATTTTACTAGCACAGGTAAATTCACTGTAGAAGCCACGTTAAAAGGAGAGTCGAGCGAGAGAAAAAATCCGGAAATTAGAGCCGAATTGCGATTACAAGATGGGAAAATTTCGAACCCAAAAATGGATGGCACCCTCAAGGATGTTTCATTTCTAGCCAGTTTTGACAATGGTCAATACCACAATAATCGCTCTACTACACTTAAGATCGACAAATTCAAGGGCTACTTCAATCGGGAGTTACTAGAGTTTGACCTACAAGTGGATAACTTGGATGATCCTAGTATCGATTTTGCAATGGATGGAGTATTTCCAGTAAAAATGGCCTATGGTTTATTGAAAAGTTATCGAATCTCGAATGGTGGCGGAGAAATTGAATTGAAAAACATAAAAATAAATGGTCGCTATCAAGATATGATTAGTACGAGTCGCATTAACAGAGTGACAGCTACAGGGGAAGTGACTTTCGATGATGCCTTTTTGACGATCAACAAAGAGAAAATGATGATCGATCGAGGTCGTCTTATACTCCAAGACAATACCATGGCCATCGAAGACCTCAATATTGATGGTGCAGGTAGTGAAGTCATGTTTCAAGGAGCCGCTTATAACGTGATCCCCGTGCTTTTTGCAGATTCGTTGAATACTAAAAAGGCAGAACTTGCTTTTTCAGCGGATCTTTTTGCTAAAGAGATTGATTTTGATCGCCTTTTAAGTCTAAGCGCAGTGACTTCAGACCAAGCAGCAGCAGCAGAAGTGGCAGTGGAAGAATTGAAAGAGGAACGATCTCAAAAACGAGAGCACATCACCAATTTCCTCAATGGTACTTTTAAGGCCCAAATAGAGGCGTATAACTTCAATAAAATAGAAGGAAAAGATTTTGAAGGGAAGCTGACTTTCCGAAACAGTGAGATGTCAATTGAGGGGAATACCGAAGCCATGGACGGGAATTTCATCCTAGACGGGAATTTTTATATCGAAGAAGAACCAAGATTAGTGGCTCGACTTACCTGTGATGATATCAATATTAAAACCTTCTTCCAACAAGGGGAAAATTTTGGGCAAGATGTCCTACAGGCTAAACACCTGGATGGATCATTGGATTCTAAGATTGCGATTTATGCCTTTTGGGATAATCAGGGAAACTTCCAGGCGGACAAATTAAGAGTTTTGGCAGGAGTCGGTATTCATGATGGCTCACTCAAGAACTTTGAAATGTTGGAAAACTTCTCCTCCTTCGTGAAGGTGAAAGATTTGAGGAATATAAAGTTCACCAACATGGAAAACTTCCTCGAAATCAAGAACCAACGCTTGTATATTCCAGCCATGTTTATTCAAAGTAATGCCTTGAACTTGACCATTAGTGGTGAACACTCCTTTGAGCATGAAATTGCCTACAACATAAAAGTGAATGCTGGACAAGTTATCGCCGCTAAATTCACTAAACATGATCCGGGGCTGAAGCCTAAAAAAGCGCAGAGAAAAGGTTGGTTCAATCTATTTTATAGTGTTCTAGGCACCTTGGAAGATTACAACATTGTCTCTGCCAAAAAACGAGTGAAGTCCGACTTCGAAATTAGCGAAATGCGTCGAAGAGATATCCAGGCTGCTTTGGAGAAGGAATTCCGTACCGTTATTGAACTCGTAGATGAACCGGTAGATTGGCGCGATATCCCCGAATATGGAGGCGATGTCATAGAAGATGAAGAAGGAGGAGAGGAAGGTCCTCGTGCAAGTCTCCCTCCAGGCTCAAAACTTCCGAATGGTAAAACAGCCGAAGGAGCAGATGAGGAGGAAGACGAAGAGCTGTTTGATTGGGAACTAGAAGGAGGTAAAAAGAAGAAAAAGAAAAACTAGTTTGTCTAGGTAGCCTTCTTACTCCATTGACTTATCAATGTTAGCGCCATTATTGTTGCGCGTTGCGGGTTCCATCTTACCATTAAACCCGCAACGCGCAACAAACTGATTAGTCCTATCGTAAAGATCAGCGCTTCAATTTAGAATCGTCGAGTAAGCCTATTCACTCCTCAAACTTTTGACCGGGTTGGCTAAGGCCGCTTTTATCGATTGGAAGCTTACTGTAATAAAGGCCAGCAAGAGTGCACCCAAACCTGCCAAGGCGAAAATCCACCATTCCAGTTCCGTGCTGTAGGCAAAATTACTGAGCCAGCGATACATACCCAGCCAGGCTAGCGGGATAGCTATCGCTAGGGCAATCGCAACCAGGCCAAGAAAATCCTTGGTCAGTAGTCCTACTAAACCACCCAATGAAGCACCTAGTACTTTCCGTATTCCAATTTCCTTTCTTCTCTGTTGGGCAGCAAAAGTGGCTAAGCCAAATAAACCGATGCAGGCGATGAAAATGGCCAAAACAGTAAATACACTGATGATCCGGCCAATCCTTTGTTCTGAACGATACATCCGATCAAAGCGTTCATCCAAGAAATTATAGGCGAAAGGTTGTCCAGGTGCCATCTCATTCCATCCTGCTTTTAAAAAACTGACAAAGCCGTTTACATCATCGGTTTGCAGGCGCATGGAGATAGCTCCACGGTTTTCACCCAGAAAAAGGATTAGTGGTTCTATTCGATTTCGCAAACTTTCATAATGGAAGTTTTTCACTACTCCGATGATTTTGTAATGCACCAAATTATCGTTATTATCAAACCCACTAATCACTTTTCCAATCGGGTCTTCCCCTTGCCAAAACTCGGCCGATTTTTCATTAATGATTACGGCCATACTATCTGCTGGGAAATCTCTTGAAAAAGAGCGCCCTGCTTGCAACTCCATATCAAAGGTCTCAAAATAGTCATGGTCGATGTACCAATTATTAAATAGAATGGCATTTTCCTGCTTTGCACTTGTTCCCTTGAAGTAGGAAGAACTATTACGGTAAGAAGGAACGGGTAGAAACCCAGTAATGGATACTTTTTTAACAGCAGGATTTTGTAACAACTTTTCTTTGAAGGGTTGAACATTCTCTCTTAGGGCATAAGCATCATTCAAGATCAATACCTGCTCTTTATCAAATCCTAATTTCTTATTCTGCACATAATCTAGCTGTCGATATACCACTAAAGCGCCAATAATTAGAGCCGTAGTAATCAAGAATTGAAATACAATTAGTCCACTTCTTAACAAGCTTTTCTTTTGCCGGCCTTCAACTCGTCCTTTCAATGCTTTTATGGGGCCATAAGCCGATAGGAAAAACGCAGGATAGGCTCCGGCTAAGATTCCAACGATTAAGGTAATAGCTACCGCCAGGGATATAAACCCAATATTTCTGGTCAATATCATCGGCAGTTCTTTTCCTGCTAGCTGGTTGAAATAGGGTAATAATATCCATACGCTTAATAAGGCAATAATGCCCGATATGAAACTAATCAGTAAGCTTTCACTTAGAAACTGTTGAATCAAGGAATAACGTGCCGCTCCTACTACTTTCCGGACTCCCACTTCTTTTGCTCGGGTAGAAGCTCTGGCCGTAGAGAGGTTCATAAAGTTGATACCTGCAATAAATAAGATAAACAAACCGATAAGAGAGAAAATCCAGATATAAGATATATCGCTATTTGCTTCTAGTTCATCTTCCAAATCCGAATGCAAGTGAATCCGGCGTAAAGGCGTCAAAGCGTATCTACCGTAATTCCCGGCAGCTAAGAACTCTTCCCAACCAATTCCTATATACTTTTCTATCTCTGGAGCAAAGTATTTAACTATAACGTCTTGTATTTTGGTTTCCAAAACGGCTATATCCGTTCCTTTTTGCACCAAGATGTAAGCATTGAAGTTAAGGTTTCCCCATTGTGTGTTACCACTCTCTTCAAGCGTACTCAATGACATGACAAAATCATAGTGAAAATGAGTATTATGAGGGGTTTCTTCCATGATTCCCGTCACTTGGTAACTAGCATCATTATCAAGAATAAGCGCTTTGCCGATAGGGTCTTCTATGCCAAAATATTTCTCAGCCATTGCTTGTGTAAGGACAATAGAATTGGGTGACCGAAGCGCTTCATCCGCATTTCCACGGATCAAGGGTATATCAAATAGCTTAAAAAAAGTACTATCCACAAAAGTGATATCATCCTCTCGATAATGCTTATTGCCATTCCTTACCAAATAGCTACCTCGATGTCGAAATCGAACGAAGGCTTCGATTTCTGGGTATTCCTCTTGCAGTTTAGGACATAAGGGGGCCGCATTTTGAGCGGAAGCAATTTCTCGATCGCCCAACCTACCATGAAAGTCTACACGGTAAATTCGATCCGCATAAGGAGAATAATTGTCATAACTAATTTCGTCCTGTACATACAAAAGGATAAAAAGAAAGGCCAGTAAACCAGAGGATAAGCCGAAAATGTTAATCGCTGAGTACAGTTTAGATTTTTTCAAGTTCCTAAAGGCCAGTTTAAGGTAATTTCGCCACATAACAGTCGAGTTTTAATGGATTAGAAATATTTCACCTGAGCTAGCGTACGCTTGTACAATAGCCAATCCACATTCCTATCTTATTCCTATAATTCTCGTTAAGTAATGAAAAATAAATAACTAAGACCAATTAGCCTTATCTTTTTCCACCAGTCGTCGTTGTTCATCACTCACGTAGCTAGGCTTCCCGATAGCTATCGGGACTTTCTTCTCGCCTAGCCTGGTGAAAAAACATTTAGCTCCTTGGCCCAAATTATTTATTCTTCATTACTAAGGACTCGTTTGGGACATAAGCGGTTACTAAATATTGGCTAGTAGCCTCTTAAAAACAAGTACTTGCTAATTTTACCAGAGAAAGGCGCTGTGAAGTTGTTTGAAAGTAACTTCAATATAAAGATGCAGTTTAACGTACTTACCCCTATTTCTTGCTGTGTTCTTATTGGATAACAAATTCGATCTCCGTCTGTGGGGGCTTCAAACTCGTAGCTTCTTGAGCAAGTGCTGTATCAAAGCTGCGTTCGAGATTATTACCCGCTAAATCTTCCAAATCGGTGGCTATGTGGAGTCGATATTTGCCGGCTTTCCAAGTTGTTATAGGCAAGTAGTAGTAAGACGCTTCATTCTCTCCAATGGTTACCCTACCCGCTACCTTATTCCCTTGATTCTCTTCTACCCAAATGGCGGTTTTCAGCAAGGCATAATCCAGTGACTCTGGAAATTGTACCATTAAGGGTGTTTGGGTATTCGCCCTTGGAATCGTCAATTCCCAAGTAGCAGGATCAGGTTGCTTCCGATCATTGGGCTGCGTCTCAAAATGTTTGATGCTATCCTTTTCCATTTCCAAACCTGTAATTGACCGAAACTTTCGGCTAATCCGAAGTTGATACTGCCGTCCTTCCAGGAGGGGCGGGCCATATTGCCGGTTGGGGATCAGCCCTGTTTTTATTCTTCCTGGGTCAAACCAGATTGTGAGCTGCTCTTGGTTTACATCCCAAAGTTCTTGCCCCATATCTAAGAAAGGCGCTTCTACTTTTTTTCCCTGTTCATCTACTATTTCGATGTATTCCATTGCTTTGCCTAGCTCCATCGGCTGGTCAAAATGGAGATAAAACTTCAACTGATTGGCCGGCCAATAATCGCTACTCGGATAGATTTTCGTCAACCGAGGGGCTTTTAGCTTGCTTTTTTGAGGAATGTTAAGCGTAATCAGACTATCCTCCTCCATTGCTAGCCTTGGTTTTATCCAATAGGTACGGCCTTGCATAAAAGGGAAACGGGGTCTAAAGTAAACAGAGGAATCTTTCGTTTCAAATGTGCCCAGCATCGCTGGATCGCCCTGTTGAGGAGGCCGAGGAAAAACCAGAAAAGCCTTTTCTTCGGCCTCTCCGGTATAATTAGTAAGCTTTATTGTTCCAAAATAGGGGTCATTCTCTTCACTCACTAGTTGGAAGCGAGAAGTCTTTTGTGCTTTTACTACTACGGCAGTGTTCTGAAGTATTAGTAAAAAGAAAAACAATGACCACTTACTTTCCATGCTATAACCAATCGGTGTTATAGGATCTCAAATTCAGCTGTCCATTCGGCATCCTTTGCAGCACTAATACATTTTTCTCATTAAGGTTATCGATTTGTGTAATCCCTACACGTGATAGAACAGCATGTGGTATTCCTACTGCATACTCCCCCTCCTTTAAAGGGGTCGTCAGGGCCTCCTGGGAAGGAATGTCATTTGGATCAATACGAATCAATGCCTTGGAATTATTAGACATCAGAATGTAATCCTTTCCTTTGTTTTTATAACGAATGATGTCAACTGGGATATTTCCAAATCCAAACTCTCCTAGCGTTTTGGTTTTCCTATGCTTTTTGGCCGTCAAGTCCTCGATAGGGATACTTACAAAGGGAGTGCAGGTATAAGCTCCCAGGATATATTTTTTGCCGTTTAACTCATAGGGGAGTAAGGTACGCATAGGGGCTTCCGTTTCATAAGTCCCATGTGCCACATGATATACCTCAATCGTTGAATAAGCTGATTTTTTACCAAAAGGGAAGTCCAAGACGCGTAGAGCTGAAGCGAACTCTTCATTGGATAAGCCCGTAACGTAGAGTTTGCCATCATCGTAGGCTATATCCGTTATGGCATCTGTCCGATTATCACTTTTGCGATAATTTGTTCCTTTTCCTTCAGCTATTACACTGGGTATATTAGCCTTATTGTGATTGATATTCGACAGGTCTACTTCTGTAATTTTTCCATCTGGACTTATGCGTAACAAGATGTTAGCATTTGTGATATCGTTTGGTGTTTTCCAAAAGCCCAATTGGTTGGCATCCGAACGGGAAACCGTCAAGTAGAGGTTCTGGGAAATGGGATTTACAGCAAGATCGTGAATGATCACGCCTTTGGCATCCGTTCCCAGCAAACTGGCCAGTTTGCCTTCCACATCTGCCATACCGAATCCCTCTGTAGTTGTGTTTTGCACTCGATCATTCAAGTCCAAAGCAAAAACTTTACCGCCTTTTGCATCCCCAATGAAAAGGATGCCTTCCGGGCCAAAAGTCATAACACTCAAAGATTGGGCCGCTACTTTACCAAAAGTGAAATTCTTCGTTAACTCCTCATAAGAGGAAGCAGAAGCAGGAAGCCAACTAGCCACTGCTATAAAACATACAATAAGCCAAGGTGATTTCTTCATAACTATCGGATTTTTAGTATAATAACAACTCTTCCGTAAACCACCAACCACCAATAGACGAAAAGCAACTTTTCAATGTCTACCAGAAATAATTTAGCGATGAAATAAATACAAAAGCAGGTACCCTTACGAAGAAAGATACCTGCTTCTATTGTTTTACTTGAACTTGAACCTAGGCTTATTTATCTCCATTAATTGTTTTTATAAGAATAACACCATGGTTTCCGTTTTCTCCATAAACTGTTGTTTCTGACTGGCTTTTTAGTACTCTGACATTTACAATTTGGCTAGGATTAACGGCACTGTTAGCTTGAGAGTAACTATTACCCATTGGAACACCATCAATAACATACAAAGGGGAAGTATTTAAATTGAAAGAACCAGCCCCTCTAACTTGTACCTTTGCATTGTCACCACTTCCTGTAACCTGAATAGAACTATTCTTTCTTAATACATCAGCCAAAGACTGACTGGCTTTATCAGTTACGTTGCCCTGCTGGGCTGTTTTCCCTGCCGTACCACAAGAAGCAAATACAAGACCTGTTGCTGCGATAAACAGGAATAGTCGAAGCATTTTCATACTAATGAGTTTTTTATGAAATTAAAAATCCAATTTTTCCTCTAGGCATTTTGTGCATAAAAATCAAGCTGAAATCAGCTGCGCATTGATTGAGGCTTTCTGGGCCAAACACAAAAGCAATTAAAGAATCATGTAAAATAGTGATTTAAGTGTATTTTATCAGACAATATTTTTTATTTATAGCATTTTGTAATTTATACTACCAAGAAGATTTACGTTCCCTTTCTGTAATAGACTTTATCTACAAGGTTTGACAATTTCGGCAGGATAATGCCAATTTAATTGCTGCATGTCTATTATTATTGAGAAGTTGTTTTAAAATACCACCCATAATGAATCCTTCTCCACCTACTTTTCTGCTCTGGCTTATTCTATTCCTATTGCCTGCCATTTTTTATGGTCAAAGTAATACAGTGATTACAGACCAGTTCATTTTAAAAAATATACATCTGATTGATGTAGAAAAAGGGCGTGTAAGTTCTCATCTAATGAATGTCTATGTGAAAGGGCAAGAAATTGAAAAAATCACTAAGTATTCACCTACGACAACACTACCCAATGAAATCCCGATTTATGATGGAGAAGAAGCTTATCTATTGCCGGGCCTGTGGGATATGCATGCTCATCCTGATGATCCCGAAGTTTGGCGGATGGAGCCTACCCAAGCTGAAAAAGACAAATTACTAAGTCTTTTTAGTGCATATGGGGTGACCGGGATCCGAGACATGGCCGGAGACCTTGAACTCGTCAATAGTTGGAAGAAAAGAATTGCGGAAGGTAGTTTGATAGGACCAGAAATATACGCTGCCGGGCCTTTACTGGATGGTCCTAATCCGATGTGGGATGGATCGGTGGGTATCAATAACGAACAGCATGTTCCTGTCATCGTTGATTCACTGATAGCGGCAGGTATTGATTTCTTAAAAGTATATTCCCTTTTGCCGAGAGATATTTACTTCGCCTTGAACAAGTATGCCAATACCATTGACTTTCCCATAGTCGGGCATGTTCCAATGACGGTAAGGCCCTCAGAAGCCTCAGAAGCTGGGCTCTGGTGTCAGGAACATCTCCTAGAAATATTACCAGAGTGCTCTAGTCAAGAAGAAGCTTTTTATAATAAAACGATTGACTATGGAAAGGCTACTTCTCGCCTGGATCAATATATTTTTCGCAACCAACTGCTCTTGGACACTTACGAACCCAAAAAGGCGAAAAAACTATACCGTCTTTTTGCTAAAAATAAAACTTGGCATACCCCAACATTAAGCATGTGGTACAAGAATGCCTATTACGAGCAAGAGTGGCCTAAGGATGAAAAACTAATCACTCAGCTACCCAAATACTTACGAAAGTACTGGACACCAGCCGTCAATGACCACTTACGTAATAGAGTTCCTGCATTAGTTCAATTGAAGCAAAATCAAGTAGCGATGTATCTTCGAATGACCTATGAAATGCATAAAGCTGGCGTCCCCTTACTGGCGGGTACTGATGTAGGTGCGAACCCACTTTGCCACCCTGGCTTAGGGGTTTTCAATGAATTGGCACTAATGGTCAAAGCCGGCTTGAGCCCTGCTGAAGCACTTAAAACAGCTACGATTAATCCAGCGATTTTCCTTGGAATAGAAGAAAAAAACGGGTCGATTAAAGCCGGAAAATTCGCTAGTATGTTATTGACTAAGGGTAATCCATTGAAGGACATCAACAATTTACATACCGTTCGGATGGTAATCAATAAAGGAAAAGTCTTTACCCAAGCTGATCGCGAAAAATTGCTGGAAGAGGCAAAAATATTTTTTGAAGGTATCGACTATAAATAGTGATATTCTATTCCTCCTCTAACATTGCCACGACCCTAGCTGGTGCAGCCGAAGCACCTACTATCTTCAGGGGAAATACCGCTACTTTAAACCCGGAATAGGGTAAGGCATCCAGGTTAGTCAATTGTTCCATATGGCAGTATTCTTTGTCGCGACCCACTAAATGAGCCTCCCAGAAAAGATTAGGATTGTTTTCTTTTTTAGCTCTTTCAATCAGGTGAGGCAAAGGAAGGTCCCAGCCCCATTGATCAATTCCCATTACTTTCACGCCTTGGTCGATTAGCCAGGAGGTGGCCTCAGCAGTCATTCCTGTGCCTTTGTAAAAGAAATCTTCCGTTCCCATATGTTTATCCCGTCCCGTTTTTATTAGTACAATCATTTTGGGTTGGATGCTCAATTGATGTTCTTCCAGAAAGGCTTTAATATCATCGCTGGTAATCGCTTCAAAGTCGGGTTTATGCTTCATATCGATCACAATTCCTTCACCAAAGCACCAGTCCAGCGGAACCTGATCAATCGTTTTAGCAGGTTTGCCTTCGCAAGTCGGGGCATAATGCCAGGGAGCATCGATATGGGTGGTGGAATGAACACCCATTTTTTGAATGCTATCATCTGCCCAGCCAATGAAGTTTTTCGGAAATAGACGAGTCGGTAGTCCAAGGTAGCGCAATAATAATTTTGCTTTTCGGTGTGGTTTATGTTTTATTTTCACCCGCATAAACCAGGGATCCCCTTTGGTATATTGGATGGCTTTTGATAAGTCGATTATTTTCATGCTCTGTCTTGTTTGTTCTCTGACAAGTTTGATGCGATGGAGGTAGATCAAAGCCCGAAGGTGATACCAGCCTCTCGACAAGCATTGTCAGTAAAGAATCTTGTTGAGTAAGTTGTTCTGTGAAAATACAATATCCAGTAGAAAGAGGGCTAAAGCTGCATCTACAATTGCTGCAGCAAAAAGAAAAAAAATGATTCCTATTCTAATTTATGCCTCCATAGAGCAAACTCTTGAGCCGTGACCCTTGTATTTCTGGCAGGTTATAGGTGTTATTAAACTTTTCAATCGTCGTTTTAATATCGTATTTCAATTCTTGAAATTGATGGGGTAGCGAAGGAGCGCAAGTTGCCTCATTTTCGTAGGAAGAAATAATGCTATCAAACTTTTGGTAATACTGAATGCCTTGTTGGATAAAATTACTGTACTTCGTAATAAAATCTGCTACCCGCTGAGTTGCAAAAGCCAGGTCAACTTCTTTTTTCTTTGCCTCTTGCACGTTTTTTGTTGATTCATTTTGTAACTGGCCCATGAATTCTAATAACTGCTCCTGCAACTGCTCCCAATCATCATTTTTTCGGCAATCAGCCAAAGGAACCAAATAATCTAAAAACAAGGTATACTCTTTAAACAAAGCCTCACATTCTTCCTTTAAAGCTTGGTTAGCTTTCTTTAAAAATTCGGTCTCATGTCGAACAATATTAAGGTCGCCGTGCATACGCAGTGTGAAATCCAACACACAAGAAATTTCGTTGATCTCTGCTGATTTCTCTTCTGACCTCCCTTTGCCTAACA
>Ga0070729_10005318_pt1 | contig 13366 bp, 10 predicted proteins | sample tdDd472_FD_66725 | JGI IMG/M metagenome (GOLD analysis project Ga0070729, IMG submission 66725) | Marine sediment microbial communities from the Atlantic coast under amendment with organic carbon and nitrate - tdDd47.2 | ecosystem: Environmental > Aquatic > Marine > Coastal > Sediment | place...
AGACTATTTGCTAAATATACGTCTAAACGTTCCTTCTTTTTATTAGGCTGTACGTCAAATCTGAATTTCTTCTCGTCGATTATCTTCACTTTTTACAACCTTCTCCTCTTCGCCATCAGCCTTAATCTTGCCATTCTCTTCAACATTGAGTATTTCATCATCTTGCGGTAATATTTCGTTTCCGGATATTAATACCTCGGATTGCTCCAGTTTTTCCACCTGCTCGGAAGGTTTCTCCTCGTTTTTAGTCTGGAAAATAAGTAGCAATACCACACCTATACTCACCGCAGAATCGGCTATATTAAAAATTGGCCAACGCTCATACGTATGCCCGAATAACGTGAAATCAAAAAAATCCACGTTCATGAAATCTACAACTTTTCCATAAAATAAAGGAGCATAACCGTAAAACACACCATACCACATCCGGTCAATCAAATTCCCTACTGCACCCGCAAATATCAGAGCGAGCGCAAGTCTTACGATATACCTTTCATCTTTAATCCTGAACAGGTAAATCAAAATCCCGATGGATGCAATGAGGGAAAAAAGCGAAAGAAATAATTTTGAAGATTCCCCCACGTCAATCCCAAATGCCATACCGGGATTTTCAACGAAAGTAAATTTGAAAAATGAACCCAGAATTTCAATACTTGATCCATACCGCATCCCGTCAACCGAAATTCCTAAAAACGGAATAGAGAATCCCTTGACAAAAATTTTTGATAATTGATCAGCAATTACAATAAAAAACGAAACTATTAAAACTCTCAAATTATTCCTTTCCCTACTTCGATTGCATCTGCTGTTTTATCTGTAAACAATGCTGTGTATGCGGAACTGCTTTTAACCTTTCAATCGGGATTAAAGGGCAAGTAGGACAAAGATTTTGCGGTTCATCAATACAATCGATACAAATACCGTAAGTACCATTTTCAATACGTTGTAAAGCATCCTCAAGATAACCGAGAAATTTATTTTCACGTTGTGCCCAGAGATAGAGTTTTTCCCTTTCCTGTGCATCTGTTCCCTGCTCAGCCATGTGAAGCGAATAAGGAGAACTCTCGTTCACGTATTGCCCAGTGGTTGGGTCCATCATCTGATCTTTTAACGCCTGAAGCTGATCAATAATTTCGGATCTCTTCTCTAGTATAATATTTTTTATATCCTCAAGTTCTTCCTTGGAATACCCTTTTATCACTTTAACTTTTTTTGAAGGTGAAACAACCGATACTTCTTTAGCATTTTTAGTAGAAGCAGCGGGAGTTTTTTTACTACTTTTTTTATCAGCCATATCGACCTCCGATTAGGAATTTCAGTCTATTTTTTCTCAATAGTAATTGTACAATCTTCTTCACCCAACTTCCACTCTTGTGTAAACCCTTCATGTTTACCTTGCTCAAGATTTTCCGCGAGTGTTTCATTTTGAATATACCCGGAATGTTTCAATAAGTAGTTCTTAATATTATCGTTAGATTCAAAATAAATGTTAATCCTGTCAATCACGTCCAAACCCGCGTCCTTTCTCATGTTCTGAACACGATTAACAAATTCTCTGGCAAAACCTTCGGCAATTAAGTCTTCAGTCAATTCAGAATCGATTGCAACAGTAACACCTTCCTCTGTTTCAACAACCCAACCTTCTATTTCAGTACTGATTATCTCAACATCTTCAAGTGTTAGCTCAATTTTTTCTTCATCCACATTAACGTCAATTTTACCATCAGTTTCTAATGCTTTAATTTTTCCCTTGTCAAACCCCTGAATAACAGCTGCAAGTTTTTTCATTAGTTTACCATATTTCGGACCTAATGTTTTAAAATTTGCCTTGGCAGATTTATTTACAATTCCGGAATCATCGGCAAGAACTTCAAGTTTTTTTATGTTTACCTCATCCAGGATAACATCTGCCATTTCATTAACAGCCTCACGTTTTCCGGCTTCAATGGCAATCATTATTTTGCCAAGTGGTTGACGCACTTTCAAGTTGGCTTTGGCTCTCATTGCACGGGTTAGATAAACCACTCTTTGTGCAATATCCATCTTCTCTTCAAGTTTTTTATCACTAAAAGTTGGCTGTGGAAACATTACAAGATGCACCGATTCTGCATCATCATTTTTAGTAACACTATTCAAATTCTGGTACAATTCTTCAGCGAAGAACGGTGCAAATGGTGCAGATAATTTTGCGATTGTCACCAAACATTCTTCCAGAGTCTGGTAAGCTGAAAGTTTTGCTGCATTCATTTCAGATTTCCAAAAACGTCTTCTGCTTCTTCTCACGTACCAGTTTGAAAGATGATCAATAGTAAAAGATGCAACTGCTCTTGCTGCCCTGGTGGGATCATAATTTTCCATCTGCTCTTCTACTTCTTGAACAACAGAGCCAAGTTTTGATATTATCCACCTGTCAATTTCAGGCCGTTCATTATAGGGAACTTTTGCCAAAGAACCATCAAATTTATCAAGATTTGCGTATAGCGCGAAGAAATTATATGTGTTCAACAATGTTCCAAAAAACTTGCGTTGAACTTCGGCAATTCCTTCTTCATCAAATAATGTTGGTTTCCAGGGTGGACTTGTAGTCACGAGATACCATCTGGTTGCATCTGCGCCGTAAACATCAAACAGACGGAATGGATCTACTGCATTCCCTTTTGATTTCGACATTTTCATGCCGTTTTTATCAAGAATTAATTCATTTACAATCAGGTTCTTGTATGTAACACTGTCAAACAACATTGTACCGATAGCGTGCATGGTATAAAACCATCCGCGAGTCTGGTCAATTCCTTCACATATAAAATCTGCGGGATAATTTTTTTCAAAAAACTCTTTATTTTCAAAAGGATAATGATACTGCGCAAATGGCATTGCCCCGGAATCAAACCAAACGTCAATCAATTCAGGGGTTCGAACAAATATCTTACCATCTTTCTCAAATTTAACATCATCAACAAAAGGTTTATGAAGATCAACGCTCTCCAATTCTGAAACAGATTTTCGTACACCGTTTTCTTCAATAAATCCTTCTTTTAGCTGCTCGATACTTCCAACCGCGAACATGTCAGTCCCGTCTTCACTTACCCATATCGGCAGTGGAGTAGCCCAGAACCTGTCGCGTGAAAGCGCCCAATCTTTATTATCTTCAAGCCAGTTGCCAAATCTGCCACTCCCCACTTCAGGCGGGAACCAGTTGATTGTTTTATTTAAATCAACCATTTTATCAGCGATAGAAGTGGTTTTGATAAACCAAGATTCACGCGCGTAATAGATAACAGGTACATTATCAAATCTCCAACTGAAAGGATAAGAGTGAACAATTGTTTCTTTTTTGTACAATCGTTTCATCTCTTTAAGTTTGATGATAATATCCTTATCAGCATCCTTCACGAAGACACCGGCAAAATCGGTAACATCTTCGGTAAATAAACCACCACGGGTTACAGGCTGTAAAAACGGCAGATCATTTTTCTTTGATAACTCATAGTCATCCGCACCAAAAGCAGGAGCAATATGCACTATTCCTGAACCATCTTCTGTACTAACAAAATCTGCCCCAACTACATAAAAACCTTTTTTGTCAACTTTCATGTAATCAAATAGCTGATCATACTCCTGACCAAGCAGATCATTCCCTTTATATTCCGCGACAATCTCGTATTCCTGTGAAATCACAGAAAGTCTCTCTTTCGCGAGTATCAGGTATTCATCTTCAATTCTAATCTTTACATAATCTATTTCAGGTCCTACTGCAAGGGCAACATTTGAAATAAGCGTCCAGGGTGTTGTTGTCCATACAAGAAAAAATGTAGTTCCTTCCTTTGTGAGCTCACTATCCTTTAACTTCATCACGATATAAACAGACGGGTCTTTGGTTTCTTTATAACCCAGAGCCAGTTCATGGGAAGATAACACTGTTTCAGAGCGCGGACATTGAGGAACAATCTTGTAATCTTTGTAGATCAACCCTTTATCAAACAAGGTTTTTAAAGCCCACCAAACAGATTCAATATATTCATTGGTACAAGTGATATACGCATCGTCAAGATTAATCCAATAACCCATGCGGGTAGTCATTTTTTCCCACATGTCCTTGTAAGTGAACACGGAATTCCGGCACGCTTCATTATATTTCTGCACGCCAAACTCGGGAATTTCGCTCTTACTCTTAATACCCAGCGCCTTTTCCACTTCAATTTCAACCGGAAGCCCGTGAGTATCCCATCCTGCTTTACGGTTAACCCTGTATCCTTTCATAGTTTTGTAACGGCATACCAGATCTTTTAATGAACGTGCCATAACGTGGTGAATCCCAGGCTTACCATTTGCCGTGGGAGGACCTTCATAAAAGGTATAAGGTTTATCTTTGTCTCTTTCGGTTACACTTTTTTCAAATATTTCGTGCTCTTTCCAGAAATTCAATACATTTTCTTCAATTTCAGGATAACTTATCTTGTCTTTGTACTGTTTGAACATAATTTTGTCTGCAATTAATTAAATTTAAAATTATTAGTCTTCTTCATACCTTTTAAGTAACTCTCGTTCGGCAATAATAAATTCCCTGATTTGCTTTTCGAGATGTTTTTTTACCTGCTCGTGCTCATTTGCTTTTTTTTCAGCCTCAAAAATCAATTTTTCGGCTTTGGTAGCGGCTTCTCTTAAAATAAGTTCAGCTTCTTTTTTTACCACACTGTCACGGGATTGATATTTTTCAAGTGCTTGTTTTATGTCATGCACTTCTTTCTGCTGGATAATCACCTCGCTTATCGCCATCCCGAAAAACCCCATAGCCCCGAGTGTAACATTTCGCAAGGTGTATAAAATCATATCTTCGGAAAGTAAAACGCCTACCCCGAAATAATCGCTGAAAAACGAAACGATCAATACACTAATAAATGAAGCTGCTACTATAACAGCGAATAATATCCTTCCACCGTGTATCCAGTTTAAAGTTTTATTTATCAGCCATCCACATGCAAATGCAAAAACTGATAAAACAAACCAAACCGTAAAACTTTGAAATCCGCTCTTAAACATCTCGGAATTCAAAAAGTTCGAGAAAAACATCAATACCGCTAACAACAACGGTGTGAAATAATATATTAACTTTGTTTTTTTCAAAGTTGCTCAATAACCGATTTCATAATTTTTGTCATTTTTGGTTCGGCTTCCATTGCAGCAGCAATAATTTCCTGAACATTTACGGCTTTAAGCGCTTCCGGGAAACATTCGTCTGTTATTATGCTAATACCCAGAACTTTCATCCCCATGTGATTTGCCACAATATTTTCAGGAATTGTCGACATCCCAACTACATCGGCGCCGATTATTCTTAAAAACCTGTATTCTGCTTTTGTCTCAAGATTCGGACCGGGAACTGCTACGTAAACACCCTTCTGAACTTTAATTTTGTGCTCGAGGGCTGCATCTTCTGCCATTTCTATCAATTCATGTGAGTAAGGTTCGCTCATATCAGGGAAACGAGGTCCAAGTTCATTCTCATTCTTTCCAATCAACGGGTTATCACCCAGCATGTTGATATGATCTGTCATGATCATTATATCACCCCTGCGGTAAAGTGGATTCATCCCGCCACACGCATTGGAAATAAGCATTGTTTTTACACCAAGAAAGTGAAAAACTCGTACAGGATATGTAATTTGCTGCATGGTATATCCCTCGTAATAATGGAATCTTCCCTGCATTGCAACTACATCTTTGCCACCCAATTTACCAAGTATCAATTTTCCCTTGTGCGATTCAACAGTGGATACAGGAAAATGAGGAATGTCCTCGTAAGGTATCTCATGCTCAATTTCAATTTCATCAACTAACCCACCTAGGCCGGTTCCCAGAATAACACCAACTTCATAATTTTTATCGGATTTGCCTCGTATAACACTTAAAGACTCATTAAGCATTTTCATCAAATCGTTCATAAAAGTTTCTCCACTATTTCATCTACATTTATTTTATCATCACCGCCATCACTCCCCTTTTTCCTTATTTCGGGTGCGACTCTTACATCTTCACTAAAACCAAGATTAAGCAAACCTGCTTGAGATTCAATTATTCCCTTTAACTTGGATATCAACAGATGTTTTTCCTCACGCAATTTAGTAACGGAGTTTCTAATACCATCGGCTTCTTTTTTTGCAGATTCAAGAATTTTTGTTGCTTTCTCTTCTGCATCTTTAACAAGAAACCCCGTTTTTTTCCGGGCGTCCTCAACCGCTTTTGTTGAATTTTCTTGTGCCGAGAGTAATGTATCCTGCAATGATTTTTCTATCTTCTGGAATTCCAGATTTTTTTTCTTAAGCGATTCAATTTCACTTTTTAATTCATTATTCTCATTCAAAATTTCTTCGTATGAATCAGCGACACTAAGTAAAAAAGTTCTTACCTCTTCTTGCTTGTAACCTTTAAGCCCTTTTGAAAACTCCTGCTGCTGAATATTTAACGGTGTAAACTTCATCGGGTATATTCCCTGTTTCCAAAAATAGCTGTTCCAACACGCAACATTGTTGACCCTTCATCTATTGCAATCTCGTAATCTGAAGTCATCCCCATAGATAATGCGGTGAGTCCGTAACCCCGTGAATTGAATTTTTCTTTTAACTCGCGAAGTTTTTCAAATGATTTCCTGATCCTGCTTTCATCTTCCGTGAAGGGAGCCATTGTCATGAAGCCGGTTAATTCAAGGTTGCTAGCTTCTTTGCAGAAATCACAAACTTCCAAGATAGCATCTTCCGTTTCAAGCCCGAATTTACTCTCCTCATCTGATGTTTTTATTTCAAGAAGAACTTTCTGCAGCTTCTCAATTTTAGATGCCCGTTTATTAATCTCTTCCGCAAGTTTTACAGATTCAACAGAATGGATGTACTCCGCAGAATTTATAACATATTTCACTTTATTAGTCTGCAAATGACCAATAAAATGCCATAAAACTCTTTCCTCAATTTCGGTAGATTTTGCATCAAGTTCCTGTGCCTTATTCTCACCAAAATGGATTACACCATACTTGAACGCTTCCCTTATAACATCTGCCGGGTGTGTTTTAGAAACAGCAATTAGCGTTATATCTGTCCGCTCTCTCCCTGATTTCAAACACTGTTCCCGGATGCGTTCTTCAACGATATTTAGGTTATTTTCAATCATTTTTCAAGGTTGGGAATGTATGGGTTTCCGGTTCAAAAGTCAACGAAAAAAGGGGCATACAGCCCCTTTTATGCACATCCCGTAATATGTTTAACTACAGCCCGTGGTTGAACCGCAGGTTGTACATTTCAGACATGTTCCGTTCCTTACCATAGTCATACTTTGGCATTCCGGACAAATATCACCGGTATAACCCCTGTTTACGGCATCCTGAACTTTGCGATGATGTTGCAAAACTTTCGCACGGTTACCGTTACCATTAACAGGTGTATTACTTACCTTTGGTAATTCAGTTTTATCCAGTTCAATCATTCGCTCAGAAACAATCTCTTCACTTTCGTAATCTTCCCCGGTTCCTTTTTTCGATAGCATTTTTAGATCAGTATCATCCACATGTGCCAGATCATTTCTTCCTAAGTAGGAAACAGCTAATTCCCGGAAGATATAATCTATTACCGAAGTTGCCATTTTGATTCTGGTATTACCAATCACAACTCCGCTGGGCTCAAAGCGCGTGAAGACAAATGCATCAACATATTCTTCAAGCGGCACACCATGCTGCAACCCAAGAGAAATAGCAATCGCAAAACTGTTCAACAAACTCCGGAAAGCTGCACCTTCCTTGTGCATATCTATAAATATCTCACCAATCTGCCCGTTTTCATACTCACCGGTTCTGATATACACGGTTTGCCCATTAATTTTGGCTTTTTGTGTATACCCTTCACGTCTGTCCGGAAGTCTCCTTCTTTTCGCGATGTACCGGTGTATAATACGTTCTGCAACTTTTATGATATCGTTATTTTCTACTTCTTCCATTATCTCTTCATACTCTTCGGCTGAAACAGAGTTCAATGGCTGTGAAAGTTTAGAGCCGTCTCGGTAAATTGCGTTGGCTTTAAGTGCCAGTTTCCAGGATGACATGTAAACATTTTTGATATCTTCAACTGAAGCATTGTTCGGAAGATTTATAGTCTTTGAAATCGCACCCGATATAAATGGCTGTGCTGATCCCATCATGAATATATGTGCTTCCGGACGGATATACCTTTTGCCAATTTTGCCACACTTGTTAGCACAATCAAACACGGGATAATGTTCATGTTTGAGGAATGGTGCGCCTTCAATCGTCATTGTACCACATACATAATTATTAGCTGTGGCAATCTCTTCTTTTGAGAATCCGAGATATTTCAATAACTCGAAAGAATAATCTTCCATTACTTCAGAACTGATACCAAGTTTTCCGGTTAAAAACTCTTCGCCAAGTGTAAACTTGTTAAAAGCAAAATTGAGATCGAATACTGTCGGTAACATTCCTTCAATCTTGTTTACTGCGTCCGTTGTAAAACCTTTTGCACGTAACGATTCACGGTTTATGTAAGGACACCCTTCAAGTGTTCCGGCACCTTTGGCATATTTAACTATTTCACCAATCTGCGATTCATTGTAACCTAACTTTTTCAACGCAGGAGGAATAGCCTGATTTATAATTTTGAAATAACCGCCACCCGCAAGTTTTTTAAATTTAACAAGAGCAAAATCCGGTTCAATGCCTGTTGTGTCGCAATCCATAACCAAACCGATTGTACCTGTTGGCGCAATTACTGTAACCTGGGCATTCCGGAAACCGTTTGCTGTGCCTATCTCAAGAGCCTTATCAGCATCTTCACGGGCAGCTTTTAACAGATCACTTGGGCAATGTTTCGGATTAATTCCCATCGGATAAATACTGAGATTCTCATATTCTTCACGAGGCACGTTATACGCTGCACGGCGATGATTGCGCACTACACGAAGCATATTATCCTTGTTGGCTTCAAATCTCGGGAATGTTCCCAGTTCTCCTGCCATCTCTGCAGATGTTGCATAAGATGTCATGTGAAGTATTGCAGTCAATGCACCACATATAGAAGTAGCATCCTTGCTATCATACGGAATTCCCTGGCGCATCAACAACGATCCAAGGTTGGCATATCCCAGACCCAAAGTTCTGTAATCATAACTTAATTGAGCAATTTCCTGGCTTGGATATTGCGCCATCATAACACTTATTTCAAGAACGATTGTCCATAATCTTGAAGCATGCCGGTAAGCATCGATATTAAATTTATGGGTATTATCATCATAAAATTTAACCAGATTCAGAGAGGCAAGATTACATGCTGTATCGTCGAGGAACATGTATTCACTGCAAGGGTTGGAGGCTTTTATTTCCCCGTCATTTGAACATGTATGCCATTCATTAATCGTGGTATGATATTGCAAACCCGGATCAGCGCAAGACCATGCAGCAAAAGCAACGTCATTCCATAATTCATTTGCTTTTAATGTTTTACAGGGTTTTGGTTCGCGGTTTTGTTTTTTTGCTTTTTCAAGCTCTGTTCTCCAGTACAAGTTCCAGTCTTCATCATAAAGAACAGCTTCCATGAAATCATTTGTCACCCGAACAGAGTTATTCGAGTTCTGACCCGAAACAGTTGAGTATGCTTCAGAATTCCAATCCGTATCATAAGTAGGAAATTCAATTGATTTGAATCCTAATTTCGCAAGTTGAATTACTTTTTCAATCAAATTATCCGGAATTCTTGCCATTCTTGCATCCGTAATGGCTTTTTTCAATTTCTGATTTGTTTTTCTGCTAAATCTGTCGTTTTCAGGATGTTCGTCATAACATGCTTTCATAATAGCGTTCAAATGCATGTTTGAAAGTTGTGAACCAACCACGAGTGAAGCAACTTTCTGTTCTTCAACAACTTTCCAGTTTATATAATCTTCAATATCGGGATGATCAATATCAAGTGTTACCATTTTAGCGGCACGACGAGTTGTTCCACCTGACTTAATTGCACCTGCTGATCTGTCTCCAATGCGTAAAAAAGACATCAATCCGGATGATTTACCACCACCACTCAATGGTTCATTTTCACCGCGCATGTTGGAGAAGTTTGTACCTGTACCGGAGCCGTACTTAAATAACCTGGCTTCGCGAACCCACAGGTCCATTATCCCCCCCTCGTTAACTAGATCATCCTGAACTGACTGGATGAAACATGCATGAGGTTGTGGATGGGTATAAGCATCAACCGATTTAGTCAACTTACCCGTCTGAAAATCTACATAATAATGCCCCTGTGACGGACCATTAATACCATACGCCCAGTGTAACCCGGTATTAAACCACTGCGGTGAATTTGGTGCCGCATGCTGGTTGGCAAGCATGTAAGCCATTTCATCACGAAAAGCTTTAGCATCTTTTTCGGTATCAAAATAACCGCCTTTCCAGCCCCAGTAGGTCCAGGTGCCGGCTAGTCTTAAAAAAACCTGTCTGGAATCGGATTCGTGTGAATATCTTTCCTTTTCAGGAAGTTCCTTCAACCTGTCATTATCGGCAACCGATCTTTGCAGCCACTCGGGAATACCTTCCTCTGAAACTTTTTTCAGCAGTTTTGGAACGCCTGCTTTTCGGAAATATTTCTGGGCGATTACATCTGTTGCAACCTGTGACCAGCCGGAAGGAACCTGAACATCTTCCATACGGAATACTGTAGAGCCATCCGGATTTTTAATCTCCGAAACCCGGCTCGAAAACTCCATTGAATCGAAGGGTTCTTTACCGTCTGTAGTGAAGTATCTATTAATTTTCATACAAACCCCTGTTAAACTTATATATTAAATCTAGCAAATTATTTATCTATTCTCTCTTAAAACACGCATAATTTTTGATTCACTTCTTGTCCGATTAGTGGCTATTTGAGGCCGTGAGAGGAAAAAAAGGGTAAAGCAGCCTGTACAAGTTAGGTTTAACTTGTCAAAAATTTTGTCTACTATTTCAGGATAATCGGAAGCGAACTATTAATGAAATTAAATTTTTTTTATATTTAAAGCAATTGTCTGATAAAAAATTAATATTTCATTCAATAGGTTGACAACAACATCACACGAAATATAATGAATTAATTTTTATTGCCAAATCAAATGTATTTTTATGTAAATTAATTTTTAATTTCCAGAATTACTTACGAGGTTTTAATGAAATTCGAACGTTGCGCCGGAGTGCTCCTTCACCCAAGCTCCCTTCCGGGGAAATTCGGAATCGGCGATTTAGGTCAGGAAGCTTATAATTTTATCAATTTTATGGAAAGCTGCGGCCAGACAAGATGGCAGGTTTTCCCGCTTGGTCCAACCGGTTACGGCGATTCCCCTTATCAATGTTTCTCAGCTTTTGCCGGAAACCCCAATCTTATCAGTCCCGAACTTCTTCACAAGGACGAGTTATTGAGTGATGAAGATGTTTCAAATGTGCCTGAATGGGATCCCCACAATATTGATTTCGGAAATCTTATCAATTATAAAGCCGAACTCCTAAAAAAAGCATTTGTAAAATTTCAAGAGCAAAAACTTTTATCCAGCAAAGAGTTTAAGGGTTATTGTAAAAAGAATTCTTTCTGGCTGGATGATTTTGCCCTTTTCATGGCTGCTAAAAACTATCATGAAGGTATTCTTTGGACTGAGTGGAGCGAGGATATTGCCCTTAGAAAAAAAGGTGCCGTTAAAAAATGGAATGAAAAACTTGAAGATGATGTGAATTATCACAAGTTTGTGCAATTTGTTTTTGATAAACAATGGAGCGCTGTTGTTGAATATGCCCATACAAAGGGTATTAAAATCATCGGCGACCTCCCAATCTTTATTGCTTATGATAGCGCTGATTTATGGGCTAATAAGGAATTTTTTACGGTTGATAAAAAAGGTAATCTGGAAAAAGTTGCAGGTGTTCCACCTGATTATTTCTGTAAGACCGGTCAACTTTGGGGAAATCCTTTATACCGCTGGAAAAAAATGGAAGCAACCGGGTTCGAGTGGTGGATAAATCGTTTTAAGAAACTTTTTCAGATGGTGGATATCGTAAGGATTGACCATTTCCGTGGATTTGATGCTTATTGGGAAATCCCGGGCGATGCTGAAACGGCTATCGACGGGCGTTGGGTTAAAGCTCCCGGCGTGAAGCTTTTTGAAGCAGTAAAAAAAGCTCTTGGTGAACCCCCTATCATTGCCGAGGATTTAGGTGTGATTACCCAAACCGTGGTTGATTTACGTGATAAATTTAATTTCCCCGGTATTAAAATTTTACAATTCGCCTTCGGTGAAGCAGGGGATAAAAAATTTCTTCCTCACAGGCTCGTACAAAATTGTGTCGTACATACAGGCTCGCATGACAACAATACTACAAAAGGTTTTTTTGACGAGGAAATTGAAAATAATTCCGGTATTTACGAGTGGACAAAAAAATACTTGAACTATCACGGGAATAATATCACCAATGAACTAATCCGTACAGCCTATGCTTCTGTTGCCGATACTTGTATTATACCTATGCAGGATATGCTTAACCTCGGTGTTGAAGCAAGGATGAACTTCCCTGGTAAACTTGGCGGAAATTGGACTTGGAGATTTTCATGGGATCAGGTACCACATGAACTTCCGGCAGAATATAAAGAAATGTGCAATATTTACCAGCGCGGAATTGAAATTAGTGATGAATTTGACAATATTGAATTACATGAAGAATAATTTTTAAAGGGGCTGAATAATGAAAGATATCTTCAAAGAATTGCTGCAATCAAAAAAAGTTACGGCTGTTCCTGAACTTGAGCAACCTGATGAGCAGAAAAAAATCCAGATAGCAACCTGTGCGTTATTTCTCGAGGTCGCAAATTCTGATGAAAATTTTTCTGACGATGAAAAGGAAAAAATTATTGAGATAATGAAAGATACATTTTCGCTCAGCTCAGAGGAAGTTGAAAATTTAATTGAACTTTCCGAAGATCACAGACAACGAAGTATTAGTATATACGAATTTACAGATATCGTAAATCAGAACTTCAGTAAAGAGGAAAAACTGGAAGTTATGAAAAATCTCTGGCGACTTGTATATGTTGATGAAGAATTGCATCAATATGAAGATTATTACATCAGAAAAATCAACGGCAACCTGAAAATGTCTCATGAAGATTTTATTGCGACAAAATTAGTTGTAAAAGAAGAAATAAAACTAAAATAAGCCCGGTTTTAATTTTTAGATGTTTGGGGGGTCCCTTGGGCCCTCCTTACTTATTAATTATCATTCCCCACCCTCATAGTTCAACAAAACGACAATAAGTTTCATGTCATGCTCGCGAAAGCGGGCATCTCGCTTTTTGTT
>Ga0070729_10005319_pt1 | contig 13362 bp, 12 predicted proteins | sample tdDd472_FD_66725 | JGI IMG/M metagenome (GOLD analysis project Ga0070729, IMG submission 66725) | Marine sediment microbial communities from the Atlantic coast under amendment with organic carbon and nitrate - tdDd47.2 | ecosystem: Environmental > Aquatic > Marine > Coastal > Sediment | place...
GATCGATGAAGAAGAAATCAGGGAACAATCGCGACTTGACGGCACCAGAAGTCTGCGCGAATCGGGACTTGAAAAAGTGAAACTCGGGTTAACCTCGATCACCGAAGTATTAACAGCAACTATGGAGGATTGATGGAAAACCAGGTAATAAATATCATTAAAAATCTAACTGCTAACATTCCAAGTACACTATACGGACCTGAAAGATTTTTGTACATAGTTAAATTGTGTGAAAATCTTGAGTTAAAAGAAAAAGCCGGACTTGTTGAGTATTTTAATGAATTCCTCGATGAGATGATCAAGAGAGGGGCTTCAGATATAGAGATGGGTGGCCATGGTACGAAACATCGTATCTGGTTAAGAATATATGGTAAAAAGGAGCCGGTTAGCGATTTCCCTGCAATGACAGAAGATGAGTCTGCCATGTTGATTGGCAGTCTTTTAACCGTGAGTCAGATTGAAGAACTATCCCGATACCGCAATGTGGATTTCAGTTATTCGTATTATAATAAAAAGCTTGGAAAAAGGATCAGGTTCAGGGCAGATGCATATTTTGAGATGGATACGGTAGCGCTGAACATGCGTTCGATCTCTGCAGAAATTCGTTCTCTTGAATCATTGGAGTTTCACAAGGGTGCGTTAAGAATGATGAGTCATAAGCATTATAAATTCGGGCTTTCACTCGTAACGGGGATCACCGGTTCCGGTAAATCATCAACTCTTGACTCAATAATTGATTACCACAATAATAATGATAACGCACACATTATTATTATAGCATCGCCAATTGAATACGTGCACCGATCGGCAAAGTGTATAATAAGGCACAGGGAAGTAAGCAAGGATGTTAAAACATTTAAAGAAGGTGTAATTCAAGCCCTCAGGCAGGACCCGGATATAATAGTAATTGGTGAGATGCGTGATCCGGATACCATAATGGCGGCTTTGGAAGTTTCTGACACGGGGCATAAAGTATTTTCAACATTGCATACATCTTCAGCATCGGAATCTATTGCAAGAATTATTGCAGAGGTTAACCCGGTTGAACAGGAGCGGGTTCGTAACCGTCTGGCAGATGTTTTACTTTCTGTTGTATCGCAGAAACTGGTTCCTTCACTTGACGGAAGACGAGTTCTGGCAAAAGAAGTTCTGGTTGTAAATTCCAGTGTGAAAGCGGCTATAAAGAACAATAATATTTCTGAAGTTTACGGGATGATAAACATGGGCGCACAAAGTGGAATGATAACTCTTGAACAGGATCTTCTCAGGCTTTACCGTCAGAAAATCATCAGTAAAGAGAATGCCGTGGCGTATGCCAATAATAAAAAACGATTAGTTCAGTTAATGAATTCGATATAAAATGAAAACAGTTGTAGCCATATATTGCGAAGGAATTGAAGCTAAAATTGCCGTTCTGAACAGGGATAAAGACCGGATCACAATTAAAAAACTTCTAACAGTTACTACCGGATTTGAACAACCGGGTGAAGCTGATGATTCTCTGCCATCTGTTGAGGTTGAAGGGATTGATGATGATTTACATCTTGAGGAATTTAAGGAGAAAGAGCATAAAGAGAAAAAAAATGACGGACTTGAGTTTTTAGTTGACGCGTTAAGAGATATTAAATTGGGAAATGCTCTATTCGTGCCGGTTGTATCGGAACCGGTGCTAAGTTATTACCATCATGAAGGGGCGCTTCCTGAAAATAGAAAAAAGGCAATAGAATTACTCTCCAGGGAGATTTACGATATACATGGAGCTATTGTAGCGAAAGATTCAATTGATTATGTAAATGTTTCCGATAAAAAACAGATTGCGGGATTTATTGAAGAGGCGATTCCATGTGTCGATTTTATCAATGCTCTTGCATCGCTGCATAAAAAGAGATTTTTCAAGATTCCGGCAATAAAAAGTGCAGAATTAAGTCTGGCATCCTATTATCTAAGTAGATTTGAACACGGCGAAGATAAATATTCACTGTTGATTTACGCCGGAAAACTATACAGCAAGTTTATCTTTTTCGCCGGAAATAATATTCATCATATTGGCAGCACGATTGATTTGGGAACAGATAATCTTCAGACGTATGATGTTTATTTTTCTAAAATATTGCTGGAGATGGAAAACGGTAATATCCCAAGCCTTGATAATATTATTATATCGGGGCAAGGCGAACTTGATGAACTTCAAAACTCGTTTGAGGATGCATTTCCGGAAGCGGTATTACACCAATTTACAATAGATAAAATTAATATATCAGAGGAGGTCACGGCATCAGGGGCTCAATTATCTTCGTTTACAATACCGGTTTCGGCAGCATACGAGTACATTCTGGAAAAAAATGAAAATGAAGAAATAAAAAGCAGATCCCTGAATATACTGCCGGGGTACGTTTACGAAAACCAGAAATTTTTCCAGTTTGGGTGGCACAGTTTTGCGATGCTCCCGTTGTTATTTGGTGCTGCATTTTATTTCACAAGTTTGATCATGTCCAATTTTAGTTCACTCGACAGGCTTGATTCGGAAATTTATCGTCTCCAACAGGTTCAGGCGCAAAATCAGGAATTAATTGAAGAACTGACAGCATTGGATAACCGCGTAAGTAATTTTGATCAAACGGTTTCTATTCTCGATTCAGTTTCGGTAGGTAATGGGGTATGGAGTGATTCATTTGAACGAATTTCTTCCTTCCTTGAATTACGCCGCAACTTCTGGATAACCAAACTGGAGTGTAAAACAGGTAATGAAGTTACACTATCGGGATATACTCTCTCGAGAAAATCGCTAACGGAATTTGCCAACTATAATGAAAATACGCTCTTGAATAATATCGATTTTGAGCCGCTAAGACAGAAGCATGTGTATTCATATTCATTAGTCTATCAAATAGGTTTAATCCGGCGGGTGATAAGTGGATCGTAAAATAAAAAATACATTGCTGCTATTCGCGCTATTTATGATTATTTCACTTGGCGGTGGGCTGTTTGCATACCTGTACCAGGATAATTCGATCTCGGAAAAGCAGAAATTGTTACTGGAAATTAAACAAACAGCGCTTGATACCAAAGAACTTGAACATCAACTTGAAGTTTACCGCGAGCGGGCAAGCGGAATTGATTCGTTACTAAGCCTGCGTAATTACAATATACCCGAGGCATTACCACAATCAAAATTTTTCGATTTTGTAACTCATATATCGGGTTATTTTTCAATCCATTCATTCGTGAATATCCATTTTGAAAAGAGAGAAACGGGAAACTTTTATAATTATTACAACTTTAAATTATCGGGTACAGCATCATATAATGATCTTTACAAGCTTATATATGCCATTGAACAGAGCAAGGAACTGAAAAAAATCACGTCGCTTGAAACCACGAACTTTATAAAGGTTGATGATGATGGTGTACCCTTTTTCCTCTCGAATTATGTGATGAGCGTTCAGGTTTATTATGCTGATAATAACCGGTTCACCGTTGTTAATACCAGAGAGAATGACCTGCGTGCGGTTTACCTTTATGATATTTTTTACCCGCTGATCAGGAATGAAATACCACCGAACAGTGACGGTCTGCTTGATGTTCAAACTGCCGAGCTATTGGCGCTTATCCCTGATGGAGCATACCTTTCTGACCACAGCGGCAACACATTTTTACTTTGGGAAGGTGATCGTGTTTACCTGGGTTATCTAACCCAGATTGATTATAAAGAAAACAAGGTGAAGTTTATCCTCAATAAAGGGGGAATAATAGAAACGGTTGAATTGGGGCTTGACAAAAACGAGACAAGCAAGGGGAGTAAGCGACCATGAAATATATTGCAGTTTTATTTTTGATTGTAACTACGGTTATATTTTCACAAGACATTTTCGAGAAGGAACTGAGGGATTACGTTAATCCCGATGAACTGGTTACTCTTTCGGAAAAACTTCCCTTCTCTGATGCAATTGAAATTTTGAATAAAGTGAGCATGGCTCAGACCGGTAAAAGGGTTGTTTCAAGGGTTGTGAAAAATGATCCCATAGGAATTATTATAAATAATCAATCCTACAAGCGGGCATTATACACGCTAGTAAAATACCACGGATACACTCTGGAAGAGACCGAAGACCTTCTTATAATCAGTAAACCGAATCAAACTACAGTGGAACGTTCCATTAATGTGTGGGCACCGATGAGTTCACGCGAAGTGAAAATTTCGGCAGTATTTTTTGAAGCAAATATTACGGAGATGAAGGAAAGAGGTATAAACTGGTCGTGGATGCTTTCAAAAAGCGGTCTTGAGATTGGAACCGAATTTATCACAACCGGTGGTAAAAATGAGGAACAATCAAGTTCGGGAAGCGATAACGGGAGTGGCGGTTCTTCGGTTAGTGCAGATTTTAATATCTCTAATGTTACCGAGTTTGAGATGGGCGATTTTTCAGGTACCGCCACGTCAATCTTCCGGTTTTTTGAATCGGAAAACCTGGGGGAGGTAATCGCGCGCCCTTCAATAACGGTGCGGGACCAGATGCAGGGTCGTATTCAGATTGGTTCCGATATATCAATCAAACAGCGTGATTTTGCCGGAAATGTTACGGATCAGTTTATCTCTACCGGAACTATCATTGAAGTGACCCCATACATATATAATGAAGATGGCAATAACTATGTTCTGCTGCAGCTTAAAGTAGAAAGAAGTTCAGCCAACCCGGATGTTATCAGCACGGAAATAAGGAAAACCACGGCACAAACTCAAATTTTAATGCTGGATGGTGAAGAGACCGTGATTGGCGGATTGTTTGTAACAGAACAAACCAATTCACGCAGAGGGATACCATTTTTGAAAGATTTACCATGGTGGGTACTTGGGATTAGATATATAACCGGTTACACTCAGGTCATTGAGAATAAAAAAGAAGTGATTATTGTAATAAAAACAGACATTGTTCCTACATTAAAAGAAAGGATTGCCGGTAAGAGGGATACAAATCCTGTGCAAACTAAATTACTTGATGATGAGTTGGAAATGCAAAAATATAAGGAACTCAAACTACGAAAGGAGCAGGAATAATGCGGTCAATAATGGTTGTTGACGATGATGTTAATATCTGCACCATACTGAGTGAAGAGCTGAATGAAATAGGCTTTATCTCAAATTATTTTACAACTGCAGAAGGGGCGATCGACTATTTGATGGAACATCAGGTTGACCTGGTGCTGCTGGATCTTAAAATGCCGGGAAAAGACGGCTTTTATGTCCTGAATATGCTCAATGAGCTAAAAATAAAAACCAAAACAATTGTTTTAACAGCATACGCGGATTTATCGGGGATAATACAATCAAGCCACCTGGGTGCAATAGATTTTATTTCAAAGCCTTACGATTTTGATGAGCTGCTCGTTACCATCAGGAAAGTTCTCTTTGATTGATATGTTTTTATTGATTTTTCATTTTTATTGTGCATTAAATTGAAAATATCATTAAAATATACGATTATGCAGTGTGATTAAAAGAGAGAGACCTATGGAAACACCCAAGAAAATTCTTGTGGTAGACGATCAGCCTGAAAACGTTCATTTACTATCCGACCGGTTAAGGAAAGTTGGCTATGACATTGAAAGCGCGTATAACGGACCAACCGGAATTGAAAAAGCAGTTGCAACTTGCCCGGATTTGATACTTCTCGATGTTATGATGCCGGGGATGTCTGGCTTTGAAGTTTGTAAAAGTTTGTCGCAGAAAGATGAAACCAGAGATATACCTGTAATTCTTGTAACTGCGCTGACGAGTCCGGAAGATTTAAAACAAGGTTTGCAGGCCGGAGCATTTGATTACGTAAAAAAACCCTTCAATAAAGTAGAATTACTGGCACGTATCCATTCAGCGTTGAGGTTTAGTGAAACCAGACGCATGTTACTTGAGATGGAGAAGGCAAATACTTTTGCTGCCACTGTTGTAACGGCAAACCATGAAATTAAACAACCACTAACACTTATCAATCTTTCTACAGCAGCGCTGCGCAGACAAATAAACAGTGAATCTTACGAGAAAGATGGTGTGTTGAGAAGAATAGAAATTATAGAAAATGCAACTCGGGATATCATGGATATTCTTGAACAACTGAGCATGATAAAAAATCCGATAATAACAGATTATATAAATAATCTTAAAATGATAGCTCTGGATAAGGACTTATCGGGGTCAAGCATTAACTAAATCTTCTGTGATTTCGAGTAACTCATCAAATTTGTATGGTTTTTTCAGTATCCGGTTAATATTCATGAGGGCGAGCAGGCTCTTTTCAGAATCTTTTAATGAACCAGATGCAATGATGATTGGTGTTTCATTATCAATAGCCCGGATTTTTTCTGCAGATTTGATTCCATCGAGGTTGGGCATTATTTTATCCAGAATTACAAGCTCGATTTCGGGGTTAGTCACGAACAATTCGTAAGCCTCAATACCGTCATTTGCTTCAATAACCTTGTAATTATAATCAGAGAATAATTCAGCAAGTAGTTCACGCATATCCGATTCGTCATCTGCTATAAGTATAACTTTTTCACGCGCTGTATCATTTTTAGAAAACTTTCTTGGGGGCGGATATTTTATGTTAAACATCGATCCTTTTCCCGGCGAACTGGTTACGGAAATTTCACCACCTTCTTCTTCAACAAGCAGTTTTGTAACATGAAGTCCGATACCGGATTCAAGCCGTTTATTTTTTGTTGAAAAACCCTTCGTAAAAATTTTTTTAATATTTTCGGGATCGATACCCCTACCATTGTCTTCAAGTTCAATGTTGATTTTATTCGAGATATCCTTGTAAACACGGAATATCAGTACTGAATTGTTATTATTTATGGCTTCAACGGCATTACTGATGAGATTGAGCAAAATTCGGAATAAATGTGACCTGTGTAAGTTTATTGTATCTTCGTAAGTAATTTCCTTCACCAGTTTGAAATTTTTTGGCAGTTTGTGACGGATAACCTCGAGAACTTCATCAAAAACAATTTCTGGCTTCACTTTTTGTTTGTGATGTTTCACAGATTCGTTTTTGCTGAGTGCTTTTTCTAAAATTTCTGTAGCCCTAAGAGAATTTTTTTCCATGATATCAAGAACCTTGAAAGTCTCTTTATCATTTACAAATTTTTCCTTTAAGGTATCGAGATGATTTAATAATCCTGAAAAAATATTATTAAAATCGTGTGCAAGGCCTTTAATCTCGCCATTTGGGGAATTTTGAACTTCAGTTTTTACAAACTTAAAGCCGGTACCGGGAATATCATCGATAGTGAAACATTTGTTGTCAATTCTGGAAAAGTATTTACCAGATTTAAAATTGGTATCGTAAATTTCTCTAAAATCGGCACCGACAGAGAACTCGGAATCTTCTCTAATCCATAATGTTCTAAAATCTGTATCAAGAAGGGCAAAAATTGCGGATTCGTCAAGCATGAAAGCAAGAAGTCCATAATTACTTTCGAAAACAGTATTTATATCTTCTTCACTTGACAACATTATTTCAAATTATATTTTTTAATTTTTGAATAGAGTGTTTTTTGACTAATACCAAGAGTACGGGCCGAGTTTTCGCGATTGTAATTGTGGAAAAGCAAAGTTTTTTTAATATGAATTTTTTCTAAATCTTCCAGTGACATGATATCTTCTTCGGTGAGGTTTTCGGTTAAATTAACAGAACTGGTCTTGCTGGGAAGATTGAGCTCTTTCGGGTAAATTTTATCAGTATCAGAGAATATAATAGCCCTTTCAATAATATGTTCAAGTTCACGAACATTGCCCGGGAAATCGTAAGAAAGAAGTTCGCGTTCGGCTTCAGAGCCCAGGCTCTTGGGGGAGCGAATGGGTGATTTTTTCATGAGGAAAAAATTTGCAAGGAGGAGAACATCATTTCCTCTTTCACGCAAAGGGGGGATTTCAAGGGTAATAACGTTCAACCTAAAAAGAAGGTCGCGTCTGAAATTACCGGCTTCGGCTTCTTTCATTAAATCTTTGTTGGTTGCACCAATTACCCTGACATTAGAGGATAAATTAGAAACGCCGCCGATCCTCCTGAACTCGCCGTTTTCAAGAAATCGTAACAATTTAGGTTGAAGGGTTAAACTTAACTCGCCAATTTCATCGAGGAAAAGCGTGCCGCCGTCAGCAACTTCGACAAGACCCTGTTTTGAAGTTTTGGCGTCTGTAAATGCTCCTTTCTCGTAACCAAATAACTCTGATTCTATAAGTTGGTCCGGAAGTGAGGCGCAATTGACAACCACAAGTGGTTTTTTATTCCTTGTTGAGCTTTCATGAATAAATTCAGCGAATAATTCTTTACCTGTACCGGTTTCGCCCTGGAGCAGGATGTTTGAATCTGAACGTGCAGCTTTTTCAGCGAGAGAAGTTACCTCGCGCATTTTTTTACTATCGCCGATAATCTTGTGCGGCTTATTTGCCCCGGTTTTGCTGGTGAGAATAGTATTACGGTCAACCAGGTCTTTGTGCTTGAGTGCCCTGTCAATAGAAACCATTAGAACATCAAACTCATAAGGTTTTGTAATAAAATCGAAAGCGCCCAGTTTAATACAATTAATAGCAGTGCGAACATCATATTTTGCAGTAAGAACAATAATTTGGAGACTCGGGTGGTTTTCCTGAGCATATTTTAATACTTCTTCACCGGAAACTTCTTTCATTTCAAGGTCAAGGAGAAGAAGGTCATAATTTTTTTTGTTAACCTGCTCAATGGCGAACTTCCCATCATAAACAACATCTACTGAAAAACCTTCATTAATCAGTTCTTCTTTAAGAAGATAACATAGAACCTCATCATCATCAGTAATTAGTATTCTGGCTTCGGGCACAATTTCCTCGTTAATTAAAACAATGTAATCAAATATAACATTTTGTGGTAAAAATTACCTGTTTTACTCTTCGATAACATAATCGAATTAATGTATAAAATCTTTACTGGTAAAAATTACATTTTTTTTGAGTAAAAACCTTAAATTTTGGTACAACCTTTTTAAATAACACCGGTCTAATGAAGTAGAACTAAAGGTGATAGAATTTTGGAAACTGATTTTCAACTCATTAAAAAAGCAAGGGACGGCGACTCGGTTGCCTTTGAAACTTTGTTATACAGATATGACCGGCACGTGTTAAATATTGCCGCATCATTCAGAAATAATGAAGAGGATGCAAAGGATATTTATCAGGAAGTTTTTTTGCGGGTTTATAAGGGATTAAAAAACTTCCAATTTAGAAGCGAATTTTCAACCTGGTTATTCAGGGTTACTACTAACGTATGCATAACGTACGAGAATAAAAAGAAAAAATATAATCATGATTCACTTGATAAAAATAGTTTTGATGATGATGAAAACAGTGCACCGGTAAGTGAATATATCAGCAGCGAGAGTTTTTCCGACAGTAAGGTTCTTGGAAATGAAACAAGGGAAAAAATAAACAAGGCGGTTGAAACTCTTCCCGCGAAACAAAAAATGGCTTTCACATTAAAGTATTTTCAGGGACTTAAAATTAAAGAGATTGCAGAAATGATGAACAGCAGCGAAGGAACAATAAAAAGATACTTGTTCACATCTACCAACAAGATGCGTGATTTACTGAAAGATTTGATTTGAGGATATAAATATGGAACATGGAGATTATAAAGAACTTTTACAACTTTCAATTTACGATGAAATTTCCGCCGTGGAGAAGGAAAGGCTCGACAACCATTTATGCGAGTGTTCGGAATGTAATGCCGAGTATGAACAACTTAAAAATCTATACACTGCAATGAATAGTAATCAACCGGGTACACCATCCGATTTTGTATTATTACGTGCAAGAACAGATCTTATGCACAAGATTGAGCAGGAAAAGAAAAAACTAACATTTTTTGCAAGGCTTATACGATATTTTACCGTGTTTAATTCATCAGGAATTAAATATGCACTCTCCGGAACTGCTACATTGGTAATGGGATTTGTGCTGGGATACTTTTACTATCTAAGTGTTCCTCAAGCAGGGATGGCAGGCTTGCCCGGGGTAAATGTGGATAATAAAACCAGCGAAGAGGTTGAAATATCCAATATTCGTTTTGATAATCCATTTACGAATAACGGGGAGATTGAAATTACCTACGATGCCATAAAACCCATTACTTACCGGGGCAGCATGGAAGATGAAAAAGTGAGAGAGTTGCTATCGCAGGCGTTAATATCAAGTAAAAATCCGGGTTTCAAATTAAAAACACTGAACACGATGTCATTACAAAATGATAAAAAGTTTATTCCGGATGTAAAAGTGAAATCCGCATTGATAAAAACCGTGAAAACTGACGGGAACCCCGGTGTAAGGCGTGAGGCAATGAATCTTCTGGCAAAATTTCCATACGACGAGGAGATAGTTGACATTCTTATTTTCGCCATGAGTAATGATGACAATTCCGGGATTCGAGTTGCGGCAATAAATCTTCTTGCTGATTATACCCCCGAGGGGAAATCTATAGATAGTGAATTAAAAAAAGTGTTAGAAAACAAAGCACAAAATGAAACGAATGACTTTATAAAATTGAGAGCGGCATCGCTTATCAAGGAGGTTAAATAAAATGAAAATGTTGAGATGTGTAACAATAATGGCAGTTGCCTTATTTATTAGTTCAACGGGTGTTTTTGGTCAAAACAGCCGGGATTATAAAAAAACGTACAAATTTACGCCAGGTGACGAGCTGGTTGTAAGGGTAAACCCGGGTAATGTTACAATTTCCACCTGGGATAAAAACGAGGTTGAAATCACGGTGGATGGAATAGAGCGGGAAAATTTTGATAATCTTGAGATCACGGAATCATCAGGGAAGCTGCGTATAGAGTTCGATAATGATTGGGGTTGGTCTGATGATATTGATCTGAAAATTAAAACACCGGAAAAAGTGGACATAAATATAAAAACTACCGGTGGAGAAATTGAAATCAAGGATAAGATTACAGGAACGGTAATTCTTAATAGTGCCGGTGGTGATTTAACAACCGGTGATATTCTTGGTGATGCCGATTTTTCAACTTCGGGCGGTGATGTTACCACTGGTTCCATTGAAGGTGATTACCTTGTAAGTACAATGGGAGGAAATATTGAAGCGGTAAATTTGAAAGGTAAAATCGCAAAATTGAAAACCATGGGTGGAGATATCAGGGTGAAAAATATCAAGGCAGAGTTAACTTTGCAGACTTATGGTGGAGAAATTGAAGTTGGAATGCTCGAGGGTAGAGGGGACCTTACCACTTACGGCGGGAATATTGAAGTTGAATCTTCTAAAAAGGGTCTTAAACTGAATACTTACGGCGGCAATATCAATGTTGGTACGAGTGAAGATTATGTTGAAGCTAAAACTGCCGGCGGGAGTATTATAATTAAAAAGGCAGTGGGACATGTTAGGGCTAAGACGAATGCAGGGAATATTAAAGTAACACTTTATCCACAGGGAAGTGAATCGAGCGTGCTTTCAACAAATTCCGGTGAAATTGAACTTTACATTCCTTCTACCGCAAAAGTGAGTATCGAAGCAGAAATTGATGTTCACGGCTGGTGGGAAAGTAAACAAAACACTTATGCAATTGACTCTGATTTTGAATCGAAGAGTTATGATAAGAATGATAAACGTTCTGAGATAAGAGCAGAATATGAAATTAATGGTGGCGGACAAAAAATCACGTTAAAAGCGGTTAATTCCGGGATTAGCATAAAAAAAATCAAATAATTCGGGGGAGTAAATGAAAAAGGTAATCAAAATTGCAATGTTTATTGGATTAGTAATATTACTGGCAGGAGCAGCCCCGGTAGGGCAAGGTCTCTATACAAATTTACCAGGCATTCCGGGAGAGATAAAGAAAAGCTTTGATGTTACACCGGATGGAAAACTTGAGATTGATCTTGAAACCGGTGCTTCAATAGAGGTAGTTGGATGGGACAAGGATGTTGTTGAGATCACTTATAGTATTGGTGGCCGTGACGCTGACCTGGTCTCGGTATCTATTGAAAAAACATCGAATGGTGTGGAAGTTTCTTCAGAATATTCCAGCAGACAGAATAATTTTAGTACTAATGAAGAAATTATTGCCAAGGTACCAAAAAAGTATAATCTGGAATTTAAGACAATGGGTGGCGGTGTAAAGTTAACAGGGATCGACGGTAAAATGGAAGGTACTACAATGGGAGGAGAGCTCATGTTAAAAAATCTTTCCGGTAATCTTGATTTAGTGACCATGGGTGGTGAGATATCCCTGACTGATTCCAAGGTTGATGGCAAGGTTAAAACCATGGGGGGTGAAGTGCGCGTTGAAAATGTTGAAGGTAACGTTAAAGCTACTTCCATGGGTGGAAAAGTAGTCCAGAAAAATGTAAAAAACTCTTCCGTTGCTATCGGAGACGATGAGGTTAATATCAGCACCATGGGGGGAAGCATCGAAGTGGATGATGCACCTTTTGGAGCTAACGTTAAAACCATGGGCGGTGATATAGATGTAAATTCCGTTAAGGAATTTCTCAAGGCGGAAACCATGGGTGGCGATATTACGGTTAAAAGTGCCGATGCAAAGATTAAATGTAAAACCATGGGTGGTAATATCTATATTAAGGTTGATTCCGGAGATGATGCTTCCGACAGGGATATCAGGCTAACTTCCATGAGCGGCGGTATCGAACTTGTTGTTCCTGAAAATTTTTCAATGGATATTGAAGTTAGAATCAGGGTTGATGAAGACGATGTTGATTATTATGATATTGTTTCTGATTTCGGGTTAGAAAAAGAGGTTAAAGATGTTGAAAATAACGGGTGGTCGAACCATGACCAGAAAGTGATTTATGCTACAAAATCAGTAAACGGTGGTAAAAATAAGGTTGTGATAAGCACTGTAAATGGTAATGTAAAGATTAAAAAGTCGTAGTTTGTTTTAGACAAGAGTTGTTTTATAATTACAGTATGCCCGATTTTACCTGTTCACAACAGGGGAAATCGGGTTTCTTTTTTCAAAGAGGGATGAAGAGAAACATACCGTTGAGCTTATGACTTTTGTCAGTCTCAAAAACCAGCATGTCATTACGCACGAAGATGCGGAATCCCCGACACAACCCGGCAAAACAAAAAACGAGATGCCCGCTTTCGCGAGCATGACAAACAAACTGACAAGAACAAGTTCCGCATTTACGTAGCGGTGGATTTATTGTGTTGGATGTGGTAACCGATATTTCGGGGCTGACTAAAAAGTAGTTGGCCCCATTGAAAAAGAAAGAAATAATTAATAAATTGACATCAAAAAGATGTCGCATAACAAAATAATCTACAAGCCCTACGATCAGGAACAACTCAA
>Ga0070729_10005320_pt1 | contig 13355 bp, 13 predicted proteins | sample tdDd472_FD_66725 | JGI IMG/M metagenome (GOLD analysis project Ga0070729, IMG submission 66725) | Marine sediment microbial communities from the Atlantic coast under amendment with organic carbon and nitrate - tdDd47.2 | ecosystem: Environmental > Aquatic > Marine > Coastal > Sediment | place...
ACGCGCATTTGGTGGAAGATTTCGGTTTGTCCGAAAACCTGATGCTGGCGGCAGATATCGAAATTTATGGCGACGCCGAGGCCGCAATCAAAGCGGCGGCTCGGCACCTAACCTAATGCCGCCGTACAGTCTTCTGTCCGGCCAAGTTAAACCCGCTTAGCTGTGATCCCTGCGGATATTGGCCAGGAATGCATTAACGGCCCCACTCAAGCCTTCACCTTCTTTCGAAAGCTCTTTCGCCGCACCAAGGATCTTTTCCGCCGACGCACTGGTTTCGTTGGACGCTTCGGTCACGTTGAGAATATTCACCGTAACTTCCTGGGTCCCCTGAGCCGCCTGATCGACATTGCGTGCAATTTCCGATGTCGCCGCCGTCTGCTGCTCAACCGCCACGGCGATGGAGTTGGCGATTTCGTCCATCTCCACAATGGTCTTGCTGATCCCCTCGATAGCCGTTGCCGCCATGTGCGTAACGTCTTGGACCTGGTTGATTTGGGAACTGATTTCATCCGTCGCCTTGGCCGTCTGGTTGGCAAGGTTCTTGACTTCCGAAGCCACCACGGCGAAGCCTTTTCCAGCCTCCCCGGCGCGCGCCGCTTCGATTGTGGCATTGAGCGCCAGAAGGTTGGTCTGTTCCGCAATGTCTGTGATCATCGCCACGACTTGGCCGATTTTTTCAACGGCACCGACCATCTGCTCGACGGTTTCCTGGGTCTGCCTCGCTTGCGCCGCCGCATGATCCGCAATGGAGGAGGACCGCTGAACATGTCGGCCGATTTCCGTTTCGGAAGCGACCAACTCTTCCGCAGCAGAAGCCACGGTTTGAACGTTCGTCGTGGCGGCTTCGGACGCGGATGTCACGTTGCTCGCCTGGTGTGCCGTTTGCTCCGCCGTCGATGACAGCGACGTCGCCAAGACATGCAATTCCGCCGCCGCCGACGAGACGGAATTCACGACATTGCCGACGCTGCCTTCGAAATCCGAGGCCATGTTCAGCATGATCTGATGACGTTCCTTGAGTTGGCGTTCCTCGTTGGCTTTTTGCTCCGCTCCCAGGCGTTTGACCTCAATCGCGTTGTCCTTAAATATCTGAACGGCGGCCGCCATTTGTCCGATCTCGTTGCGGTGATGGCGGGCGGGCACTTCGGTATCCAAGGCACCATTGGCAAGGTGCGTCATGGCTCCGGTCATTTTCTGGATTGGACAGCTCACGCCACGGCCAATCAATAAGGCCAAGGACACCACAATCAACGTCACCCCAACCATGGAGCCGATCATGATCGTCAGCGTGTTATCAACGTTGGCCGTCAGCTCTTTCGTGGCGGTCTCGGCGTTGGCCCGACCTTCCTCGTTCAGCGTCTGCATGATCGGTTGAACGGCGGCGAAGATATCGTTCATTTCCGTCTGAAGCTCGTTGACCTTCAACATCAAATCGGAAAGCGATTGAAAGTCCAAAAGGTATTTTTCGAGGACGCGCGCGATCTGCGCTTTTTCTTCTTCCGGAAGCTCCGTATAGGCAAATTCCATATCCAATTCGGCCTGGGCACGCTCCACGCGCTTGGCGTATTTGCGCGAGACGCTCATCAGGAAATCTTTTTCATAGCCACGCATACGCAGCAAAATCACATTGAGGTTCTGTGCGCCTTCCATGAGGCTGTTTTTCTCGATCTCGCCTTCAACCTCTTCTCCGGCGGCGCTCAGTTGGGCGCGCAGGCCTTCGTTTTCGGTCAAACCGATTTGCTGCCACACCTCGACCACTTGATTGAACAGACCAGCGTACGCGACAAAACCCTCACGCATGTCATTGATGAGTTTTTGGTCCTCGGGTTCTTGATGGATGGTTGCGAGTTCATCGAAAAGAGGTAACAACCTACTCACGATCTCGCCGTGCTGTGTCGCATAGGTCATATCCTTGCGCAGCAAAAAGTCCTTTTCGCTGCGGCGCGCCTGCAAAAACCCAGCATTCAGGGTGTCAACGTATCGCACCCCTTCACTTTCGTTCAATTGGGTCTCAAGAAACCCCCCTTGATTGGAGGCGCTGTTGACGTAGATGACGCCAACCACCAAAAACCCAACCAGCGCTATCAAACCGATCAACATGACTTGCATGCTGATGCGCACGCTGCTCAAAACGGACATGGCACCCCCATTGATGAATATCCCTCGACTGATCGTAGAGACTGCAGCAACATGGATGTCCACACATTGACTGGGGTCAATCGGCCGAAACTCCCAATGCTCAAATGACACGTCTGCGTTACAGCCGCGCGCACATGAAGTGGTCCGTGAACGAACGTCGTTTCGTCATCTCGTATCCCCTTCATAAATACGGGATACACCTTAGCAACCTGTCCAAGTATCTGGGACCACTTCACAATTCACTACTATCGATTTCGCGCTGGCTGCAATCAACACTCCCGCCATAAGCTCAACCATTGAGCAGTCAGCATCGCTGAAGGTGTACACAGGAATGTACACAAAAAGAAAAGCCAGCCACTAAGTGGCTGACTTTCCTTAAATAATGGCGGACAGGGAGGGATTCGAACCCTCGGTACGGGTTTACCCCGCACGGCGGATTAGCAATCCACTGGTTTCAGCCACTCACCCACCTGTCCACAGGTTCCGGGTGGCTCCGGAAGCCCTTTCTTAAACGTCTCTGCCCTTGGGATCAAGAGCCTTTTCGGCCCTGTTTCAAGAGGCTGCGGTCGGGGCCGCGACGGCGTAGGAGACCACGCCGCCGGTGAGCTTTTTGAGCTCGTCGTAAGAAGTTTCGAACACGCAGTGGGGATGGCCTGCGGCGGCGTAGAGTTTGTCGAAGCGCTTGAGGCTGGAATCGATGACCGTGGGCAGCTTGGCGACGCCGCCGACCGGCGCCACGCCGCCGATTGTAAAACCCGTCACGGCCCGCACCAAATCCGCGCCGGGACGGATCACGTCGCCATCAATCTGAAAAATTTTCGGCAACTGGTCTTCGCGGCACGTATGATCGCCCGCCACCAAAGCCATCACATAGCGGTTGCCGATGGTGAACACCAAGCTCTTGACGATGGCGCCTTGATCGACGTCGAGCGCCTTGGCGGCCGCGGCGGCGCTCCTCGCCGTATCGTCGAGTTCTCGCACCTTATCGCCCCCCCCGGCATCAACCAGGGCTTGGCGGACTTTTTTGACGTTGGCGTTGTCCAGATTGCTCAAGATATCCCCCTTAGGCAGACGGTGGAGGGGTCGGCACGTTCATGCCCGCCTCCACCGATTCGAATTTCGAAACTCTATCATACCAGCGCTGCACGTGCGGATAGTCGGAAAGTTCGATGGGGTGCCATTCATAGCGCGACACCCACGGATAGGTGGCGATATCGGCGATGGTGAAGGTATCCCCCGCAAGGAAATCATTGTCCGCCAACTGCGCGTTCATGACTTTATAGAGCCGCTTAAGTTCGGTGGAATAACGTTCCTTGGCATAGGGCACGTCTTCCTTGGCGAATTTATAGAAGTGGTGCGTCTGGCCGAACATCGGACCGACGCCGCCCATCTGGAACATCAACCACTGCAAAACCTTGTAGCGCGCCTCGCCGGACGCGGGCAACAGGTCTTCGCGCTGACACTTTTCCGCCAGATAGATCAAGATCGCGCCGGATTCAAACAGCGCCATGGGCTCACCGCCCGGGCCGTCTTCATCGATGATGGCGGGGATTTTGTTGTTGGGACTGATTTTGAGAAAATCCGGGGCGAATTGCTCGTCCTTCATGATGTTGATGGGATGGACGAGATAACTCAGCCCCACCTCTTCCAACATGATGGACGCTTTTTTGCCGTTGGGCGTGCCCCAGGTGTACAGATCGATCATCGCGCTCTCCTCCGTTTTTCATCCCCGTCTCAGGCACTTAGGATATAGGCCCGCAACTCGGGCGGGCAAGGTAAAACCCGCCTCATCGCTGAGGCGGGTTCGGAATTTAGACCGGCGCGGTCTCAGCGCATTTTGGCTTGAGCGGCCTCGCGCTTCTTCTGGGTCATTTCCTGGAGCGCCTTCATTTTTTCCTGATGGGATTTGGAGGCGGCTTGGCGCTCTTGCGGCGTGGTGGCCTTTTGCATTTCACTTTGCATTTCTTCGTTCAACGCCATCACCTCTTTTTGGTGCTCTTCGTTGATTTTCATGATCTCTTTGTTGACCTCTTCGGCCTTTTTATGACGTTCCTCGGATTCTTTGCGCTGCTTTTCAGCCTTTTTGCGCATTTCATCACTTTTGTTCATCTTGTCTTTGCCTTTGGCCTTATGGCTGTCGGCATGGGCGACGGAACCATCGATGGACACCAGAGCGGGCGCGCACAGCAGTGCGGTGGCGAGTGCGGCGGCGGTGAAAAGCGTCTTGACGTTCAACATGGGAAACCTCCCCCTTCTAAAAAATCGGCGCTGACCGTCAAGCTAGCACAACCCATACGGAAAAACCCGCCCCGAAAGGATGGGGCGGGTTGCATCCGATTTTGTGCGTGGAAAAGCGCGAACCGGTCTTAACCGTCGAGCTTTTCCTTCAACAATTTGTTGACCTGACCGGGGTTGGCCTTGCCCTGGGTCGCCTTCATGACTTGGCCGACGAACCAGCCGAGGATCTTTTCGTTACCGCCCCGGTACTGTTCGACCTGCGCAGTGCCCGCGGCGATGGCCGCGTCGACGGCGGCTTCGATGGCACCGGTGTCGGTGATCTGCTTGAGGCCTTTGTCTTCCACGATCTTTTCCGGGTCGTCGCCGGTTTCGATCATGATCTCAAAGACTTCCTTGGCGATCTTGGTCGAGATCGTGTCGTCCGCGATCAAGCCCAACAGCTTGCCGAGGTTTTCGGCGCTAATGGGGCAATCATTGATGCCGACGCTCTTGTCCGACAACACCGCGAAAATGTTGTTGATGACCCAGTTGGCGGCCATCTTCGGATCGCGCCCCCCCTCACCCATGGCCACCACGGCTTCGAAATACGCCGCAGTGTCTTTGTCCGCGACCAACACGCCCGCGTCGTAGGGCGACAGACCGAATTCGTTGATGTAGCGGTCCTTGCGCTCATCCGGCAATTCGGGCAGCGTCGCCTGGATTTCGTCAATCAACGCCTGATCGAAGACCAGCGGCAGCAGGTCCGGGTCGGGGAAGTAGCGGTAATCGTGCGCGTGTTCCTTGGAGCGCATGGACCGCGTGGTGCCCGTCTGCGCATCGAACAGACGCGTTTCCTGCACCACTTCGCCGCCATTGTCGTAGATTTCGACCTGTCGGGTGGCTTCATATTCGATCGCCTGCATGGCGAAGCGCACCGAGTTCACATTCTTGGTTTCCGCGCGGGTGCGCAACTCGCTTGAGCCCACCGGGCGGACCGAAACATTGACGTCGCAACGCATCGAGCCTTGATCCATGTTGCCGTCACAGGTGCCGAGATAACGCACGATGGAGCGCAGCTTGCGCAAGTAAGCGCCGACCTCTTCCGGGGAGCGCATATCCGGATCGGACACGATTTCCATCAAGGCCACGCCGGTACGGTTCAGATCGATAAACGTCCGCTTGGGATCTTGGTCGTGGAGCGACTTGCCCGCGTCCTGTTCCAAGTGCAACCGTTCGATCCCGACGGAACGAGACGAGCCATCGGGCATATCCAAAATGATGGTGCCCGCGCCCACGATCGGCTGGTCGGCCTGGGAAATCTGGTAGCCCTGCGGCAGATCGGCGTAGAAATAGTTTTTACGCGCAAACACGGACTTGGTGTTGATCTGCGCCTTGAGCCCCAAGCCGGTTTTGATGGCTTGGCGCACGCATTCTTCGTTGATCACGGGCAGCATGCCGGGCATGGCCGCATCGACGAGAGAAACCTGGGTGTTGGCTTCCGCACCGAAATCGGTGGCGGCACCGGAGAACAGCTTGGCCTTGGATATCACCTGACAGTGGACTTCCAAGCCGATCACGACTTCCCAGTCGCAGGTTTCACCTTTGATCACATATCCCATGGCTTAACCCTCCTGACCCGGCTTGTGGTTGAAGGCGGCGGCGGTCTCCAAGGCGGATGCGATATTCAGCAATTCCCCTTCACCGAACGCGCGTCCGATCAATTGCAGGCCCAACGGCAAGCCGCCGGAACTCAGTCCGGTCGGAACCGAAATGCCCGGCAGACCGGCCAAGGACGTCGGCACGGTGAACACGTCGTTCAAGTACATCGCCACCGGATCGTCCTGGTTTTCACCAATGCCGAACGCGGCGCTTGGCGCCGTCGGCGTCAGGATCGCATCGACGTCTTCGAACGCGGTTTTGAAATCGTTGCTGATCAGCGTGCGGACCTTTTGCGCCTTGATGTAATAGGCGTCGTAGTAGCCCGAGCTGAGCGCATAGGTGCCGATCAGGATGCGACGCTGCACTTCATCGCCGAAACCTTCGCCACGGGTGTTCATGTACATGTCGTCCAAGCTGTCACCCGGTACGCGCAATCCGTAGCGCACACCGTCGTAACGCGCCAAGTTGGCGGACGCTTCGGCGGGGGCGACGATGTAGTACGTCGGCAGCGCATACTTGGTGTGCGGTAGGCTGACGTCCTTGACGTTGCAGCCCGCAGCCTTCAGCCATTCAATGCCCTGGTCCCACATGGCCTGGATTTCAGGATCCATCCCGTCCATGCGGTATTCCTTGGGAATGCCGATGGTCTTGCCTTTAACGTCGCCGGTGATGGCGGCTTCGAAGTCCGGGGTTTCGATGGGCGCGGACGTGCTGTCCTTGGGATCAAACCCGGCCATCGCGCCCAGCATGATTGCGGCGTCGCGCACCGTCTGGGTCATCGGACCGGCTTGATCCAGCGAACTTGCAAACGCCACCACGCCCCAGCGCGAACAGCGCCCATAGGTCGGCTTCAAGCCGACGATGCCGCAGAAACTCGCGGGCTGGCGGATGGAACCGCCGGTATCGGTGCCCGTCGCGGCCATGGCGAGGCCACCGGAAACGGCCGCCGCCGACCCGCCGGAGCTGCCGCCCGGCACCAAGTCCTTGCCGACTTTGAGGCCCCACGGGTTTTTCACCGGACCGTAGTACGACGTGATGTTGGCCGACCCCATGGCGAATTCGTCCAGGTTGGCCTTGCCCAGCATCACCGCACCGGCGGAGCGCAGGTTGGCCGACACGGTCGATTCATAGGCCGGGGTAAAACCGTCCAGAATGTGGCTGCCCGCCGTGGTCAACACGCCTTCGGTGCAGAACAAGTCCTTCATGGCGATGGGGATGCCCTCCATCGCGCCGAGATGATCGCCCTTGGCGCGGCGTTCGTCCGATTCCCGGGCGCGTTCAAGTGCGACTTCCGGCGTTTCGGTGATGTAGGCATTCAGATCGCGCCCGGCCTGCATGGCCTGGATGTAGGCCTCGGCCAGTTCGGCAGCGGAAAAGTCGCCTTTGTTCAAACCGTCACGCGCGGTGGCGATGTCCATATCGTTCAGTTTCGTCATGGCTTACTCCACCACCTTGGGAACCGTGAAGAACCCGTCTTCGGGATCGGGGGCGTTTCTCAGCACCGCCGCTTGGCAATTGCCGTCCGTCACGGCGTCCTTGCGTTGGGGCAGCGTCACGTCGGAGACCGACGCCATCGGCTCGACGCCATCGGTATCGAGCTCTTGGAGCTGTTCGATCCAATCCAAAATGGAAGACAGTTCGCCGGCCAGCGGCGCGAGCTTATCGTCGGACACGCGGATGCGTGCCAGATAAGCGATTTGTTTCACGGTGTCCTTATCGAGGGACATGGGAATAGCCGTCCTTAAATGAAAATCATGGAAGAAATGAGAGGGCCGGAAAGTAACACCCACCCGCGCTGTGGGCAAGCGCTGAAACCGCCGTTTTCAGCCCTCTTGCGGCTTTTTCAAAAGCAGGTCCCAGGCCTCTTGCGTCCAACTGGCGATGGAGGCCTCCAATGCCTGGGTCAGGGCGTCCTTGATATTCTCGGTTTGAAACTCTTGAACCTTGGGCGGATTGGCGTATCGCGGCAGGGAATGGCCTTCGAACGTCATTGCGCCGGTCTTGGGGTGATAGTGGTATCTAGTCGTCAGAAACTCCACCATGCCGTCGCCGATAGAGCGCACGTCCAGATCGATCAAGTGATCACCCGACGACTTCACCACCGGCGCTTCGGTCAGAAACATTTGGGCATAGAAGATGCGCGCACCTTGGGGACTGGCGCAGCGAAAACGAACTTCGTAGTCGGAAGTCTCGAAACCGGCACCTTCAACCTCGTTTTTGCCCTCAAACCGGAAGCGATAATCGCACGCCACGCCGCCTTCCTCGTCCGGCGACATGTAGGAACCGAAGAACTGCTCGCCCAGTGTGCCATCGACCACCGGCACCAAAATGGGGGCGTAGACGAAACCCAACATTTCTCCCGCTTTGCTGACGGCGACCCAGCTGGCATCCTCGGCCCGACCGATGACGCGCACGCGTTCCCCCTCTGCCAGGCCCGCGACGCGATCGTAGTCGGTGCCGGGTCCGGCGCGTACGTTGACGTCGCTTAAAACCTCGAACAAACCGACCGTCGGCTCGACTTCGTGCCCCAGGACGATCACCGGCTCGGGCTCGTCGGTGAGCGAGGTCCCTTCGATCTTTTCCTCAGGCTCGGGGATGTTTTCCACTTCCTCCGATTGCGCATAAACACTCCCCGCCCAGACGAAGGCGCTGAAAAAGCACAGGAATGTCAAAATGATCGGCTTCATGGCGGGGTTAATTTATCGCACTTTCCGGTTTTCGATGGCGTGAAATAGAAAATAAGCGTAGCCAGTGGTTTGGAGCAAGCCCCATCGGACGGTATGGTAGAGGCTTGCGATGTGCAAATGGTGATATATGGCTGTTGTTGAGCTGAAAGATATCAAGTCCGCCTTGCAACGCGGCGAAAAACTTATGGGGCTCGACCTGGGCACCAAAACCATCGGCTTGGCCTTGTCCGATGTAATGTTTTCGGTCGCCAGCCCGCTGGAAACCATTCAGCGCTCTAAATTCACCAAAGACGCGATCCGCCTGGAAGAGTTGATGGACGAACACGAAGTCGGCGGCTTTGTCCTTGGCCTACCCTTGGAAATGGATGGCTTGGAAGGGGCGCGCTGCCAGTCGACCCGGGATTTCGCCCGCAATTTCATGATGCGCCGCGACATCCCCATCGCCTTTTGGGACGAACGCCTGTCGACCTCGGCGGTGGAGCGCATGTTGGTTGATGACGTCGACATGACGCGCAAGCGCCGCAGTGAGGTCATCGACAAGCTTGCCGCCACCTATATTTTGCAAGGCGCGCTGGACGCCATCGCGCATCAATCGGGAACTTAGACCATGGCCGCCGTGATCAATGCCCTGGCCCCGGTATTCTTGCTGATCTTGCTCGGTTTCATTATCCGGCGCAAAAACTGGATCTCGGACATCTTCTGGTCGCCCGCCGAGAAAGTCACGTATTACGTTTTCTTCCCGGCTCTTTTGATCGCCAGCGGCGCGCGCGCCAATCTGGACGGCAATCAAGCCTGGGCCATGGCCGGGACCTTGTTCGGCGCAACGTTCCTGACGGCCGTGTTGGCGCTGCTGCTCAAGCCCGTTCTGGGGTTGAAGCCTGCGGCGTTTACCTCGTTCTTCCAGGGCACGATCCGGCCCAATACATACGTTGGTGTGGTTGCGGCATTTTTGTTCTGGGGCGATGAGGGCTTGGCGCTGATTTCCATCGGCATCTTGGCCGTGGTGCCGTTGGTCAATGTGCTGTGCGTCACGATCCTTGTAATTTGGGGGGAAGCGCATGAAGGCGCGCGCACGCCGATCAAGGCGGTGCAAGAAGTTGCGCGCAACCCCCTGATCTTGGCGTGCTTGGTCGGATTCGGCCTCAATGCGCTCGACATTGGCCTGCCGCCGGTGATCGAACCGCTGCTCGATATTCTGGGGCGCGCCGCCCTGCCCATCGCGTTGATGGCCGTGGGCGCGGGTCTCGACTTTCCCGATCTACTCGCCAACAAGCGCACCGCGACCCTGTCTTCCACCTTAAAACTTATAGGCTTACCAGCCATCGCCTGGGGCCTGGCGACGGCGTTCGGGGTCACCGGACAGGCGTTTCAGGTGGTGATCCTGTACGCCGCCATTCCGGTATCGGCTTCCAGCTACGTTTTGGCCCGCCAAATGGGTGGCGACGCGCCCCTGGTCGCGGGCATCATCACCGCCAGCACGGTGGCCGCCATGGCGACTTTGCCGGTGTGGATAATCTTGTCACAATAAGCCTTTGAGGCGCTTGCGCGCCCAAAAGCGCCATCGTATAGTGCGGGCCATGTCAGAGAGCACCTTTGATCCTTATGCCTTTCCGAAAAGCCACTTGCTTGGCATCGAAGGGCTTTCCCCATTGGACATCACCTTATTGCTGGACCGCGCCGACGAATTCGTCGAGCTGAACCGCTCCGTCGGCGGCAAGCTCGACACGCTGGCCGGTCGCACGGTGATGAACCTGTTTTTCGAAGCCTCCACACGCACGCGCACCAGCTTCGAGCTGGCGGGCAAGCGGCTCGGTGCGGACGTCATCAACATGTCGGTTTCGACCAGCTCGATCAAAAAGGGCGAGACCCTGATCGATACAGCCATGACGTTGAACGCCATGCACCCCGACGTCCTGGTGGTCCGTCACGGATCCTCGGGTGCGGTGAAGCTGCTCAGCGAAAAGGTCAACTGTGCGGTGATCAACGCCGGCGACGGGCGACACGAACACCCGACCCAAGCACTTTTGGATGCGCTCACCATCCGCCGCCGCAGGGGCCATCTGGACGGCTTGCAAGTCGCCATCTGCGGCGACATTTTGCATTCGCGGGTCGCGCGCTCCAACATTCATCTGCTCAACACCATGGGCGCGCGCGTGCGTTTGATCGCGCCCAAGACCTTGCTACCCATCGAGGCCGAACGCCTCGGCACGGAAGTGTTTTACGACATGAAGGCCGGTCTCAAGGACTGCGACATCGTGATGATGCTGCGCCTGCAGACGGAACGCATGAAAACCAACTTCTTCCCCACGGTGCGCGAGTACTACCATTTTTTCGGTCTCGACTACGCCAAGCTGGAAGCGGCCAAGCCCGACGCCTTGATCATGCACCCCGGACCGATGAACCGCGGTGTCGAGATCGCATCCGACGTCGCCGATGACATCGGGCGCAGCGCCATCCGCGAACAGGTGGAAATGGGCGTCGCGGTGCGCATGGCTTGCCTGGAAGTCTTGAGCCTGAAACTCGCCCACGAAAAACCGTCTGCGGACATTCTGTTTGGGGAGGCTGACGCATGATCCATTCGCCGGGTTCCTCCCCCAAGGAAGCGCATGGCCGCACGGCCTACGTCAACGCCCACCTGATCGACCCCGCCACCGGGCTCGATGCTGCCCCAAGTCATGGCGGCGGCGTGCTGACCGACGGTGAGTTCATCGCCGAAGTGGGCGCGGACTTGTTCAAGGACGGCGTGCCCGAAGACGCCGCGATTGTCGACTGCCAAGGCAAGTACTTATCCCCCGGTCTGGTCGACATACGCATCCAAATCAGCGGCAAGGACTTCACCAACGTCGGCGCATCGGCCGTGGCGGGTGGCGTGACCACCGCCGTGTGCCTGCCCAATACCCAGCCGGTGATCGATGATCGTTCCGTCGTCGAATTCGTCGCACGCGCCGCGCGCAAGGCGGGGCTGGTAAAAATTTATCCCTACGGCGCCATGACCAAGGGGCTGAAGGGCAAGGAACTGGCCGAAATGGGCCTGCTCACCGAAAGCGGCGCGGTGGCGTTCACCGACGGCAACAAAGCCACCGCCAACGCCCGCACCATGGCCCAAGCCATGTCCTATGCCTCGACCTTCGGCCTGATGATCGTGCAACACCCCGAAGAGCCGGCCTTGGCTGAAGAGGGCGTGATGAACGAAAGCGAAACCGCGACGCGGCTGGGTCTGACCGGCATCCCCAAGGAAGCCGAACTGATCATTATTGAGCGCGATTTGCGCCTCGCCCAAATGACCGGCGGGCGATTGCACTTCGCCCACGTGTCCACCGCCGAAAGCCTGGATTTGATCCGCGCAGCCAAGGACAAAGGCATTTCCGTCACCTGCGACACCGCGCCGCCGTACTTCGCGCTGAACGAGACCGCAGTGGGCGATTATCGCACCTTCGCCAAGCTCTCCCCGCCGCTACGTTCGGAAGCCGACCGCGAAGCCATCGTCGAAGGCCTGAAAGACGGCACCATCGACGCCATCGCGTCCGACCACACGCCAAAAAGCGAAGACATGAAGCGCCTGCCGTTCGCCGACGCCGCCGACGGCGGGCTGGGTATGGAAACGCTGCTGGCCATCACGTTGGAACTGGTGCACAACGGTCATCTGAGCCTGATGGAGGCTTTGGGTCTCATCACTCATCACCCAGCCGACCTGCTGGGCCTGGATGCAGGACACCTGAAACCGGGGGGTGCCGCCGACTTCATCGTGTTCGACGACCAGCGTGGATGGAAGGTGAGCGAGGACGGGCTGCATTCCAAAGCCAAGAACACTCCGTTCGACGGTCGCCCGGTACAAGGACGTGTGCTCAAAACCGTAATCGACGGCCGCATGGTCTTCGATCTGGACGCCTAAGATATGGAAGATCCGTTCACCGTACATGCGTTGGCCGGTCTGGGAGGCTATCTCCTCGGCTCGATCCCGTTCGGCATTGTCATTGCCAAGCTGTTCGGCCTGGGCGATTTGCGCCAAATCGGCTCCGGCAACATCGGCGCGACCAATGTTTTGCGCACCGGCAACAAGCTGGCCGCGTTCCTGACCCTGGTGTTGGATATCGGCAAAGGCGCCATCGCGGTGGGCATCGCGTATCTGGTCTTCGACCACCCCTTCGTTATCCTAACCGCAGGCTTCTGGGCGGTGATCGGCCATAACTTCCCCGTCTGGCTGAAGTTCAAAGGCGGTAAAGGTGTCGCCACGACGCTGGGCGTTCTGGTTGCCACCGCATGGCCCGTGGGTTTGGCCGCCATCGCCACGTGGCTCGCAGTCGCCGCGATCTTTCGCTACTCGTCCCTGGCCGCGCTCATCGCACTGGCCGCCGCCCCCGTCTACGCCCTGCTCTGGGTCGGCCCCCAGCACGCCACCATGGCAGCCCTGCTGGCCCTCCTCGCCTGGATCCGCCACCACGAAAATATCCGACGCCTGCTCAAGGGCGAAGAAACCAAGATCGGGCGGAAGAAAGACGTTTAGCGCGCCTCAGGCCTTTTTTCACATCACAGCTTCAGCCCTCATTGCGCCAGCCAGGTTTCCAGTTTTTCGCTGCTGGGCACCCCGCCCGCATGGACAAGCTTTCCGTCGATCGCAATGCCCGGCGTGGACATCACGCCCGCCATGGCGAT
>Ga0070729_10005326_pt1 | contig 13350 bp, 8 predicted proteins | sample tdDd472_FD_66725 | JGI IMG/M metagenome (GOLD analysis project Ga0070729, IMG submission 66725) | Marine sediment microbial communities from the Atlantic coast under amendment with organic carbon and nitrate - tdDd47.2 | ecosystem: Environmental > Aquatic > Marine > Coastal > Sediment | place...
AAACTGAATTGTACATTCCTCCCCTGAGGCAGCGACTGGAGGATTTAACGATTCTTACCAGACATTTGCTCGCTCGGTTCTCCCCAGGTAGGCGTATTCAGCTTGCCCCATCCTTCCTCAGTCATTTGCGGACCCATTCATGGCCTGGTAATGTGCGTGAGTTGGAGAACTACCTGAAGAAAGTACTGGTACTCCATCCTTCGGTGGAGACCCTTGCACAGGAACACATGCCCGATTTCCTTCGAAGCACCCTTCGTGAGGATCGCAGCCTACTAACACTTGAGGGGTTCGAACGTCGCAATCGGCGACAGTTTATTGTTGAACGGCTCGACATGTTCCAGGGAAATCGAACTCGAACCGCAGAAAGCCTTGGGGTCTCTAGACAACAGTTGATTCGTTTAATTAAAAAATTAGAAATCGACACGACCTGAGATGTTTCCGTGCCCCAAATTGATGCAGTTCCTTTTATAATGCTTGAGATGGATTATGTTGAACACCAAATTCAGAATCGAACAGTTTTCGCACGATCTCAGCTTGAAGATTGCCAGCTAAGTCTATTTGATAAATCGTTTGGGGATGATTCAAAACCTGAGCAAGGTTCAGAAGGGCCAGGTGTTCTGGGCGGTAGGACCACCATTCAACTCATCGATTACAGGGAAAACCAAACCATTGTGCTCAAGCGATACAGGCGCGGTGGATTTCTTAGGCATTTCAATCAAGCTACCTATTTTGGACGTCCCCCTCGTCCCCAAATTGAATTCGAATGTCTTGAGCAGGCAGGCGAAGCAGGCCTTTCGGTGCCCAGACCCATCGCCTTTATTATCGAAGGAGGGCTTTGGTACCGTGGGGGGCTTTTTCTCGAACACCTTCCGTTTTGTCAGACCCTGGTTCAGTGGAGTGAGAAGGCCTCGTCGAAACGAGAGGAGGTAATTTCGGAGCTTCGCAGGCAAGTGAGCTGCTTGTTAGGGATGAAACTCCATCATGTCGATTTTCATCCAGGTAACGTGTTGGTTGATCACCAGCAGCGCGTTTATGTCATCGATTTTGACAAAGCCCGCTACTGGCGAAACACTACCAGGGAGCTCCAGCACCAGTACCGCAAACGCTGGGATCGAGCGATACTGAAATATTCTCTTCCTACATGGTTGCTTTGGGAAGAACTCCTCGAGCTTGTTTAGGCTCAGGGAGTCCTCTCTATTAGCGTTCCTCCATCATCCCGTATTGCGCATTCCCGCTGCGATTCCGTTGATGGTAGCGACGAGGGCTTGGCGGGTTTCCGGATCGTCGATACCGGATCGAAGCCGTTTTAATAGTTCAATCTGCAATAGATTAATCGGATCCACATAGGGGTTTCTGACCGCGATAGAACGCCTCAAAACGGGATTCTGGCTCAGCAGTATATCTTCGCATTCGACATTCAAAAGGTGATCTTTTGTTTCGGCAAGTTGCTGCCGTATGGACGCACCCAAATCTTGCAAGGGCTTCGGAACCAAGTTGTGATCATATTGTTCGCTGATTCGAGTATCCGCTTTAGCTAGGACCATTTCGATCAAATTCATGGTTGAACGGAAAAAAGGCCACTGCCGATACATGAGCTGCAATTCTTCGAGTTTTCCCCTTTCAATGGCTTGCCCAAGAGCAAACCCAACTCCCAACCAGGAGGGAAGCATGAGCCGGGTTTGAGTCCAGGCGAAAATCCAGGGAATGGCTCTAAGAGATTGAATTCCATCACCTTTGGCGCGTCGTGCGGGCCGACTGCCGATGTTCAATTGACCGAGTTCAACTTCAGGCGTGGCTGATCGGAAATAGGGGATGAATTCCGGCGTATGTTTAACGAGGCTCTGGAAGTGGTTTCGGGAGGATTCGGCCATCTGGTCCATCAATTCAGACCAACTTGTTTTCGGAGCTTCATTGGGCATCAATGTTGCCTCCAGAATGGCCGAGGTATAAATCTCCATCGTGCGTGTGGCGATATCTTTCAACCCAAATTTGGCACGAATCATTTCCCCCTGTTCCGTGACCCGCAACGACCCACGGATGGAGCCCGGGGGTTGAGACTGAATCGCCAGATAAGTTGGACCTCCTCCTCGGCCGACGGTTCCCCCTCTACCGTGAAAAAGAGTAAGGTGTACATCGTGTTTTGCGGCGACTTGTACCAGGGCTTTCTGAGCCTTATAAAGCTCCCAGGCGGCTGACAGGCGACCACCGTCCTTCGCAGAATCCGAATAGCCGATCATGACCTCACAGGTGTTACCCATGATACTTCGATAAGGTTGCATTGAGAAAAGCATGTCCATGACTTCTGGTGCACGCTTAAGGTCGTCAATGGTTTCAAAAAGTGGCACGATCCGCTGTTTCAGACCACCTAACTTCTTTTGGAACATGGCGACAAGTAGAACGTCAGAAGGCTGCCTGGCCATTGAAATAATAAAGGCTCCAAGCGATTCTTCGCCACATTCTGCGGTCATTTGAAAGGTTTCGATCACATTTTGAGTATCGGGATCTGGATGCCAATCGACAGGCAGGAGAGAGCGGGGATCATTCAACTCACGCAGCAGAAATTCTCGTCGTGACGATTCGTCCCAGCTTTGGTAGGAACCCAAGCCCAGAGCTTTTGTAAGCGAATCCATGGCCTGGACATGGACGGCAGAATCTTGGCGAATATCGACTCGGGCCATGTTCACGCCAAAACAGTGCAGCCTCCTAATACAAGCCTTCAGGTTTCCCTCCGCGAGCAGGCCATGTCCCATTTTATGGAGGGAGTTAAAACAGAGCATCAGGGGAGCCAGCAGATCATTCTTAGACCATAACAATTTGGGGGATACAGGCTGGTCTTCTTTCAGGCAGCGTTCGATTGCTTCACGTGAACTTGCAAGAAGGTCACGAGTCCCTTTGAGAAGGGCACGATACGGCTCCCGAGCCTCTCCTACGCGATCGCGCAATGCCTTATCACAGGTTTTCATGCTCAACTCATCGCGAATTTGACCTATTTCGCGGTGAAACAGGTCTGAGGCCATCCAACGCCCTAAAAGAACGGCTTTTCGCGTGGTATCTGCGGTGACAAAGGGGTTGCCGTCACGGTCCCCACCCATCCAGGAGCCGAATCGAATTGGTGTCGCATCCAGCGGTAAAGTCTGGCCGGTTTCTTCGAGGAGGGCGCGGTCAAGGGAAGTGTAAAAATCAGGAAGTGCCTGCCAGATACTCTGTTCAAAAAAAACGAGACCGCCTTTGACCTCGTCCAAGGGTGTGGGCTTATTGTGGCGTGCGGCCTCAGTACTCCAGATCGCCGTGATTTCACGCCTGAGGCCCTCCTTCCTTTCGAATCTCTCGGGTAGGGTTAAGTCTGAGCGATCCAGGTCGAGAAGTGTATGGGCAATTTTTTTATACTTTTGAAGAAGGGTTCGGCGCACGACCTCGGTTGGGTGGGCTGTTAGAACTAATTCAACTTGTTGCTCACTTAGGGCCGTCATCAGTTCATGGTCGGAAATGCCTTGCGATTTTAATCTGGTTATCACGTCATGGCAGGATCCTCGTTGCGGTTCGGCTTTCTCATCCCTCAAGTAGTGTCGTCGTCGCCGAATGCGATGAATTTGTTCCGCAATATTGGCGAGGGTTAGGAAAAGGGCAAATGCCTTGGAGACTTTTTCGGCCTGGTCGGTTTTCAATTTCCCAAGTAGGTCACTCAATTGTGAAAAGGTGTCGGGTTCTTCTTGATGTGCACGTTTAGCTTGCTGGCGCACACGTTCGACAATTTCAAACAGATCTGTTCCCTCCTGTTCTTTCAGGATGTCGCCAAGTAGATTACCGAGAAGCTTTACGTTTTCGCTTAATGCGGACGGGGAATCGTTCGTCATGCTGATCTCCAAATTGGTTTTTGCATATTTTAACCGCAACTGGTCCCATCGTGGGGCTTTCATATTGCAAGCTGACACTAAAGAGGATACAGTCAAGGAATTAAAACGATATTTGAGGAGTCACGATGAGTTATCAGTACATCTATACAATGAAGGGGTTGAGCAAGATTTATCCACCCAACGATCAGGTGCTCAAAAACATATGGTTGAGTTTTTTTCCCGGTGCAAAAATAGGGGTCATCGGATTAAATGGTTCTGGGAAATCCACTCTTCTCAAAGTTATGGCTGGCATCGAAGAGGAGTTTCAGGGTGAAGCCTGGCCTGCCGAAGGCGTGAAGATAGGCTATTTACCCCAGGAACCCCAATTGGATCCAGACAAAACTGTTCTAGAAAATGTTCAACTTGGTGCAGGAGAAGTCATGGGGCTTCTTTTGCGCTATGAAGAAATTAATTCGCGCTTCGAGCAAGAGCTGAGCCCCGAAGAAATGGATCAACTTCTTGTTGAGCAAGGCGAAGTTCAAGACAAGATCGATGCAGTCAATGGTTGGGACATACAATCTAAGCTTGAGATGGCAATGGATGCGCTGCGCTGCCCACCAGCAGATCAGTCGATTGAGCATCTCTCTGGAGGCGAAAAACGTCGAATCGCTCTTTGTCAACTCTTGCTGCAGTCCCCTGACCTATTGCTGTTGGACGAACCGACGAACCACTTGGATGCGGAAACGGTTGGCTGGCTGGAGCGCTACTTGAAAGATTATCCGGGCACGATTGTTGCCATCACGCACGATCGCTACTTCCTGGACAATGTGGCCGGTTGGATTTTGGAACTCGATCGTGGTGAGGGAATTCCCTGGGAGGGCAACTACTCCAGTTGGCTGGATCAGAAACAGCAGCGCCTTCAACAGGAGGCCAAGAAGGAAGACGCTCGTCAGCGCACATTGGCCAATGAACTTGATTGGATTCGAATGAGTCCAAAGGCTCGCCAGACGAAGAGTAAAGCACGTGTTAAGAATTATTATCAGATGCTGGAGGATGAGGGAAAACAGAAGGAAAAGGTAGGTACTATTTATATTCCACCTGGTCCACGCTTGGGTGATCATGTTCTTGAAGCCGAAGGAATTTCAAAATCTTATGGCGATAAGTTGCTCTTTGAGAATCTTTCTTTTCGGTTACCTCCCGGTGGAATTGTAGGCGTGATCGGCGCCAATGGTACGGGAAAGACGACACTCTTTCGTATGATTACGGGTCAGGAAGAGCCAGATACTGGTTCATTTCGCGTGGGTGACACGGTAGAGATGTCCTATGTGGATCAGAGCCGGGATGCATTGCCAGCCGGAACATCTGTTTGGGAGACTATCACCCAGGGACAGGAGTTGATTACGCTCGGTGATCGCACCGTTAACTCGCGGGCCTACGTGTCCTGGTTCAACCTGAAAGGCAGTGATCAGCAGAAGAAAGTCGACGTTCTCTCCGGAGGAGAACGTAACCGGGTTCACCTGGCCAATATCGTGAAGAAAGGCGGCAATTTGTTGCTGCTTGACGAACCGACCAACGATCTCGATGTCGATACATTGCGTTCCCTGGAGGAAGCTCTGGATCAGTTCCCCGGATGCGCAGTGGTCATCAGCCACGATAGATGGTTTTTGGATCGAATTGCCACTCACATCTTGGCATTTGAAGGAAACTCAGAGGTGGTCTGGTTTGAGGGTAATTACGAAGATTATGAAAAAGACAGGCGCAGACGACTCGGTCCAGAAGCCGAACAGCCCCATAGGGTTAAGTACCGTAAATTCAGCCGGTGATTACTTCAGCAATTCAGGGAGGGCTTCGATAATTCGATCGCCCTCCAGCTGTAGAACCTCGATCATCAAGCTCTTTACACCACCGTGCAGTAGGCCCGATAGATGATTAGCCAACATCAAAATGGCATCCTGACCTTGGGTGGTCTCAAACGGTATGAAGAAACTATTGTGGACCATGGGGTGGCCTGACGGCAGTAGGAATTTACGAGGCCAGCTTCCATCCCAGTAGAGGGGTTCACGAGTGAAAAGCAGGTCATGGTAAACGCCGCCTTCCATTTCAGAGAAAGCCATGGTTGATAGCATTTCATCTTCAGAAGACCAAAACAAATCGATTCGCCCTTCCACAGGAAGTGCGATTCCAACGAGTTCGAAACTGGATACCGAGCGAGCCAACCTAAAGAATGCATTCAGCATGGCCTCCGGATCCACCTGTAAGGAACGCGATTTCAAGTAACGGAACACCTGGGTAACATGCCCATTCCCGATCCTTAAATCGTCCACCCGGGTCTCAAGCAACTGACTGGACGATTTAAGTTCCGAGTAGTCTTCCAGCAATTGGGTGTAAGCGTCTCCGATTTCCAGGAAACGACTTTCGCGTTGACTATCATAAATGGAAGACTTTAAAAGGCGCGTAAGAGTTTTTGCCAATTGGTGCCATTCTGGTTGTTCTTCGCTGCTGGGACTGTTGAATTCAATGTCCTGACCAGCTGTGATGTCCTGACCAAGCAGGACAAAGCCCAGTAGGCGATCCTCATCCAAGAGTGGCAGGCAGAGTAGATCCGTGCTTGAATTAGGCTGCCAGGCCTTGAGGGAGAAAACGGCCACACCAGATTTGAGCTTGGCCAAGGCGATCTTTTGGACGGGGCCTATTTCTTGTATCAGGGATGTTCCAAGGCTCTCCAGGGAGTCAGACCATGAGTCCACGGCACCGTGTGAGCACCAATCGACTTTTTCAGTTGTCGGGTCAAGCCAAATAAGCCCGAAGGCGTCAAAGGGTAGAAGGCCCGCAAATTTGGAAAAAATAAAGCTCAATAACTGTTTCGAGTTGTTTTGATGTAAGAGGCAGTTGAATAGGGTAAGGCAGAACTGGTTGGCCCGTTCAAGGCCATGGGCAGCTTCCCATGCAACGGACTGTCGCAGGTGTTCAGCTAGTTGACGTTCCTTTTTTGAGAAGGGGCCTTCCTTTACGAATACCAATGATCTGTTCTGTTCTGAACGAAACCCATTAAGGCAAAGGTAGTGTGTGGCCCGTTTGTCAGGCACGAACCCGGCAGGGATTTTACCTGCGCACGTTCCTTTTCGATTTAACAGCCTTTTGGCAAAGCGCTGTTTTTCGATATTGTGTCTAGCCACTAATCGGTGTTTTTTTCGTGAACGTAAAACGATATTACCCATACTGTCGGGCGCCATGATCCAGAGGTTACTTTGTGGTACCCATTGTCGGACCTGTTTGTCCAGTGTCTGCTCCTTGCGATCTGGGCCTGCGACTTCACTGCTTTCATCATGAAAAAGATAGTGCTCAATAGCTTTCCAGTGGAATTCAAGGTGGTGAATTACTTGGGTTGCGAGATTCAAACCCTTTTTCTCAAAAAAAACACCCATTTTCCTGTTTTCGGAAATGAGGAGAATCCCATTTGGGAAGAGGTGCCTTGATTTCACCTTCTGGTTGGTAAGATGGCTTCGAAGCCATTTAATATCCTCATTCAGGGAGCCTGCGGTAATAAGGTGGTCACCTGAGCTGTCAAACGCTGCCACGGGGAGACCCAACAAGATTGAAAGGCTTGTCAGAATCTCGGACATGGATTGGTTTGATCTGCTTGGCAATCGGCCCCCCTCTCTGTGATGTGTATCATATCACTTCCATGTTTTCGTATTCAAAGAACTTTTGACCTGGATACTCTCTCCCGGTTTACCGAAGATCCAGCATGGGTTACAATGCCGGTTCGATAAGGGAGGTTGACGTGATCTACCTGGACAACAATGCGACCACTCAAGTTCTGCCGGAAGTCCTACGCGCCATGAGTTCTATGCTCGAAACGGAGTATGGTAATCCAAGTTCGGTATACCAGCATGGCAACCGCTCGCGTGTCGAGATGGAGAAAGCTCGTGGAATTCTCGCTTCTGAGCTTGGATGTCTCCCCTCCGAGATACTCTTCACTGGATCGGGTACGGAATCTGATAATTTGGCCCTTTTCGGGGTATTGTCCCAACACTTCAACGCCTCAAAGAATGTTGTGATTTCTCAGATTGAACATCCTGCAGTGGCCAATTATGGTAAATGGCTCGAACGCTTTGGAATTGAATGCCGTGAAGCTCCTATCTCTATAGTCGACGGAAAAGTAGATATTCAGCCATTTCTTGATCTCATTGACGAACAAACCGTCTTGCTTTCCTGCATGCTGGCTAATAATGAAACAGGTCTTGTTCTGCCCGTTAAGGATCTTTTCGAAGCAGCAAAGCTAAATGGGGTGCTCTGCCATTGCGACGCCGTTCAGGCCTTCGGGAAGATTCCCGTCAACGTCAAGCGACTTCAGTGCGACCTCTTGAGCCTTTCCGCTCATAAAATATACGGGCCAAAAGGGGTTGGTGCCTTATACCTGAAGCGCGGAACTCCGTTTCAGGCCATGTTGCATGGAGGCTCCCAGGAGAACTCGAGACGTCCAGGCACCGAAAACGTTGCTGGCGTTGTCGGTATGGCGTGTGCGGTATCCAACTTTGACTTGGACAACACAGAAGTCCAGAGAGTTAGAGATTATTTCGAATCCCAATTGGACCAGGTTTTTGGGCAGCGAATCGCGATTCACCATCGAGAAATGCCAAGAACCCCTAATACGACCTCGGTTGGTTTTCATGGAAAAGACGGTAACGTGATCCTGATTAAACTTGATCAACAAGGGATCTGCGTCTCTACCGGCTCTGCATGTCACTCAGGAGCCCTTTCCACGAGCTCAGTTCTCTTAAGGCTGGGGGTTGAGCCGTCCCTTGCAAAGGGGACCTTGAGGTTCTCATTTTCACGTTGGTCCACGTGCGACGATGTGGATCGAGTGATTCAGGTGCTGAAGGATATTATCTGAAATTGGCCTTAGAATTGCTCTGGTTGTTTTTTTTTGGAGAAGGATAATAAGAATGAATTCACGATTTTTTTTCGCCCTGCTTATTTCATGCATCACCATTTTTGCCGATGAGCCTGCCAAGAAGCTCGTGGTTCTTGGCTTTGATGGGGCCGATCACCCTCTGGTTACTGAAATGCTGGAGGAAGGGGAGTTGCCCAACCTGCAACGTCTTGCAGAGCGTGGCTCCTTCCATTCCCTCTTGCCAACCAACCCTCCCCAAACACCCGTAAGCTGGAGTACATTCGCCACCGGTCTTAACCCTGGAAAGACCAAGATCCTCGATTTCATTAAACGTAAGGAGCGAAGCTACCTTCCAACCTACGCCCTTCAAGGTGAAACAAGCGAAGATTTGCTTTTTGGAGAGTCCAACACGCTGATTCTTCCGATAATCGCATTTGGGCTTGGCCTGGTGCTCTTTGGTACCGTTTTTGGGCTCATTTTCAGGCGACGTAGTTGGTTCCTCAAGACAGCGCCATCAACCGTTCTTGCAGCTCTAACCGCCTATGGCGTGTTTTGGGTTGCAGCGAACTGGCTACCCACTGCGCTGCCCTCGGCCATTGTTGTCAGGCAGGGCACCCCGATATGGCGTGTGCTAGAGAACCACAATAAAACCGCCGCTGTTGTGAGGTTACCGGTTACTTTTCCAGCAGAACCTCTCGATGGGGAGATGATATCGGGTCTTCCCGTTCCCGATATCAAAGCGACAGTCGGAAAACCCAGCATTTACACAACCAACCCGGATTGGATTGGTAAGAAAAACAAGTTTTCGGTTGAGGTTATTGGACTACAGGGCGCCACCCCCTACGATGTCCACCTGATCGGGCCGCCGAACAAACTGTTCTATGATGCCGAAGCCGCCAAGGAAGCTCATAGCCATGGTCACGACTACGAGGTTCCCAAGGAACTGAATGTACCACTGCATGTCAATGTGAAGGATGACTCGGTGGAGGTGAATCTTCAAGATCGCTCTTTCCAGCTCAAGGCCAAAGAGTGGTCGGACTGGATCACCGTGACTTACCGTTTCAATCCATTGGTAAAAGTTAAGGGCTTTGTGAGGTTCTATTTGGACCGACTCAGTCCAGATGTGGTGCTCTACGCAACTCCAGTTAACCTGCATCCTGATAACCCTCTGCCACTGAGCTATCCTCAAGATCTCGCCAAACGTATCTGGGACGGCGAACCCTACAAAACGTTAGGCTGGGCCATTGATACCTGGTCGATTGGTTCTGATCTTATGGACGAGGAGCAATTCCTTGCGGATATGTACCTGACTGTGGATCGTTATGAGAAGTTAATGCTCGAGTTTCTTGAGAATCCTGACCGTGATCTGTTCATCCAGGTCTTCAGCTTTACGGATCGAATTGGCCATGTTCTCTGGCGCTATATGGACGAGGAGCACCCTCGTTATGATGCTGATAAGGCGCCTGTCTATCAGAGTGCTATGCGTGAATCGTATCGAAGAATGGACCAGATCGTAGGGCTTGCTATGGAAAAAATTGATTTTTCCACAACTGAACTGATTGTTTGTTCTGACCACGGATTCTCCTCTTTTCGTTATCAGGTCAATTTTAATACGTGGCTCGTCAAAAATGGCTATATGACCCTCAAGAAGAATGTACTAGGCGTGCCGATGGAGTTGGACGACTTAACTCAGGGGCGGAGTCCTTTTACTTCAGTGGATTGGGCCAACACAAAGGCATATGCACTCGGTCTGGGCATGGTCTTCATCAATTTGGAAGGAAGAGAACCAGAAGGATCGGTGAAACAGGATGAGTACGATCAGGTTCGCAACGAAATCGCCGAAAAATTGAAAGCTTATGTCGATCCCAATACGGGCATGAACCCCATTCGAGAAGTGTATTTTCGGGACAAAATGTACCTTGGTTTCGACGAGTCCATCACACCAGATCTTCGCGTTGCAACCGCCTCGCCTTACCGCGTCTCCTGGGACACGACCCTGGGGGGAATGCCACTTGAAATCACGGAACTCAATCATCGCACCTGGTCCGGGGATCATTGCTCCATGGATCCGCGCGATGTGAAAGGAATCCTTTTCTCTTCTCGCAAGGTGGAAAAAGACCTACCCGAAATGGTCGATATGTGCCCAACCATGTTACACGTTCTGGGGATCGCGCCTTTGGATGAGATGGAAGGGGATGTGCTGTTTGGGGATTGAGCCATGGACTTAGACGTTTTAAAACGGGTTTTGATGGACCTGAGGACGACGATCCCACATTTGCTCGTTGCTTTGGTGATGTTTAGCTTGGGGGCCTGCCAGAGGGAGGCATCCAAACAGACGTCGGTTCCCCTGGTTGAAGTGCAATTTCAAGATACAAGCGAGCAGGCCTTGAATGTGGGGAACTTGGATTTCTTCCAATTTTTTCTGGAAATCAGCTACCCGGAATTGACCGAAGACGAACGGCATGACCCCGAATTACTATCCCATGTCTTTGACCGGTTCACGGAAGATCTCGTTCTTGCCGGAATGGCCATGCAGCATGAAAAGACGGTTTCAGAAAAGGAAATTGACGATTTCATTCAACTTGAATTGACCCATATGACTTTCAAGCTTCAAACTCCACAAGTGCAGGCGTTTTATCGTCGGGAAATTCGAAAACGCCTGTTGATCCGAGCCTTTTTGAAGGAAGAGATTTTATCCAGGATTGCGATCACCGAAGAGGATGCGCAGGCCTACTACAATGAACACTCCAACGAGTTCATGATCGAGCCTAAGTTTTGCATTCGGCAGGTTCAATTTGAAGATGAAGAACAGGCGAAAGCCTTTAGAAAGGATTTGAATGCGGGACAAATGACGTTCAAGGAAGTCGCTGAATCCCACAAAGAAGAGGCCGATGTCCATGAATTGGCTCCTTGCCTGCCCCTGGCTTCATTTCCTGAGCCCTTTCAAAAAACAATCCGAAATTTACGATCGGGGGCCATTTCCAAAGTCCTAAAGCTGGATTATGCGGACAAAACCCTTTATCATGTGCTGATGTTGGAGCGAAAGATTCCCTCAGTGGAATATTCCTTTGAAGAAACGCTCCCGAAAATTAAATCGATTTTGGAAAAGGAAGAAATCGAAAAATTGCTGACAACCAAGAAAAACACGTTCCTCGAACAGAGCGCATTGAGCCAGCATTTTAAAAACCTTCCCTTTCAATACGTACCGATTGAAAATCGAAGGAGTGACTCATGACTCGAATCATTTTGATTGCCCTGTTTTTGGCAATTGGCTCATTTGGCCCGCTTTGCGCCCAGGAGGGCGAATCATGGTTTGTGGACCGGGTTGCCGTAAAAGTAAATGATAAGATTATCACCGAACAAGAACTCATTTTGACGTATACCCAGAAGAAACGTCAACTATTGCAGGAGTTCACTACTGGTTCCCTTGAACTCGAGCTGGAGCGGCTGTGGGAAGAAGTGGTCGATGATGCGGTCGACCAGCTGTTGCTATATGAAAAGGCTGTTGAACTCGGTATGGATATCTCAGAGGAAACATTGGATGGTACACTCCAGAACCAGAAAGAGAGCTATGGGCTGAGCCAGGAGGAGTTCGAGGAAATGATTCTCGAGCAGACGGGAATGAACCTGCAGCAGTATATGGAGTCCACGGTTCGCATGCAGAGCGGACAACGCGTGGTCCAATCACGCGTATGGGGATCGATCCAAATTGAAGACCCCGAAATTGCCAAATACTATGAAGAACATATTGAATCCTATACCGACCCCGAAACGTTCCAAATTGCCGAGATTGTATTCGCCAAAGGCGAAGATGCCTCAGCAGCACACGAGCGCGCTCAAAGCTGTAAGGCAAAATTGGATCAAGGACTGGACTTCTCTGAAGCCGTTCAGGAGTATAGTGATGCGGCTTCCAAGGCTATTGGCGGCGATTTAGGTGAATTGGTTCGTGGCGATCTTAATGCCACCATTGAAGATGCCGCCCTTAAGCTGGAAGTAGATCAGGTCTCTCCGGTTATTGAACTGGGTGATTTTTATTACCTTATCAAGCTGTTGAATCGGGTGCCCGCAACACCTAAGCCCATCGATGAAGTCAAGGAACAGATAAAAATGGCCCTTCGGGAGCCACGCTTTGAGGATGCCTTAGACCGTTTTCTCAGCGAGTTACGCGAGAGTTACCTGATCGAGAAACTCATTAGTAAGCCCTCTAGTGGTTATTGAGAGCATCGATCTGAACAAACAGGACCTATTCTGTAAAAAATGAATGGAACCCTTGAGCGTGTTAAGATGAGGCGTGCCTGTTATCTGGTCATGTGGGGGATTGTAAATGCAAGCTGAGAAGCTTTCCGCGATTGGAATTGATCTTGGAGGCACCAACATTAAAGGTGCCCTGTACGAGGAAGGGGAAAAGAAAGATCAAATCGAATGGCCGACAGGGGATCGTTCATTTGCTAAGGTGGCAGATCGGATGGTTGAAGTCCTGGACCATCTCAAGAAGAGCGCGACACACCCCATTCAAGGCATTGGAGTCGGCGTTCCGGGCGGAGTCCTTCAGGACCGGTCGACGATACACCGTTCACCTAATTTCCCGGATTGGTTGGATGTGGATCTCGGAGCAGCTTT